>Ga0123338_10001686_pt1 | contig 21086 bp, 22 predicted proteins | sample grotaG_FD_89793 | JGI IMG/M metagenome (GOLD analysis project Ga0123338, IMG submission 89793) | Glacier valley bacterial and archeal communities from Borup Fiord, Nunavut, Canada, to study Microbial Dark Matter (Phase II) -... | ecosystem: Environmental > Aquatic > Freshwater > Ice > Glacier ...
GCCGACGACAACAGCGGCTTGTCGCGATAGACCTTGTTCTCCCAGACCGGAAAATCCATGGCGAAATCGATGACGAACGCCTGGTAAAACAGCTCCGCCACCTGCTCGGTGGTGTGCTCGTCGCCGAGCGCCGCCAGATTGATCACGCCGCGGATCTCGATGTGGTCCTCGTTGATCGGCGTGCAATAGATCCGCTGGCGGGCGCGAATGCCCACATTGCGGACCTCGCTCTGCACCACCGTATGACCGAGCCCGTGCAGCGTCACGTCGAGGATCACGTCGTTGGGCATGCCCGGCATCCCGACGATGGCCCCGTCGGCAATGAGGTTGATGACCACGTTCATCATCGGCCCATCCTCGACGGGACCCTTGATGATGTCGGCCTTGTCGACGTGATGGATGGGAATGAGGTGCGCGCAATCGACCGTGTTCTCCATCACCTCTTGCGGATGGGTCTTCACCTTCCAGGTCACGGTCCGGTTCTTGGTCCAGCCTTCCTCGACGAGCGGAGGCGGCTCCCAGGCGGGCGCGGCACCGTCGGGATGATGGTGGACCAGCACCACGCCGTTGCGTTCCAACAGCGGCCACATCCGCAACACGGGCTTGGGCGGCAGCTTCTGGGCACCGGGGATCGACACACATTGTCCGACACCGTCGAAGCACCAACCGTGAAAAGGACAGCGCAGCGTGTCCCCTTCGACGCGGCCGCCATGGCCTAGATGCGCGCCCAAATGCGGACAGTGCGGGTCGCTGGCGTGCAGCTTGCCGTCGCTGGTGCGATACAGCACCAGATCTTGGCCGAACACCTGTTTGGTCACCACTGCTTCCGGCGCGAAGTCCGACGAGAAGCCCACCGCGAACCAGCCAATCGGGTTGGACGGAAACGGAAAGCGCTTGGGCATCATGGACGGGCTCCTCGCACGGTGGCCAGCACCGCAATGTGAAACGCAAACAGCAAGATCGGCACCGCCCCGAGCACGCCCAGCGACGGCAGCTTGCTGACGCCAGCGCGGAGGCGCAGCCACACGAACAACACCGTGCACAACGCCAGATGCACCGCGACGACGACATCGTCATGGACGCCGAGCGCCTTCAGCCCGTGAAAGGGCAAGAACGACAGCACGCCGAGCACGATGACCAAGGCCCCGGTGGGCAACGCGACCGCGATCTTGGTCGGTAGAGACCGTTTGTCGACGAGCCGGCCGATGCCACGACACAGGAGCGCATAGACCGCGCCAAACATCAGATACCAGTAGTAGCTGGTCACCGGCACCCCCAGCCAGCGCACGGCCAGGTTCTTGTCCGTCGTCGACCACACCCACCAGCCGGCCCTGACGCCAGCGATGTCGAACGGCATGTCGATGAGACAGATGACGAAGCCGCACAACAGCGCCTCAGCGACGGGAGTCAGGCGCCAGCGGGCCGTGATTTGCAAGCCGGTGTAGAGAAAGACCGGATACAGACACACGACATAGAGCGGCAGCTTGTCGTGATAGAGCTGCACCGAAAACTGCGCGTGGGTGTAGTTGTCGAGGAAGTTGAAGGCGATGAGCTCCATGAAGACGCCGTAGCAACCGGCCGTCAGCCACGAGAACAGCGGTCGCTGGTCGCCCGAGCGATAGCGCCCGATGGCGTGCACCAGGGTCAGCACCAAGCTCGTCGCGAAGACCAGCTCGAGGCCGATGAAGTGCCACGCGGCCGGCTTATGGAACGCGAGATAGGCCGACATGCGGCGCCTCGCTCGCTTCGTCGACGGCGACCTTCACACCGTCGTGAAACGTGGTCTCGTCGTAGTGGCGGTCGAGCTTGCGCACCGTGCCGTGCAGCCGATCGAAGAGCTGGGTGTGATGACCGTAATTACAGTGGAAGTAGACATGGTGGTCGTCGTGGAACCGGTTGTCGCGATGAAACGGCAGCAGGAACGGCGCCCGGATGCCGGAGTGGTCGATCATGCCGACCAGATAGGAATATCCGACGACAAAGAGATAGACACCCACGTGCACCGGAATCACCAGCGTCGGCAACAGCAGCACCAGCATGAAGACGGCGAACTCGATCGGGTGCATGGCAGTGGTGGTGAACACCGTCGGTGCCACATAGCGGTGATGCCAGCGGTGGATGTACTTGAAGAGCGCCTTGTGATGAAACAGGCGATGGCTGTAGTAGAGGCCGGCGTCGACGAGAAGGAAATAGATGACGACGCTCAGGGCCAGGTAAACGACGCCATGGCGGCCCACGTCGTCGTAGATGGCCGAGTAGCCGCCGCGTCGCAAGTACCAGGTGAACGTCCCAGCGACGAGAGCGCCAAAGAAGATGTTGAAGCTACCCAGACGAAAGGCGCTGCGCGACAGTGCCGGACCGAGCCAGCGTTTGGGCTGGGTTTTCCACACCGCGGCCGTCTCACGCTGGCGCTGGTAGTACCAGTAGTGCCACAGACCGCCGAGGCCCCAGAAGGTCACCACGCTGCCCGCTGCTGCGCCTGCCACACATACGAGCCACAGCTGGAGAGAGGTCATGGCTTGCGCCTCAGATTGGAAGTTAAAACTAATCGATTAGTAACTTACCCGCGCAGGCAGTGTCAAGCGCAACGAACGAGCGCCAAAGGGCCACATGGTTTACAGTCCCTCGATCTCGATGCCCCGCCAGGCCACCAGCAGCCGCAAGAAGACGCACCTCGGACGCCCGAAGGGCGCCTCGAGCGAGCTCACCACGGCGCGCATCCTGGCGGCGGCACGCACCTGCTTCTCGCGCTCCGGCTACGCAGCGACGACGAACAAAGAGATCGCCGAGGAAGCTGGGGTCACCGCAGCGTCGATTTACCTCTATTTCGAGTCGAAAACGGCGCTCTACATCGCCACCGTCCGCGACGCCTACGAGGAGCTATTGCCGCATTACCGGGCTGCCACCGAGGCCACGTCGCTGCCGGCCGCGTTCGCCGCCGTGCTGGCAGCCTCACGCCCGCTGCACACGGCGGACCCGTCGCTGGCCACGTTTTTCTCGGCGCTACCCATCGAGATGCGGCGTCACTCGGAGATCGCCGCGGTCATCTCCGAGGAGGGCCAGGGCGTGGTCAAGCTCTTCGGCAGTCTGGTCATGCGCGGCGTCGAGAACGGCGAGATCGACGCCGCAGAAGCGCCCCATGTGCTGTCGCTGTTCATCGCCTGTGTACTTGGTTTGTCGCTGTTCGTTACGTCCATCGATGGCTCGCAGTTTGCCGGCATTATCGATGCATTCACTGCGCTGATCGACGGCACCCTCTTCCAGCGGCCCCGGGGCCGGCATACAGTAGAGAAAACGTCGGTTAGCCGAAAATCACCCAAACCAGGGCGCGTCGCGCGGCCCGCTGAAAGAGGATGACACGGTGGCAAAGCCCAACTACGAGTTCGAAAAACGCCGGCGCGATCAGGAAAAGAAGCGCAAAAAAGACGAGAAGAAGCAGCGCAAGCTCGAGCGCGCCAAAGACGCGCCCGCCGACGGTGAGCCGAATCCCGACGACGCCGAGCCAGGCGCTAGCGACGCACCTGGTGACGCAACGCCCGACACACAATAGATGGCCGAGCTCGCTCCGTTTCGCGGCGTCGTCCATCCGTCCAAAGATCCGGAACGGCTGATCGCGCCGTCGGACGAGGGCTGGGCCCAGGATTCGGCGCCGGTCATCTACCGCATCCACCACGAGCTTCCGCACGACGGCCGTACGCTCCTGCGTAAGTCATTCGTCGCGCTGATGCGGCTGACCCCGTTCAGCGACGGCGTGGTGCTGCCGTGTCGGACGCCGGTGGCGGGCAAACGCGACGAGGGCAAAAAACAGACGGTGTTGCCGCTCGGTCTCCACGTCGACCGCTACCACATGGTCGACAAGATCTTCGAGGAGCTCGAGACCACACCGCCCGAGGCCCAGGGCCGCACGGCCGACGGGGTCGTTCATCGCATGTGGCGTCTCCTCGACGAGGCCGCCATCAAGCGGGTCTGTAACAGCCTCGGCCACGACAAGATCTATCTCGTCGCCGGTCAGGACCGCTACGAGTCGATGCTGGCGCACCGCGACGAGCTGGCGGCTGGCAAGCCGGTGCCACGCGATGCCGGGCTCGACTGGGCGCCGATGATGTTCTGTAACGTCGACGACGAGGGCTTGGTGCTGCTGCCCAGCCATCGGGTGGTGTCCGGCCTGGCGGCGTTCGAGCGCGGCGACTTTCTGGCGCGCTGCCGCGAGTTTTTCACGGTGTCCGAGGGCCCGCTGGCCGGGCCGCATGCGGTGCGACCGGCGCTACACGGCCAGCGCAAGCGCGGCGCGACGCTGGCGCTTTTGACCCCTGGCTCGTCGAAGATCGCCTATCTACGGCTGCGCGGCGACCTCATCAAACAGAGTGTGCCGGCGCTGGCCGAATCGCGCGGTCTCGGCGACCTCGATGTCACCCTGCTAGACGGTGTGGTGTTGCAGACGCTGCTGGAGATTGACAGTGTCAACATGCCAAAGCGCGTCCGCTATGTCTCCGACTGGGAGCGCGCGTTTGCCGAGCTGGAGACCCCCGGCGTCCAGGCCGTGTTTCTGGTCAACCCGACGTTGATCGAGCAGCTCTGTATCGTCGCTGACGAGGGCCGGCTGATGCCGATCGAGAGCGCCACGATCCATCCGCCCGTCACCGCGAGCCTGGTGGTGCGCGCGCTCGATCCCAACGAAAAGGTCCATGCGCCGAGCTGAGCTCTGGCTCTGCGCTCTGCTGGTCGGCTGTGGCACGCCGCAGAAGCCCATGCCCGATGCCGGCGATCCCAATGCGCCCTGGGACGATCTGCCGGCAGCACTGACCACCCACGACTACCGCACGTCGCTGGCCGATTGCTGGACCTCGGCCGCTTGCCAGCGGGTCATGCTGGTCACCCACGGCGGCGACTGGGATCTCAACACGCCCTACGACTCGCGCCCGGCCTTCGTGCGCGCCGTTCAACGCGGCACCGACGGCATCAAAGGTGATTTCCGGCTCACGGTCGATGGCGTCGGCGTCATTGCCCACTCGTCGCCGATCGAGCTTTTCGAGTCGGTGGAATGCGCCGGCAAGGTCATCGAAGAGATGACCGCCGACGAGGTCACCGCCTGTCACTTGATTGGATCGAAGTCGACGTTTCAGCGCGTCGACCATCTGTTGAGCTGGGCGCGTGGCCGCACCGTGGTCATGCTCGACGTCAAACGCGCGGCAGATCTGACCGGCGCCATCCGGGTCGGCCTAGAAAACGCGGCGCAGGATTTTCTGTTTTATGAGGTCCACGTCAAAGACTTCGAATCGATTGTCGTCGGGACGACCGGCTGGGACCAGCTGCACTATCTGGTCTGGCTCGACTCGCCCGCCGACGCCGACCGGGTGATCGCCGCCAATCACGCAGCGCAAGGCTTCATGTTCGAGATGGACCCAACCTATGTCGGCTGGGACGCCACCGCCATGAAGCAGCTCATCAGCACCAAGCTGCACCCGGGCGGCATCCGCGCCTTCACCTCGACGGACACGAAGAGCCCGACGACGCAGAACCACCAGGACCTCTACGACGAAGGCTTCGACGTGGTCATGACCTACAGCCTCACCAACGGGCTGCCGGTGCGCAAAGCGGTCAACGCCGCCCGGGGCATCTCGCCGCCGTAACCGTGTTACACCACCGGCATGCGAAGCCTCTGCGTGTTGGTTGTGGGCGTGGTCGTGATGAGTAGCTCGGCGTGGGCGATGGGTCTGCCGGAGCCGCCGTCGCTGCGCCTGTTCAAGGATGTCGTGCCGCTCGGCTACTCCGTCGAGCTCGAGGTCGATCCGCGCCTCGAGACCTTCACTGGCACCATCGACATCGAGGTGACGTCGAAGAAGCCCATCAACGTGGTCTGGCTGCACGCTGACGACCTCACCGTCGAGACTGCGTCGGTGGTCGGCCAGCCGATGGAGGCGCGTATCGTCGGCACCAAGCAGGGCATGGTGGGTCTGGCGTTCTCGCCGGCGCTCGCGCCAGGCCAGGTGACGCTGCGCGCGGTGTATCACGGCGTGCTCTCCAGCAAGGATTCGGCCGGCGCGTCGCGACAGAAAGAGGGCGACGACTGGTATGTCTTCACCCACTTCGAGCCCATCGACGCCCGGCGGGTGTTTCCCTGCTTCGACGAGCCGTCGTTCAAGGTCCCCTGGCGTCTCGGGATCACCACGCCAGCGACGATGATGGCGCTGTCCAACACCCCGACCACCTCGGTCACCGAGCTGACCAAAGGCGGCATCAAGTCGAAGCGCTTCGAGTTCGCCAAGACCAAGCCGCTGCCGAGCTATCTGGTCGCATTTGCCGTCGGTGCGTTCGAGCTGGTCGACGCTGGTAAGTCGCGCTCCGGCGTGCCCATCCGCATCGTGACGCCGCATGGCCAGGCCGCGCAGGCGCGCTGGGCGGTGGAGTCGACGCATCAAGTCCTGGCGCTCCTCGAAGACTATTTTGGCACCAGCTATCCGTACGAAAAGCTCGACATGATCGCCGTGCCATTGTTTTCGGGCGCGATGGAAAACCCTGGCCTCATCACGTTCTCGTCGCAGCTCATGCTACGCCGCCCGACGGAAGAGACGGTGGAGTCGAAGCGCAACTACGCGTCGGTGGCGACGCACGAGCTGGCCCATCAGTGGTTCGGCGACCTCGTCACCATGGCCTGGTGGGACGATCTGTGGCTCAACGAGGCGTTTGCGTCGTGGATGACGCCGAAGATCATCGAGCGCTGGCAGCCGGGCTGGGGCGCGGCCGAGGGACGGGTCGGCATCCGTGGTGGCGCGATGGCGACCGATCGCCTGCTCGCGGCGCGGCGCATCCGGCAACCGATCGAGAGCAACAACGACATCAAGAACGCGTTCGACCCCATCACCTACAACAAGGGCGCGAGCGTGATCCACATGTTCGAAGAGTGGGTCACCCCGTCGGTGTTGCAGACCGGCGTGCGCGCCTATCTCAAGAAACATGCGCACGGCAACGCCACCAGCGCCGACTTTTTGGCGGCGATCTCGAAGGCAGCGCGCAAGGATATCGCGCCACCGTTTTCGACCTTTCTGGATCAGGCGGGTGTGCCGGTGGTGTCGATGGAGGTCGTGTGCACCGGCAAGACGCCAACGGTGAAGCTGCATCAAGAGCGCTATTTGCCGATTGGTGTCGCGTCACCTGGCCCACAGACCTGGCAGATCCCGGTGTGTGTGCGTGGCAATGCCCGGGCGTGCACGCTGCTCACCACGCCCGACGGCCAGATCCCACTTTCGGGTACGTGTCCCACGTCGCTGTTGCCCAATGTCGGCGCGGCCGGCTACTACCGGGCCGCGCTGGCCCCGCACCTCTTGACGGCGCTGCTGGCCGATCCGAAGTCGCTCTCGACTGCCGAATTGCTCGGCGTACTGGCCGACGTGAACGCCGCCGTCCGCGCCGGCAAGCTGCCGTTTGCAGACGCGCTGGCGCTGGTGCCCCGCTTCGCCGGTCACCCCAACCGCCATGTGGTCCAGGCGGCCGTACAGCTCCTCGGCAACGCGCGCGACAACGGCTTCTTCCCCGACGCGCTTCGCCCGGCCTGGGCCCGCTTCGTCCAGCAACACTTTGGCGCCCGCGCCCGCGCCCTCGGCTGGCTGCCGCGTCCCACCGACGACGAAGACACCCGCATCCTGCGCAACCTCCTCGTGCCGCTGGTTGCCGACGATGGTGAAGATGCGATTCTGCAGGCCGAAGCGACGCGTCTGTCGTCGCTGTGGTTGAAAGATCACGCCGCCGTCCCCGCCGAGATGGTCTGGGCCGTCAACGACAGCGCCGCCCAGCGTACCGACGGTGCTGCCGCCCGCTATGACGCCTGGCTGGCCGCCGCCAAGACGGAAAAAGACCGCCTGACCCGCAATCGCCTGCTCAACGCCCTCGCCAGCTCGCGCGATCCGGCGCTCGTCGCCCGCTCGCTCACGCTGGTCCTCGCCGACACCTTCGAGATCCGCGAGTCGCTGACGCTGCTCTTCGGCGCCACGCGCACCCCGCGCACCCGGCGCCAGGCCTGGGACTTCGTGCGCACCAAGTTCGACCCGCTCGTCGCCAAGCTGCCACGCGACTTCGGCGCCAACCTCCCCAGCATTGCCACCGCGCTCTGCGACGACACCGTCGCTGTCGAGGCCGAAGTATTCTTCAAAGACCGCGCCCCGCGCTTCGTGGGCGGCCCGCGTCAGCTCGCCCTGGCCCTCGAAAACACCCGCCAGTGCGCAGCCTTCAAGCGCGCGCAATCGAAGAGCGCCACCGACTTTCTAACCGCCCTGCGCTAACACCCGCTGCAACAAGAACGTACGTGGCGGCATTGTCAGCTGATCCTCGACGGTGGCCAGCGAACAATACGGATCGATCTCCAGCGACGGCACACGCCCCTGTCGCCGGACGTGGATGGCGTGATTGCCGAGCACGTAGCGCAGGGCATTGCGCACTTCCGTCGGCGTCCGCAACACATGCGCATGATACCGGCCGGCAAAGACGGAACCACGTCGCCGCATGAGGCGATTCAAGGCCTTGGCCATCCGAATATTGAGCCCCTGCAGGCCGCGCGACAGCTCGGTGTGATCGCCCGCCTCGACGATGAAGTGCAGATGGTTGCCCTCGATGGCGAAATGGCAAAGCCGGAAGCCAAACCGATCTTTGCCAGCGCGAAAGGCACGCTGCAAAGCCGTAAAACAGCGACGAGACCGCAGATTCCAAACGCCAACCCGCAAGCGCAAAGTCACATGCACGGACTGCTTGCGAAAGCGGAGCCGCGGCCGATGCTGCACGCGTGAGCCCTGCTTCTTCTTCGCGCCAGCACCCTTACGCGGACCACCCCAGCCCGAGGTCCGCGGCAGCGCGAGCTGCTGCGGACCGAGCCTCCGACGCCGCGAAAGGCCCACCCGCCCAACATCCCGCCCAGAACTGGCCATGAAAACGAGGCTAGCATAATTTCTGCCCTTGTCAAGATATTTACGTGGTTCGTCGACGGGGACGGCTCTCGGACGCCGTGGATTTGGCGCCTTGTGTACACGCGCAAAATGGGCGCGCCGGGCGGCTTGGCGTGCACACAAGGCTTTGAAAACACCCCGCCGCACGCGGGGTGCGGCTTGGTTTTCAACAACTCCACCGCGACGGGCGAAGTGCTTTTTCTGCTTCGCAGAAAAGAGCACAGAAAGAGCACAGAAAGACGGAGTCGTCGCCTTTCTCCCCCACGCGCACCAGCGCTGTCCGCAGTCGGGGCTGTGGACTTGTGAAAAGCCAAGCCTGATCCCGCGTGCGTCGGGGTGTGTTTCAAGTGGCTGGGTACAAACCAGCCGAACAGCGACGGTGCCCAGGCGTTTGTGCAGCCACGCCTAACCCACAGCCCTCCGAAAGCCGTTACTGAAAGCCTTACTTATCCAGCAACAGCTCCGGCAACCGGGCCTCGCCCGTCGACGCCGCCAGATGTTTCAGGAACGCGCGATTGTCCGCGACCGACAGATTCTGCATCTCCAGCGCGCCAATGCGATCTTCCGGCGAGAACGCCGACGCGACCTTCTCCATCGACAGCTTGTCCGGGTCATACGCCATGTACTCGGCCCGCGTATCCATCAGGCTGTAGTCCTCACCGCGCCGCAGCTCGACGGTGACCGACCCCGTGACCGGCGGCGCAATCCAGCGGGACAGCGACTCCTTCAACATCATCGCCTCGGGATCGAACCACTTACCTTCGTACAACAACCGCCCCAGCCGCCGCCCCGACGTCGCGTACAGATCGAGCGTGTTCTCGTTGTGGATCGCCGATAGCAACCGCTCGTACACGAGGTGCAACAGCGCCATGCCCGGCGCCTCGTAAATCCCACGGCTCTTGGCGTCGATGACGCGGTTCTCGATCTGGTCGCTCATGCCGAGCCCATGCCGGCCACCGATGCGGTTGCACTCGAGGAACAGCTCGAACAGCGACGAGAAACGCTGACCGTTGAGGGTCGCCGGCAGACCGCGCTCGAAGCCCAACGTCACGCGCTCGGCCTCGACCGCCACCGACGGCTTCCAGAACGCCACGCCCATGATCGGCGCCACGATCTGGATCCCGGTATCGAGCCGCTCGAGATCCTTGGCCTCATGGGTCGCGCCGAGCACGTTGGCGTCGGTGGAGTACGCCTTCTCCGTCGACATGGTGTACGGCATGCCGACCGACACCAGATATTCGCTCATCTCCTTGCGGCCGCCAAACTGGTCGACGAAGGCGCGGTCGAGCCACGGCTTGTAGATCTTGAGCGCCGGATTGGTCAGGATCCCGTAGCGATAGAAGCGCTGGATGTCGTTGCCCTTGTGGGTCGACCCGTCGCCGAAGACGTGCACGTCGTCTTCCCGCATGGCGCGGATGATGGCGGTCGTGGTGACCGCGCGCCCGAGCGGCGTGGTGTTGAAATATTTGCGGCCACCGGTGGACAGATGAAACGCGCCGCACTGGATGGCCAGGATGCCCTCCTCTACCATGCGCTCGCGGCAGTCGACCAGGCGCGCAGCGACGGCGCCGTGGGTCATGGCGACCGCGGGAATCTCGCCGCAGTTGGCTTCGTCGGGCTGCGCCAGATCGGCGGTGTAGGCATGCACGCGCATCCCCTGGCGGGCCAGCCACGCGACGGCACAGCGGGTGTCGAGGCCTCCCGAAAAGGCGATGCCGATGCGGGTCTCTTTGGGCGGCAGCGTGCGGTAGATCCGGCTCATGGGCACTTGCTATCACAGCCGGCGCCGGGTCGCAGGCCAAAAAGGTCTCGAGCCGAGCTACCATGTGCCCGTGCCCATCGGACGCATCGACCCCGGCGCCAGCACGACCACGTGTGGCAACGTGTTCGTGGCTCTCTTGACCAGCCCTCCCCAGCCGTCAACGGTGTACGCCCTCAAGGGCAGATGCACGGAAGCCATCGCCCAGCTCAGGCGCCTCTAGTCGCCGACCCGGGGCAGATTCCAGTGCTGCTGGACCGCCAGTAAGCGCAAGCCGAAGCAGGCGATCGCACCGGCCACCGTCGCCACAGTGCGTGGAATGCCAGCCCGGATGCCAGCGACCATGACCGCCGCGCCCAGCAACGCCGCCGTCGCATAAATATCGGTGCTCAGCACGTTGGGCACATGGGCCACGAGCACATCGCGCAACACACCGCCGCCCACGGCCGTGACGCCACCGAGCAGCACCGCCAGAAACGGATTGATGTTCCGGCCGAGGGCCTTGCCTGCCCCAGCGACGGTAAACAGCGCCAGACCCGCCGCATCCAGGCTGATGAACAACCAGGCGGGAATCAACGCCGCCTGACGGTGAAACAGAAACACGCCGATCCCACCCACGAACGCCGTCACCGCGTAGCGCCAGTCCGAAATCGCATGCGGCGGCACCGCGCCAATCAAGAGGTCACGCAGGATTCCCCCGCCCAACGCCGCCGTGAACGACAGCACCAAGACGCCCAGCAGGTCCAGCCTGGCGCTGGCGGCCAGCATCGCCCCACCGACGGCAAACACCAGCGTCCCAGCCAGATCCGCCACCAGCAACAGCCGGTCCTGCGTACGTGTCTTACCCACATCCGTCATGGCCCGCCATGGTGACCACGGTCACGCCCGCAGACGCAAATAAAGTCTTCGCGAGATCGGTCGAACCAGTACTTGGAGGACGAACATGCCGTACCGAAACGCACCGACTGGTCCCGCCTGCGCCTGTCACCCCGCCGCCCCGACGGTAGACGACTGCACGGTCTGCACCCGATCGGTATGCTCGGTGTGCGTCTCCTACTCCGGCTGGCGAACCCGCTGTGCTGGCTGCGCCAAGGTCCACGGCCGCCGCGCTGCGCGCATCGCCACCGCCATCCAGGCGGCCATCTTTACCTTGATCTGCTCGACGGGCCTCACGGTCGGCTTCATGGCCGGCACCACGCACCCGTCGGTGGAGCCAGCCGAAGCGACCACCATCGCCAGCTCGGCCGCCACCTACATCTTGTGTTCGATCAGCTCCACCCGATAACCGTCCGGATCCTCCACGAACGCAATCACCGTCGTGCCGTGCTTCATCGGCCCCGGCTCCCGTACGATCTTTCCGCCCGCTGCCCGGATCCGCTCACACGTCGCGTAAATATCGTCGGTGCTGATGGCGATGTGGCCAAAGCCGTCGCCGAGCGCGTAGCTCTTGGTGTCCCAGTTGTGGGTCAGCTCCAGCACTGCCGTCGACGATTCCTCGCCGTAGCCGACGAACGCCAGCGTGAAGCGGCCGCTCTCGTAGTCCTTCTTGCGAAGCAGGGTCATGCCGAGGATGCCGGTGTAAAACGCCAGCGAGGTGTCGAGGTTGCCGACGCGCAACATGGTGTGTAAAAGCCGCATGCCGCACCATACCGCGCCTACTCGATGACCAACAACCCCCGTCGCTGACCGGTCTGCTTGTCGGTGGTCTGTACCGCGGCGAACAGCCGCTCGGTCGGCACCAGCCACGCCTGAAAACGCTTGTTCACGTCGAGGACCAAGACCAGATCGCGGTCGGCCAGATAGCCGCCGATCGGCGAGTGATGTCCGCCGCCCCAGCCGAACAGTGGCCCACGGTGAAAATTGACGATGTACCGTCGAGAAGGGTCGTTGGCCTGGGCCATGAGCGCGCGAAACCCTGCCAGATCGACCTCGCGGACGATGGTCGCTTTGCGCCCGTGGTGCCCCAGGACCCCGGCCAGGTCATCCAGTGTCGCGCCGGGAATGACCAGGCCAAACCAGGTCGACTTGCCCGTCCCGTCGAGGACGTTGGCCTGTTTGACGTCGAGACCCCAGGAGCGCAAGACGCCCACGACGCTGGCCGGCCCGCAGAAGCTCGCATTGCGCTGAAACTCGAGGCCGGCAGCGACATACTGCGACGCCACTGGCAGCGTCAGCGCGCGCGCCATCAAGGTCGGGTCCTGATATGCGGGCAGATTGCGAATGGAGGAGACCCCGGAATAGTCTACCCCGTCGCTGAGCGACCTCACCCAGCCAAATGCGCCGAGGCCGAGGACGGCCGTCATGGTAAGGGCCACCCACCAACGACGCTTCATTCGAAACCTCAGGGCCATGGGACCAACAGCCTCCAGGTCTTGTCTTTTATCGAAATCTTACCGTCGCTGACCAGCGCGTCCAGCATGCGCTGGATGTCGTCGGCGTTGCAGCCGTCGTGGTTGATGTAGTCGATGTAACCGGCGAGGCTCGCCAGATCTCCGATCGTGCCCGTCTCGGCCAACCCATCGTCGCTGAGCGTCGCCAGAAGATAGTCATCGAGCGACAACCGCGTCTCATCGGGCCGCTCTCGCCGCGCCCGCTCGACGGCGCCGCGGCTCACGCCAAATCGCGCCGCCGCCTTGGCAATGGTCATCGCCGGCAGGCGCGACAGCCGCGCCGCCCGAACCGCCACCTCTGGTGGAATGATTGGGCTTTTCACTCGTCCGTCCCTGACTATACTCCCGCCGTGCGCAGCAACGAGATCCTCGACGTGGTGTTCCGCTGGGCCCACCTCATCGCGGGCATCATGTGGATTGGCAACTCCATGCTCTTCAACTGGCTCGACCGCAATCTGGTCAAGTCCGGTACGGACCCGCTGTCACAGGGCAAGATCTTCATGGTCCACTCGGGCGCGTTTTACGAGGTCGAGAAGAAGCTGCTCGCGCCCAACCAGCTCCCCGATCGCCTGCATTGGTTCAAGTGGCAAAACGGCATCACCTGGCTGACCGGCATCTCACTGTTGGTGGTCGTCTACTACATGAACGGCGCCGCCTATCTCGTCGACCCGTCGGTGATGGCGCTGACGCCTGCCAAAGCCATCGCCGTCAGCGCCGGCTCGCTCGTCGGTGGCTGGCTCTTGTACCATGGCCTATGGCGCACGCTGGGTGAGCGTGCACCAACGGTGGCGACGGTGCTGTCGTTCGTCGGTCTCTTCGGCGCCATCTTCGCCTTCAGCCAGGTGTTCAGCGGCCGCGGCGCCTACATCCAGGTCGGCGTCCTCATGGGCACCATCATGACTGGCAACGTCTGGATGGTCATCATGCCGTCGCAGCGCGAGCTCATCGCCGCCACCAAGGCCGGCAAAGAGCAAAACGTGTTGCTCTCCCAGCGCGCCAAGCAGCGCTCGATTCACAACAACTACCTCACCTTTCCGCTCTTGTTCATCATGCTGTCCAATCATTTCCCGTCGGCGTTCGGGCATCACCTCAACTGGCTGGTGCTCATCGTGGTCATGATTGGCGGCGCCGGCGTCAGGCACTTCATGAACGTGCGTTATGCCGGCCAGACCTGGCTGGTGCCGGCGCTGGCCATGGCGGCGATTGGCCTCGGCGGGCTGTGGGGCATCACGCGGCTGCAAGCGAAGCCGGCAGTCACGGTGACGACGCAGGTAGGCTTTGCCCGCGCGCAGGAGATCATGGTGCAGCGCTGTATGCCGTGTCATTCGGCGCACCCGACCGATCCGCTGTTTCCGTCGGCGCCGACCAACGTGATCTTCGATACCCCAGAACGCATCGCAGCCATGGCGGCCCGGATCAAAGAGCGCGCGGTCGTGAGCCGCACCATGCCGTTCCTCAACCGCACCAACATGACCGAAACCGAGCGCGCCGAGCTCGGCGACTGGGTCGACCACGGCGCGGAGCTCAAGTGATCTTCAAATCGCGCAGGATCGTCACACCGACGGCCATCATCGCCGGCACCGTGCATGTAGACAGTGGCAAGATCGTCCGCATCGGCGCCTACGACGAAGTCTGCACCGACGACATCGACGACCACGCGCTCATGCCCGGCGTCGTCGACACCCACGTCCACCTCAACGAGCCCGGTCGCACCGAGTGGGAAGGCTTTGCCACCGCCACCCAGGCCGCCGCAGCCGGCGGCTCGACGACGCTGGTCGACATGCCGCTCAACTCGATTCCCCCGACGACCACCTCGGACGCGCTCAAACAGAAACGCGACGCCGCCCGCGGCCAGTGCGCCGTCGACGTGGGCTTCTGGGGCGGCGTGGTGCCCGGCAACTCCGGCGAGCTGCAGGGTCTGGTCGAAGCAGGCGTCCGCGGCTGCAAATGTTTCCTCATTGACTCCGGCGCCCCGGAGTTCGGCTGGGTCGACGAGACCGAGCTGCGCCCGGCGATGCGCATCTTGGCCCAGCTCGGCGTGCCGCTTCTGGTCCATGCCGAGGTCGCTGGGCCCATCGACGCCGTCGCTGCCGAGATCGCGACGCAAGATCCACGCGCCTATGCAACCTATCTGCGCTCGCGTCCACCGGCAGCGGAAGAACAAGCTGTGGCGCTGGCCATTCGGCTGTGCCGCGAGACCAAGGCCCGGACGCACATCGTGCATCACTCGGCAGCGACGGCTCTGCCCCTCATCGCCGCCGCACGCCGAGAGGGTCTGCCGCTCACCGCCGAGACCTGTCCGCACTATCTGCACTTCGTGTCCGAGACCGTCCCCGACGGGGCCACCGCCTGGAAATGCGCGCCGCCCATCCGGGAGCGCGCCAATCAGGACGCGCTGTGGCAGGCGCTGGCCGACGGCGTGCTCGACCTCGTGGCGTCGGATCATTCGCCGTGTAGCCCGTCCTTGAAGAAGTCCGAAGCCGGCGACTTCATGGCGGCGTGGGGCGGCGTGGCCGGTCTCCAGCTGGCCTTGCCGGTCACCTGGACCGAGACGCGCCGTCGGGGTCATGGCCTTTTGCAGATCGCGCGCTGGATGTCGGCGGCGCCGGCCAAGCTGGCGGGCTTGAGCGGCAAAAAAGGCGCGATTGCCGTCGGTGGCGACGCCGACTTGCTCGTGTTTGCCGACGACAAAGCCTTTACCGTCACGCCCGAGATGATCCGCCACAGGCACCGGCTCACACCGTATCTCGGCGACGCGCTCGTCGGGGTCGTCGAGAAGACCTATCTGCGCGGCCAGCTGGTCTACGACGCCGACGTCGTCCGCAATGTAGACACCGTCAACATTGGAGCCTTTCTGTGACCGAACCGAGCTTCACCGACCTGCCCGACCTCGCCGCAGAAGAGCTCGGCGGCGCAGCTCTCGTCTGCAATGACGAGTTCTTCGCCGAAAAAGAGAACCTCCTGAAGGCCCACGCCGCCGAATGGCGCGACCACGTCTATACCGACCGCGGCAAGTGGATGGACGGCTGGGAAACCCGCCGTCGACGGGAAGCCGGCTACGACTGGTGCATCATTCGACTTGGCATGCCCGGCCGCGTCCGCGGCATCGTCGTCGACACCGCGTTCTTCCGCGGCAACTTCCCCGAGTCAGCGTCGGTAGAAGGCACCGAGATCGCCGACGCACTCGATCTGTCTGCGCTGGCCACCGCGACCTGGACCGAGATTCTGCCGCACTCGACCCTGGCCGGCGATAGCAAGAACCAGTTCCCGATCGGCTCGACACAGCGCTTCACCCACCTGCGCCTCAACATCTTCCCCGACGGTGGCGTCGCCCGCCTGCGCGTTCACGGCGAGGCCCAGCCCGACTGGAGACGCCTTCACGCCACCGGCACCGTCAACCTGGCCGCGCTCGAGCACGGCGCCGTCGTCGAATCGTGCTCTGACATGTTCTTCGGCTCCCGCAACAACCTCATCAAGCCCGGCCCGTCGCGCACCATGGCCGACGGCTGGGAGACCCGTCGCCGTCGCGGCCCGGGCAACGACTGGGCCCTCATCCGCCTGTGCGCCGCCGGCACCGTCGAGCGACTGGAAATCGACACCACCCACTTCAAGGGCAACGCGCCGGGCCGCTGTGTCGTCGAGGGCGCGCATTCTACCGGCGCTGAACACGACTGGCGCGTCCTTCTCTCGACACCGTTGCAGCCGCACACGCGCCATTTCTTCGACGAGGCCATGCGCCGTGTCGGCCCGGTCACCCACCTCCGCCTGAGCGTCTTTCCCGACGGTGGCGTGGCCCGGCTACGCGCCTGGGGCACGCTCGTCGAAGCCACATCGCACCTGGCCAAGCTCAACGGTCTCAACGCCGCCGAAGCCACCGAACACTTCCGTCGCTGCTGCGGCTCGGTCGCCTGGGCCACGCACATGGCTCGACTACGCCCGTTCGAAAACCAAGCGGCGCTCCTCCGCCAAGGCGAGCGCGCCTTCTGGACGCTTGGCGAAACGGACCTCCTCGAAGCCTTCGCCGCCCACCCGCGCATCGGCGAGAAAAAAGTCCCGCCTACCGGCGCCGCAGCCTGGTCCACCGACGAGCAACGCAAAGTCGCCGACGCCGACCAGACCGTCCTCGCTGCGCTCACCGACGCCAACCAAGCCTATGTCGACAAGCACGGCTTCGTCTTCATCGTCTGCGCGACCGGCCGCAGCGCGCCGGACATGCTCGCCGATCTGGAAGTGCGCCTGGCCCAACCGCGCGCAACCGAGCTCCGCACCGCCGCCGAAGAACAAGCCAAGATCACCCGCCTCCGACTGCAAAAGCTCCTCGGGGACCTGACATGATCACCACCCACGTCCTCGACACCGCCCTCGGCAAACCGGCCCGCGCCGTCCCCATCCGCCTCGACGTCGCCGAAGGCACGACCTGGCGCACCCTCGGCACCGGCGCCACCGACGACGACGGCCGCCTGCGCACCCTCACGCCGCCCGGCCCGGTCACGCCCGGCACCTACCGCCTCACCTTCGACACCGCCGCCTACGGCACGACCTTCTTCCCCACCGTCGACATCGTCTTCAGCATCACCGACGGCAACGCCCACTACCACGTGCCCCTCTTACTCAGCCCCTACGGCTACAGCACCTACCGCGGCAGCTGACAGATATTGGAAGAGCGAGATCATCGCCGCCGACGGGAGCGCGGAAGATCAATGTCGAGGTCGATGTGGCCGGCCAGTGCCTTCAGCTCGTCGATGCGACGCCGTTTGATGAGCTCGCGAAGCGCGAGCACCACGGTGTCGGTCTTGGCGTGTAGATGCCTGGGAGAGGATGGTTCGTATGCTGCTATTTGGCACGGCGGCCGGCGAGGATCTTCACGAACGAACGGGTACGCAGCTCGTCGAGGGTAAGCCCGGTGGCCAGCGCCTCGTCTTCGGTGACGGCGCCGCACGACAGGCCACGCAGGAAGAAGTTGAGCAGGCCCTGGCCGGTGGCCGCGTCGTCGAAGACATCGCCGACGAGAGTCGCCTGGGCCGCCTTGCTGACGAAGTTGGACAAGCGCTCCGACGCAGCCGGCAACCCGTCGAGGAAGAAGCTGTACACCACGCCGTAGCGCGACGGTAGCTGCGCCGGGTGCAGGTCCCAGCCCTGGTAGAATCCCTGCACCAACGAGCGACGGACATCGTCGGCGTGGAGGCGCCAGGCGCCGAAGACCGCGGTGCGGTTGGCGCGCTTCTGCTCGTCGGTGGTGGCGTTCTTGTGGGGCGCGATGGGCATGATGTTGGTGGCCCCGTCGGACAGCGCCACGCCGGTGCCAGCAAAGGCGATCTTCATGAGCTGCTTGGCAAAGTCGCAGGCCGGGTGACCCATCTTCTGGTGCGCGGCCGTGATCTCCGAGTTGGCGGTGTAGTCGTAAGTGCCAAAGTGCGCACCGACGAGACGCTCACCCGCCGACTCATGCAGCCGCGGCAAGTTGGCGCGCCCCTGTGGGTCAAACAGGCTCTGGGTCGTCTCGACCATGATCTCCATCTTGAGCGCGCCATGCTCGAGATCGAGCTTGTCCTCCAGCGTCTCGAACACCGACACCAGGACTTCCACGTCGGTGCGCGACATGATCTTCGGCAGCGTGACCACGAAGCCAGGCGGCAGCGCCTTGGCCTCGGTCACGAGTGTGGTCACGAACAGATCGAGCGTCCGGATCGACCGCCGCGCCAGCTCACCGGTGAACGGCTTGATGCGGATGCCGATGAACGGCGGCAAGGTCTTCTGGGCAAACGCCTTGGCCGTTTCCGTCGCTGCGGCCACCGCGTGCTTGTCCTCTTCTTCGTCGGACCGATTGCCGTAGCCGTCCTCGAAGTCGATGCGAAAATCCTCGACCGGCTCCCGCTCGAGCTTGGCCTTGACCCGCTCGTAGACTTTTTCCGCCAGCGCCGGCGCAATCCCCACCGCCTCGGCAAACGACGTCGCGTCGGGCGCAAACGAGGCGAGCGACTTCAGCGCCAGCTGGCCCAGCTTGGCCGGCGTCTCGGCGCTGAAGATATGGGCGCCGCCATAGACGGTGTGGACCGCCTGCCGCGCGCCAGAATCCCCCGGGTAGCGCTTCGAGACCCGTCGCTGAGCCTCATCGACGCGGTCGAGCACCTTGGCCAGGTTCTTGTCGGAAAGAGACGTTCGCTTGGACATGTCGGGGTTGTAACGCGAGTCCTGCCACAACACCAGCGAGCACCGAATGCTCGCGCCGGGATACACTCCGGCCGGGAGGGACTTGTGGCCAACTGGCTGTCGAGCCTGCCGCTGCCCCGGCAGTGGCGGGACCACGATGTGGAAGCACGGGTAAATCGGATCGAGCTGCCGTTCAATCACTACGGTATCGACCCATTTGGCGTCGAGAAAGAAGAGCTGATCCGCTTTTTCTCGGTGCTGGCCTGGCTGTACAAATCGTATTTCCACGTCCACGCCCACGGGGTCGAAAACGTCCCCAAGCGCGGCCGCGGCATGATCGTCGGCAACCACTCCGGCGGCGTCGCTCTCGACGGTGCGATGATCCTCTGCTCCTTGCTGCTCGAGCTCGAGCCACCCCGGCTGGCACACGGCATGGCCGAGAAATTTCTCAGCATGCTGCCGTTTGCGTCGATGTGGTCGGCGCGGACCGGGCAGCTCTGTGGTCTGCCTCAGCACGCCGAACGCCTGCTTCACGACGAGCGCCTGTTGATGGTCTTTCCCGAGGGTGCGCGCGGCACAGCCAAATTGTACTGGGAGCGGAATTCACTCGTGCACTTCGGCAACGGCTTCGTTCGCCTGGCGCTGGCGACCAAGTCGCCGATCATCCCGGCGGCGTTCATCGGCGGCGGCAACGCCATCCCGACGGTGGCCAACCTCTACAAGATCGGCAAGCTCTTCGGCGCGCCCTACATCCCGGTCACGCCATGGATTTTCCCCATCCCGCGTCGCGTGCCGCTCGACGTTTACTACGGCGAGCCCATCGTGCTCGAAGGCTCGCCCAACGAGGAGGATTCGGTGGTAGAGGCCCACGTCGAGCGCGTCAAGTCGGCACTCAAGACATTGATCGACGCACACAAGGACGATGTCCGATGAGAGTCTTGATCCCTGGCATCACCGGCCGTCTGGCGCGCATCGTGGCCATGAAGCTGCACGAGCGTGGGCATACGATCTTCGGCATCGATCGCCGCAAGTGGCCCGAGGCGCCGCCCGGCATCGAGGTCTATCAGATCGACATCCGAAAACGCGCCGCCGAGGATGTCTTCCGTCACGTACGGCCGGAAGCCGTCATCCACATGGCGACGGTGACGCACCTGTCGGTCAAGAACGAAGACCGCTATCGCATCAACCTGTTCGGCACCCGCGCCGTCTTCGATCACTGTGCGCACTGGGGTGCCGAGCAGTGCATCTTCGTCGGCCGGCATACCTACTACGGCGCCTCGGCCGACAGCGCGCTCTACCACGGCGAAGACGAGCCGCCGATGGCCATGACCACCTTTCCCGAGCTGGCCGATCTCGTTGCTGCCGACCTCTATGCCGGCTCGGCGCTGTGGCGCTATCCCAACCTGTCGACCTGTGTCTTGCGCACTTGTTACACGCTCGGCCCGTCGACGGCGGGCACGCTGGCGACCTTCCTGCAAGGCAAGCGCGTCCCCATGGTGATGGGCTTCGATCCGCTCTATCAGTTCATCCACGAGGACGACGCCGCCGAGGGCATCTGCCTCGCCCTCGAGAAAAAGATCCGCGGCGTCTACAACCTGGCCGGACCGTCGCCGATGCCGCTGTCGATGCTGATCAAAGAGACCGGCGGCATGGCCATCCCCACGCCGGAGATGCTGCTCAAGCTCGTCTTCGGCCGCTTTGGCCTGCCGGCGTTGCCGCCCGGTGCCGTCGCCCACCTGAAATATCCGGTGGTCGTCGACGACTCACACTTCCGCGCCACCACGTCCTTCAACCATGCCCACGACGAAGAGGCCACCATCGAGGCCTACCGGCGCGTGGTTCGTTGATGGACGC
>Ga0123338_10001687_pt1 | contig 21079 bp, 21 predicted proteins | sample grotaG_FD_89793 | JGI IMG/M metagenome (GOLD analysis project Ga0123338, IMG submission 89793) | Glacier valley bacterial and archeal communities from Borup Fiord, Nunavut, Canada, to study Microbial Dark Matter (Phase II) -... | ecosystem: Environmental > Aquatic > Freshwater > Ice > Glacier ...
AAATAATTGGAGAATTGGGTGTCGAACTCTTACTCATGGTTGACTCTTTGTAGTGAATAAGATTTTATATCTGAAAGTTGAAAATTCAGGAAATCACCTTCACTTGCTTCCCTGTTTTTCTATTTTTTATTTTTCAACATTAATAAAAAATTAAACCCGACCAAAAAAGATGACTTATGCTGAAATAAATTTGAAGTTTCAATAATTAAGTATTTATTTTGTATGCCTTATTTAAGTAGGGTCTTAGAAAAAATAAACATTATTCATTTATACATTCATTAAATTTATCAACGATGTCAAAAATTAAAATCGGTATCAACGGTTTCGGTCGTATCGGACGCTTTGTTTTCCGCGTTGCAGTAGCTAAAGAAAATGTAGAAGTGGTTGCAATTAACGACCTCATCGATGTAGATTATATGGCATACATGCTAAAATATGATTCTACACACGGACAATTCAAAGGTACTGTTGAAGTAAAAGACGGTCAATTGATTGTAAATGGTAAAACTATCCGCGTAACAGCTCAGCGCAATCCGGCTGACATCAACTGGGGCGCTGTAGGTGCTGACTATGTGGTTGAATCAACTGGCTTGTTCCTTGAAAAAGCAAAAGCTCAGGGTCATATCGACGGTGGCGCCAAGAAAGTAATCCTTTCAGCTCCTTCAAAAGATGATACCCCCATGTTCGTTATGGGTGTAAACCACAAATCATACACCAAGGACATGACATTCGTTTCAAATGCTTCATGTACAACCAACTGTTTAGCGCCCGTTGCAAAAGTGTTGAATGACAAATTTGGCATACTGGAAGGTTTAATGACAACCATTCATGCAACTACCGCAACTCAAAAAACCGTTGACAGTCCTTCTGGTAAAGACTGGAGAGGTGGCCGTGGGGCTAGCCAAAACATCATTCCTTCATCAACCGGAGCTGCAAAAGCTGTTGGTAAAGTTATTCCTGAATTGAATGGCAAATTAACCGGTATGTCTTTCCGCGTACCAACGCCTGACGTATCAGTTGTTGACTTAACGGTTCGTTTGGCTAAAGAAACGACCTATGCTGAAATCTGTGCTGCCATGAAAGCTGCCTCAGAAGGCGAATTGAAAGGTATTCTTGGATATACCGAAGATGAAGTAGTATCAAATGACTTCATAGGCGATCCACGTACCTCTATCTTCGATGCAAAAGCTGGTATCCAGTTATCTCCAACTTTCGTTAAAGTGGTTTCCTGGTACGACAACGAAATGGGTTACTCAACCAAAGTGATTGAATTAATCGAATACATGGATTCAGTTAAATAATTATTGAAATTTATATGTAATATATAAGGCAGCTCGAAAGGGCTGCCTTTTTTGATGGGACCAAAGCAATGCATTATAGACACATTCAATGTCCGTCATATAAATGTGACGGCAAAGGATAGCACATTGGATGAATACTTTAAATTTATTAAAAGAAAATTAGGTTAAAAATATCGCGTTATCATTTAATGTTCAAATATCATTTGCAATCTGGCTTCAGCCAACGGACAAGCATATTTTATTTATTGTCAATCCAATTTTCAATTTTTATATTTTCCATTCGCTCAAATTCCTTAACATTTCGGGTCACGAGAATCATATTGTTTATAATTGCTGTAGCACCAATAAACAAATCTAAATCACTTATTATGGTTCCTTTTAACTTTAATCTGGCTTTTTCTTTTCCATAAATTTTAATAGAATCAAAAATCGGAATGATTGTAATCATTTCTGTAAAATTCTCTATTACTCTAATATTCTGAGACTTTTTTTGACTCTTTTCAGCTCCATAAATTAACTCTGCTAAAGTAATTTCAGAGATAGCAAAATTTCGGAATCCAATCTGTTCTATTTTATTTTTAAGTTCGAACTGACCCTTAAAATAATGAATGCAAATATTGGTATCAAGTAAATATTCCATTAGAATTCTTCAATTTCCTTCTTATTAACCCGATCTGAATAGATCTCATTAATTATCTCATCTGCAGTTCTATCATCTTCCCAAGCACCAAAACATGCAGAAAAGTCGAATTTATCATTAGTCTTATCATCTATTGATGAAGTAAGCTTGATGATCAGTTCCTTTTTTGTTTTATTATCCCAGTTTTTCATCAATCTGAAATAACTGTTTACTATTCTCGTTTGATTTATTGTGTTCATTGCTAAATTCTTTATATCAAAAATACAAATTTAATTTGAAGTTCTTATAAATCAAATTATCTTTTAGTGGGAAGCAATGGGAACTCTATCTCATTCTTTATACTCTCAGGCAACATGGTGTTATAATTTTGCACTAAAGTTAATGAAATAATTGCTGATACAATTCATTCTTCACTTGAAAATTATCCTACCCCGAACAATTCATTCTCAACCAGTTCACAAATAATGTGACCAATGAGTATATGCAGCTCCTGAACCCTGGGGGTATCCGCTGATGGCACATTGATTAACAGGTCCGCCATTTGAGCCATCCTGCCTCCTGTTGAGCCGGATAAAACAATACATGAAAATCCGGTTTCGCGCGCCTGACTAAGTGCCTGGACTACATTCTCAGAATTTCCTGAGGTAGAAATAGCCACCAGCACGTCTCCTTTTTTCCCAACAGCCTTAATATACCGGGCATAAGCCATTTCGAAACCATAATCATTTGAAACGGCTGTCATGAACGAACTATTTACGTGACAGGCTTCAGCATGAAGGGGAGGCCTGTCAATATAAAACCTGCCCGACAGTTCGGCTGCCAAATGTTGGGCATCGGCCGCGCTGCCCCCGTTTCCGCAGAACAGGGTCTTGTTGCCCGACTGGTAAGCCTTAACTATCAATCCTGCTGCATCTTGAATCCGGGAAAGCAGAGCCTCATCGTTCAGTAACTGTTTCTTCAGTTCAATCGCTTGTTGAATGCGTTCAATAATCATTTCAAGAGATTTATTTTATTGTAAACGAACAAAAATGTATTGACCATATTTGTCCACGAAAATTTCTTCTTTTCATCCTCAATATTTGCTTCAAATTCAGCCATGCGTTCATTGGCATAAAAATCGACCAAAGCATCTGCAATCTTTTGGCTTTCTGGTTCAACCACATAGCCAATTTTACCATCCGGAATAATTTCTGATAGCCCACCCACGTTGGTGACCAGCATTGGCTTGTTAAAATGATACCCTATTTGTGTAACCCCACTCTGCGTGGCACTTTTATAAGGCTGCACAACCATATCGGCTGCACTGAAATATAAGTTCACCTCTTCATCATCAATAAATTCAGTACGCATTTCAATCAAATCTTCCAGATGATTCTTTTTGATCAATTCCAGGTAAGGCTCCGGGCTGGAATAATATTCACCGGCGATCAATAGCTTAACCGGAAATTCTCTTAACCTATTGTCAGCAAAAGCATTCAGCAATAAATCAAGGCCCTTATAATCTCTTATAAATCCAAAGAAAAGAAGATATTTTGTATGGATGTCGAGATTCAATTTCTCCTTGGCCGATTCAAACGATAGTCTTTCTCCATAATTGTCGAAGAGAGGATGAGGGCAATATCCTACCTGCAAATTCTTTCTGAAACTTATGGCATCAGTCAACACGCTTTTTGACATGGCAATCAATCCATCAATTCGCTGAATGAAATAGTTGGTAAGCAAACGATCACCAGTGCGGTGTTCATGAGGTATGATGTTATCAGCCAGGCATATAATTTTACTGTGACCATTCTTTCTGATCAAGCCCGCGATTGTTCCAAGGCAAGGGGCCATGAAAGGCAACCAATACCGGATAATGACCAGGTCAGGTTTTTCATTTCGAATCCGTCTCCCAACACTTAGCCAGCTGAGTGGGTCAATAGAATTGATGGTCCTCTTGATGGCCAAATTCTTAGGGGCCGGTTTTAAATTATATTGCGTCTTGCCAGGAAACAGAATCGACGGATACTGCACTGTAAATGTTTCAATATCAACATCAAACCCCATTGACATAAACTCCTGGGCCAACCTTTCGTTGGTCGTGGCAATTCCACCCCGGTAGGGATATGCGGGTCCGATGATTTTGATTGTTTTCAAAAATGGGTGTTTAAATAATGTTTCAGCAAAAGTGCAACATGTTTATCAATTGGGAAAGTAAATTCGCTGGTATTTAACAACTCTGCTGAAACCCATCTGAAAGATTGACTGCCGTTGGTCATTTCAGGAAAATCAAAAGCCTGAGTTGAAACCCTGAACTGCGCGGCCCCCTTCAGCCGTGCCAGATAATAAATACTAACCAACTGATAATCATCCCAAAACAAAGCTTTCTGGTAAAAGTCGGTGGTATAAAAATGCTCAATACCCCCAATTTCCTGGTTACATTCCTCCATCAGCTCGCGCCTCAGACAGTCGATCGGACCTTCACCAAATTGCATGCCTCCTCCCGGAAATTTAGTCATCTTCCTGTTTAATTGAAATTCATCAGTCACCAAAACCTCATTTAGATCATTGATTATCAGGCCGTAAACCCGGATAGTAAATTGAGATGGCAGTTGTTCTTTCATGATTTAATATTGGATGTCTAATCTTAGCGAATGTACAAAATTATTCATTATCAATGGATACCTTGTTAATATCGAGATTGTAAAATACCAATGTTACATGGTTTTTTAGTTTTAATTGGAATGATTGCCATTAACATTATTCGAAGGTTATTCAAAGACTATTCGAAGGTTATTCGAAGACTGTTGATGTAAGATTGTAAAATCAACAAATAACCTTCCAACAGCCTTCCTTTAATTTTCAAATAATCTTATGCCCTTCTACATGACCTTAACCTGCACCACCCAGCCACATTGCTGATGTTATGTCAGGCACATAATGAGGCTTTACATATCAGCAACTTACTATCAAAGAGTCATTGTGAGAGGAAAGCTATTTTTAATAGCCACAATGTTGAAATGACAATGGGTGTAAACAGATCAAAAATTATTCTTGGATGGAAAGCATAGGAAACATTTCAATACTTAGGTTTTTGAAAACCTTACCTTAATTATTAAAACCTTAGTAAATAGGCAAATACGCACCTATATCAACCTTATTTACCTTCTTTTTCGACTTTTCATTAAGTGATTTTACTTATAATGATAAGGTAAATAAGGCTAAAGGTTGGGGTCCATTGACCCGGTTACTTAGGTTTTCAGAAAAAAGTAAGGTAATAAAAAAATTAATTTTCTCGATTTTGGTTTTGGAAAACCCTTGCCTACAAAAATATGAAGTGATTCGCATAATCCTTTCTAAACAGGTAGAAAACTTAAATCATATTTCTTTAATATTCAGCAGTTTAAAATAAATGTCATTGGCAGTAACGAAGCAATCTGTAAATTCTGTATGTGATATGGGATTGCTTCGTGCCTACCAATGACGCGCTGATTGTGGTTCCTGATCTAGTTCAAAACAGTAAGCGTCATATTAAGTTCGACACGACAATTAATTCGATGTGAAATAGAAAATTGCTATTTTAATAAAAAAAGAGGATTATCCAATTTCAACTGTTCTTGAGTAAAGGCAATTATTTCGTGTATCTGGTCAGGTTCAAACCAATGGATATCAGCATCTTTGCGGAACCAGGTAAGCTGTTTGCGTGCATATTTACGGGTAGAGCATTTAATAAGATCTATGGCCTCTTCCAGGGTGCAGTTGCCATCGAAATAAGAAAACAATTCCTTGTAACCTACTGTATTCAATGAATTTAACGCTTTATAAGGATATACGCAACGGGCCTCTTCCAGCAAGCCGGCTTCCATCATTTGATCGACACGCTGGTTGATGCGATAATACAATAATTTACGCTCCTGGTTGATGCCAATTTTTAGGATGCGAAATGGACGTTCGATAATTGTATTTTTTCTGAACGATGTATATGTTTTTCCAGACAGCTGGCATACTTCCACCGCATGAAGCAGGCGTTTGGGATTATTCAGATCTACGATACCATGATATTCCGGGTCCAAGGTTAAAAGCCTTTGCTGCAATGCCTTAAGGCCGTTGTGATGGTACCATTCCATGACCTCATTCCTTATTTCGGGGGTGACCGTAGGGATGTCATCAATGCCCTTGCAAATGGTGTCGATATATAACATTGACCCACCAGTAAGGATCAATGGATTTTTTGATTTGAAAAGTTGGTTGATGCGTTCGATGGCCTCCGTTTCATAATCGCTTACATTGTAATATTGGTGGATCGAGCGTGTTTGAATGAAATGATGGCACACCGATTGGAGGCCTTCTTTGGAAGGAACAGCAGTGCCGATCGATAGTTCGCGGAACAATTGTCTGGAATCTGCAGAAATAATATCGGTTGAATAATAATTGGCAAGCAGTATGCTGATAGCTGATTTGCCAACCCCTGTTGGCCCTAAAATTACAATGAGTGTGTTCATTCCTATAATTTGTATTGGCTTCAAAGATAGGAAATGAACCAGAAAAAAGAAGGGGACCGATAAGTCCCCATTAGATTAAGCATCCATTTCCCCAAAAATCTCATAATAATCCTCCAGATCACCGAAACTTTTGTACGATTCATCAGCTTTGAGAACATCCAGATCAGTGCTATATTCATTGATCAAAAATTGAGAAGGTGCATTTCCATTTTCGTATGCAACGAAAGGTTCCTTCAAATTAGATTTCATAAGTATTTCTTTTAATTCTATAAATAAAAAACGGTCATTAAAATAATCGAACACATACGATAGATTTTGTCCAATTGCAGTGAGGTAAGTATTCAGTTTTGTCGTTCTCATGCTGATTAGCAGTGGAGTTGATTTGCCTGAATCTAAAGAAGTAATTTCTATTTTTTTTCTCCCTCCATCATCAGCCACAAAAAAAGAGGCCAATTGAGAATGGTCAAAGTTGCAGGTCCTCTGTATAATTTGATGTAGATCTTCAAATGTTTGCCCGGGGTTACTATGGATCACTCTTTTAAAATCGGGAGCTTCAGCTGATGAAATTTCGAATATACAGATCATAGTTAAATTATTAAATTGAATGGGATACTCTCCGTATTCAACTTACAAAATAACGCCAAACAGAAACTATTTCAAGAAACTGGCTATTAAAATATTGTTGGTAAAATGTTAAAAAATATTAAATATCACAAGACAGCAATCTATAAAACTGTATATCAATCGAATAACATAAAGGTAAAAAATTACCCTTATCCTGCAAACTTGAACAATCGAATATTTACTACAATTGGTCGTTAATATTCAGGAACAAGCATATATCGGCCCCCGGAAACATTTTGATGGCTGAACTGTCTTAACCCATGTAATTATTGGAGGGGTTGTATGACCTATTAACTGCTCATCAATAAACACGCTATGAGATCAGGATCGCTTTTTTACGAAAATCTGAGAATCGCCTTGCAATCAATACGCAGTAACCTGTTGCGAACGATTTTAACAGTATTGATTATTGCCATAGGAATTACTGCCTTGGTGGGGATCCTGACTGCCATTGACTCGATAAAAAACTCTATCACCAAAGAGTTTACTTTTATGGGGGCCAATACCTTCACCCTAAATTCGAGAGGCATGCGCATTCAGATTGGCGACAAGCGTTACCGGAGCAAGAATTATTCGTACATCAATTATTATCAGGCCAAAGAATTTAAGGAAAAGTATGCTTTCCCCTCCTCAGTTTCGATCTCTACCATGGCCACAGGAACTGCCACTGTTAAATATGGTTCCGAGAAATCGAATCCCAATATTTCGGTACAGGGAGGTGATGAGAATTACTTGTTCACCTCGGGGAATGAAATCAGCCTGGGCCGTAATTTTACCGAAGATGAAATAAATATAGGCAAAAATGTTGCTATTATTGGGGATGGGGTATTAAAAAAGTTGTTTCGGAATAAAGAAAATCCATTGCAAAAAATAATCAGTATTGGTGGAGGAAAGTACCGTGTGATAGGCGTTCTCAAGTCAAAAGGCAGTGGGTTTGGCTCAGGAAGCGATCAGCTATGTTTGCTGCCTTACACCAATGTGAGGAGTTATTTTTCGCGTCCTCAAATGAATTTTTCGATTCAGGTAAAGGTAAGCAGCATGGAATTGGTGGACCCGGCGGTGGGTGAAGCAGAAGGAACTTTTAGGGTGATCAGAAACCTGAACCCGGCTGATGAGAGTGACTTTAATGTTGAAAAAAGTGACAACCTGGTGAATATCCTGCTTGGGAATATCAAGAATATTACGCTGGTAGCAACCATTATCGGGTTTATTACCTTGTTTGGAGCAGCCATTGGACTGATGAATATTATGCTGGTATCGGTTACTGAGCGGACACGCGAAATTGGGATTCGCAAAGCCATTGGCGCAACCTCCAAGGTGGTGAGACAACAATTTTTGATTGAAGCAATTGCCATTGGACAGATAGGGGGAATATTTGGCATAATATTTGGTATTTTAGCGGGCAACGGTGTGGCCATGATGATAGGGACCCCCTTTTTTGTTCCCTGGATGTGGATTATTGCAGGGGTAATCCTTTGTTTTTTTGTAGGGATTATTTCAGGATTTTATCCGGCTCAAAAAGCATCAAAACTTGATCCGATTGAAAGCCTGCGATTTGAATAGGGCAATCAAAGTTTTCAGTTGCCAGTTTTCAGTTGCACCCGATCGGCACGCAACTGAAAACTGAATAGTATTAATTTTTCAGAAAAAATCTATCTTTACCTTTCAAGAATAGATTAAATAGGCAGATAAAGGCATGTTGACAAAACTTCAAACAAAAGCAGAACAAAGATTAATTCAGGACTACTATGATGAATTGATGAAAGCTTGTGACCGTAAAGTTTCGGAAGAGGGAAAAGTACGGATTAAAAAAGCTTTTGATTTTGCCAATACTGCCCACGCGGGTGTAAAACGCAAGTCAGGCGAACCATATATTATTCATCCTTTGTCGGTTGCAAAAATTGTAGTTGAAGAAATAGGTCTCAGTGCAACTTCCATTATTTCAGCTTTGATGCACGATGTAGTTGAAGACACGGACTATACACTGGAAGATGTGAGCAATTTATTTGGCGAAAAAGTGGCTTCTATTGTTGATGGGCTGACCAAACTTACCGATGAGTTCACCCCTCAGCAAGACTCCAAGCAGGCGAATAATTTCAGGAAAATGCTCATGACCCTGTCGGATGATGTCCGCGTAATTTTAATAAAGATTGCTGACCGATTGCACAACATGCGCACCCTGGATTCGATGCTGCCTACCAAGCAATTGAAAATAGCGGCAGAGACCTTGTATATTTTCGCCCCCCTTGCCCATCGCCTGGGCTTGTATGCCATCAAATCGGAATTGGAAGACCTTAGTTTGAAATACAAACATCCTGATTCTTTCAACCAGATACAGTTTAGGCTTCAAAACCAAAGGGAAAAAAGAGATTACCTTGTAACAGAGTTCATTAAACCCATCGATGAACAATTGAGAAAGGAAGGAATAGATTTTACCATTACCGAACGCCTCAAATCAATTTATTCGATCTGGAGCAAGATGCAGACCAAAGGCGTTTCTTTTGATGAAGTATATGATTTGCTTGCCATCAGGATCGTTTTTTCACCCAAATCCAATGTCTCAGAAAAGCGCCAATGCTTTGAAATTCTTTCACTTGTCACCGATATTTATAAACCCAAGCCTGACCGGATACGCGATTGGATTACCATCCCCAAAGCAAATGGATACGAAGCATTGCACGTAACGGTTATGGGGCCTCAGGGCAAATGGGTGGAAATTCAGATTCGTACCCAGCGCATGGATGAGATTGCAGAACGCGGTTTTGCAGCTCACTATAAATACAAGAATATCAATGATATAGAGAATGAACTGGACAGATGGCTTCAAAAGATTAAAGAAATGCTTAAGAATCCGGAATCTGATGCACTGGAATTTCTGGATGAATTTAAGATGAACCTGTTCTCTTCCGAAATTATTGTCTTCACCCCAAAAGGGAGAATGGTGACCTTGCCCAAAAATGCAACTGTCCTTGATTTTGCCTATGAAATCCACAGCGAACTGGGTAATCATTGTATAGGAGCCAAGATCAATCATAAACTTGTTCCTATTTCTCATGTTTTGCAAAGTGGCGATCAGGTCGAAATACTTTCCTCAAAAACGCAAACGCCTCAACTGAGCTGGTTAACGATCCTGATATCAGCCAAGGCAAAAACGAAGGTAAAACAATCATTTAAATTGGACCGCAAAAAACACATTGAGCGAGGCCGCAAGATAATAGAAGATGAACTGGCGAAATACAAAATTGCCCCCTCATCGGATACGTTGAAAAAATTGAGCAGCTATTACAATTTAACCAATAAGGAACAACTCTATGCGCAGGTAGGCATGGGATTCCTTGAACTTGATAATCTGGACGAAGTACTTCAGACACGACGGCCCAACAAACTTGCCAAGTTTTGGAAATTAAAATTTAACACTAATAAGATAGATAGTACGAATGCCCCAGCCAAGATTGATAAAAAAGCACCTTATATTCTGATAGAAGATCCGGATCAGATAAATTATTCGCTTGCCAAATGCTGTAATCCGATTCCGGGAGATGATGTTGTGGGTTACATTTCAGGAGATGAATACGTTATTATTCATAAAAGAAACTGTCCTGAGACATTGAAGCTTATGTCGGAACAGGGCGACACAATCATCACTGCGCAATGGACTAAATTTAAAAAACTCTCTTATCTTTCACGTATTAAACTTACAGGTTTTGACCGTGTAGGGGTGGTAAATGAAATTACCACCATCATTTCCAAGCAAAACAATATTAACATGCGCACCGTTCATTTCGATGCTCATGATGGCATTTTTGAAGGCGAGCTATATTTGTACATCCACAATGTGCAGGATTTAAATGAGCTGATTTCCCAACTAATGAAAATTAAGGGGATAGACCACATTGAACGCATTGAGAAAATTTAGCAATAAATTTTAATACAATCCTCTCAATCAAAAAAAATGCTATTTTTGAGTTCTATTTATAATTGGTTTAAATATGAATAACCACAAGACCAAAGAAGCTGTCAAGCGCATGTTCATTAAATATCTTGAGAATAACGGACATCGGAAAACTCCTGAAAGATTTGCCATCCTTGAAGAAATTTACTCCCGGGAAGGGCATTTCGATGTTGAGTCACTGTACATCTCAATGAAAAATAAGAACTACCGTGTCAGTCGTGCTACCCTGTACAATACCACAGATTTATTGCTCGATAGTAAACTTATTATTCGTCATCAGTTTGGTAAAAATCTTGCCAAATATGAGAAAGCCTATGCTATACCACCACATGACCATTTGATTGATTTACATACAGGAGCGCTGATCGAATTTTTTGATCCCCGCCTGACAGAAATCATTGAAGACATTTGCCAGAAGAACGATTTTAAATTATCACACCACAATTTGTATATTTACGGTAATTTTATCAATTTTTGATCTAAAACCTGCCCTCTGTTGTATAATACCAGGCCAATTGATAAGAGCCAATAAAAAAATATCTGCTTTTGATCGTTAATTTTGACATTACTTGTGCAAATAATTTATAATTTTATCGCTCAGATAAAAAACAATCTTATCACGTGAAAATTGATAAGCAAATAAGTTCAGTTTTAGCGGATTATCTTGTCGCAACCCTTGTCAAATAACAGGTTAAAATCATCTTCACGCACAGTGATCCTAAGTATTCGGGGTTTGAGAGTTTTATCTGTCCATTAAAATAAATGAAAAAATAAACACGTAGGCACATAGTCCACATAGGAATTTTTACACAATTAAACTATGTATCCTATGTGTTTTAATACTATAAAACAAATGAAAGTAGATGTATTATTAGGACTCCAGTGGGGAGATGAAGGAAAAGGTAAAATTGTTGATGTACTGACACCCAAATACGCTGTCATTTCAAGGTTTCAGGGAGGGCCAAACGCCGGCCATACACTTGAAATAAATAACTTTAAGCAGGTATTGCACACCATTCCTTCCGGAATTTTTCACAAAGATAAGTTGAACGTGATCGGCAACGGAGTGGTGATAGATCCAATCACATTTGAAAAAGAAATCGAATCTATTGCCAAACATGGTGTTGACCTGCATGACAGCTTGTATATTTCAAAAAAAGCCCATTTGATACTTCCTACCCACCGGCTGCTGGATGCGGCTTCGGAAGATGCAAAAGGGATGACCAAAATCGGGTCTACTTTAAAAGGGATTGGGCCCACTTACCGTGACAAAATTGGCCGTGACGGGTTAAGGGTAGGTGATTTGTTTGAGAATTTTCAAGAAAAATACACTTCTAAAGTTCAGGCTCACAAGGATTTACTGGAGAACTATTATCATTATGATTACTCTGACAAACTTGCCCAACTTGAGCAGGAATGGATGAAGGGAATTGAAATACTTAAAAGCTATAAAATTATTGATACTGAACACCTGATCAATGAAAGCCTGGCTGAAGGCAAATCCGTTTTGGCTGAAGGGGCACAAGGCACCATGCTGGATATCGACTTTGGTTCATATCCATTTGTAACCTCATCGAGCACTATTTGTGCCGGCGCCTGCACAGGATTAGGAGTTGCGCCCAATAAAATAGGAAATGTATATGGCATTTTCAAAGCCTACTGTACACGGGTTGGCATGGGCCCGTTCCCCACTGAATTATTTGATCTGGATGGACAGAACATGCGCGATGTAGGCCGTGAATATGGATCAACCACTGGTCGCCCCCGTCGTTGCGGGTGGCTTGATTTAGTGGCTTTGAAATATTCAATCATGTTGAACGGAGTATCCGAATTAATCATGATGAAAGCAGATGTGATGGACAAGTTTGAAACCATCAAAGTTTGTGTGGGCTATGAAATTGCAGGAGAAGTAACAGAGAAGTTCCCCTTCGAATTAAACGATCAGGTGAAACCGGTTTTTGTTGAACTACCAGGATGGCAAACCGATCTGACTCAATTGACCAGTCAGGATGAATTTCCAGAGGAATTCAACAACTACATCAATTTCATCGAAGAGCAAGTGGGCGTTCCAATTACGATTGCCTCAGTAGGCCCAAACAGGGCCCAAACAATCCGAATGGAGGAATAACAATCAAGGGAGTCAGTCAGCTGACTCCCTTGATTGTAATAAAATGTTTTTATTTTTCAATTGAAATCACTATTATTGTTTCGGCTTAATCGTGTTTATAATTCAGAAATGGAAATTACAAGACCTACACTTTTGCTAAATAAAGATACTGTTTTACGGAACATTGAAACGATGGTTAGTAAAGCAGCGAAGCTACATGTGAATTTCCGGCCCCATTTTAAAACCCACCAATCGGCTGAAATTGGCCAATGGTTCCGGGCAGCAGGAGTTAAGGGTATCGCTGTGTCTTCATTAACAATGGCCAATTATTTTGCTGATGCCGGATGGGACGATATTACCATCGCTTTTTCAGTAAACATATTGGAAATTCCTGAAATGAATGAACTGGCTGGCCGGATAAAGCTAAACCTATTGATCGAGAACATTGAAGGGCTTGCAGCACTTCAACAGCAGATCACGTGGCATACGGGTGTATTTATCAAAATTGATACAGGATACAATCGTACCGGGATTGAATTTAACCGCACATTATTGATTGACCAGTTGCTCGCTGTCATTCAAAAATCACCACTTCTCCAGTTCAGAGGCTTTATGGCACATACCGGACATACTTATCAAGCCAACTCAACCCACGATATTTTCAGCCGTCATTTTGATGCCCTGCTGAAAATGAAAACATTGCGAACACGCTATCAGAATGAATGGCCTGAGCTGATTGTCTCCCTGGGCGATACACCCTCATGCAGTATTTGCGAAAAATTTGACGGTGTAGACGAAATCAGGCCTGGCAATTTTGCGTTTTACGACTTAATGCAGTTCAGATTAGGGGTTTGTAAACTTACCGACATTGCCGTAAGGATGGTATGCCCCGTTGTTGCCATACATCCTTCACGCAATGAAGTAGTCATTTATGGTGGAGCCATTCATTTTGCCAAAGATTCGATCATTAACATCGACGGCAAGCCGCTTTTTGGTAGAATTATAATAAATTATGGAGACAAAAATATTCTTCTGGATGAAAGAAACTACCTCCATTCTCTCTCACAAGAACATGGTATACTTAAGATTACGCCCCGTGATATGATTTATTTTAAACCCGGAAAGCTTATTGAAATCATCCCCGTACATGCCTGCCTGACAGCCAACCTGATGAAAGAGTACCTCACCACAGAGGGAGAGATCATCAAAATGATGCCCAATTATTAAATCACATTACAAAAGGGCAAATAGACAAATAGACAATTGGCATTTTCACTATTTGGCTTTTTGAGAACTAATAAGTATTAAAATGCCAAAATGCCAATTGACGAATTGTCTGTTTGTCTATTTTTCTACTTGTCTACTTGTCTATTTGTCTATTTGCTCCTTTGTGTAACGTGAGTTGGTAAAACTGGCAAAAATCCCACTTCCTTTTAGAACTGTAAAAAAAGTTCATTCATCTTAAAATAAAGTTGAAAGGTATATGATAATTTCATATATTTGAGTTTAAATACTTTATTTATGAAACGGTTTAGGTATATTCCATTGTTAATTATTATTGTTCTGTTGCCTTGCTTATTCCTCACAAATTCCTGTCAGCACGAAGGGATTCCAGCAGATCAAATAAAACAAATTTGTTTTACCGGGGAGGTTTTACCGATCTTCCAAAACAGTTGCGGTACCAGTGGTTGTCATGATGCCAATGGTGGCGAAGGCGGATATGTTTTTACGGACTACGGCAGTATCATGAAAGCGATCACACCAGGCGATGCATCAAAAAGCAAAGCTTATCAATCTATTACAAGCACTTTTCTATTGATGCCTCCTGACAATGCCTTACCACTCAGTAAGCGAACCCTTATACGCTTATGGATTGATCAGGGAGCAATTGAAACTAAATGCGGACCTGGCACTTCAAATGGAGTACCCGTCACCAAATCAGCCTGGGCCTGTTATGGGCGCGATATTGAACCAATTATCATAAATAGTTGTGCTATTGCAGGTTGCCACCTGGGAGCCTCACAGGAGGAAGCTATGGATCTTAGCAGCTATGCAAAAGTATTGGCTGCCATCAAACCTGGAAATCCCAAAGCAAGTAAAATCTACAACGCTATTACATCAAGCCCTGGCACAGAAAATTTTATGCCCGTGGAGCCTTATTCAGCATTGAGCAAAGCAGCCATAGATACCATTTTCAGTTGGATTAAACGAGGAGGCCTGAACGAAGAATGTGCTTCAGTATGCGATACAACGGGCAGCATTATGTATGCAAGTCATATCAAACCCATTGTCGATCTGGCCTGCGCATCATGCCATGGAGCGACCAGCCCATCAGGGGGAATAAATTTACTTACAACAACCGGCCTTCAAGCAGTTGCTAAATCCGGCAAACTGATGACTTCCTTAAAAAGAAAAGGAACAATACTCATGCCTCCATCTTATGCCCTGTCGACCTGCGAGGTAAGGGATTTCCAATTATGGATAAACCAAGGATACAATTAATCAATAAAACATGAAACGAATATTCAGCATTCTACTGATAGTATCAGTAGCATTAATAGCAGGCTGCTATTACGACAGCGAAGAAAAACTATATCCGGTAATATCAACTTCCTGCGATCTGACCAACGTCACCTATTCAGTAACTGTTAAGGCCATACTTCAGGCTTCGTGTTATACCTGCCATTCAAATTCTAATTATTTAAATTCGGGCGGAGGAATTAAACTGGAAAACTATGCCGACGTTCTAACAGTGGTCCAGAGCGGTCAATTAATGGGATCAGTCAAACATTTAAGTGGGTTTAAACCTATGCCACAGGGTGGAGGGAAATTGAACGATTGTGAAATAAGCCAATTGCAGAAATGGATTGACAACGGGAAATTAAACAACTAAGATTTTGGTTCATGAAAAAAGTAACTTACTTATTTATCGGATTAATTCTTCTTATCTCTGGAAGAGTTTTTAGCCAGGATATGGATGCACTGTTAAATGCGGAAACTAAACCTACCATCAATTATGCTACGGCCACTTTCAAATCAACGCGCATCATCAACGGGCATTCCATCGAACAGATGAAGAAAAAGCAGCTCGAATTCCGTATCTCCCATCGTTTCGGAACTTTAAATAACGGAGCCTATGGTTTATTTGGACTCGACCAGTCAGTCATTCATTTCAGTTTGGAATATGGATTGACTGATCGGTTAATGGTTGGCGCTGGCCGGGGAAGCTTTAATAAAACCTACGATGGATTTGCTAAAATCAAGCTTCTGCGGCAATCTTCAGGAGCGACGGCCATGCCTGTTTCTGTCAGTTATTTTACTTCAGTTGAAGTAAATTCATTAAAATTTGAAACTACACCTATTAAGGTAGATTCGGTAAATTTTGTGCCGAGACCCAATTATTTTGAATCACGACTGGCATTTGTACAACAAATACTGATAGCCAGAAAATTCAATGAAAAACTCTCATTTCAGATAACTCCCACCTATATTCACCGCAATCTGGTAAAAACTGAACTTGACCAGAACGATATTTTTGCATTGGGTGCCGGTGCAAGGTATAAATTGAGCAAACGATTATCTTTTAATGCCGAGTATTACTACACCTACAATCCAAATGCAAAATTTCTGGAAACCAGGTATTACAATGCCTGTGCCGTTGGCGTTGATATTGAAACCGGAGGACACGTATTCCAGATTATGCTGACCAACTCACAGGGAATGCGGGAAGGATCATTTATTCCGGCAACAACCGGAAGTTGGAACAAAGGAGATATTCATCTTGGATTCAACATTTCAAGGGTTTTTGCGTTATAATCAAAAATAAAACGACATGTTAAAAAAAATATCCATTCTGGTATTGATTGTTTCATCAATAAATACATTCGGGCAAGGCAAATTTATTTCAAAAAACGCATTTATCTCCTTTTATTCACGCACTCCCATGGAAGATATCCTTGGTGAAAGCAACGAAGCAGTTTCCATTCTTAATGCTGAAACTGGAGAAATTGGATTTCAGGCCATCATGACAACCTTCCATTTCAAACGCGCTTTGATGGAAGAGCATTTCAACGAAAACTACATGGAAAGCAACAAATTTCCGAAATCAAAATTTAACGGCAAAATTGAAGGCTTCAACAAAGAAATGCTCAAAGAGCCGGTTGCTAACATCAAAATTACCGGGCAATTAAATGTACACGGAGTAGAAAAAACCATTACAGTTCCCGGAACGCTCGGATTAGAGGATGGCAAATTGGTGGGAACCTCTAAATTTAAAGTAACTCCTGAAGATTATGGCATCAACATTCCTTCTTTAGTGCGCGATAAAATTGGCAAGGAAATGGATATGACCGTGAAAGTAAATTACATTCCCTACGGCCAATAAGAAAATTTACAATTTATGTTCACTCAACAATTCTCAATAGCGATGAATAAGAAAACGCCGCCTGAATTGAGTTTTTATTTGTATTGAAAACCAAAAAACAAACTAACCATGAAAATCAGATATGCACTTATAATTGTTCTTATTGTGATCGTAGTTGGAGCAGGAGTTGGTCTGAAAATGTTTTTCAAGCCTCATGCTAATGTGAATAGAATGAAGGCTGAATTTAAAGTGGAAGCAGTGGGCTTGATAAATGAATTTGAGAAGGGAGAAGATGCCGCAACTGCCAAATACAGTGAAAAAGTACTTGAAGTAAGGGGTAAACTGGTATCAAAAAACCAGCTTCCAAATGGAACCACTCTTTTGGTCCTGGAAGATGAAATGCAGGGTATCAGTTGTCAGCTCGACAGCAACTGGGTTACTTCCAATCAACCAGTCATTGAGTCACTTCAAATCGGGAGTGCGGTAACGGTGAAAGGCATTTGCCAGGGTTATCTGATGGAAATTAAAGTGAGTCCTGCGGTAGTGGTAAATTAGAAATAATTGATTCCGACAAACAATCAACATAAGCCGTTAATGGATACAGCTCTTCGTCATACCACAAGGAGGCAAAATACAATCCGATGGGTGAGGCAATCAACCCTTCGGATTCTGTTTTTTCGGCCAGCCAGTTGATGCCTGCAGCACATTCTTGGTTATAACTATTTTTGATCAATGCGGTGATTACCAATGCCGTCTCCTCTATACTCCCCCGGATATTTTTTGCTCCTCCCCAACTTTTATCCTGATTCTGAACAGAAGTCAGGTAGACGCATCCACGTTCGATCATTGATTTGAGCTTCACCTCATATTCACGTCCCAAGGGGGTTTCCAAAGTTTCATTTAAATACGAAAGCACACGGGCAGTGCCATATACAGGATTCGTGTGATCCGCTGTATGCTGGTTACCGAACCACAGAGGCAGCCAGTAGCCAGATTTATCCAACTGTTTTTCCAAATAAGTGACTGCTCTTTCAAATGATTTGTTTAACTTTGAGTATTGATTGGATTTTATGGCTGAATGAAAAACAGTATCCACCTTTGCCATCGCCAGGATCGCATGACCAGTCAGGTCGGCACAACTCTGATCGAAGGGCAGTTTGCCCCAGCCTTTTGAAAAAGTAGGGAAGCCACCATCACTATTCTGAAGATCGATCAGCCAACTGCACCCTTCCAATACAGGTTGCTGAATTAATTGCGGAGTGCGCTGGTTCAAAGCCAGCAAGGCCAGTATAGTACCAGGCGTATCATCTCCATCAGGCACTGAACCCGGATAGGATGTCCAGCCCCAGCCACCAGGCTGAGTTCCGTTAAACGGATGAATTGTTTTATTCTGAATAGATAGAAAATGTGCAGTCAACTTTTGCTGATCAATAAGCGGCATCACTTCATCCAAATTATTGCGGAGTGATTTTACAGCAAGGGTACTTACCCAGGTGGAAAGATCAATATCAATGGGCCAGCTTCCATCGTCGCGCTGAGTTCGTTTCAGGAAAACAATTCCATCGCGAACAACTTCCAGATCACGGTAGCCGGATTCTATCAAACACAAGGTGACAAAAGCAGTCAGTGGAATGGCTTCCAGATAACCACCACTAACAGGTTGAATAGCACGAAGTAAAGTCAGGGATTTATTGACAGAAGCCTTCCGAATCAGGCGCATCAAGGGATTCTTTCGTTGCTTGAACTTGAAAATGGCAATGCCAACGGCTACCAATGCAGGAATGGCATAACTTACCACACTCAGGTTAAGCATCCGGTAAAGTGACCGTGGCAACAACGAAAGTTCAAATGGCAATTGCGGTATGGAGTCAAACGCTTCATGTCCCGGGACACCGCATAAAGCACACATCGTCAAAATGGGAACTGAGAAGGTGCGGTCGGTCTTGTAGAAGTCCAATATGGCGGCAATAAGTTGTTCAGAATTTACATCGATACTTTGTGAACCAAGATAATTCACTATCTGTCTGATCAACAGATCATTTTTGACCACCTTACTACAAACTTTGACGGCTGCATAACAAAGCAAACTGGTACTTACATTGCTTACACTCTGCGGTGAATCTCCAAAACCACCATCAGCATTCACATTTTCCTTCAACCAATGAAGCCCATTTGATATTTCAGGAACGTTACCCTTATCATCATAAAAAAAAAGTGCAGTGATGGCCACTGCCACTCCCAATGCACTTGATGACAGGCGACCACTCCAGTAGCCTTGCGCGTTTCGTTCCCGGAGCAAAAGATTGCTGTATTTTTCAAATTCTTGTTGAAGCTGCAAGTCTGATAGGGTCATTAATAAGTATCTATGAATAAAGATGCAAGATATTATATTTAGCTTACATATTGGATCAAATACCCATAAAATATTTTGGATTTAACTCTACAGTGTAAGCTACTTTGCCTGTTACTGAGCGGGTGACTTGGAGTAACCAACTCAGTAATGCCCATTGCTGAAATGCAGGTATAAATTGATTATTCCCAGATTGTTCTATAACACGTTTTTAATCCAGTCGTGGATAATTTAAACTTACTTCAAACATTTGTAAGTATTCAAGACATACACAAGCAATATACGAGCAATATATAAACGTGTTGTAGAACGATAAGATAATAGTGAAAGAATGTAAGCCAAAGAAGGATATAAGTTAAAATTATGGGATCCAAACCATTAATTAACTAACAGAATGACTGTAGTTTACATTATTGGTAATTGATAGAGAGGAAATGAAGCAGTACTGTTAACCTTCAGGATTAACATTGAAATAAAATAACAAACTTTAACCTGCTTTGAACGAAAGTTTTCGAGGGCAACGCCAAATCATCCAGCCAGTGAAACCTATACTGTCCGTGAGAGCGAAACCTTAAATCCATCTGATTGTTGAGTTAAGTAAATTATCAAATAATGCCATACGATTCCTATAATTGTTTGAGAAAGGATAAATTGATACCAAATGATTTGGTATCTATGATTGTATATTTATCACAAAATGAAGCTGTTAAATCAAAATACAAGTAGAATGAAAAGCATTGCTTTGACAATTGCCATTATTTTATTGGTAGGTGGCGGTATCCGTTCTCAGACTTATGACCGCCACTATCATCCTGATTATATGTGGACTAACTTTGATGAAAACTTCTCGGAGCCGAAATTAGACAGTAGCATTTGGGAGCCTGCGATCCATTTCAAAAGAAGTTTGGGTTTTCTAGTCGATAGTACTATCACACTGAATGTTACCAAGGGAAAGTTAGAACTCAAGATGCAAAATGTCCCCAATTATCTGGATAGCATTTGGCGCACCAGTGGTTGGGAACATATCAGGTCAAATTATATAGGGGGTGAAGTGTCTACAAAGAAAAAATTCAGGTATGGGGTTTTTGAATGTAAGGCAAAATATGCGCTTAAAAGTGGTTCATGGCCTGCATTCTGGTTAATTGGAAACGACAGTACCCCATGTCCGCCAGGAGGATATGGAAGTGAAATTGATATTGCAGAACTTACCTCTGTAAGCGATTTTCCGAACATGATGCATGTCATCCACCGGTATTATCCT
>Ga0123338_10001691_pt1 | contig 21058 bp, 18 predicted proteins | sample grotaG_FD_89793 | JGI IMG/M metagenome (GOLD analysis project Ga0123338, IMG submission 89793) | Glacier valley bacterial and archeal communities from Borup Fiord, Nunavut, Canada, to study Microbial Dark Matter (Phase II) -... | ecosystem: Environmental > Aquatic > Freshwater > Ice > Glacier ...
ACAACATCTTTGGGACGGCTCTGATACCATTTAACCCCCAGCACCACAGCAACAACAACGGCTGCGATAATGAAAAACTTTCCTGCGGGTTTTACTGTTACTGACATTTTAATTGTATTTTAAGTCTTAAAAAAATAGTTCATTTGGATATAGAAAGAACAAGACAGTTGGAAGCTTATGAAACTTTATAGTTCGGTGCTTTTAATGTCTGCACTTATGTACTCACTTTATGTGAAACCTTACCTACCCTCAAACTGGTATGGGCAGCTTAATGGTATTATACCTTTACACTGACGCATATCATCGGGATGTTAGAAACATTTTGTTTGCCAGGTTTTACTATCATAAAAATATGTATCACCGACCATATACCGGGAAACGGTAATGCTGAATCATTCGTTTCTACCTGCGTCTTCCGGTGAGGAAAAACCTTGTTATGTTTACTTTTCCAACTATAGATACTTCGGGTGTTGCGCGGCATTAATATTATTACCAGGATGATTATAAAAATCAACCGAATTCTCTTTTTCATTGTATATTTTGAAAAGGGATAATTGTGGTAAGACTAAAACTATCATCGTTTTAATCATTGACCTTTGACCAGCTTTAAGCCTGAAAAAATTACAGATTGGAAACTGTGGGCGGTTCTACCCCGGGGAGCCAAAGGGCATAAAAAAATTCCGCATTTGTGTTCATAATACTTGGGAGATTATCTCCGCTTTGATTTGACCTTATAAAGATATATATGCTTTAACAGTTGTACCAGCACATTCGATATGAACGGTTAAAAATCTTTGTCAATTGGTAAGAGAGGGATGATAAATGGGAATCAACTGTCAGCTGTCAGCCATAGTATAACGCGGACGTTATGTTTCATTTGAAATAACTGGAAATTATAATAAGTTGATTATCAATGGTCAAATTTCCAGTTATATAAGAGCTATAGGCTATCTACTATCAGCTATCAGCTATCGGCTATCAGCTATCAGCTATCAGCTATCGGCTATCAGCTATCGGCTATCAGCTATCGGCTATCAGCTATCGGCTAAACAACTTTAGAACTTACATTGAAACATAAGCAAGCAAGTGGCAGATTTATAATTATATACTAAAGGTTTTTCCACTTACATAAAACCTATCAGGAAGGATGATCATCAGGCATTGGTTTTTCTGATAGCTGATAGCAGATAGCTGATAGCAGATAGCAAATACCTTACTCCACAATCCTTAACTTCCCCTGTTAGCTCCTGTTGACCTTACTTTCTTAGTAACCGCCGCAGGTTTTGAACTGCCACTCTTCATAAACTTAGAACCCTTACCCTGGGCTTTTTGATTTTTACTATTCTGGCTGTCTGTCTTCTTGTTATTGGTAGGTAGTGACATATAAAAGTTTTATAAACAAATTTAAAGTCTTCCGGCGTTGTTTACAAGAAAAATTATTTTATGAAAAAGCACATTACAACCTTGTTATTACTTTCAACTGTTTACCAAGAAGGGCCAATAGCCGATTAACAGGTACCTTTCCGAAGAGATGGATACGTCCGTATTTATCCCGTATCTTTATTTACTCATAAAAGATAACCATCATGATAAAAAGAATTTTAATGTTTGCAGGCGCCTTATCCTTTTCAATTATATCAACAGCACAGGCAAAACATGAAGATACAGAATACTATGAACCGGTTCCGGCAGTTGTGAAACCGGGTGGCGCGAATAGCGGTGCGCCATCTGATGCTATCATTTTATTTGATGGTAAGAGCCTTACGGAATGGGTTTCGTCAAAAGACACTACATTGCCTGCGGGCTGGAGCCTCTCAAAACAAATTATCACAGTTAGTAAAACTGCCGGGGATATTCAAACGAAAAGGCGTTTCACCGATTATCAGTTACACATAGAATATAGAATTCCCACAAGTATCACCGGCGAAGGACAAGCAAGAGGTAACAGTGGTATATTCCTGGCTTCCGTTACCGGTGGCGCAGGTGGTTATGAACTGCAGGTGCTTGACAATTACAATAACAAGACTTATGTAAACGGCCAGGCAGGCAGCATTTATAAACAAGTGTCCCCGTTAGTAAATCCATGCCTTCCTCCAGGCGAGTGGCAGAAGTATGATGTTGTCTGGACAGCCCCAAGGTTTAACGAAGACGGATCGGTGAAGTCGCCGGGTCGGGTTACCGTACTATTAAATGGCGTTCTTATTCAGAATAATTTTGAATTAAAAGGTGATACGCCTTATATCGGCAAACCTGAATACCACAAACACGGTGCAGCACCCATAAAGCTCCAGGCTCATGGTGATAAAAGTGAACCGATCAGTTACAGGAATATATGGTTGAGAGAACTCTGATATTGCTTAATGGTAAATTGTTAGTTGTTGATTAACCGGCCATCGTTGTATATTTTTTTGACGCCGCCTGTTTAACAGAGCACCTGGCGGTTACCCTTAGTTATTTATTGTTTTCTATAAATCAGTAATCAGCCTTTAACAACCATCAATCAGCAATTACTTTGAATTACTATTCCTTAATCAAACAAACAGATATTTATATCACAGGAATTTTCCCGGTTGACAACGAATTGGCATACCACAATTTATTGCATACACAACAGGTGGTATCAAACGCAGCGAAGATAGCTACGCATTATAAGCTGAATGAAAAGGATTACTTTATTGTTATTGCTGCATCATGGTTTCACGATGTGGGATATTTTGTGGGCGATTTTGACGGACATGAACATACCGGGGCTGAAATGGCAGAATCATTTTTTAAAAATAAGGATATCGATGAAGAGACAATAGCAGCAATTAAAAATTGCATCATGGCTACGCTTATGCCACAGTCGCCCAATACATTGCTCGAAAAAATTGTTTGTGATGCCGATCTTTTTATGTTTGGCACTGATGATTTTGAAAAGAGGAATAAGCTGATGCGAAAAGAAGCGGAGGGGCGCTCCAACTTAAAAATAAGTAAAAGCGTCTGGCGAAAAAGTACCATCGCGCTATTAGAATCTCATCATTTTCATACAGGCTATGCGCACGAACTGCTTGATGGAAAGAAAGTTGAAAACATTAAAAGACTCCACCATAAAGCTTCAGAAGATGATGAAGAAGCATCATTGCAGGATTTTCAAAAAATGCATGAAGACAAAAATCTAACAGCTGAAGCCGAAGTGATGCAAGTGCACAAGCAAAAGTCACAACGTCCGGAAAGAGGTATTGAGACCATGTTCCGCATCACTTCGGGTAATAACCAGCGATTAAGCGATATGGCTGATAACAAGGCCCATATAATGATCACCACCACTTCGATTATTATTTCGGTGCTCCTAAGCGTATTGTTGCGAAAACTCGAAAATAATTCGACCATGATAGGTCCTACCTTGTTGCTGCTGGCTGTTTGTGTTATCACCATGGTATTTTCCATACTTTCTACCAGGCCAACCATACCTCGTGGTACATTCACCCAACAGGATCTCGACGCCAGGAAAACTAACCTTCTTTTCTTTGGAAATTTTTACAGAATGACGTTTGAAGATTACAACGATGGTATGCAACAGATGATGAACGACCGTGATTTTTTATATGGCAGTCTTACCCGTGACGTCTACTCACAAGGGGTAGTACTGGGCAGAAAATACCACCTGCTTCGTGTCGCTTACAATGTATTTATGTTTGGGGTAGTGGTATCCGTTATCGCTTTTGTATTCAGCGCTATTTTCTTCGGTCATTGATATCGGGTGTGAGGCATGAAATTGTCAGGTATGGGGTTGGCAACGCTGATAAGTATTAATATAAGGCTAATGATATCTACACTCTTAAACATATAATACACTTCGTAGAGATCATTTATAACATACATTTCTATATAAGTTAAACGTCCTGCCGGCGTACCTTATAATGTATAAGTTTTACCCCATACCTGACACCCTCATACCTCGCACCTCATTCTTAACAGTACTTTTAGAAAATTCCTCAAAATCACTTCAGAATGCCCTTGTAATGTTGTGCTATAATTATCAAACTTAAAAAGTAAAACCATGACAGCAAGATCACTAGCGGCAGTAATATTAGTAAGTACCGCTACTTCAATTGGAAGCGTATGGGGCTATGAAAAATACCAGCAAAGTCAATCACTGGCAGCAAATTATTCCTCTTCCGTTCAAACCAATGCCCGCTATACCGGTTTCAAAGAAAACACCATTGAAGGACCGATGATCGATTTTGAAAAGGCCGCTTCCAAAGCAGCTCCGGCAGTAGTGCATATTAAAACACTTACAAAGGCAAAGCAGGTTTCAGGCGGCCAGGGTAATCAAAGCAATCCTTTCAGGGATTTGTTTGGAGATGGGTTTGGCGAGATGATGCCTGAAGGCCATCCTGGTTCCCGCGACCAGAGAGCTTCAGGTTCAGGTGTTATCATCACTGCTGATGGTTATATCGTAACCAACAATCATGTAATTGATGAAGCCGATGAAGTAATGGTTACCCTGAATAATAAAAAAGATTTTAAAGCTAAAGTTATCGGTAGAGACGCAAGCACCGATCTGGCAGTAATTAAGATTGAGGCGACACATCTTCCGGTGTTAACATTCGCCAACTCGGAAAATATACATCTGGGACAATGGGTACTGGCAATAGGATATCCTTTAAATCTGGAGACAACCGTAACCTCGGGTATAGTAAGCGCTAAATCGAGAAGTCTTGGCATTAACAGCCGCCAGAGTAAAACACCGGTAGAATCATTTATACAGACTGATGCGGCTGTAAATCCAGGTAACAGCGGCGGTGCATTGGTTAATACTGATGGAGATATCATAGGCATTAACAGCGCTATTGCTTCACCAACGGGTTCTTATGCCGGCTATGCTTATGCGATTCCATCTAACCTGGTACAAAAAGTGGTTAACGATATTATAAAATTTGGCAGCACTCAACGGGCATACCTCGGAGTGATGTTTGGCAGCGACCAGATGAGTGAGGAAGAGCGCGGTAAAAATAATATCAAAGAAGGGGAAGGTGTATTTGTGATGGATGTATCAAAAGGAAGCGCCGCTGAAAGCGCTGGTGTACAAAAGGGAGATTTTATTACAAAAATAAATGGCAGAATAGTTAATACAGGCACCGAAATGGTGGAACAAATTTCAGTATTGCATCCTGGTGATAAAGTCAGTCTTAGCTATGCACACAACGGGTCGGAGAAAAATACATCCGCAACATTGAAAGGCGCTACCGGAACCTATGAAAGTATAAAAGAGCAGGTAGTAGACCAGCTGGGAGCAACATTTGAAAACCTTGATAAAGGCACCGCTGATAAGCTGAACTTACAAGGTGGTGTAACAGTGAAAACGTTGAATAAAGGTGTTCTGACCGACCAGACAAGAATAAAAGAAGGTTTTATTATTACCAAAGTTAACAACACGAAAGTTAACAGTGTAGAGGCTTTAAAACAAGCTATCAAAGAGGCTGGGAACACTGCGGTGATAAGTGGTGTATATGCAGGGCAGCCACAGACAGAATATCAGTATGCACTAAACGATTTGAATAGTGAAGAGTGAGTTTTATAATTATGCGTTTTGTATTCAATGCAGAAACCCGCTTTTATAGCGGGTTTCTTTTTATAGGGTAGTTATTAAAAGACAGCGGGTATTTAGAAACTGTTTAAAAGATCTATGAATGTTACTTAAAATTAATTATTAGTGATCAAAGGATAAGGGGGTAATTTAGTAAGACCTAAAAGTTCAGTAAAACTGTCACAAGTATTATTGTTATGAAGATTTTAATTATAGAAGATGAACATGCCCTGCAACAATCCATACAGAAATATCTGGAACACCAGGGTTATGTTTGTGAAACAGCAGACGACTTTGTAAAAGGCAGAGAGAAAGTCAATTCGTTTAATTACGATTGTGTAGTGGTTGACATAGGCCTGCCTTATGGAAGCGGATTAAACATCGTTAAAGAATTAAAAGATATAGAATCGAAAGCCGGCATCATTATAATATCCGCAAGGAATTCTTTGGAAGATAAATTGAATGGATTAGAAACCGGCTCTGATGATTATCTTACCAAACCATTTCATCTGTCTGAACTTAACGCACGTATCAATGCCGTATTGAGAAGAAAGAATTTTGGTGGCAGTAAGATTATCCAGTTTCATGAACTGAAATTATATCCTGAAGCAAGAAGGGTTACCGTTAACGATAAAACAATAGAACTAACAGAGAAAGAACACCAGCTTCTGGAATATTTCATCGCCAACCAACGCAGGGTACTTACCAAAGCCGCCATTGCCGAACATATCTGGGGTGATGAATACGACCAGGTGAGCAACTATGATTTTATATATACGCATATAAAAAATCTTCGGAAGAAACTCATAGATGCGGGAAGCACGGATTATATAAAAACGGTTTACGGAACGGGCTACCGGTTTACGGAGAACTAAGGGGTGCGAGTTATGGGGTATGAGGTATAGAGCTATCAGCCGTCAGCCGTTGGCTGTAACTTAAAATATTATGAGGACGTTGTGGCTCGCCCAAAATGATTTTCAGATTACAATACATTCTTTACTATACTTAAAATTAAATTTAAATTATTAATAACCTTTAGTAAGAAACCTGTAATAGAGTGATCTGCTAATAGCAAATAGCTGACAGCCTCATACCCCATAACCTCATAACCTCATACCACAAATTAATGCGTCTTCTTACAAAAACAACTTTATACTTTCTGCTTGCGATGGTGCCTTTGCTTGCTGCAGGCGGTTTTTATCTGTACTTTGAATTCAGCAAAGAACTGAATAATGAAATGGATGATGAGCTGGTGAATGACGAATTACAATGGGTACGTTTTCTGGAAAATCAAAATGAAAACAACGATCCGTTTATTTTGAAGACGCCGGAGCTGACTATCTTTCCAATCAACGCGCCGCTTACTCCGGAAGCCGATATCAGGGACACCTATGTTTTCCAGGAGATCTCGAATGTTAAAGTCCCATACCGGCAGCTTGAACAGGTAGTGCCTGTAAACGGCATTGCTTACCAGATCATCATTCGTAAGTCGATGCTGGAAAAATCGGTGCTGTTCACCAATGTTACCCGGATAATGCTTTTTGTTTTTACAGGACTATTCGCTTCAACACTGTTGTTCAATTGGTTTATCAGCCGGAGATTGTGGAAGCCTTTTCAACGCTCATTACAGAAGATCCGTCAGGCGGAGCTAACCCAAATGGAAGCCATTTATTTTGAAGACACTTCTATCCGCGAATTCAACGAACTGAATTCATCGCTCAACGCAATGGCCAATAAAATCCACATGGATTTTGTGAACATGAAAGAGTTCACGGAAGATGCGGCACATGAAATGCAAACCCCGCTTGCGGTTGCCCAAAGCAGGATGGAGCTTATGTTACAGGATGTTAACCTAACGGAGGAGCAGGTGGATTCCATCCTGCAGGCGAGTGAAGCGATTAAAAGGCTGGGTAAATTAAACCAGTCTTTGTTGCTGCTCGCGAAGATTGAAAACAAACAATATGAAACCAACGAAACGGTTAGCCTGATCTCCATCACCACGAAATATCTGCAATTATTTGACGAGATCATTCGTGACAAAAAAGTTTCTATCGAAAAAAACTTCGGGGGGGATTTTATTGTAAAGATGCATCCCTTGCTGGCAGAGTCGCTGGTAAGCAACCTTGTTGGCAATGCCATAAAATACAATGATTGCGGAGGCAGTATTGTCGTTACTATTTCCAATGACACCTATATCATTTCCAATACCAGCAGTTTGCCTGCCATAGCTTCCCAACAGCTATTTAAAAGATTCAAGAAGTTTCAATCCAACGCCGATAATTCAAACGGCCTTGGTCTGGCGATTGTAAAAAAGATTATAGACACACATGGACTCCTGATCAGTTACAAAGCCGCAGAAGGAAGGCACGAGTTTAAAGTTATAAAAGTTTGATTTGAAAAACTCAATAGCGTAAAACAAATCATCTATAACACCCAGAGTACATTTTTCTTCAACCCTTTGAAGCGCCAGCCAATATTAAAAGCGTAGAAATTATTAATGGTGTTTAGCTGCGTGTTATCGAGATGATAAATTGTTTTGTCGAGAATAAGATTTAAAAAGATGAAGAAATTATCTCCATTATAACCACCGTTTAAACGCGCCTGGTAACTGTTGACTAACCCCAATGACCGATCGAATATCCTGCTGTTGTTAAGCGGAGTCTCCGCTCCCACTCCTAAAAGGAAAGACGGATTGATACTCCATGTTCCTTTATCTAAAATAAAATTATAAGAATATCCAACCCTGCTTAATAAGGTAAACCATTTTGGCTGTTGCTGAATGATCTCAATAAATCTTTTATCCCGAGCGCTGATATTGGCGCTTACAGTATCGTTCACACTGAACGACTGATACAAAGGCGAAAGCAACAATATGATACTTCCCGCTGACCTGGCCTGGAGATAAGAATATTTATAAGCTGAATTATAAGAGAAACGCCTGAAATTAAAAAAGTAATAAAGGTTGAGACTATAGCTTTTATAATTAACATTATTAAAATGATCAAACGCTCCCCTCCTGTCTTTAACAGGTAAAACAAGTCCGCTGTATTTTTGGTAATCACCTTCAAAACCAAATCTTTTCCCTAGCTGGAAAGCATGAAAGGAACCTACACGTGCTTCGGAGTAATTGTTATCAACAGCAGTATGCGGCAACACCCAGTCGTATTCAAGCGATAACCATTTATATACAAAGTTTATACCGGTAAATGCACTGGTATTGGCTTCTATCCTGCGTTTGTTCAGCATCTGGTCATCGCTTATATGGTTGAACACAAAGATCGAACGGTTAGTACCTGAGATAGATTTTATATTATTATCCTTGACGAACTCTTTAATATAATTAGTATCCACCTGGTTTTGCGCAGTGCACGATGCCATGCATACAGCAGTGGCTACAATCAGCAACATTAAAATTTTTAATAAAAATTTTGCAGGCAACCTCTTTTACTTTTTTGGAATGTGTTGAATAATCTTATTAACAACATTGGCTTCGTCGCCATCATAGTGATGACCACCCGCCAGCTTTTCAATAGTTATATTCTTTCCCGGTATATCACCAATTTTAAAATCATTTTCTCCTTCTCCAAAAAACAAAATAACAGGTTTATCAGTAATTTTATTAATGGCTGAAGACACCCTTTGTCCACCACCTTTGTTACCCAGCATTACCATCACATGAATTTCAAAATCCGTGGCAGGCGAAGGCGATAACAAGGTAATATTTTCAACCTGGGCAACCAGTTCTTTCGGAAGCTGGTTATAGGCGAAAGGCATTACATCGGCGCCAAATGAATAGCCTACCAACACAAATTTTTTACGATTCCATTCTCTCTGATAATTTCTCACAAGAGCCGAAATAGCCGCGGCGATCTGATCAGGTGTTTTCTTCTGCCAGAAAAATTTATTGGCGTTTAAAGAAACAACCGGATAGCCCTTAGAAGCCATCTGACCTGCCAGCAGCTGCGAAAATTTGTTCCATCCGCCATCACCAGTAATATATAAAATAAATGGAGCATCAGGGTTGGAAACGGAACTAACTATATTAACAGGCAGTTTGCTTATATCAACCTGCGCAAAGCCGGATAAAGTATTCAGCAGGATTATAAATATTATAATGATAAGTTTTTTCAAATGTCCGTTTTAAGAATTAGCATTGGTATTTAGCGGTCGCATAACTTTAGACAGCGCGGCCGGTAATTGTATAAGATCAAAATCATTTTCATAAACCAGGTATTTGTTCAGCCATTGCGTTGCATACTTTTCTTTGAAATCACGCAGACCCTGGTAATGCTGAAAACGTTTTATTTTTTCATAAGCGAACTTCACCACTCTTTCCGCGGTACTGTCAGGTTCATCGATACCCGACATAGGTACCATTCCTAAATTCAACCATTGAAGACCTTTGTGTTTACCGTAATCTATCATCGCGATGATCAGCGCATCCATGCAACCACCGGGAGCATCCGCCGTTTTTCGTATCAGGTCATAAGTACATTCATCGGGAGCATAATCCGGTATGATATTTAAAAAAGCCACTACCTTATTTTTATTATCCCTGATAGCTATCACATTGTGTTTCAGCAACTCTTTTATTTCAAAGCTCCCCTGCGAAAACACCGCTTCTTTTTTATCGTATGTTTCCAACCATTCGTCTGATACCGCTTTAAGTTCAAGTACCAGCTGTTCATTCAAAGGCGCCTGGTGTAACGCTGTAGTGTAGCCTTTTTTTGTAAGACTGTTTAGCCCGTTACGCAATGATTTCTTCTCTTTCCCTTCGAGCGTGAATAGTTTTATATCCATAACGGCTTCCTGGCCGATCAGCAAACTCTTCTTCTTCAAATTTTCAAAGTAGTACATACTGTCCTCGTCAACACGATAGAATGCCGTTTTCAGTCCCATCTTCCTGCATTGCTTATCGAACTCCTGCAGTACGTTAATTTTATGTTCTTCGGCGCAAACGGGTTCCTCCAGCACTACTGCGAAACCATTCGCGATGCGGTATGAAATAAATCCTTCGTATTCTTCAGAAATAAAGATCAGCTTGTCGTCATACAGTTTATAATAGTCTACGGAAGAGGAGCCATACTGCGTAACAAGGGCTTCGGCTTCGCCCAGGTTTGACTGGTTTTTATCCCCGGCATAAATGTAAGGCCTGATAAAAGTATAAAAGAAAAATACCCATGCGCAGACGCTCAGCACGTTTATACAAACGAGAAATTCCCTGCCGAATCTTGTTACAGGAAACAGTTCCGCATTCTCCAATAAGAAAAAACTTTTGATAGAATATGCGATAGACTGTTTCCAGGTGAAATCGATCCCAAAATGTTTTACATCGATAAAATAAAATCCGATCGTTTCGAACAAAACTACGCCCAGGAATACTGTTACCGCGGTGATGATACCGATATTCATCAGCTTAGGATTATTTTTTAACCGGTATTGCCTGTAAGTCGCCAGTAATACTATCACCACTATAAAAGCGATACTGGCTTCTTCCCAATCCAGCGCTTTTGTAAGATGCGTGATGCAGGATAACAATGATACTACCAGCGCTATGAGCCAGGCGTTGCGAAGACCTCTTACCAGGAATGCTGCGGTTACCACCAGCAACAATCCCATCAGCAATACTAACAGGTTGGAAGCATGAATAGTATCCATAGGAAGATACTGCCTTAATAAACGTACCCTTGCCCTGATCGGCGGCGTAACCGCGGAAAGGATATTTACTACGCCTAATAAAAATATAAGTACAGCAGGAGCAAGCCTGAAAAAAATATTTTTACCTTTTGCGGCAAAAGCAAGTAAGCCGGCTGCCAATGGTAACCAGAATTCAAGGATGCGGTATAAAAGAGTGATGGCTAAAGCCTGTGCTTCCGTGTAGCCGTATAAGGTGAGGATATATACAAGGCTAATCTCTACTGCACCCAGTCCGCGGAGAAAGGGCGACGTAGCAAGCAGGATCACGGAGACAATATAACCCGTACAAGCCGCACCCAGCGATGGTTGCACTCCAACTGCCAGCATGGCCAGGAACAGGTGAAAAATTCCCGACGCCTCATTACCAATTGAAAATAACGTTGTGATCGAAAAGCATTTTTTAGAAAAATTGAAATCGAAAATTTCCGCCAGTCTTTTTTCCGCCGAGGGAAAATATTTTATCATCAGATTATAAACGATGCCTTTTGAGCGGATGGAATAAATTACAAAAACCACCGCTGAGAGCATCAGCGCTAAAATGATAATGCCTGTAGTGGCATGCGCGATATGCCGGGTTTGAAAAATGGTGTACACGATCACCGGCACGCCCACTATAAATAGTGATAACATACCTACGAATGCATAGATACCAGAGGCCTGGTGTATCGCTCTCTTATGAACGGCCGATGCCCGCAGACTGTTGGGCATGTAAGCCAGCGCTGTAATACCACCTGCCGGCAAAAAGACGCTGAGGAAATTTCTCTTGAGATACAATTCTATAGCCAGCTTCCAGGAAAGTTTCGACTTAACCGTAGCGAAACTGTAAACATACATCCCTGATTGAAAAATAATATAGATACAGGTAACAACTACTCCTAAAACAATATAACGCCAGTCAGACTGTTTAAGAGCAGGAATGATTGATCGTAATTCTTCCCGCTCTTTCCTGAAAAAATATATTGCTACCAGGATAAAAAGTACCGCAATAACTTCTTTCAAATGAAGTTTTTTCGAAAACTCCATTATCTTTTTTATTTTTTTACTAGGCATAGGGCTAGTGCTGTCAGTTTTATTAATAACAAATCTACTATGCAGCTTGCTTAATCAAATTTAAACTTAATTAAATTGATGTTAAGCGGTACAGCACACACTGCGTTAGGACATAAATAAATTTTGGGAGGTAAGAAGTTGCTATCAGCTTTCAGCCGTCAGCTATCAGCAAAACCGTTCAATTTAAAAGTTAACATCACACTAATTAAGATTTTTGAATGTGTGAAGTACGTTCCCCTCCTTTCTTCAAGGAGGGGACGTTCGAAAACGATGCGAAGCACGTTTTTGAAAGGGGGTGGTTACTACACTGTGACTGGTTACACTGATGATTGAAAATCGCGTCGCGTGCAAGTTACCGACTAATCACAGGCCAGTAACCACCCCCGTTGCGTCAGGTGCTTCGCATCCTTCCGCAACATCCCCTCCTTGAAAAAAAGAGGGGAACCACTTAAAATTTACTCATTGTTGATTTTAGACTTTAAGTTGCAATAGAAATTCAAAGTATAAAATCAGGTAATACGTCAACCTACAATTGACTCAGCACTAAATTATTTTCCAGTTATTAAATCTTCGGCTCCCAGCCCGGCTGGTAGGCACGTCCCCAGAGCGCCATGGCTTCTTTATCATTCATAATATGACCGTTGCTTTGATCGATGTTTATAGTGTGCCCTACCCTTTGGGCGATATTTCCCAGTTGCATCATCAGGGTGCTTTTAAATCCGATGGCTACCTCTGCATTAGGGACTTTGGACAAACGGATGCTGTCAAGGAAATTAGCGATATGTATGCCATCCAGGCTTTCAGCCGGACTTGCCGTGTTCCTGCCATCTACTACCACGGATGATTTGACTTCTTTCAGGATTTTTCCTTTTTCGTCTGCAATAGTATAACCATCATGACCGGTCATCATACTGCCTTTCTCCCCATAAAATAAAATACCGCGGTCAGTGCCTTCCACTTTAGACTGGTTGCAACTACGGCCCTCCCAGATAACGGTAGCCTCCGGGAAATCAAACGTTATCAGTTGCGTGTCAGGTGTCTGCCAGTCATCTTTAAAAAAATAACGTCCGCCGGTAGAGTTTACTCTTAACGGGTAATCAACACCGAGTCCCCAGCGTGCCACATCTATTTCATGGGTGCCATTGTTAAGTGCTTCGCCGGTTCCCCAATGCCAGAACCAATGCCAGTTATAGTGAATAAGATTATCCTGGTATGGTTTCCTCGGAGCAGGACCTTGCCATAGTTCGTAATCCAGGCCTGCAGGAATTTCAGCAGGCTTACCGATGCCGATGGATTGCCTGGAATTAGTGTACCAGCACTTTGCCAGGTGCACCTTACCGATGGCGCCTGATTTCAATTGTTCGATACCTTCGGTAAGTAACTTCCACGACCTGCGCTGGGCACCCATCTGCACTACCCGTTTGTATTTTCTTGCAGCCAGGATTGCGAGCTCCCCCTCATGCGGATTATGCGACAGGGGCTTTTCCACATACACATGCTTACCGGCGGCACAGCATAAAATAGTTGCCGGCGCATGCCAGTGATCAGGTGTAGCGATATAAGTGGCATCGACATTTTTATCAAGCAACACTTTACGGAAATCATTTTCACCCTTAGGAGCTTCCTTACCGGCTTTTACTACCGCGCTGATTCCCTTATCGCGGGCTTTCTGGTCTACGTCACAGATATAAATAATTTCCGTATTGGCTTGTTTGGCAAAAGTTGCAGCCATACCGGAGCCGCGACCATTGGCGCCAATTACAGCAACGCGGATGCGGTCGTTGGCACCGAGAATATTACCATAACTTTTAGAGCTGAAGCCAACACCGATACCACCTATGGCTACCGCGGCAGATCCAGCGGAAACATTTTTAAGAAAAGTTCTTCTTGAATTTTCCATCGTTATATATTTTGTGTTTAATTAAGCAGACGTTCACTGTTAATTTTTTTCAGTGAGCAATGACCGGTAAAGCGATGCACGGGATGATCTCTGCCAAAAGCAAAATTGATTGTTTAAAGTTGATGTAACAATATAAATATTACAGTTCCCTGATTTTAATTTCTTTAAATGAAACCTGGTCGCCATGAGCCTGTAATAATATAGGCGAGCTGGTAGCTTCAGCAAAACCTTTGGTGGTTTTGAATTTGCTTTCGGCGATTCCCTTTTTAAAGGCTTCGCTTCCACGGGTAAACTCCAGTGATCTAACGCCGTTCAAAAAGAATTCAACATGATTTCCTTTAGACACAACACGTACAGCATTCCAGTCGCCGGCAGGTTTATAATGCTTGTCTTCCTTTGCGGGAATAATATCATATAAAGAAGCTGTTTTTCTATTACCGTTTACGCCCAGTTTCGCATCGGGATGTTTGGCGTCGTCTATGATCTGGTATTCACAACCCAGATTAGTGTTCGGGATAAGGAAGAATTTGATCCCGCTGTTGCCGCCGTCGGAAATTTTAAATTGAAGGGTAAATTCAAAATCTTTAAATGATTTTGTGGTGATGATGTCGGCGCCATGGCCTTTTTTTGGATCAAAAGACAGTTCGTTATTTGTCGCGCTCCATGCCACATCAGGAGCAACTTCTTTGGAGGCATCCCGCCAGCCATTGAGTGTCTTGCCATCGAAAAGTGTTATCCATCTACCATTATCCTGCAATCGGGCAGGCAGGATGTAACAACTACAAACAAGTAACAGGCACAAAAAGTAGGGTAATTTTTTCATTGGCTTTATGTATTAAGTTCAAAAGATAGTGATATAAATGATTTGTAAAAAGAAAAATTTGGCAGAGGCTTTCAGCTGTCCAGCCATCCGCTGTCAGCTATCAGTCATTGTATAACGCGGGTGTTATTTTACGAATAAAATAAGTTTGAAAATCGCACTAAATCCTAACCAAGTGGAAAATTATGATTATACAAAAGCTTTCTTCAAAATTATAAGTTGCTTTTACCGAAGGCGAAAAACAGGACATTTTATTTTTAAGCATAAGCAAAAATTCGTTATATAAGAGGCAATCATAAAGCCATGACAATAATAATTCATCACTGCATCAACCACTGAAGGTTAAACCGATCGAAGGAGACCAGGTTATCAGTGTGCAATTGAGACAGGAAGAAAGAATAAAAAGATCATCATTAAAAACTTTGCATTTATATATCACACTCTGATGATTGGGAACCCGGGTTACTTTATTTCATTCAAAAAATCTTTTACATTCGCTTTTGTAACCAGTTGAAAGGGTATCAATACTTCTTTAGCGGCTAAGGGTTGTTTATTAACCAGCCTGATGGCAGTTTCTACTGCGCCGTTGCCCTGCCCTTTTGCATCCTGGTAGATGGTAGCGTTTAACCTGCCATCTTTTACAGCCTGTAACGCATCAGCGATTGCATCGATACTCACCAGAACAATCTTATCTTTTAGCTTTGATTGCTCCAGCGCCTGCAAGGCTCCTAATCCCATTTCATCGTTGTGCGCAAAGACTGCGTTGATTTTGCTGCCATAAGATTGAATCCAATTTTCCATGAGGGTCATTCCTTTTGCACGATCCCATTCGGCAGTCTGCTCAGCTAACACTTTTATATTCGGATATTTTGCCAGCACTTTCAAGGCACCGGCGGCACGGTGAATTTGAGCGGCTTGTCCCATATAACCATCCATGATAACGATGTTTCCTTTCTGGTTGATTGACCTGGCAATGTATTCCATCGCCATCTCACCCGATGATTCATCATCAGATCCGACAAAAGCGTCAGGCCGGGATTTAGTTTCCGAATTAACATTGATTATGGGAATACCCGCCGCCCTGGCTTTATCAACTGCCGGGGAACTTGCTTCCACCTCGCATGGATTCAGGATGATAGCGTTCACCTTCTGAGCAATAAAAGTCTCCACTTGCTGAACCTGTTTTTCTGCGGTACGCTGCGCGTCAGTGATAATCAACGCCACGTGCAATTGCTTCGCCCTGGCTTCCATAGCATCTTTTACATTTACTACAAATTCAGATTGCAGGCTAAGCATGGAAACGCCAATCCTGACAGCGCCTTTTTTTGCTTCCTCTTTTTTGCCGCCCATATTGCAGCCTGAAAATAAGCCAAGACTAACGGTTAGCAGTACCAGCCGAAACATACTGGTGATCATTGCTTTCTTATACCTGAGAATTCTTTCATAAATTAATCTAAAAAATTTCATTGACTCTTGTATTTAAGTTGATTTCTTGCGATCTATTAAAACCGCACCTACAATAATAACTCCTTTTATGATCTGCTGGTAGTATGAAGTTATGTTTAAAAGATCAAGACCATTATTTATCACCCCGATTATTAAGGCACCCAGTACTGTACCGGTGATACTTCCAATACCGCCCGACAAACTCGTGCCGCCTATAACCACCGCGGCTATGGCATCTAACTCATAAGCCACGCCTGCGTTTGGCTGGCCCGTAGTAATTCTTGAAGCCAGGATAATACCAGCCAGCGCAGCAAGCCCGCTGCAAACGATGTATGCGAACATCTTCACGCCGTTTACATTTATTCCCGATGCGTTAGCAGCGTACTCATTCCCGCCAACGGCGTAAATATAACGACCCGTTTTAGTATAATTTAATACAACCGATGCCAGCACAATCACGATCATAAATATAATAATAGGAACCGGGATATTAAAAATACTACCGCCGCCGATAAAATTAAATGATGCTGAAAGATTTGAAACCGGCCGGCCATTGCTGATCAGTAAAGCGAGTCCCCTGGCTATCGTCATCATTCCAAGCGTAACGATAAAAGGGGCTACCCTTCCCATTGTGATCGCTAATCCGTTGACAGTGCCCGTAAGGATGCCCGTTAGTATCGCCAGGCAAAGAGAAACAATAAGCGGATATTCACCAGGGTGCGCAAAGATGGCTGCCACCACACCGGTTAAAGCGATCACCGACCCTAATGAAAGATCGATACCACCAGCTATTATCACAAAAGTTACTCCAACAGCGAGGATACCATTGATAGATATTTGTCTTAAAACAATTACCATATTCTGCACACTGAAAAAGTTGGGTGTGCTAAAGGAAAGGATAATGCAAATAATGGCAAAGGCAATAATGATCCGGTACTTTACCAGGTAGCTTTTATAAAGAGCGGAATGTATATCTGGCCTGCCGGAAAATTTATTCTTAAGCATTCCTTTCTGAATTTATTGTGACATGGCATGTTTCATGATCAGCTCCTGTGATGCTTCAGCACGGGTAAGCGCCGCTTTTAGAATACCTTCACGCATCACTAATATCCTGTCACTCATTCCTATTATTTCCAACAGCTCGGAAGATATCATGATGATAGCCTTTCCTTCTTCCGCAAGCCGGAACATCAGTCTGTAAATTGCCGCTTTAGCGCCGATGTCGATCCCTTTTGTTGGCTCATCCAGCATAATAACATCCGGGTTATTTAATAAAACTTTCGCGATCACAACCTTTTGCTGGTTGCCACCGCTTAAAAAATTTGTTACCTGATTATTTGAAGGTGTTTTAATACCAAGCGATGCAATGCGGTCATTAACAATTTCATGTTCTTTTTTAATATTTACAAAAACACCATTGCTGCATTTGTCCAGGGAGGCAAGGGTAACATTGTGCTTTACCGAAGAAGAAAGTACTAAGCCAAACTTTTTCCTGTCTTCACTCACAAGGCCTATCCCACATTTTATCGCGTCCTTCGGTGATTTGATAAGGACTTTTTTTCCTTTCATAAAAATCGCTCCCTCGTGTATCGTACCCAAGCCAAAGATCGCGTTAACAATTTCCGTTCTTCCCGCACCCATCAAGCCGGCAATACCTACAATTTCTCCCTTCCTTACATCAAAACTTATATCCCTGAAATTTGATCCGGATAGATTTGAAACTGATAGAACCACTTCACCGGGCACAATGCTTTTCTTATTAAAAATCGCTTCAAGTTCCCTGCCTACAATTAACGATATCAGTTGCTGCCGGCATAATTCGGAAGAGGGATATGTAGCAATGTATTTTCCGTCACGCATGATTGTTATAGTATCTGCGATGCGAAAAATTTCCTCCATTTTATGAGAAATATATATGATGGCGATACCCTGGCTTTTTAAGTCGTTTATAATATCGAATAAGGTATTCACCTCCCTGCCCGAAATAGCAGAAGTTGGTTCATCCATGATAATTATTTCCGCCTTGTTAGATATAGCCCTGGCAATTTCAATCAGCTGCATTTCCGCGATGCTGCAGTCTTTCATTTTTTTGTTCACAGGGATAGTTACTCCTAATGAACTCAAGAGCAGCCGTGCGTCTTCGTTTAATTTTTTCGTATTGATCCATCCGGGGAATATATGAGTTGGTTCGTTGCCGATAAAAATATTCTGCGCAACGGTGAGATGCGCGAAAGGGGATAATTCCTGGTGAATCATCGAAAAACCTTTTTTGATGGCATCCTGCACTTTTAAAAATTTTACCTGTTTGCCTTTGAAATATATCTCACCGCTATCAGGAGCGTAGATGCCTATAAGGATTTTCATCAGGGTAGATTTGCCGGCGCCGTTCTCACCCATCAGTGCATGCACTTTTCCTTTTTCAATATTAAGGTGAACACCATCCAGCGCTTTAACTCCCGGAAAATTTTTAGAAATATTTACTACTCTTAAAATATATTCCGGTTTCAGCTGCATGCAACAATCTTAATTTCTGATGAAAATATTGCATTTATTGAATACTGGGTGGGAAATATTTAGTGAAGAAGCTTTATGTGAAGGGAAATTAATGATGTGATGTCTAATTAAAATTGATGTTTGCTATCAGCCTTCAGCTTTCAGCTACCAGGAAGAAGGTCTGTAACACATTGAATTTCTCACAGCTGAATCTGATAGCAGATTTTATTAAATATTAATCATTGACATAACGTTGGGGTTAATTAACAGCGGTTAAGCATACAGACACTTATAGCTAACTAAAATCATTACATTACCAATTAAAATTTAACCTTTAAATTCGCTTTTAAATGTAAACACTCCGGCAAGTTTTATATGTCTTTATATATATGTTCATTGAATTCAGGAAGCAACGGAAATTGCTATTATATCGGTGATGGAGAAGATGCGATCCTGGTAGACGCGGGCATTTCGTGCAAAGAAACAGAAAAACGCATGCAGCGTTTGGGTCTGTCAATGAATAAAGTAAAAGCTATTTTTGTTTCGCACGAACATACTGATCATATTGCAGGCATAACGGTGCTTGCTAAAAAATACCAGCTTCCTGTTTATGTTACCGATGGCACGCGCGTCAGTGGCCGGATGAATATAGACCGCCGGTCGGCAATTTCATTTGTCTCTTATCAACCAATTAAAATAGGTTCTCTTATCGTTACCCCCTTTCCAAAATTCCATGATGCCAGCGATCCGCATAGTTTTATTGTTGCATCGGCATCAGTCACCGTTGGAATTTTTACAGATATCGGCATTCCCTGTGAGCAGGTTGTTCGTCATTTTCAATTGTGCCATGCCGCCTTCCTGGAATCCAATTATGATGAAGGCATGTTAGTAAATGGCCTGTATCCTTATTATCTGAAGAAACGCATCATGGGCGGGAAGGGACATCTGTCGAACTCGCAGGCCTTACAATTATTTTTGTCACACCGGCCGGCTTTTATGAGCCACCTGTTATTATCTCATCTGTCGAAGAATAATAATAGTCCAAAACTCGTAGAAGAATTATTCAGCCAGCATGCACTTACTACCAAAATAATAATAGCATCGCGTGATGAAGAGTCGCCGGTATACTATATCAGCAACGAAGCTCAGCAAAATATTGTAGTTGCAAAATCATACAACAAGCCGGTGCAATTGCAGCTTTCTTTGTTCTAGAATGATAGCAAAATGAACGGACTTAAATCTGCTATCAGCTATCCAAACACGCTTACAATTCATTCACCTGTCTCCGCTGGAAATTTATTACTTCTTTTAATTTATAGATTAATTTGAAACTTACTGCTAAAGGTTTACATTTATAATAAGTTCATTATCCAGATTAACCAGCAAGAGTTGCTAATCATTCCTTCCGAATAATAACAATATATACAACACTTATGAAATTACGTAGTCTTTCAAGTTGGCTCTTAGCCGTGCTCTTAATGGTATCCGCTTGTAAAAAAGAACCTAAACCTGTAAACACAGGATCGGGTACGGCTAATTTCTCAAGGTATATAGCGGTAGGCAATTCTATTACCTCGGGGTATACCAATAGTGGTTTGTACCTTGAAGGCCAGCAGGTTGCTTACCCGAACCTTATCGCCAGGCAAATGCTGACCGTCGGTGGCGGCGCTTTTACGTCCCCGTTATTTTCCACTGAACAGTCTAACGGATCAGGGCACCTGAAACTTGCGGGTTTCAATGCCGATGGCTCACCTGATATCGTGCCGGTGACCGATAAGCTGGCGATCCGCGGCCAGACTGCTATTCCGGGTTTTGGCAACGTGACCTTGTACACAAAATACTCCGGTGCAATAAATAATTACGGTGTACCCGGATTAAAATTATTATATGTTAATTATGCCCCTTACGGAAACTTAAACGGCTTCTATGAGAGGCTGCTACCCGGCGTGGCAGGTACCAATACTACTCCTTATCTCGATTTTGTAACTGCATCCCCGTTTACTTTTTTTAGCTTTTGGTTAGGAAACAATGATGTGTTGGGATATGCTTCCGGTGGTGGCGCAGGAGATTCATTAACAGG
>Ga0123338_10001692_pt1 | contig 21053 bp, 17 predicted proteins | sample grotaG_FD_89793 | JGI IMG/M metagenome (GOLD analysis project Ga0123338, IMG submission 89793) | Glacier valley bacterial and archeal communities from Borup Fiord, Nunavut, Canada, to study Microbial Dark Matter (Phase II) -... | ecosystem: Environmental > Aquatic > Freshwater > Ice > Glacier ...
CCACTGCTTCCGATCGGACTGGTCCTGGTATCGGCGCTCGCGACGGCGCTCACGTGGATGCTGGGTGGTGATGTGTACCCCGAACTCTACGAAGCGGCAACGCGAGTGTTCGATCGTGTCGAGCGCGTGCGACGCGGCGAAACGCAGGTCCGCCTGACACGCGTAACGAGCGCGCAACGCGTGCCGGTTGGCGCGGCGGTGCTGCTTTGGAAGAATGGACTCGTCTTCGCGCGCTCGAGCGGACGCAAGATCGTGCTCGCGATTTCCGCCGCCATTTGGCTCGGCGTGAGCGTGTTGCTCGGATTCGCACTGCGTGATGCGGATTCGGCAAGTGTCGTCGTGGCAATCGCACCGGCCGCACTGCTCCTCGCTGCGGTCGGCTTCACGACCTCGTTTGCGATCGCGGAGGACGTCGGCAAACCGTTTTGGTGGCTGACCGGCGGAACGCTGTTTTACCGGCTGCTGATGTGGACGATCGGCGAGACACGTCGGTCGGCGGCGATCTTTGGTGCGGGCGTCGGCGTGGAGATGCTGGTCGCAGGCTATCTCATCGACTCGATCAGCGCGACGATCGCCGCAGTTTCCCTCTGGTGGATGATGTATGCCGTCGGCGTGCTCGTTTTTATTCTCTTGCCCGCGCAACTCGATCGCAGCGGGCCGGGCTTCGCCTTGCGCTTCCTCGTCGTCGGAATCGTTCTGCTGCCGCCCTTGCTCGTGTTTGCCGTGGTGCTCGCCGCAACGCATGCGACGACACTCGCCTGCGCCGCGACGGCGGCGACGGCGATCGGCGTCGGCTGCGGGAGCATCGCACTCGGCGCGGCGCGACTGGCGCACGGCGGCGGCGCGCAATTCGCGCGCGCCGCCGCCGAGTAGCCGCTTAGCGTCGCTCGTCGATTGCGGCGAGCGCGCCGTGATTTTCGAGCGCGCTCAAATCGCCGAGATCGGCGCTATTGAGAAACCGTCCGCGCGCCACCCGCCGCATCACTTTGAGATTGCGCGTCTTCGGCAAATCGTCGACGAAATAGATGGCTTTGGGTCGGAGCGATTTGCCCATCATCCGATCGACGATCGCGAAGAGTTCCTTGCGCAGCTCATCGCCTTCACTCGCACGATCTTTGGCGACCGCAAGCACGACCACGACATCGCCTTTGACATCGTCGGGTACGGCGATTGCGGCTGCCTCTTTGATCGCCGCGTGCGAGACGACGGCGCTCTCGAACTCCGCAGGGCCGACGCGCTTGCCGGCAACGTTGATCGTATCGTCGCTGCGGCCGCGAATGAACCAATAATCGTGCTCGGGTGCGGACTCGACGATACACCAATCGCCGTGCACCCAAAGTCCCGGAAACCGTTCCCAGTAGGTCGCAAGATAGCGCGCGTCGTCTGCGCCCCAGAAGCTCTGCGTCATACCGGGCCACGGTTCGCGAATGACGAGTTCCCCCACTTCGCCGCGCACGGGTTTGCCCTCGGCATCGACGACATCCGCAACCATGCCGGGTATCGGTCCGTGAAACGAGTTCGGGACGAGCGGCATCGTTGGAAAGCAGCCGATGATGCCGCCGCCGATTTCCGTGCCGCCGGAATAGTTGATGATCGGCGCGACGTCGCGGCCGACGTGATGCGCGAACCACTTCCACGGTTCGGTATTCCACGGCTCGCCGGAACTTGCCAGAATGCGCAGCGAGGAAAGATCGTGCGCGTGCGGGTGTTCGGTGCCATGCGTCATCAGCGAGCGAATCGCCGTCGGCGCGATCCCGAGGTGCGTCACACGATGCGCCGCGCAAATTTTCCACAGTCGGTCGGGGCCGGGATAATCCGGCGTACCTTCATAGAGCACGATCGTTCCGCCGAGCCCGAGCGCGCCGAGCACGAGAAACGGACCCATCATCCAGCCCATGTCGGTGAACCAGAGCATCCGGTCCCCCGGCTTCATATCCATGCACAAGTACTGATCGATCATCGTCTTGATCGGGAAACCCGCATGCGTATGCACCGCGCCTTTCGGTTTGCCCGTCGAACCCGAGGTGTAGAGCAGCAAGTACGGATCGTTTGCCGAGGTTTGCTCGTACGTTGCAAGCGGCGTTGTCGCGGCGACCGCCGTCGCCCAATCGAGATCGCGGCCGGCTTGCATCGGCACGTCGAGCCCGGCGCGATTGAAGACCAGCACGTGTTCGATGCTCGGCACGTGCGCGAGCGCTTCGTCCGCGATCGATTTCGAATTCACCGGCTTCCCGCGCCGCAGCACACCATCGACGGTAAGCAAGACTTTCGCGCGAGCATCGGCGAGACGTGCGGAAAGCGCGTCGGGGCCGTAACCGGAGAATGCCGGAACGGCGATCGCACCGCAGTAGCCGATCGCAAGCAGGCCGATCGCCGTTTCGGGGATCAGCGGCATGAAGATGCCAACGGTGTCGCCTTTGTTCACGCCAAGTCCGCGCAGCGTTCCGGCAAGACGAGCGACCGCATCGCGTAGTTCGGCGAACGTATACCGGCGAACCGCGCCGTCCTCGCCTTCCCAGACGAGCGCTTCTGAACGCCCGCGTCCCGCGGCCATATGCCGGTCGAGGCAATTTGCCGGCGCATTGAAGTCGGCACCCGGAAACCAGCGTGCGAACGGCTTACCGCGCGATTCGTCGAGCACGCTCGTCCACGGCGTGTCCCAGTGGAGACCCAGCGTTCGGACGATCTTCTCGTTGAAACCGGCGAGGTCGCCTTCGACGTAACGCAGCAGCGCGGCGTAGTCGGCGACGCCGACCGCCTTCATGAACGCCGTCAAATTCGCGGAGGCGATCTGTTCGGGCGAAGGCTGCCATGCGTAGTCGGAGGCCGTTGTCGTCATACTGCCAGGGGTTCATGCCCGAGCGTCCCGACCCTTGGAATTTGCCGTGGGCGGCGGAGCCTAAAGCCGGTACGGTAAAGAGCAGTGAACGTGATCGCAACGCAAGACGAATTTCTGCCGAAAGTGTCGTTGAGCCGCTCCCAGCGGGTGCGCTTGATCGTCGTGGGCCTTTTCGTTGCAATCGTTCTCGCCCGCGTAGCGCCCGACGTCGTGCGCTTGATCATTCCGCTCGGCGTCTTCGGTTACGCGACCGATGCGAACGCCGTCGTGGTGAAGGTTTCGCCGACCGTTCCCAAGGGGACCGACCGAATCGAAATCGGCGACCGCATACGCATCGATCGAATCAAGCCGTTCGACCGCAAGCCGGGCATCGCGGGAACGGGATACACGCGCGAAAACTTCGATCGCAAATTGCCGATCGAGCGACACGGAAAAGAACGGCTGCTTCGGCTCAAGGCGACGGCCGAGCCACTTGCGAGTCGTCTCTTTACATTCGCCCGAATTTTCGTCTTCATCGCATCGGTAAGTCTCGGCGCCATTCTCGTTCTGATCAAACCGGGCTATGCGACGGCGGGCTTCTTTGCGTTTTGTCTCGGTGGCGAATTTCCGACCACCTACTTCGACCAGATCTTCGATCCGCCGTGGGCCGAGATCCCGCAGTGGATCGGGCATACGATTCAAGGGGCCGCGGGCGCAACGTTGCTGCTCTTTGCGATCAGTTTGGTCGATCCCGACCAGCTCCGCGAACGCCGCTACGCAATCGCCGCGGCGGTCGTGGGCCTTGCGGTCGGAACGCTCGACGCGTATGCGTTCTGGCTTCTTCATTACGCCGCAAAGCCGGCCGAGTGGCTCCACTCCCTCTTTCAAACGAGTTCGGATGCGATCGCGGTCGCGACGGCCGTCGTGTTTCTCTTCGCCTATCTCCGCGCGCGCGGTCGCGTCAATCGTCAGCGAGCGGCGTGGATCGGGGGCGCCTTCGCGTTTGCCGGAATCGCGCACCTCACCGCGCAGAACCTCTACCCCGCCCACATGGCCTTTTGGGTGAACGGGATTCTCGTCTCGATGACGATCGTGCCGATCGTCGTGGTGTGGATCGCCGTCGTACGGCACCGCTTCTTCAACGTGGACTTCGTCGTCAGTCGCGCGATGGTCTACGTCTCCGTCACCGCCGGATTCATCGGTTTGATCGTCGTTTTGGAAGAAGTCGGCACGTATATCTTTTCGCAGAATACCGATCTTGCGTACGGATTCGTCGTCGTGATCTGCTCCGGCGTCGCGGCGTTTACCGGAAAGATTCATTCGGTCGTGCGGGCGTTCGTCGACCGCTTCATCTTCCGCGACCGGCACGTGCAGCAAAAAGCGCTCGAGCTCATCGCCGGTTATATCCTCGATGCCGAGACGCTCGAGGACGTCTATCGCGCGCTGCTCCAAGATGCCCCACACGCTTTGAATTTGGCGTTCGGCGGGATCCTCGCGCGTCAGACCGACGGCAGCTATCGCTTGAGTCAGAGCCACGACTGGCCGACCGACTGCGAAGTCGTCCTCGGCGCCGATGACGCCATCACGCGCACGATCGGGCAGACGCGCGGCGCGCTTACGTTCAGCGGGAAAGAAACCGCCCTCATTCGCGACGCGTTTCCAAACGAGCGCCTCACCTTCGCAGCGCCGATCTTCTTCGACCGCTCGGTCGCGGCGATCGTGGTCTACGGGCACAGCATCAGCGGCCTCGATCTCGATCCGCAAGAACGTCTCATGCTCGTGCGCGTCGTCGCGCACGCGTCGATCGCGCTCAACTCGATCGAGCTTGCCCGTTATCGACAGTCGTCCGGTTCGAACGAATCGCTGCCCTTGCCGCTCCCGATTTCTTAGAGCTCCCGCTAGTGGCCCACGCCTTGGTAGCGGTTGAGTCCGAAACGCCAGAACGCGTAGGCGACGACCACGAAGACGACGCCGATGATTGGTGTTAGCAATCCCACTTCGGGTGGGAGAAATAAGCCGGCCTCGGTCTTGTGCAAGAAAAACGTCGCCGGGAAATAGTTCATAAAGGCAAACGGGAAGACGAACGAGAGGATCAGTCGCACGCCGCGCGAGTAGATGCTGATCGGATAGCGCGTAAATTCTTGCTCGAGCTCGAGCACGATCCAACGCAACGTATCGACGCGAATGAACCAGAATGCCGCCGTCGAGATGATGAGACTGATCGCAAGGTCGATCAGCGCGCCGCCGAGCATGATCAGCGGCACCATCACGATGAAGAGGGCGTCGACGTGGACGCCGGAGAGCCACGCGGCACCGATAAAGTAGGTGATGGCGAGCAGCAATTCGTCGGGGAAAATCTGACCGGGCATCGTGATCGCTTGAAAGAGCGCATCGAGCGGACGCACCAAGAGGCGATCGAATTCGCCATCGCGGATGTGCTCGGGAATATCGCCGATCGCCGAAAAGAACGTGTTGTTTATCGCGTGCCCGACCATCCAAAGACCGTAGAGAAACGCCATGTCCTTGAAGTCCCACCCGTTCATCGATGGGAAACTATGGAGCACGATCCAAAGCGCGAAGATCGCCGACCCGTGGTAGATGAACGTGAAGGCAAACCACATCAGGAAATTCGCTCGGTATTCGAGCGTGGTCAAGATATTGATACGCCAATACACGCGATAGACGTCGAGCATTGCGTTCATCGACTATCCGCCCTGGACGATGACGCGTTTCGCGCCCGCCCGCCAGATGAACGTCGCAATGACAGCGAGGATCGCAAGCCACATCACCTGCAGTCCCATCACTTCGAGATAGCGCGCCGGCTTGATGATGCCAACGTAGATCAACAGAGGCGTCGAGAACATCGCAGCAAACGGCAGCGCGAAGATAAATTTCTGGAACGCAAGCGGAAAGAGGACGAGCGGAATGATCTGGCCGCCCAGGAGATCGGTGACCCAGGTCAAGATCAGCTGGGCGGCGTGGATCTCGAGCGTCCAGAAGGCAATGCAATTGAGAATGAAATTGATGAAAAATCCGACCAGGTAGCCGAGTAAAAAGCTCACGAAGAACGCCAGCAAGACACCCGCTGAGGGCACGTCGACGTGAACCAGAAAGAGCGCCAGGATAAGCGACGGCACGATCAACGCGGCGTGAAAGAGCACCTCACCCGTGCCGTCGCTGAAGAGATACAGCGGCACGCTGATCGGTTTCATGAAGTCTGTAGCGATGCTGCCGTCGTGCAGCTTATCGTGCAAGATCCGCGTCTGATCGATATCCAAAACCAGACCCATCAAGAGCGCGACGGTTGAATACGTAATGATCGCATGCAGCGGCAATTCGCTCGGCGCGGCGTTGCGCGAATACAGCGCGATCCAGACCATGCGCAAGAGATACACGCGAACGACGAAGGAACCGATCGCGGTGAAGACCTCGAAGCGGTACGTCGCCTCGCGAGCGATTGCTTTCTTCGCAAATTCTACATACGGGGCGAGTCGAAACGAACGCCGGGCCAGACTCACGTGAGCGAGGTTGCCGCGGGGGTCGGCTGATGGTACCCCTCAAGATAGATGCGCCGAACGATCGATTCGATATCGGGTTCGATGATCGACACGTCGGTGATCGAATAGCGCTCGGTCACGCGGCGGATCAATGCCTCCGCACTCATCTTGGCCCGATCGAACCGCAGGCGCACCGTGGTCTGCTCGCGACTCTCGAGTTCCGCGCCCTCGATCGCAAACTCCGGATAGGGCTCGGAAAGGTTCACGACGAGCGTCCGATGCGTGCCGTATTCCGTCCGCAGACGCTCGAGCGAGCCGTTGTAGATCACGGTGCCTTTGTCGATGAGCACGATGCGACGCGAGAGACGTTCGACATCGGCCAAATCGTGGGTCGTGAGGATGACGGTCGTACCGCGGTCGCGGTTGACCTCAGAGATGAAGCCGCGAATCGCTTCCTTTGCCACGACGTCGAGACCGATCGTCGGCTCGTCGAGGTAGACGATCTTGGGATCGTGCAGCATTGCTGCGGCAAAATCGCCGCGCATCCGCTCGCCGAGCGAGAGCTGACGAACGGGCGTGGCCATAAACCGTTCGAGATCGAGAATATCGGAAAAATGTTTGAGATTTTGGAGATACCGGTCGCGCGGAACGCCGTAGATCGCGCGCAGCAATTCGAACGATTCGCGCAACGGCAAATCCCAATACAGTTGGCTGCGCTGTCCAAAAACCACGCCGATATTGTGGGCGTTCTCGCGCCGACGTTCGTGCGGCACGATACCCGCAACGCGAATCGTGCCGGAACTCGGCACGAGGATCCCGGTAAGCATTTTAATCGTGGTGGACTTCCCGGCGCCGTTGGGACCGATATAGCCGATCACTTCGCCCGCATCGAGCGAGAGGTTCACGTTCTCGACGGCAATTTTTTCTTCGTACGTGCGCGAGAACAGCGTCGAGAGTGCTCCGCCGATCCCGGGCTCTCGTTTGATCGAACGAAAGACCTTCTTTAGATCGCGGGTCTCAATAATCGGCATCGTACTCTCGTTTCCACGAAACCGGAACTGAAGCATCCACAAGCAGGATAGGGCTTTCCAGCCGAGCCCATCCCAAACGCTTTCTTAACGCATGATGAGAGGACCGCGCGTGGAAGCGCGGAACTCGCCGGATACCGACTTACGTTGTTGGTATGGATGACCGGATCGCCCGGCTCACGCCGTCGGTTCGCTTGTATCTACAAAAATTAGGGGGTGATTCCACATGGCCGCTAAGAAAAAAGCAATGAAGAAGAAAACCACCAAAAAGGGAAAGAAGTAACTTCCTTCCAGTTATTCAGATAAAGCAATAATTCGATCATATGACGCGGTCCCTCGGGACCGCGTTTTTTTATGCCCGGGCAGCCAGACGCGCTAAGACGTCGGGCATCGCCGCAGCGAGACGCTCGGCGCGCTTGCGCACGAGCCAGCCGGCCGCAAAACCGGAGGTTTGGATCGTCTGCACGATGCTCGTCCCCTCGCCCGCGGGCTCGAGCGTCCACGTTAGCCGCAATTGCGCTGCCGGCCCGAATTGCAACCGGATCGCGAACCGTCGGTCCACGACGACATCCTCGATGACGTACGCCGTTTGCCGACCCCGGCGCGGCTTGATCGTGAGGTACGCGCCGGGAGCGAGCGCCTCATCGACCCACATCCAGGCGATCTCAGGATTCCATTCGCCCCAGAGCGGGCCGTAGACGAGCACCGCCCAAACCGCCGCAGGAGCGGCACTCGCATGAACTTCGGCGGTCCGGATCATCCCGCGTTGACGGGCGCGTGGCCGAAGAGGGCGGGGATCGCGTGCCCGGCCCCATACGCGATGCCGAACACCACCGCGCCGAAGCCGACGAGTTCCGCACCTTTTATCCAGGGATTGCGTTCGGCGAGTCGGCCGGCGAACGCACCGATTCCGAAGAGTGCCGCCGCACCGAGGACGACGCTTGCACCAAGCGAGACATCGTAGGCCAGCGGAAAGAGATACGGCAGCAGCGGCACGACGGCCCCACCGGCAAACGAGATGGCCATCCCGAGGGCCGGCCGGATGCCGCCGCCCTCCGCGACGCGCGGATCGATCCCGAACTCGTCGCGCATCATTTCGTGCAACCAGATATCGGGGTTCGTCGCGAGCCGCCGCACGATCATCTGCGACTCATCGACCGTGAAGCCTTTGAGCCGATAGTAGGCGACTTGTTCGGCGAATTCTTCCTCCGGATTCGCCAGCATTTCCGCGCGCTCCATCGCAATCGCGCTGCGCACGACTTCGCGTTCGGATTTGCTGCCGAGATATTCGCCGACGCCCATCGATACCGCGCCGACGACGAGCGAGACGAGTCCCGTCAGCAAAATGGTCGCACGATCCGGCTGGGCCGCACCGACGCCCGTGACGATGCCGAGCGCCGTGAGCAAGCCGTCCTGCATTCCGAAAACGATCTCGCGGATCGACCGGCGCTTCTCCAATCGCCCGCGTTCGGGCGTATCGGGGACGCGCGGAATCCGGGCGGGCGCCGATTTGCCGTCGATGCCCAGCACCATTCCGGTCTCTTCCGCGTGGTCGTCGATCATAGGTTCTGCATCCAAAATTCTAGTTGACGTGCGAGGAGATGACGGCGTTCGGGGATCCCGGTCACACCGTGTCGTTTGCGTGGATAGAGGTCGAGATCCACTTGGATCCCCGCTTTGACGAAGGCCTGGATCAATTCGATCGTGTTGGCCATGTGCACGTTGTCATCGCTCGTGCCGTGCTGCATGAGCAGCTTGCCTTTCAGATTGGACGCCTTCTCGAGCACGGAACTCTCGCGATAGGCAGCGGCATTTTTCTGGGGTGTGCCCATGTAGCGTTCGGTGTAGATCGTATCGTAGAGCGACCAATCGGCAACCGTGCCGCCCGCTTCGCCCGCTTTGAAGACGCCGGGCGCATGCGACATCACGTAGGTCGTCTCGTACCCGCCGAAGCTCCAACCGGTAATCCCCAAACGCGCGGGATCGACGAATGGCAGCGCGGCAAGGTAGCGCGCGCCGGCAAGCTGGCCCGCAAGCGAACGTGGCCCGAGCGCGTGGAACATCGAGCGCACGGCAGCGGCTTTGTCGATTTGCGAGCCCGGACCATCAATGCTGAAGACGATGAATCCGCGCTGCGCGAGCGCCCGATTGAAGAGCGCACCCGAACCGCCCCAGCCGTTCGCCGTCGTCGGGGCCGCCGGTCCGCCGTAAATCGAAACGATGACCGGGTACTTCTTCTGCGGATCGAAATCCGGCGGTTTGATCATCCACGCATCGAGCACGCCGAGCGACGAGTCGACCGAGAGCGCCACCTGCTGCGGCAACGCGCGCGCCGCAAGCGATTTGCTCTGCATGAACGGGACGCTGCTGTTGGTGCGCACGAGGTCGCCGATCGTTACATCGGGCGGCGAATTCATCGTGGAAAACGTATCGAGGTACGCCGTACCGGAAGGCGCAACCGAGGTCGCGTGTCGGCCCGCGGAGGTTGCAACCGCGCGCATCGTTCCATCGACGAGCGAAATTGCAAGCAGTGAGGTATCGCGTCGGGTTGGATATGCCGCGCTCACGTACGCAACGTCACGATCGATGCGCTCGATCGACGACACATGATAGCCATGCGTGAGCGTGGTCGTACGCCCGGTACGAACCTCGGTACGCGTCAAGGCTTGTTCGCCGCTCGCTTCCGAGAGGCGATAGAGACTCGCACCATCGCGCGAGAACTCGGGACGTCCGCGCGCTTCGACCCAGGTCGTCGCGTCTTCGCGCGCGATCGTTTTCTGGGTCACGCCCGTAAAGGCAACGAACCGCAAATGCTGCTGCGGACGATCGAGCAATTCGGCAATCAGCGTGCCGTCCGGCATGAAGCCGATCGCGGGCACGTAGTCGTCGTGTGTCTTCGTGGTATAGTACGTGCGCGGCATTCCACCCGTTGTTGAGATCGAACGCAAGGTGACGATCGGATTTTTTTCACCGGCCAATGGGTACCGTTCGAATTCGACATTCTGATCGGGCTTGAGGAAATCGACGATCGGGAACGACGTGACCGGCGCATCATCGAAATGCAGATAGGCGATGCGGTCGCCCGCGGGTGACCAACGGAACGCGTGATCCATCGCGAGTTCTTCGGAATACACCCAATCGGGATCGCCGTCGACTTCCGTCGCGCGCAGCGCGTGCGTCAGTTGCCGCTGCAGACCGCTCTTCACGTTGACCACGGCGATGCCGCCATCGTGCACGAAGCCGATCCGATCGCCGCTCGGCGACCACTGCGGATCGTCGACGGCTTTGGCCAGTCGCCGCTTCCCGCTGCCGTCGGCCGCGATCGTAAATAAGTTGCCGCCATCGAGGTAGGCAAGAGCGCGACTATCGGGGGACCAAACGATTTCGGCAACCGGACGAGCGCCTTTTCCAAGCGCGCTTGCCTTGAAGAAGACGCGATCGGTCTTGGTGCGCACGTCGTACACGTGCGTATCGAGCGGTTCCATTTTACCGCCCGGTAACGTGTAGAGGAAACGCGTCCCGTCAGGCGACCACGTCGGGCGCGATGGGAGGCGTCCGGTGAGGGGTTCGGCGGCGACGATCTCGTCGATCTGCAGTGGTTTGACCGCCGCCGGACCCTCCGCGAGGGCGGCAATCGGCATGATGAAAAATGCCGCCGCGCCTACGATCGCGAAACGCAAACAACCCACGAAACCCCCTTAAACGAGCAACCGATGAACGACAACGAACAGAATCCGATCGTCGCAATGGCGATGAAAATCCGGGCGAGCCGCGACCTTGCGGCCGCCGTCGATTCGGCGACGAGCCTCGAGACCACCGCCGGAACGGACGCCGAGCAAACGTTCGCTGCCCTCGGCGAAATTCTCGCTATCGGCGCAAAACGCCTCAATTCGATCTTCGGCAAGAACCGTCTGACGTTCGTGCGGCTCGAAAAACCGCTGCGCTATCGCGTACGCTTCGGCGAGAAGCGGATCAGCATGGATCTCGATCGCGTGCAGCAACTCGTCGTCATCAAAGGCGAAGGGTTCGATGGGGAATACCAATTCGACAGCGGCGCGGCAGTGCCGTCGTTGATCAATCTCTCGAAACTCTCGACCGAGCCCGGCTACGGAGACGCCGTAACCGGAACCTCGCTGCTCAAAGCGATCGCCGCGGATGCCGAGTTGCCGCGGCCCGCACACCTGGACGTCCCGCCGCTCCAGCTGTAAGGCGCGCGCGCCGGAATCGCTCGACGATCGGAACCGAGGGGCAGAGCTCGCGTACGGGGCATGCCTCGCAGTGCGGCGTCGGTGCTTTGCAAATCGCCCGGCCGTGCAAAATCAGCCAGTGATGCGCGTGCCGCCATTTCTCTCGCGGCACGAGTTTGGTAACATCGTCTTCGACCGCGCGCGGCGTTTTGCCAAGCGTGAGCCCGAGTCGATGCGAGACGCGAAAAACGTGCGTATCAACGGCAAACGCCGCATCCTCGAAGGCAACGGACATCACGACGTTTGCCGTCTTGCGGCCGACGCCGGGTAGCGCTTCGAGCGACTCCCGATCGCTCGGAACCGCGCCACCGTGTTCGGTCACCAGACCCCGTGCGGCGTTGACGATGTTCTTCGCTTTCATGCGAAAGAAACCGCACGATTTGACGATCGGCTCCACATCGAGCGGATCGGCCGCCGCGAGCGCCACGGCATCCGGGTAACGCGCGAAGAGCTGCGGCGTGGTCAGATTGACGCGCGCATCCGTACACTGCGCGGAGAGGATGACGGCGATCAGAAGTTCGAACGGCGAGCGGTAGTCCAGGGCCGTCACGGCCGTTGGATAGGTCTGCTCGAGAATCGCAAGTTCGGCTGCGGCGTGGGCGCGGGTCACCTTGCGTTTTGGGAACGGGATCGTCACGTCGCAAGGTTGGCCGGGAACCTTTGCACGCCTTTGGGGGATTTTAGCGGCATGCCGTTCTTCAAGCAAAAAGATGCAACGATTCCGCCCGGCCAAACCCTGACGACCGGTTTTCCGGTCCTCCACGTGGGCGACGTGCCGGCCTTCGATCCGCTGACGTGGCGATTAAAAATCTCGGGCATGGTCGCCCATCCGTTCGAATTGAGTTTCGATGAATTGCGGGGGTTGCCGTCGACGGAGTGGCGCGGCGACATCCACTGCGTCACCCGCTGGTCGAAAAAAGAAACGATTTGGCGCGGCGTCTCGTTTCAATCGCTGCTCGAACGCGCGCAGCCGCATTCGGGCGTAACGCACGTCATCCAACACGCGGAGAATGCATACACGACAAATCTTCCGCTTGCCGACATGCTCGGCGATGACGTGTTGGTGGCGTACGAATTCGACGGTGCGGCGCTAGAACCGATTCACGGCGGACCGGTGCGCATGCTCGTCCCGAAAAAATATTTTTGGAAGAGCGCGAAGTGGGTTCACGGATTGGAATTTCTCGACCACGATGTCAAGGGTTTCTGGGAAGTCCGCGGCTACAACAACGAAGCGGACCCCTGGAAAGAGCAACGGTACAGCGATTTGCCATCCTGGTTCGGATAAAAAAACGGGCCGCACGAAGCGGCCCGTTTTTCTCTCTTTCGAGGATCGGCTAGTCGAATGCGCCGACGAGTTTCACTTGGCTCGCCCCCTGACCGTCGATCGCGTAGACGTCGAAGTTGATCAGCGACTGATACGGCAGGAAATTACCGGTGTCAGCGGCTCCGTTCGCTCCAGCATTGCCCGTCTGTGCTTGCGAAGGCAGAATCGTTGCAAGCGAGGTGCTTGGCGAGCTCTGCGGTGCGACGTAGATGCCCGTACCGCTTCCCGTCGTCACGGCTTGCACGATGACGTTGATCGGTGTTCCGGTCGCCGTCGCGCCGCCCGATGAGACAAACGTGGCGGTCGCACTCGAACCGTACGGTGTGTAGTTCGTTTGGTTCGGCGTGTAGTTGCCGAAGACAAGCGTCGTCGCGCCCGCGGCGGCAGCGGCGGGCGATGCATGATGCAGCGTCACGCTAGCTTGACCGGTCGGTGTGGTGAAATTCGGTTCGGCAAAAAACTGGCACTGCGTACCGGTCGGCGTACCGCCGCCGTTTGCGACCTTACCGGCGATCACGACGGTGTAACGAACGTTGTTCTGCAGCTGCGGTACGTTGCACGAAACGATCGTGTTCGTCTGGCCGGCCGTCGTTGCGACGATTGCTTGACTCGTCGTCGGCTCGTTTTGGAACGCCGTTATCGTGCCGTATGCGAGCCCCGCACCTCCGGCGAACGTACCGCCGGTATTCGTACCGAGATGGATGTCGAGCGAACCCGCATCCGGTGAACCATTGATGAAGCGAAGCTGAGCGGTTTGACTGAGAACGGTCGAGCTGCCCGAGCTACCGCCGCCGCAGGCGGCAAGCGAGGCGAGCGAAGCAAGCGAAAGGACCGCAAGCGCGGCGCGGGTGATCATCATTGCGCGTTTCCTTTGATCGAAAGATCGTGGAGTTAGAAGGACGCGCAATGTATACCCAGGTGCGCGAGACTAAACGCCCCGCGCACCGTTCCTATGCAGCTTTTAACCTCGGAGATTGCCTAGTCGAAGCGGGCGATTAGTTGCACGAACGGTGTCTTTGCCGCGTCGATTGCGAAAATCGAGAGATGATAGTCACCGCCCGTCGCGTACGGGAAAAAGTTATTTGCATTAGCCGTATCGATTACGCTGGGCAAGATCGTGAACGCCGGCGCAACGGTCGCCGAAGCAGTCTGCCCGGTTGGAACGATATAGAACCCAATCCCCTTGCCGGTTGCTGCGGGAGCCGGAACGAGCGAGGGTGTCGGTTGCGGAACGGGCGTCGCGCTTGCCGCATACGCGACCGTCTGACTTGCCGTGTAGTCGGTCGCTCCCGGCGTGAACGTACCCCAATCCAGACTCGAAGTGAGCGTCGGCGCGCTGTTGTGAAAATTGACCACACCTTGCAAGGTGGTGTTCGTGTACGTCGGCTCCGCAAACGCTTGTATCTGCACGTTGTTCTTCGACTGCGATCCCGCAAGGACGAACGACACGGTTTTGTTTACCCCCGAGAGGACCGGCGTCGTGATCGCGGGGACGATCGGGGTTGCGGTTCCGGTCGCATCGAATTCAATCGTGTGCGTGACGCCGCCCGAAACGAGGTAATACGGTGTGATCGCGCTATACGGCAGAGTCGAAATGAGCAACACGCCGTCGAGCTTCACATCGAAGCTCGTGTAGTCCGGGGCGCCGGCGATGAAACGCACGACGGCCGTTCCGGTCGCGTTGGGATTTGGCGTGGAGGGTGCCGTTTTGCCGGGCGTGATGCCCGCGCCGCCGCAGGCGGCAAGAGAGACGGCGACGACGCCGATAAAGCCGAGTAACGTTGTACGAATGACGTGCATGGAGTTTTCCCTTCGAACTACCGGAGTCGGATGCCGCTTTCTTCGCGGGTGAGGATGCGCTCGCGTTCGAGCGCGTCGATCGTCGGAACCAGCTCGACGAGCCGGTCCGCCGGGACGACGCCCGTAAGATCGGCGACGAGCCGATCGACGCTGAGAACCGCGTCTCCGGGGAGATCCCGGAGCCGGTCGACGATACGGCCACGCAAAAAACGCGTCGTACGCTCGAACGGTAGCGACTCCTGCGGCGAACGACGCGGCGCATGCGTCCGCGCTCGCTCGCCTAAGGATGCAACATCGATTGGCGCCGCAACACACCACGGCTGAAGCGGGCAAATCAAGCACTTCGGCGCGCGAGCGGTGCAAACCGTCGCGCCGAGGTCCATCATCGCCGAGTTCCAATCATGTCCGGCGCCGCTTGGAAGTTCCTGGGCCGCGCGCCGGTCGAGTTCCGCCGGAGTCGCAAGCGGCGGATGCTCGAGCCCGTACAGCGTGCGATGAACGACACGCCGCAGATTGGTATCCATCGCGGCATCATCGCAATCGAAGGCAAACGCGCGGACGGCGGATGCCGTATACGGACCGATGCCGGGCAACGCGAGCAATCGATCGCGGTCGCGCGGCAGTTCACCAAGCGCTACGACGGCAATGGCGAGATCGTGCAATCGCAGCGCGCGTGAATTGTAGCCGAGGCCGCGCCAGAGTCGGAGGACGTCACCGCTTTCGCCCGCAGCGAGTGCGGCGAAGGTGGGAAAGCGTTCGACGAAACGATCGTACAGCGGAATGACGCGCTCGACTTGCGTTTGCTGCAACATGAATTCGCTCACGAGCACGCGATACGGATCGCGCGTGCGTCGCCACGGCAACGCTCGACGACCGTACGCGGCGTACCAATCGAGCAACGCGCGAGCACGGTCTTGCACGGGGATCACGACGGTAAGGTCGCTCCGATGCGCTTGATGCCCTCGGCGATCAATGATTTATCGACCGGTGTGAGCGCGAGCCGAAAGTTGTGGTCGCCGCCGGACGAGGCAAAGAATGCCTCGCCGAAGAGAAACGAGGCCCCGTTGCGTTCGCTTGCATCGAGCAGAGCGCGCGCGCGAACATCGCGCGATGCGGTCGCCCAGAGATAATACCCGCCGCCGGAACGAGCGAGTCGCATCGTGCTCGGCCAGTATTTGTCGATCGCCGCAAACGCGATCGCGCGGCGTTCGGCAAGTTCGACGCGGAGCGCTTCAACATGCGCGTCGTACGCGGTCGTCATGTAGTCGCAGACGCTAGCTTGCACGTACATGCTCGTCGCCATGTCGTACGATTGTTTGCGCAACAAGAGTCGATCGTAGATCGTACGCGGCGCGACGAGCCAGCCGAGCCGCAGCGACGGGGCGATCGTCTTACTAAAGCTGCTCAAATAGATGACATCATCGTTCGAACGGGCGATGAGCGGCGGCGTGAGGACCGGCGCGAGTTCACCGTACGGATCGTCTTCGAGAATCGGCACGCCCGCTCGCCGCGCCAGCGTCACCAGCCGCTCGCGCCGGTCGGCGTTCATCGTCACGCCGGTTGGATTGTGCAGCGAGGGCATCGTATAAATGAAGCGCGGACGGCGCGTTCGCAAGATCGCCTCGACGTGATCGACGCGCAGGCCATCATCGTCGACCGGCACCGGAATCGCGCGCAGTCCGTGAATCTGAAAGATCTGCAGCGCGCCGGGATAGGTCGGCGCCTCGACGATGATTTCATCGCCCGGTTCGGCGAGCGATTGTGCGACGAGCGTGATACCTTGCGTCGAGCCGGTGAGCATGAGCACGTCGCGCGCATCGACCGCACAACCGCGCGAGCGCATCCGCTGCGCGATCGCTTCGCGGAGCGGAGCGAAGCCTTCGCTATCGCCGTACGTCAATACGAAGTTGACGTTGTTGCCGACGCGCGCGAAGGACGCCGAGAGATCGGCGAGCGGCGAGGGATCGGCGGGCGGAACGCCTTGCACGAACGCGATCCGGTCGCCATGTCCGACGGCGGCGAGTTCTCCGAGGACCGAGGGATATTGACCCACGCGCCAAGGCGGCAGCGTCACCCACCACGGCACTCCGGCGCTGCGTTCGGGCTGCCCGACGCGGAGCGGGGCGACGCGCGAACCGGAACCCACGCGCTGTTCGATGAGCCCGTCGGCCACGAGTTCACGATACGCGTGCACCACGGTGCTGCGATTGACCTCGAGGCGCTCGGCGAGGCTCCGTTCCGGAGCGAGCCGCGTGCCCTCGGGCAGCGCGCCCGTAAGGATCTGCTCGCGGAGCCGTTCGTAGATTTGTCGGTAAATCGGCACGATGCTGGACCGATCGACGTCGACCGTGGATTCGGCCCATCCATTTCTCGCCATTTCCCAACCATTTACGACTCCGAGCCCTCCATTCCCGCGCTGTGTTGGGAAATCGCCGCGAATTGGATGGGTAAGAGAGGCGGTTGGACGGCGAATTCCTGGACCGACGCTGATACACTAGGCGGACTTGCCCCCACTCCGGGAGTTTTTGCGCACATGATCGATTCGCCGAACCTAGCCGCTGCCCACAACGCAACACCGGCCCTGCCACAGGCCGATCCGCAAGAGACGCAAGAATGGATCGAGGCGCTCGACGGCATCATCGCCGCCGAAGGCAAGGAGCGCGCGCGAGAGATCATCGACGCGCTGGCCCAACGCGCACGCTCGCGCGGCGTCGAAATTCCGATCGCGCTTACCACGCCGTACATCAATACGATTTCGACCGAGCGGCAAATTCCGTTTCCGGGCGATGCGGCGATCGAAGAACGTCTGCGGCACTACTTGCGCTGGAATGCCATGGCGATGGTCGTGCGCGCGAACAAAGAGTCGAGCGAACTCGGCGGCCACGTCGCAACGTTCAGTTCGGCAGCGACGCTCGTCGATGTCGGTTTCAATCATTTTTGGCACGCGCCATCGGCGACGCACGGCGGCGACCTCGTCTATTTCCAAGGCCACTCCGCGCCCGGCGTGTATTCACGTGCGTTCATGGAGGGCCGCATCAGCGAGCAACAGCTCGAGCATTTCCGACGTGAAGTCGACGGCACGGGACTCTCGTCGTATCCGCACTCATGGTTGATGCCGGAATTCTGGCAATTCGCGACCGTCTCGATGGGCCTTGGACCGCTGCAAGCCGTGTATCAAGCGCGCTACATGAAATATCTGCACGATCGCGGAATCGTCGATACGAGCGGGCGCAAAGTCTGGTGTTTCCTTGGGGATGGTGAAGTCGACGAGCCCGAATCGCTTGCGGGCCTCGCGCTTGCCGCACGAGAAAAACTCGACAACCTGATCTTCATCGTCAATTGCAACTTGCAGCGACTCGACGGTCCGGTGCGCGGCAACGGCAAGATCATTCAAGAACTCGAAGGCGGCTTCCGCGGCGCGGGTTGGAACGTGCTCAAAGTCATCTGGGGGCGTAAGTGGGACACGCTCTTAGAAAAAGATACGAGCGGCATGCTCGTGCGCGTGATGGGCGAAGCGCTCGACGGCGATTATCAAACGTTCAAATCGCGTGACGGCGGATACGTCCGCGAACACTTCTTCGGCCGCTATCCCGAAACGCGCAAGCTCGTCGACGATATGACCGACGAAGATATCTGGTCGCTCAATCGCGGTGGCCACGATCCGTATAAGGTCTATGCGGCGTACGCTGCGGCCGCGAATCACGTCGGTCAGCCGACGGTCATTCTCGCCAAGACGATCAAAGGCTACGGCATGGGGTCGGCAGGCGAAGGCATGAACGTCGCCCACCAACAGAAGAAAATGATCGTCGAGCAACTGCGGTCCTTCCGCGATCGCTTCTCGATCCCGATCTCCGATAGCGATCTCGAAACGGTGCCGTTTCTCAAACCGCCCGACGGCAGTGCCGAGGCGAAATATCTCAAAGAGCGCGTAGCCGAACTCGGCAGCGTGCCCTCGCGTCGTCGCAATGTCGAAGCACCGCTTGCGGTGCCGCAGGTCTCGGCGTTCGGCGCACTCCTCGAAGATTCGGGCGAACGCGAAAATTCGACGACGATGGCGTTCGTGCGCGCCCTCGGCGTGTTGGTAAAAGACAAGGCGATCGGACCGCGTATCGTGCCGATCGTCGCCGACGAGTCACGCACGTTCGGCATGGAAGGCATGTTCCGTCAGCTCGGCATCTACTCTCCCGCGGGGCAACTCTATCGTCCGCAAGACGCCGACCAATTGATGTGGTATCGCGAAGATACGAGCGGACAGATTCTGCAAGAAGGCATCAACGAAGCGGGCGCGATGTCGTCATGGATCGCCGCCGCGACGGCCTATTCCACGCACGGCGTGCAGACGATTCCGTTCTTCATCTTCTATTCGATGTTCGGGTTTCAGCGCATCGGCGATCTCGCGTGGGCTGCGGGCGACATGCGTTCGCGCGGCTTTCTACTCGGCGCGACCGCCGGCCGCACGACGCTCAACGGTGAGGGCCTGCAACACGAAGACGGACACAGCCATCTCTTCGCTGCAAACATCCCCAACTGCGTGCCGTACGATCCGACCTTCGCCTACGAAGTCGCAGTCATCATGCAAGACGGCTTGCGCCGCATGGTCGCCGAGCAAGAAGACGTGTACTACTACATCACGCTGATGAACGAGAACTATCATCACCCCGCGATGCCCAAAGGTGCGGAGAGCGATATTCTCAAGGGTCTGTATCTCTTGCGCGATGGCGGCAAGGCAAAAGGACCGCGCGTGCAGTTGATGGGCTCGGGCACCATCCTACGGGAAGTGATCGCCGCTGCCGACTTGCTGCGCGATGACTTCGGCGTGACCGCCGACATCTGGAGCGCGACGAGCTTTACGCTCCTGCTGCGCGACGGTAACGAGGTCGCACGTCAGAACATGCTCAACCCGACCGAGAAACCGCGCAAATCGTTCGTCGCACAATCGCTCGAAGGGCACGATGGTCCGATCGTCGCGGCAAGCGATTACGTCAAGGCATTCGCAAACGGCATTCGACCTTTCGTGGACCGCCGCTTCCACGCACTCGGCACGGATGGCTACGGGCGTAGTGACACCCGCGCGCAACTCCGCGCGCACTTCGAGGTCGACCGCTATTGGGTCGCGCTCAGCGCCCTGTACGCGCTCGCTGGAGACGGAACGATCGAAACGGACGTCGTGGCATCCGCAATCGCGAAGTACGGCATCGATGTGACGAAGCCGAATCCGGTGACGGTGTAAGTATGGCGACGACGATCGAGATCGCCGTGCCCGACATCGGCGAATACCACGATATCCCGGTCATTGCAATTCTCGTCAAAGCCGGCGACACGATCGCAAAAGACGCGCCGCTCGTCGAACTCGAATCCGAAAAAGCGACGATGGAAGTGCCATCATCGGCCGCCGGTATCGTGCGCGCGATCAACGTGAAGCTCGGCGACAAAGTCTCGCAGGGCTCCGTGCTCGCAAGCCTCGAGATCGAGGATGCGGCTGTGCCCGCGAACGTCGCATCGTCGGCTCCGAAGGCCGCGCCCGTAGCAATGCCAACGCCAACCCCGGTGGCCGCGCAGGCAGCAGCCGCTACCTCAGCGGCAGTCATCGACATCGCCGTTCCCGATATCGGGGAATTCCACGATATCCCCGTGATTTCGATTCTCGTCGCGCCGGGTGACACGATCGCCAAAGACGCACCGCTCGTCGAACTCGAATCTGAAAAAGCAACGATGGAGGTTCCATCCAGCGCAGCCGGCGTCGTGCGCGACGTCAAAGTAAAAATCGGCGACAAGGTCTCACGAGGCTCCGTCATCATCACGCTTGCGACGACGACCTCGCAACCGAGCGCGACCACGGCACCGAGCGAACCGAGCGCACCGAGCGCGCCCCAACCGGAAAGTCAACCGGCTCGCGAGACGACCGTGCTCGCCAACCGTGCCGACATCGCACCATCGTCGTACGGTGCGCCGGGCACGAACGGGAGCAGCAACGGCGTTGCGATAGGAACCTCGCACGCGAGTCCCGCGATCCGTCGATTCGCTCGCGAGCTCGGCGTCACGATCAACAGCGTGCGTGGCAGCGGACCCAACGGACGCATCACACGCGAAGACGTTCAAGGCTTCGTGAAGTCCGCGCTCTCCGGCAACGCGGCATCGGCACCGGCGAGTGCCGGTGGCGGATCGCTCGGCTTCACGTTACCGGCGTGGCCGAACGTCGACTTTGCAAAGTTCGGTCCGATCGAACGCAAGCCGCTCTCACGCATCCAAAAAATCTCCGGCCCGATCTTACATCGCAATTGGGTACGCATCCCGCACGTTACGCAAAACGACGAGGCCGACGTCACCGAACTCGAAGCG
>Ga0123338_10001695_pt1 | contig 21047 bp, 11 predicted proteins | sample grotaG_FD_89793 | JGI IMG/M metagenome (GOLD analysis project Ga0123338, IMG submission 89793) | Glacier valley bacterial and archeal communities from Borup Fiord, Nunavut, Canada, to study Microbial Dark Matter (Phase II) -... | ecosystem: Environmental > Aquatic > Freshwater > Ice > Glacier ...
GCTCGGTCAGGTGGCGACGTTGCGCGACTCGGTAACCAGCATCGCCGCCCTGCACCATGAGGTGACCGATGCAGCGACGGCCTTGCTGTTGCCGCACCTCGACCTGCACGAAACCACGAGCCAACCCGCAAGTTGCGAACCGGCCGACATCGCCGTCATCGGCGTTGCCACCGTGTTGCCGCAGGCGAACACCGCGCGGATCTACTGGGAAAACATCCTGGCCAAGGTGGATGCAATCACCGAAATCCCATCGCACCGCTGGGATTGGCGCCTTTATTTCGATGCCGACCGCCAAGCCAAGGACAAGATCTACTCGAAGTGGGGCGGGTTTCTCGACGACCTGCCCTTTGACCCGATGAAGTACGGCATGCCGCCGAAATCGATCGAGTCCGTCGATCCCATGCAGCTGATGGGGCTCGAAGTGGCCCACCGCACGCTGGTCGACGCTGGCTACCACGAGCGGGCATTCGATCGGGAGAAAGCCTCGGTGATCATCGGCGCCAGCGGCGGCGCCGGCGACTATGGCCTTCAATATGGCCTGCGTTCCGAGTTGCCGCGTTTTAGCGGCGACCTGCCCGGCGAGGTTGCGCAACGCCTGCCCCAGTGGACTGAAGATTCGTTTGCCGGCATCCTGCCAAACGTCGTCGCGGGCCGCATTGCCAACCGGCTGAACTTCGGCGGAATGAATGTCGCGGTCGACGCAGCATGCGCCTCTTCACTGGCAGCGGTGTACCAAGGTGTGTGCGAACTGGCCGCCGGCCGCAGCGACTTCGTCATCGCGGGTGGCGTCGACACTGTGCAGGGGCCGTTCGGCTACTTGTGTTTCAGCAAGACGCAAGCGCTGTCACCGCGCGGGCGCTGCTCGACTTTCGACACCAGCGGCGACGGCATTGTCATCAGCGAAGGCATCGCGATGGTGGCGCTCAAACGGCTCGCCGACGCCGTGCGCGACGGCGACCGTGTCTATGCGGTCATCAAGGGCGTCGGCGCAAGCAGCGACGGCAATGCCAAGGGCTTGACCGCCCCGCTGCCAGCCGGCCAGTTGCGGGCGATGCGGCGTGCCTATGCGATGGCGGGGTTTGGCCCGTCTACCGTCGGCCTGTTCGAAGCGCACGGCACCGGCACGGTGGCCGGTGACACCGCCGAACTGGAAAGTACCACCCGCCTGATGAAGGAAGAGGGAGCCGCGCCTCGGCAGGCGGTCATCGGGTCGGTGAAGACCAACATCGGGCACACCAAGGCCTGTGCCGGCGTGGCGGGCCTCGTCAAGGCCGTGCTGGCGCTGCACCACCAAGTGCTTCCTCCGCACCGGAACGTGATGACGCCCAACCGCGTGCTGGCTGATCCCGATGCGCCGCTGTACCTGGTCGACGAAGCGACACCCTGGATTGCCCCCGGCGACGTCCCACGGCGTGCGGCCACCAGTGCATTTGGTTTTGGCGGTACCAACTTTCACGTCGTTCTCGAGGAGCATACCGACGAGTACCGCGAGTGGCTTCGCCCGGCGGCCAGCGACACCTGGCCCGCAGAACTGCTGGTCTGGAGCGACAGTGATGGTGCAGCCTTGCGGGCGCGACTCGAAACCCTGCGGCGCCAGCTCACCGGGCTCGAAACGCTGGCGCTGCGAGACCTCGCAGCCAGCCTCGCGGAGCGCTGGCGCGCACGCGGTCATTCGGTGACCATCGTGGCACGCAGCGTCGATGACCTGCGCAGCAAGCTTGATGCCACGCTCGCCTTCCTTCGCGGTGACGCCAAGGCCTTGCCGCCGGGGGTCTGCCATGGCACTGCCACCCAGCCCGCCGGGAAAGTGGCGGTGCTGTTTCCCGGGCAAGGCTCGCAGTACACAGGAATGGCCCGCGAGGCCGCGCTGCATTTCGGCGCCGTGGCCGAGACCCTCACGCAGGCCGATGCAATACTGCGCGGAGCGTTTGGCACGCGCTTCGGCCTGGGGACTCGGCTTTCTCAATTCATCTTTCCACGCGGGGCCTACGACGATCTGAGCAAAGACAAGGCCCGGCAGAAGCTGACCGGCACCGACGTGGCGCAGCCAGCGCTGGGCGCAGTCGAAGTGGGTCTGCTCAGATTGATGCAGTCGCTCGGTTTGGCGCCCGCCATGTTCGCCGGCCACAGTTACGGTGAATTCGTCGCGTTGTTCGCTGCCGGGGCCATCGACTTCGATGCGTTGATGACCTTGTCGGCTGCACGCGGACGGTTCATCGTCGATGCCGCGTCCAGCCAGGGCGCAGAACTCGGCACGATGGCAGCGGTCAATGCGCCGCGCCAGGTGGTCGAAGACGCGATTGCGGACATTGACGGGGTCGTCATCGCCAATCACAACGCGCCGTTGCAGAGCATCATTTCCGGTTCGCGCGAGGCACTGAAGGCTTCGTCGGCCAAACTGGCTCAGGTCGGCGTAGAGGCGGTCGAGATTCCGGTCGCAGCTGCATTCCACTCGAGGCTTGTACAGCCTGCACAGCGTGCCTTGTCGATGATGATCGACGCCACACCTTGGGCGGCCCTGCAGATTCCGGTGTATTCGAACACCACGGCGCGCGTGCATTCGGACGACGTGAACCAGGTCAAGGGCCAGATGGCCGAGCATCTGGTGCACCCGGTGGAGTGGGTCGCCGAGGTTGAAGCCATGTACCGGGATGGCGCCCGCGTCTTTGTCGAGGTCGGCCCCAAGTCGGTGTTGTCGCGCCTGACTTCGCGCATCCTTGAGGGGCAGCCGCATACCGTCGTGGCGCTCGACGACGGCAGTGGACTGACCGGCCTGTTGAACGGCATCGGGCAATTGCTTTGTGCCGGCATCAGCCTCAATCTGCCGATGCTCTTTGCGCGCCGGGACTGCCGGGTCGGTGACCCGGCCGAAGCCACGGCGTTGGTGCGCACCCAGCAGATACCAAAGCACGCATGGATGCTCAATGGCAGCGGTGCACGCCGCGCTGCAGACCCGGTGCGTCAGGTCGGTGTCACGCTTGAGCAAGCGCAAGCACGCGCGGAGGCACCCGCGCGGCCAGCCATCTCCGTGACACCGCCGCCGGTGACGCCGATTGCGCCTACAGCCGTGACAGCGGGTCCCGAACGGGTGGCTTATGCACCAGTGTCTCTTACACCACCACATGTCTTGAAAAGGGGTAGACCGATGGATGAACGACGAATGGCTCCCGGCGTGGCGGATTCGTCCGTCATGTCCGACTATTTCGCGACGATGCGCCACTTCCTTGAAGCACAGGAACGCGTGATGACGGCCTTTCTCGGCGACACGGTACCGGCGCGCCCGGTGTTGCGCAGCCCGGTTCGCCCGCTCACGATGGCCCTGCCGCGAGTGGCAGAGGTTGCGGCGCCAGTGGCGCATGTTGTTGCCGCCGCACCCGCGACAACCCCTGTTGTGGCCAAGCCGGCCGAGCCCCTCGCACCCAGAGTTGCGGCCCCTGCACTAGCTCCTGTCGCACGGGTGACCGAGCCGCCCGCAGCTGCCAAGGGCGCCAGCGCCACACTCACTCGCGACAAGCTGGTCGATATGTTGCTTGGCATCATTGAAGAAAAGACCGGGTACCCGCGCGACATGGTCGGGCTTGACCAGAACCTGGAAGCTGACCTGGGCATCGATTCGATCAAACGGATCGAAGTCGTCGGCGCAATGCTGCAAATGCTCCCCGCGAGCCACCGCGAAGCACTGACTGAAAGCCGCAGCAAGCTGAATACGCAGCCATCGCTCAACGGCATGCTGGACTTGATTGCCCAAGCCAAGACGGAAGGCGCGGTTGCCGTCCCTTTTGAATTGGCCGGGGCGGGATCCCAGGCTGACGCTCTCGTCAGCCACCCGCCCCGGCTGGTGATTCGTCCGCATCCAGAAGTGCTGGGTGACGATGTGGGACGCAGCTTGAGTCCCGGGCAGTTTGTGATCACTCGCGACCGCCTTGGCGTGGCACAGGAACTGGCCCAGCTGCTCGGTGCGCGAGGTTGCCCGGTGGTGATGATTGAACCCGACGCGCTGGCGACGGAGACCGCGCTGATCGATCTCTGCAAAGGGCTGCGGCCGGGCCCGTTGGCAGGCGTTGTGCACTTGGCGGCCTTGGGGTCACCCGCGCTGAATGACTCCGACGGCCCCGCTGAGTGGCGAGGCGCACTGCACGAACACGAGAAGTCGATGTTCTTGTTGTTGCGCGAGCTGGACGAGCGCCTCGTTGCGGGAGGCCACGCACTGGCCGCGAGCGATTTGGGCGGGCTGTTCGGCCGCTCTGGCACGGCAGCGCCCGGCCTGCGCCTGATTGCGGGAATGGTGGGTGCGTTGAAGTCATACCGCGAGGAACGGCCGGACCTTCGCGTCAAGGCGGTCGACCTTGACCCGCAGCGCACCGCAATCGCGCTTGCCGCCGACGTTCTCGCCGAGCTGGAACTCGACGGCGGACGGCAGGAGGTGGGCTACCCCGGCGGGGTGCGTACCGTGTTCCACACCGTCGCGGACGATGTGGTGATTGACCCGGCCCGCGAACTCGGCCTGGCCAAGCTGGTTGTGCTGGCCACGGGCGGAGCGCGCGGTATCACTGCGGAAGTATTGCGTGAACTGGCGTGCCCGGGCAACGTCCTGGTGCTGACCGGCCGCAGCATGCTCATCGAGGCGGAGCGCAGTGACACAGCCGTGTTGCCCGATGCCGATGCGTTGCGCAAGCACCATGTCGCGCTGGTTCGCGCCGGCACCTTGAAACTGACGCCGGGCGATATTCAACGCCGCGTGCAGGCCGTGCTCGACCAGCGTGAGATGCGCGCCAACCTCAAAGACTTCCGAGCCACCGGCGCCATCGTCGAATACTGTTCGGTCGACGTGACTGACGACACGGCAGTGCGCGCGCTGATGGCTGATATCAAGCAACGCCACGGCCGAGTCGATGGTGTCGTTCACGGCGCGGGTGTGATCGAAGACAAACGCCTTGCGGACAAACGCAGCGACAGCTGGTCGCGCGTTGTCGAAACCAAGGTCATCGGGTTGTTGGCGCTTCAGAAACACATCGATCCAGCGACGCTGAAGTTTTTCACTGTGTTCAGCTCGGTCGCTGGCCGCTATGGGAACAGCGGACAGTCCGACTACGCGACCGCGAACGAGTTGATGAATCGCCTGTGCCAGCAGCTGCAGGTGCGTTGGGGAGGGCGGGTGGTTGTCAATGCGCTGTGCTGGGGGCCTTGGGGCGCAACACGTTTTGGCGCCGGGATGGTGACCGCCGAAACCGAAGCGAAGTTCGCCGAGAAGGGCGTCCGGCTTGTGACCGCAAAGCTCGGGCGTCGCCTGTTCCGCGAGGAGCTCGGGCGAGTTGCCGGCTCGCCCGTGGAAGTGGTCTTCGGCGAAGCGCCCTGGGAATCGCGCGAGGCCGAACTGGGTGCCATCCGTCCCATGGCGCCAACGCCACCGGCGCCCCCACTGGGGCCGCTGCTCGGCAATGGCGCTGCCACGTCGCTGCCGACCGGCGAACGCATCGTTGCGTTGCGGCTCGACCCTGCTCGCCACCTCTACTTGCGGGAGCACGCGCTGGACGGCAAGTATGTGTTGCCAGCTGCGGCAGCACTGGAACTCATGGCTGAGGCGGCATGTGCGCTGTGGCCGGGTTGGTGCGTCGTCGAGGTGCGTGAGCACAAGCTGCTGAAGGGCGTGGATCTGGACGCCAATGGGCGCGATTTGCACGTTTTCATCAGCCCGCCGCCGTACGGCAGCAGCGAGGGCTTCCAGGTCAATGCTTCATTGCGCAGCGACCTCGGCAATGGCCGGTCAATGACGCACTACCGCTGCGTGGTCCGGCTGGAGCAGGGGCTTCCATTGGCGGAACCGGCGAGGCGAGCGATTCATGATGACAAGTCTCTGACGGTGGAAAAGGCCTACGGGGAGTGGCTGTTCCACGGACCACGATTCCAGGTCATCGAGCACATTGACGGTTTGTCACCGGCTGGCTCCGGGGCTCGGGTGCGCTCTACACATCCCGTGCAATGGATGGCCCAAGAGGGCAGCCCAACCACCGGCTGGTTGTTCGACCCGGCGTTGCTCGACGCCGCAGCACAGATGGCTTGGTTGTGGACGCGCGCCTATCGCGGCGAATCGGCGTTGCCCGCACGCTTCGGGCGCGTCGTGCGCTATCGGGAGCACCTTCCACTGCGGCTGCACATGGAATACGAATGCACGCCCACCACGGACCCGACGCTGGTGCGTGGCAATGTGGTGTTCTTCGATGACGCCGGCGAACCGGTTCTGATGATCGAAGAACTCGACAGCGTGGCCAGCGCCGCTCTTAACCGGCTGGGAGGTACCTCACGCTCGGCCGAAGGCGCGGCAGCATGAGCAAGAGCATCACCGCGCGAAACTCGGACTTACACGTGCCCATCGCCATCATCGGCATGGCCTGCATCTTCCCGCGGGCGCCAGATCTGCAGACCTTCTGGAACAATATCCTGGCGCGTGTAGATGCTGTGGGCGAACCCACCGCCGCCTGGGACGCCCAGCGCTACCTTGAATCAGGCCGCATCAAGACGCAATTCGGTGGCTATCTGAAGGACCTGTACCGCTTCGATCCGCGCGAATTCGGCATCATGCCGAACTCACTCGACGGCGGCGAGCCGGATCAATTCCTGGCCCTTCGTGTGGCGCGCGATGCGCTGGCCGATGCCGGCTACCTGCGGCCGGATGCCGACCACACCGACACCGGCGTCATTCTCGGCCACAGCACCTACCTACATCGCGGCCAGGTCACGGTCGTTCAAACCGACATCGTGATCGACCAGACGATCGAGCTGTTGAAGGTGGCGCTGCCGCACCTGGGCGCCGACGCGCTTGCGCAAATGCGGGCGCTGCTGCAGAACAAGCTGCCGCCCATGAATTCCGACACCGCGCCGGGATTGGTACCCAATGTGATGACAGGTCGGATTGCAAACCGCCTGAACCTGCGCGGCCCGAATTACCTCGTCGACGCCGCCTGCTCTTCGTCGCTGCTGGCCGTCGGCGCCGCCATTGACGAATTGCGTGCCGGCCGCAGCCGATTGATGCTGGCCGGGGGTGTGAACGCCTCATTGCCGGCTGACGTCACCACGATCTTCACGCAACTCGGCGCCTTGAGCGCGCGAGGCAAGGTACGGCCTTTCGAGGCCGGCAGCGATGGCACCCTGCTCGGCGAAGGGCTGGGCGTGGTGGTGCTCAAGCGCTTGCCGGACGCGCTGGCAGACGCTGACCGCATCTACGCCGTGTTGCGAGGCGTGGCGCAGTCGAGCGACGGTCGGGGCGCGGGCCTCCTGGCGCCCAGCCACGAAGGCGAGACGCTCGCCATCCGTCGTGCCTATGCTGCCAGCGCCATCGATCCTGCCAGCGTCGGCCTCGTCGAGGCGCACGGTACCGGCATTCCGCTCGGTGACAAGACAGAAATCGCGTCATTGAAGTCGGTGTTCGGCGAGCGCAACGCCCCCATCGGTACCAAGGCGCTGGGGTCGGTCAAATCGATGATCAGCCACTGCATTCCTGCGGCTGGGGTTGCGAGCCTGATCAAGATGTCACTGGCGATCCACCACAAGGTGTTGCCGCCAACGCTGTGCGAGGAAGTCAACCCGGATCTCGGCATTGACACAACGCCGTTCTACGTCAATACGCAAACTGCACCTTGGATAGGTCGTCTCGGCCAGCCTCGCCGAGCCGCCGTCAACGCGTTCGGTTTTGGTGGCACGAATTCGCACGCGATCCTAGAGCAGGCGCCTTCCCATGCAGTCAAACCACCCAGGCTCAGTGCGTGGCCTGCCGAGTTGTGTGTGTTGTCGGCGGATTCCGTCGAAGCGCTGCTGGGCAAGCTCGACCACCTTGTTGCCGGACTGGCCAGGAATCCGGCGTGGCGCGTGGCTGAAGTGGCTGCGGCACTGGCCCGTTCCGACAATGCCGACACGCATCGAATCGCGATCGTCGCCCGCGACCTGGCTGGGCTTGGGAAGAGCCTGACGCAGGCCTTGACACGGTTGCGCGATGGCAGCGCCGGCGCTGATCGCCCCAGGGCAACGCGCGGCAATGTCGCCTACAGCAACCGCCGGATCGAAGGCAAGCTGGCCTTCCTGTTTCCGGGCGAAGGCTCGCAGTATCCAGCGATGTTTGCCGACCTCGCGCTGTGCTTCGAAGAGGTACAGGGTTGGCTCGACTTTTGGCACGGGCTCTACGACCTGCCCGTGGGTCACACCCGAACCGACATCGTGTTCCCGAGTTGCGAAGTTGGCGCGGAGCGTCGCAAGCTGCTCGAGCATCGCATGCACGACATGGATGTCGGCTCGGAGTCGGTGTTCATCGGCGGCATGGCCATGCACGAATTGTTGACCTCGCTGGGTGTCGAGTCGGACGTGATGCTGGGCCACAGTTCGGGCGAGTCCGCCGCGCTGGGAGCCGCCGGCGCCAACCCTGCAGTCACACCTCAGGAGCGTGCAGACTGCATCAGCCAGCATTTTCAGGTCTACGAGGAGTTGCTGCGCTCAGGCAAGATTCCCACCGGCGCACTGCTGGCAGTAGGCGCCTTGCCGCCGGGCACAGTCGAAGCACACATCGCCACCCTAGAAGACGTGGTGGTCGCGATGGACAACTGCGCCAACCAGATGGTGCTCTACGGGACGCCCGAGGGCATCGCCCGAGTACAAAAAACGCTTGGCGATCTGGGAGGCATCTGCCTGCCCTTGCCATTCGATCGTGGATACCACACACCGGCCTTCAGCGATGCCAGTGCCGCATTTCTTACCTACTACAAGAACGTCAAGCTCGGTACACCCAAGGTGCCACTCTATTCCTGCGCCTCGGCAGGTCTCTTTCCCACCAGCCCTGCGGGAGTTCGCAAGCTGGCTGCAGCGCAGTGGTCGCAAAAGGTGCGGTTTCGGGAAACCGTTCTCAAGATGCACGATGACGGTGTACGCCTGTTCGTCGAGGTCGGGCCGTCTTCGAATCTGACCGCGTTTGTCAACGACATCTTGATCGACCGTGAGTTCGTGACATTGCCGACCAACGTGCGCCGCAAGAATGGCGTCGAGCAGTTCCTGAGCGTGCTGGGGCAGTTGTATGTCGCTGGCCGCGGCGCGATTCTGGAACGGCTGTTTGCTACCCGTGCGATTGCCCCCATCGACCTGGATGGCAGCCCACCCGCGCCCAGAGGCGTGCTGCTCGACAACACCATGCCGATGCTTCGGCTCAACGATTTCGACCGCGAGGAGGTGCGCCGCCTGGTAACTCCGGTCGACCAGGTACACCCCGAACCGACGCCGGTGTCGGCGGCGGCCCAAGCACCGGTCGCGGCTGCCAGGCCGCTCGAAGCAGAACCCACCGACGAAGTTCAGGAACGGGTGATGGGCGACTATTTCGACCTCATGCGCGGGTTTCTGGATCAACAACGCAGTCTGGTCGAACGTTGGCCGGCTTCCGCTGAGGCGGAGCAGCCATACGAGTCCGACGCACAAGATTGGCCGTCGACCCATGCCATCGACAGCCGTACTCCGCTGCTTGATGTCATCGTTGAGCACGACGAAACGCATGTTCTTGCCCGCTGCAACGTCGCCCTGATCAATGACAATTTCATCCGCGACCACGTGATGTCAGGGCCGGTGTCAGGCACTGCACCCGGTCTGTTCGGGCTGTCGTGTGTGCCTTTTGCCGTCAGCCTCGAAGTCATGGCTGAGGCCTGCGCGTTGCTGGCGGGGCGTTTTGATGTGCGCGTGATTGCGAACGTTAAGGCGTTCGACTGGGTGGCGCTTGACGATGAGGCGCTGACGTTCGAGGTGCGGGCTGACCTGATCGACCGCGCGCGTGGCCATTATTCTGCCCGCGTCATCACGGCACGTGGCCCGGTGTTGGCCGCCGAATTCCGCTTCGAGCCCGACGCGCATCTGCCAAGCGTGGGGCCGCTGGTCGAGCGAAGAGATTCCTGTCTCAACGCACCGAATCTGTACGCGACCGGCATGTTCCACGGCCCGGTGTTCCAGAGCATGACCTACGTCGAAGCGTGGGACGATGACGGCATCGACGTGCAACTCTCGGACGTCAGCCTCACGGGGTTCTTCGCGGCAGGGCACACGCCGCAACTGGTGCTCAACCCGGTGCTGCTCGATGCAATGGGTCAGGTCGTCGCTTGTTGGCTGGTGCAATACGTAGGTACCGAGTTCCACGCTTTCCCGTCGACGATCGAACGCATCGACCTTCATGAGTCGTGCCCGACTGATCGCCACGGCATCGTGATGCGCATGCGCCAGCGCCCGATTGACGGCCACTCCGACGATGTGGCGGCACCACGCGCCTGGCAGTTTGAATGTGTCGACGGAGAGGGCCGGGTGCTGATGCGCGGCCACGAGTTGGTCAACCTGTTCTTTCGTGTACCGCCCGCTTACCACGAGGTTCGATGCGACCCGCTGAACGGATGGCTCGGTCACCCCGTGCCGCTGCTCCTGGATTCCGGCCTGGCTTTGTGGGAAGTGCCGCTGATGACTGAGGAATTCTGCGCCCAGTCTGGCGCGATCTGCTTGCGAATCCTCGCGCACGCGATCCTCAGCCCCGTGGAACGCGATGAATGGCGTGTGCTGCAAGGCCATCTGCGGCGCCGACGCGAATGGCTGTTCGGCCGCGCCGCACTCAAAGAAGCTGTCCGCCTGTGGGTTCGCGAACAGACAGGGCAGCTCTTGTACCCCACCGACATCGTCGTGCTGCACGACGCCCACGGTGCGCCGGTGATTGACGGCTGGTGGTGCGAGACCTTGATTTCAGCACCGCGTGTTTCCTTGTCCCATAACGCCAATGCGTGTCTCGTGGCGATTGCCGCACCAGACCAGCCAGTCGGCGTGGACCTGGAAGAGTTGGGCCGCATCCGTAAGCCTGAACTCATAGCCGATTCGCTGGCCCCGGAAGAAAGGCCGCTTGTGGAAGGGTTGCTTGGTGCCGCTCTAGATGAGCGTGTGTTGCGCTTGTGGTGCGCCAAAGAGGCGGCCGCAAAATGCCTCGGTATCGGTCTGCAGGGCCAGCCGAGTGCATTCGTGGTCGTCGCGGCAGACGCCACCTGTGAGAAGTTGATCGTTCAGCATGAACTCGGCACTGTAGAGGCCCGGGTGATGCTTCGGGCGCGCACGCTAATCGCAGTGGCTGGTCAAGAACTCACTGGATTGGAAGTTCACCAATGACGGGGAAAACGCCGTGCGGCGCGCCCTTTTTCACTTGCCGGGACCACGCGCGCGCGAAGGCCGAGGTCCGCGTCCGCACCTTGCCGCCCGGCCAACTGGCCGCCGACACAACCGCTCTGCCCACCTCCGAAGGAATTACCCCATGACAGTGCGCACACTTTTCATTGGCATGGACGGTGCCACCTTCACCGTGCTGGACGACCTGACGAAGGCGAAGCCTGGGGAAGACGGGCCCATCATGCCGTTCCTGGGGAAAATCTTCGCTGAGGGCACCCGTTCCAAGCTGCGCTCTACGCCGAACCCGCTCACCCCGCCCGCCTGGGTATCGCTGATGACTGGTCGTGGCCCAGGCCACCACGGTGTTTACGATTTTGTCCGTGCCGAGGAACGGGGCGACAAGGTATTCATGACCCTTTACGACTCGCGCGACTGCCGGGTCGAGACCATCTGGTCGATCGCCAGCCGCCAGGGCAAGAGCGTCGCTGCATTGAATTTTCCGTTCACTGCACCGCCTCCGAAAGACTTGAACGGGTCGATCGTTCCGGGCTTCGTCCCATCGCGCCACCTGCGCCGCAACACCCACCCGGAAGGCTTGTACGACCGGTTGAAGAAGATCCCCAACTTCGATGCAAAAGAATTGGCCTGGGACTTCGAGCAGGAACAGCAGGCAGGCTATGAACTCAGCGACCACGATCGCGAAGAGTGGGTGCGCTATCACCTGCCGCGCGAGCAGCAATGGTTTCGGGTGGCTGAACACTTGATGAGTGAAGACGCGCCCGACTTGATGGCGATCCTGTTTGATGGTGTGGACAAGCTGCAGCACCAGGCTTGGGTTTACGTTGACCCGCGCCTGCAGCAAGAAGGAATGGGAGACTTCCATGCCCGCATGCGCAAACTGTCGCTCGACTACTTCCGGCAACTCGACACATTCATCGAACGCCTGGTCACGGCCGCTGGTTCCGATGTTCAAGTCTTCTTCGCATCGGACCACGGTTTCACCGCCTCCACCGAGATCGTGCGCATCAACGCCTATCTCGCCGAAAAGGGTTACGTTTACTTCAAGGATGTACCGGAGGGCGAGACCGGCGCGAATATCAACAAGAGCTATTTCGCATACCTCGACTGGACCAAGACGACGGCCTATTGCCGGACGCCCTCGTGCAACGGGATCACCATTCGCGTCGCCAGGGAGCCGGGCGAAACCGGCATCGCGCCAAGTGACTACGAGAGGGTGCGAACGCAACTGATCCGTGATCTCGAAGAACTCAAGGATCCCGAGACCGGCGAGCGAATCATCACCGAGATTCACAAGCGCGAAGACGTGTTCCCCGGTTCGGCGATGGGCGATGCACCCGACCTGCAACTGGTGCTGCGCGACTTCGGGTTTGTTTCCGTCCGAAACATTTTGCCGATCGTCGAAAAACGGAACTACGTCGTCGGCACTCATCATCCTGATGGTGTTTTCCTGGCTTACGGGCCCGGCATCGAGGCCGGAAAGCTGCTCGGCCGTCGTCACATCACTGACGTGGCATCGACGCTTCTGTACAGCCTGGGGCTGGCGGTTCCGTCCGACTTTGAAGGTGTTGTCCCGCCAGGCATGTTCACCGCCGAACGCAAGGCAAGCCACCCGATCAAGATTGGCGCACCCACACAGGGCGGTACCAAAGACGAGTTGGGCGAGGCGATGGACGAAGACGAGAAGAAGCAGATCCTGGAGCAGCTCCAGATGCTGGGCTACATGGAATAACAGCGATGCCGACCGCTCTCATCAATGGTGCTCAACTCAACTACCTCCAGCTGGACGACGGGGATGGAGAGGTGCGTGAAGACCTGATCATGGTTCACGGCTTGGCCACCAACATGGCGTTTTGGTATTTCAAGTACGGCGTGGCGCTTTCGAAGCGGTTTCGCGTGACGCTGTACGACCTGCGGGGGCATGGACGGTCCGAGATGCCCAGCACGGGTTATTCGCCAAAAGTTCTGGCGCAGGATCTTGCTGGTCTGATGGATCACCTTCACATTGAGAAGGCGCATTTTCTGGCGCACAGTTTCGGCGGCGTGGTGACCTTGAATTTCGCCTGCGAGCAAGCGCACCGCATGCGCAGCCTGGTGCTGGCAGACAGCCACTTTTCGGCCGGCCGGAACATACAAGCGCGGGCGGAATGGGCCTTCGGTCAAAAATTTCAACCGATTCTGGACCGCCACGGGTTGGACCTCGACACCAGCGACCCGTACTTCGGACCCAAGCTTTTGATTCGGGTGGCCGAATGGCAACTGAAGGGCTTGACGGTGCCTGCCGAACTCGTAGAGCTGGTGAGCCCGTTGTTGGGCAAGACCGGCAAGCGGACTTCGGCCGAGTGGTTGAAACTGATGAAAACCACGACGGCCGCCGCCGAGATGACAAGCGACGACGGCCTCACACTTGAGCGCCTTTGCAGGTTGAGCTTCCCCATCGTGGCGATGTACGGTGACAATTCTCCGGCCAGGCTGTCAGGTGCCGAACTGCTGGCGATCTGGCCACATGCCGAATTCCGGCGCGTGCGCGATGCGGGTCACTTTTTCCCCACCTTGCGGCCCGAGGAGGTGCTATCGGGCTGCAACCGGTTCTGGGGAGGAGAGTTCACCAACACGACACGCCGGCATCGTGCCGGCGAATTGAAACGCAGTCACTTCCGCAGCGACCGTGTCTTCATGTCCGATGGCGCGTGGTACTTCACGACGCGTGACGAGAACAGGGTCGGCCCCTTTTCAGCGAGTGATGAGGCCAAGGAAAGCTTGGCCAGCTTCATGTCGACCGTTCCCTGACGATGACGACAGCGGTCAACCGGCGCGGCGTACACCCCGGGCTCAGCAAGGAACACTTCAAATTGATCGCTTATGGCGGTTTCGGCGACGGTCACAATTCCTACGCCCATTCGATGGCGTGGTTCGACCGCCGCTTGTACGTGAGCACGATCCGAGGCGCGTTCGCATTGATGCGCAAGCGTCAATCAGGCAATTTGGGGCTGGACGTGTGGCCGGTCGAAGGCCCGGTCGACCCATTCGATCTTGACCTCTGCGCCGAGATCTGGGCTTACGACCCACACACCGACATCTGGGAGCGCGCATTCAAGTCGCCGATGATCATCGGCAGTCACGGCCAGCCGATCCCGCGTGATGTCAGCTATCGCAGCATGGCGGTACACCATGATGCAGGCTCGGGCAAGGCTGCTCTGTACGTCTGCACATGGTCTCCCGCGCGCGGGCCGGGCCCGATCATCATGCGAACCGACGACGGGCGCCGGTTCGAGACGACCTGTGAACCTGGTTTGGTGGGATTGCCGGTGACGACAATCCGCTCACTGGTGTCATTCAAGGGCCGGCTCTACACGACGCCGGCAGGCTCGCGTGGCGGCAATCAAAACATTTCGGGCCACGTCGTCGTCTATGAGAGCCGCGATCCCGCCGGGGGGAACTGGGAGCCCGTGAGTGATTTCGGCTTCGGTGACTTGGGCAACAAGTCGGTTCACGAGATCTACGGCTGGGGCGACTACCTCTATGCCGGTACGCTGAATCACAGTGGGTTCCAGTTGTGGCGCAGCCGGTGCGAAGGTTCGTCCCCCTACGAATGGGAACTGGTGCTTAAAAATGGCGCCTGGCGCGGCCCCCTGAACCAGGGCGTACTCAGCATGATGGCATTCAACGGTGCGCTGTACATCGGCACCGGCATCCAGGGCGGTGGCATCGACAAATTGAACAAGATTGGTCCGGCTCCTGCGGAGGTGCTGCGCGTCCATGAGGATGGCAGTTGGGATTTGATCGTCGGAGATCCGCGCGACACGCCCGATGGCCGCAAAGAGCCCTTGTCAGGTCGTCATGCCGGTTTCGACACCTTCTTCAATGGCTACATCTGGCGCATGTGCGTGCACGAGGGCTGGCTCTACGTGAGCACATTCGAATGGAGCGCGTGGCTGGGCTATGTGAATCACAGCCGCTGGCCCGGGGCATTCTCGAACGTCCTCGCCTACGTCAGTCCTCAGACGATTTTCGAGAACCAGTCGGGGTTTGATCTGTACCGCAGCAACGACGGTGAAAACTGGGTTCCGGTAACAACAAACGGCATGGGCAATCCGTATAACATGGGGCTCAGGACGATGGAATCGACGCCGTTCGGACTCTTTGTCGGGACTGCCAATCCGTGGGGGCCGAAGGTCATGCCGCTGAACGGCGACAGCTATGTTTTCAACCCGCGCGGCGGCTGCGAAGTGTTTCTGGGCCATCGGCCCACGAATCGCTAAATTGTGCGTCACCGCCCCGATCGCTGCCTGAGCCAAGCGGAGTCGTCGCGATGACGGTGCATCGATCCCTGGCAGGCCCCGTCAAGGTCAAACGAGGAGAAGCGCAGTGAGACTACGCGGGCTGTTGGCTGCGTTGGCGATGCGAAGGTCAAACGCCGACGGCACGCTATTGGGCACGATACGGGACAGGATCGCTGCTCGCCGTGCCGGGGCGGACGATGGCATCTCCGGCGAGCGCACTCAGGGTTCGGTCGATTTGCCGTCTGGCGCGATTGCGGAGCGGGATGTGGCTTATGGCGGCGAACCCGAGCAGCGGCTCGACGCTTACCACCAAGCCGGTGGCGGTATCGCTGACGCACCGGTCATCCTCTATGTTCATGGCGGCGGCTGGCGGCGCGGCGACAAGGCCATGCCCCAAATGATCCGCCACAAGATGCCGCATTGGGTTGCCAAGGGGTTTGTGTTCCTGTCAATCAACTATCGCATGTTGCCGGCCGCCAATCCGGTAGAGCAGGCCGAAGACGTGAGCCGCGCACTCGCCTTCGCGCAGAAAAATGCCGGGGCCTGGGGCGGTGACGCCAGTCGGGTCATCCTGGTGGGGCATTCGGCAGGTGCCCACCTTGTCTCGCTGATCACCGCCGGACCCGAGCTGTTTATTGCCCACGGTGTGCGGCCCTGGCTGGCCACCATCGGCCTGGACAGTGCCGCGCTCGACATGGAGGCCGTCATGAACAGGCCGCACTACCCCTTCTATGACCCGGTGTTTGGCAGCGACCCCAGCTTCTGGCGCCAGGCGTCCCCAATGCATCGCCTGAACAGCAAGCCTGCGGCGCCGATGCTCCTGGTTTGTTCATCCCACCGCGATGACTCCTGTGTTTCGGCCCGCGAATTCGCTGCCAAGGCGGTTGCCTTCGGTGGCAGCGTGACGGTCTTGCCGGTCGGTCTGAATCACATGCAAATCAACGATCAATTGGGCCTGCCCGGCGCGTACACCGAAGCAGTCGATGGATTTTTGCGGGCGGTCGGCGCCTAGCGGTTGCACTGGCCCTTGCTAGCTCATCGGCTGAGCCACCTGCGCTTCAGAACCCGGGAAGCGGTCGCGCAAGGCCTGCGTTCCGGCGCGGAAGACGCCGAGGTCGCTGCCCACCGCGACGAAGGTCGCGCCCATGGCCATGTAGCGGCGGGCATCGGCCTCGACAGGCGCCAGAATGCCGATCGGCTTGCCGGCGGCCTTGCCGGCAGCGAATATCTGCGCCATCGCTTCCTGGACCTCGGGGTGGCTGGCGTTCCCAAGGTGGCCCAGCCCGGCGGCCAGGTCAGACGGGCCGATGAAGAGCCCGTCCACACCCTCGACCGCAGCGATCTCTGCGGCAGCGGCAACGCCCTTGCGGCTCTCGATCTGCACCATCACGCAGATCTGGTCGTTCACGCCTTCGAAGTAGCCCGCCACCGTGCCGAAGCGGTTGCTGCGCTGCGAGACCGAGACACCGCGAAAGCCCTGCGGCGGGTAGCGTGTGGCGCCCACCGCCCGCTGCGCCTCGTCGGCCGACTCGATGAACGGGATCAGGAAGTTGTAGAAGCCGCCATCGAGCAGCCGTTTCAACTCGATCGGGTTGTTCCACGTGGGCCGCACCACCGGCGCACTCGGGCTGTCTTTCAACGCCATCAGTTGCGGTATGAAGGTGATCAGGTCGTTCGGCGAATGCTCGCCGTCGAGCAGCAGCCAGTCGAAGCCGGCCACGCCGAGCACCTCGGTGGTGATCGGGTTCGCCAACGAGCACCAGCAGCCGATCAGCGTCTTGCCGGCGCGCAGGCTGGCGCGAAAGCTGTTGGGGAACGGGCGATACGGCGTGGGCTCTGTCATGGGGGATGTCTCACTTAGAGGGTTCGTGGATGCGAATATTCGAGCAGAAGCGATGGCTCATTCGAGCTTGAGGCCGCCTTTGGCAACGACGCCCGCCCAGCGCTTGCGCTCGTTCTCGACGGTGCGCTCGGCCGACGGCCGCGCGACGATGGCCGGCGGCGTGCCCGCCAGCACCAGCACGCCCTGCCAGGTGCCGGACTCGAAGCCCGTCACACCCTGCTCGGTGCTGGTCGGCACGTTCGCGAGCGGCGGCACACGCGTCGCCTTCGACACGCCCAGCACCTTGAGCTTGCCCGACTGCACGGTAGGCAAGGCGGCCAGCATGCCGTTCATCAGCACCTGCGTCTGGCCCGGCAATGGGGTCGGTCGCGGCCTGCGAGCCGCCCCCCGTACGGGATGTACTCCCATTTCGCGCCGGTGACGTTCTCGACCGCAATGCTGGCCAGGTGCGGCGCGCTGCCGATGGCGGTTACCGCGAAGTCGCTCTTCGTCTTCTGCGAGATCGCGAGCGCGCGCACATCGCACAGCAGCAGCGTGTAGCCGCCGGCAGCTGATTTCGCGACCGCGTCGGTGCCCGTGTTGCCGTTCGCGCTGGGCCGGTTTTCGACGATCACGGTGGTTTTCAGCGCCTCCGACAAAGGCCGGCTGATCGCCCGCGCGATGATGTCGGACGAACCGCCCGGCGTGTAGGGCACGATGATCCGGATCGGCTTGCTCGGCCATGCCTGCGCGCGTACGACAGAGCTGGCCAGGGCGGCCAGCAGTGCGGCGGCGCCGACGGCCCATGCGGTCTTGTTCATCGTGTTTGTCTCGGTGGATATTGCGGTCAGCGCAGCATGCAGGGCCGCTTCGGGTCGAACGCCCAATTCGGTATCAGGCATTGCATCGCGGTGGAGTCGTCGCGCGCGCCGAGCCCATGCTGCCGGTACAACGCATGCGCCTTCTCGACCTCGGCCATGTCGAGCTCCACGCCCAACCCCGGCGCCTTCGGCACCTCGACGAGGCCGCCCTCGATCTGCAGCTGCGCCTTGGTCAGGCGCTGGCCGTCCTGCCAGATCTAGTGCGTGTCGATGGCGGTCACTCGGCCGGGGGCAGCAGCAGCGACGTGCGTGAACATCGCGAGCGACACGTCGAAGTGATTGTTCGAGTGGGAGCCCCAAGTCAGGCCCCAGTCGCGGCAGGTCTGCGCCACGCGCACCGAGCCGGCCATGGTCCAGAAGTGCGGGTCAGCGAGTGGGATGTCGACCGAGTGCAGCGACAGCGCGTGCGTCAGCTGGCGCCAGTCGGTGGCCACCATGTTGGTGGCGGTCGGCATGCCGGTGGCGCGGCGGAACTCGGCCATCACCTCACGGCCCGAGAAGCCATCTTCAGCGCCGCACGGGTCTTCGGCATAGGCCATCACGCCGTGCAGGCCGCGCGTCAAGCGGATCGCATGCGCCAGCGACCAGGCGCCGTTCGGGTCGAGGGTGACGCGGGCCTGCGGGAAACGTTCATGCAGCGCCCGCACCGCCTCGACTTCGGCCTCGCCCGCCAGCACGCCGCCTTTCAGCTTGAAGTCGTTGAAGCCATAGCGTGCATGCGCCGCTTCGGCGAGGCGCACCACAGCCTCGGGCGTCATCGCGGCTTCGTGACGCAGGCGAAACCAGTCGTTGCCCGCGCCGGGGTCGCTCGCGTAGCCCAGACCGGTCTGGCCCTTGTCGCCAATGAAGAACAGGTAGCCGAGCATCTCGACCGCATCGCGCTGCTGGCCTTCGCCGAGCAGCGCCGCCACTGGAAGCCCAAGGTGCTGGCCGAGCAAGTCGAGCAGCGCCGATTCGATGGCGGTGACGACATGAATGGTGGTGCGCAGGTCAAACGTTTGCGGGCCGCGGCCGCCGGCATCGCGACCTGCGAAGCGCGTGCGAACCGCCGCCAGCAAACGCTGCATCTCGCCGATCGGCTGGCCGATGATCAACTCTCGCGCGTCCTCCAGCGTCTGGCGGATTTTTTCACCGCCCGGCACTTCGCCAATGCCGGTGTGGCCGGCGTTGTCGGACACGATCACCAGGTTGCGCGTGAAGAACGGGCCGTGCGCGCCGCTCAGGTTCAGCAGCATCGAATCGCGACCTGCCACCGGGATTACACGCAACTCGGTGACACGGGGCGAACAGCCTGAAGTTGCGGTAATGTTGTCAGTCATCGTACAACTATCGTAGTTTAAACCGATTCAACTCGCAAGCCGACGCGTGCGGTTGCGTGGTCCTTTCAGGCCGCCTCGTCGCGCTGAATGGCAGCCCGCCGACGTCGCTCGCGGCTGTTCGCCAAGTGGGTGCGCATGGCGGCCCGCGCGGCCTCCACATCCTGGTTCTCGATCGCATCGAGGATGCTGCCGTGCTCAGCGTTCACGCGCCGCAAATAGGCCTGCCGCTCCTCGTCGGCCGGCCGCGACGGGTCGAGCCGGGCGCGCGGAATGCTCGCGGCGCCAAACGTGGCCAGCAGGTTCGCGAAGTGCGCGTTCTGGGTCGCCCGGGCAATCTCCTGATGGAACTGGAAGTCAGCGCTCACTGCGTCCCTGCCTGCTTCCACTGCTTGCGTAAAGACCTCGATGGCGTCTTGCATCACGACCAGGTTGTGCGCCGTGCGGCGCTGTGCAGCCAGGCCAGCCGCCTCGGTCTCGACGCCGATGCGCAGTTCCAGCATCGCCACAACGTCGCGCAACGTGGCGAGTTGCTCGGGCGCGATGCGGAACGCCGCCGCATCGCCAAGCCCAACCACGAATGTGCCCACGCCGTGGCGCGTCTCGACCAGCCCTGACGCCTGCAGCTTCGAGATCGCCTCCCGCACCACCGTGCGGCTGACACCGAACTCGCCCATGAAGGCGGCCTCGGTCGGCAACTTCTCGCCCGGCGACAGGCGCCCGTCGCGAATGCGATCACCCAGCGACTCGACCAGTTCATGGCCCAGGGTGCGGGCGCGGCGGCGTGGGGCGGGCAGACTCATGCGGTTCAGTACAAACCCCGACGGGGCGCTATTGACAGGAAAAGGGCCATGGCTACCATCGCAACCATCATCTATGTTGTACGACAACTGATGATGAATGACCAACAGAATCACGCCGCGCCGTAGCGAAATCAATCCGCGCTAACCCTTTCAACGCACCCGCATGACCCGTGACACCGCCCCTTCCGCGTCTCCCGCCCTGTTCGGCCGCCTCCTGTTGACGGGTGCGGCCGGTGGCCTGGGTCGGGAACTGCGCCCGCGCCTGAAGGCCTTCTGCAAGGTGCTGCGCCTGAGCGACATCGCCGACCTGGGCGTGCCTGCCGTCGGTGAAGAGTTGATGCCCGCTGCGCTGGAAAACGCCGACTCGATGCTCGCCCTGCTAGCCGGCGTCGACGCGGTCGTGCACCTTGGTGGCATCTCGGTCGAAGGCCCTTTCGGGCCCATTTTGCAGGCCAACATCGTGGGCGCCTACAACCTGTACGAGGCAGCGCGCAAGCAGGGCGTGCACCGCATCGTGTTCGCCAGTTCGAACCACGTGACCGGCTTCTACCGGCAGGACGAAGTCATCGACGCGACGATGCCGATGCGCCCCGATGGCTACTACGGCCTCAGCAAGGCCTTCGGCGAAAACCTCGCGCAGTTCTACTTCGACCGCTTTGGGCTCGAGACGGTGAGCCTGCGCATCGGCTCGTCGTTCCCCGAGCCGCTCGATCGCCGCATGCTCGCCACCTGGATGAGCTACGACGACCTGGAGCGCCTGGTGGTCGCCA
>Ga0123338_10001696_pt1 | contig 21025 bp, 23 predicted proteins | sample grotaG_FD_89793 | JGI IMG/M metagenome (GOLD analysis project Ga0123338, IMG submission 89793) | Glacier valley bacterial and archeal communities from Borup Fiord, Nunavut, Canada, to study Microbial Dark Matter (Phase II) -... | ecosystem: Environmental > Aquatic > Freshwater > Ice > Glacier ...
CTCGAACTTGAACTCGAACAATCTCTGCCTCGAGACGCACGCCCTCGAGCGGGGCGGGCAGCAGGAAGGACTCACCCTCGAGTGCAAAGCCCGTGGTGAAGCAAAAAGGGCAGTGGGCCTCGTGCGAGTGGGTTGAGTCGGGTCTCGAGGGGCGGTGTTCAGAGTGAGCAAATGACGTTTCATCCGCCATTGCCATATCGGCCATGTCGTGCGGGGCAGGAGCAGAAAGTCCAGGGTTCCCGTCCATAGGCATCGTCGGCATAACTGCTCGAGTGGAGTACGCAAACGACGCCAGCAGGCACAACAGTGCCAGCACGCCCCTCCACCCCGCCCCCCGGTTCATGGTCCCAATCTACAGGCTGAGCCGGGGCCTTTCGTCCTCGAGTGTATGAGAAGCTGCACTCGAGAGCGCCAAAAACCCCGAGATTTGGGCGCTTTCATCTTTCACGGACACTCGAGCGATACACTCAAATCCTAATCACCCCGACCCTTCCTCGACGTGTCCCACAACAAGGAGCGACCATGCAAATTCTGAGTTCCAATGGAGTGCTCGAGCGCTCTGGCCAGGCTAGCGCAACCAAGAGTCAGCACCTGCTCACCTGTCTGTTTGGCGTGTGGCTGATGCTGGGCCTCTTTGTGGACGGCTATTATCACAACCAACCCACCAAGCTCGAGAGCTTCTTTACTCCCTGGCACGCTATTTTTTACAGCGGTTACATGGCGGTGGCGCTATGGATGGGTTTCCTGGTCCTCAGCAACCTGCGGGCAGGCTACCGAGGCGTCAAGGCCATTCCGGTGGGCTACGAACTGGGGGTGGCGGGGGTGTTACTCTTTGGGGTGGGCGGCCTGATGGACCTCATCTGGCACACGGTGTTCGGCATCGAACAGAACGCCAATGCGCTGTTTTCTCCAGTTCACCTGTGGCTGGTAGCCAGCGGAACCCTGGTGCTCTCGAGTCCATTGCGGGCCGCCTGGAGACTCGAGCGCAGCGAAACCCCCGGCTGGCGAACTTTTGCGCCCACCTTTGTTTCATGGCTGACCAGTTTCAGCTTTATCACCTTCATCGAGCAGTGGCTGTGGGGCCTGATGACGCCCATTCACGCCAACGGCTACCGCGCCACCATGTTCAACAGCTTTGAACCCCCCCTGCTCGAGCGAACGGGCATTCTGCAACTGTTTTTTACTGGCATTCTCATCAGCGCTGCCACGCTTTACCTGTTGCGTCGCTTCCGCCCGCCGTTTGGTGCGTTCACCCTGTTTCTTACCCTCAATACCGTGCTGATGGGCGCGATTATCGGGCTGGTCAACCGCGACCAGATTGCAGTGGCCTTCATCGGGGGCCTGCTCATGGACCTGTTGACCCTGATGCTCAAACCGTCCTCGAGCCGCCCCGTTCAGTTTTACGCCTGGGCGTTCCTGGCCCCAGTGCTGCTGTGGAGCGTGCATTTCGCGGTGGTCTTCGGCTTTGTAGGCGGTACTCTGCTGCCGCTCGAGAAGTGGACCGGTGCCATCTTCTCTAATGGATTGTTCGGGCTACTGCTGGCGGGGCTGCTGCTGCAACCGGTGCGCCAGGATTCTGGCTCGAGCAGTCGTTATCAAGCGGCTGACGACTAGTCTCAAGTTTAAAAGTCGAGAAATCGAGGGTCCAAATGTGGACCCTCGATTCTTGTCTCAAAAGTAGAGTCTTAAAACTCGAAGTCCAGGTGCTCGAGCATCTGGGCGCGGGTTTGTGTTTGGGTCACGACCTCCTGACCCAGGAAATCGCGCGCCAGTTTGCGGGCTAATCCGGCGCTATTCGGGGTGCGTTCTCTGGCTGCGGTGGCGATAGCTCCCTCGAGTAGTAACATCCAGATTTCAGCAGTAAGGCGTGGGTTTTTTACCCCTACTTGCGCGGCCAGCGTTTCAAAGTAAGTTCGTACCCGCTCCTTGTGCTCGAGTAGCGCGGCCCCTGCGGGGTGCTCGGGTTGGGCCAGTTCAATGACGGTGTTGGTGAGCAGGCAGCCCCGGAACAGTGACAGGGAAAACCACTCCTCGAGCGCGTCCCACACCGCCATCAACTGGCCTTCGGGAGCGGGAGCTAGCCGCGAGACTGCATTCTGGAGCCACTCCAGCCAGCGCAAATCGCCCTGACGCATATAGGCCACAATCAGCTCGTCTTTGGACTTGAAGTGTTTGTAAAGCGTCGCTTTGGCCACTCCAGACTCAGCAATAATCAGGTCAATGCCCACATTGCCCACCCCTCGGCTGTAAAAGAGCGCTCTAGCCGTTTCGAGTATTCGCTCTCGAGGACTAGAGAGGGGTGCAGGGTCTCGAAAAGTAGGCATGGTCATAGCCTAAATATAGACAGACCTGTCTGACTTAAAGTGAGTTGTAATACAGACAGACCAGTCTGTTCAAATCTAGATTGAAGTTCGAGCAAAGGTGTAATGCTCGCGCTCAAGGGAGAAACGCTATGTACATCGGTATTTTGGGAACAGGCATCGTAGGGCAGGTCATGGCTCAAACCCTATTCGCACGGGGCTACTCCGTTCAGATTGGCACACGAGATGTGAACTCGGCGCTCGGACGGATGGACACCAATGCCACCCGCTACGGTGAACCCTTTGGGCGCTGGCATCAGCAGCACCCAGAAATTCCAGTGGTCACTTTCCGCGAAGCTGCTACGTTTGGCGAGGTGTTCATTAACGCCACTAACGGCATGGGCAGTCTGGCTGCGCTCGAGGCCGCTGGAGACGCGGCTTTGGGCGGCAAGATTATGCTCGATATCGCCAATCCACTGGATTTCTCTCAGGGTATGCTCCCCACCCTCAGCATAAAAGACACCGACTCGCTGGCTGAAGTCTTACAACGCCGCTTTCCTCAACTCAGGGTGGTCAAAACCCTGAACACCATGAATGTGATGTTGATGGTCAACCCAGCGAGCCTCCACGGTGGCGATCACACCGTCTTTGTGAGCGGCGACGACGCAGCAGCTCGAGCTGTGGTAGCAAATTATTTGCGGGGTTGGTTCGGTTGGCGCGAGGACCGCATCCTCGACCTTGGCTCGCTCGAGACCGCCCGTGGAACCGAGATGCTGATGCCCATCTGGCTACGTTTATTTGGGGTGTTTGGCAATGCTCCCTTTCAGTTTAAGGTAGTGTCTTGACCGCTGAAATGTTTGGGGTCGCGCTGAACTTGCTGAGGTCAGCACCGTGGGCTGATTGTGCAAACCTCCGCGTCGAAGCTCCCGTTAAGCTCTAGGATAAAACCATGCAAACGAACGGAAAAGTGGCGTTGGTGACGGGTGCAACCAATGGCATCGGCAAGGTGACGGCGCTCGAACTGGCCAGAGCGGGCTACCGGGTGCTATTTACCTCGAGAGACCGCAGCAAGGGTGAGCGAACCCTCGAGGAACTCAAAGTCCAGAGTGGAAGTGACGCGCTCGAACTGTATGTGGGCGACCTCTCGAGCATGAGCGAGGTGCGGCGTATTGCGCTCGAGGTGCGGGCCAAGCACCCTAAACTCGACCTGCTGGTCAACAATGCGGGTGGGGTGTTCATGCAGCGCCAGACCACGGTGGACGGCTTCGAGTACACCTTTGCCTTCAACCACCTGTCGTACTTTCTGCTCACCAACCTGCTGCTCGAGAGCCTGAAAGCAGCGGACCATGCCAGAATTGTCAGCGTGTCCTCGAGCGCCAATTACGGCGGCAAAATTGTGTGGGACGACCTCGAGGGCGCGGGCCGTTACTCGGGTTTTGGAGCCTACTCGCAGAGCAAGCTGATGAATATCTTGTTCGCCAACGAGCTGGCCCACCGTCTGAGTGGCACGGGCGTGACCAGCAATTCTCTGCATCCCGGTTTCGTCAGCACCGGATTTGGCGATAACTCGAGCGGAATGGTTAAGGCGATTCTGGCCCTGCTCAAGCGTGTAGGTAGCATCACCCCGGAAAAAGGCGCGGAGACCACGCTTTATCTGGCCAGCTCGAGCGAAGTGAAGGGTGTGACCGGGCAATTTTTTGACCTTAAGAAACCGAAGCGAGCCAACCCCATCGCCTACGATGAATCCGCGCAAAAGCGCTTGTGGAACCTCTCGGAGAAGCTGGTGGCACAGTGGCTGGACCCGGTTCAGAGCGCTCGAGCCGAAGCTCAGGTTTGAGGTATGTCGCTCGAGTGGCGTCGGGCCACACAGGAAGACGTTCCCAGTTTGGCCCGCTGGAACAAACAGCTCATTGAGGATGAGGGCAGCCGCAACCCCATGACCCTGGCCCAACTTGAGACCCGGATGCTAGGCTGGATGCAGGGCAGCGAATGGGAAATCTGGCGGCTCGAGCGCGGTGGTGAAGGCGTAGGTTACGCGGTCCTTCGCGTTGTGGCGCAGGATTTGGAGATTTGCCTGCGCCAGCTTTTCATCGCTCGAGAGCACCGTTCACAGGGCTTGGGTAAGGTTGCGCTCGAGTTGCTAAGGTCCAATTTCCTGAATGCGCGTTGGACGCTCGAGGTCCTCGAAACCAATCCTCGAGCGCGAAAGTTTTACGATTTTCTGAGTTTTACGGCTTATGTAACCATTCTCGAGTGGAAGGAAGTTTTATGAGATACAAATTGCTAGGCAAAAGCGGATTGCGGGTCTCGGAACTGGCTCTCGGCACCATGACCTTCGGCGCAGAGTGGGGCTGGGGCGCGAACCTCGAGACCTCCAGAGCACTGTTCGACACTTACGCAAACGCAGGTGGCAACTTCATAGACACCGCCAACCGCTACACCGAGGGCACCTCTGAAAAGTACGTGGGCGAGTTTGTATCACACGACCGGGACCACTTCGTTGTGGCGACGAAGTACAGCCTCAAGACCAGGGACGGCGACCCCAACGGGGCGGGCAACCACCGTAAAAATCTGGTGCAATCTCTCGATGCCAGCTTGAAGCGTCTGAAGCTCGAGTACGTGGACGTGCTGTGGGTCCACGCCTGGGACGACCTGACCCCGCCCGAGGAGGTCATGCGCTCGCTCGACGACCAGGTACGGGCCGGGAAGGCGCTGTATCTGGGCATCTCCGACACGCCAGCGTGGCGGGTGGCCCAGATGAACACCCTGGCTAACGAGCGGGGTTGGACACCGTTCACCGCGCTGCAAGTGGAGTACAGCCTGATTGAGCGCACCGTAGAGCGCGAACTGCTGCCGATGGCCCACGCGCTCGAGCTGGCGGTTACGCCGTGGGCCGCGTTGGGCGGGGGTCTGCTCACTGGAAAATATACCCGAGGCGACGCTCAGGGACGTTTGAAGCCCGGTCAGGGCCGTCTGGCCGAGCATAACCTGGCCATTGCCCGCGTGGTGGACGAGGTGGCTGACGCTCTGGGCAAGCCCTCGAGCCAGGTGGCGCTCAACTGGGTGCGGCAGCAGGGCGTGCTGACCATTCCCATCGTAGGGGCCAGCAAGGTCGCGCAGCTCGAGGAAAGTTTGGCTGCGCTCGAGTGGAAACTGGAAGCGGAGCACCTCGAGAAGCTACATGCGGTGAGCAAGATTGACCTGGGTTTCCCACTGCGCTTCCTCGAGAGTCCCGGCGTGCTGGACGTGCTCTACGCGGGTACTCGAGGGTTGATTGACAACCACCGAGAGTAGAGTGTGTCAGGTGTGTTTCATGTGAAACGTTATAAAAGGTTTGGTAAGGGTAGCTCTCGTGGCTACCCTTCTTCGCTATTCCGAGGATTCCCCGCTCGAGCCACGGTTGCGAAGATAAACGTAAAGCGCGCTCAGCAGGAGGACAACCAGCAAAATTATCTTGGGCACGTCGGGGAGGGGTAGCCAGTTGAATGCCATTTTAAGCAGTTTGACGACTTCTTCCATAGCAAAATGTGTAGCATGTTTTTAGCTCAAAGCCTGCGAATAACTTCTCGAGCCTACCCTCTAATAACGACGTCCATCACCGCACCGATGAGCATGGTCAGGGCTAGCCAGCCGTTGGCGTCGAAGAAGGCCACGTTGATTTTTTGCAGATTGAGGGTTCCGCTCGAGTCGGGCCGGATGAGCAGGTGCTCGTAAAGTAGAATCGCGCCCATCACCAGCACAGCCAGATAAAACGCCCAACTCGAGCCAATCACAAAAGCGCTGACCAGCAGCAGCGCGAAGGTGAGCGCGTGCGAGACAGCAGCGATGTGTAGCGCCCTCGAGATGCCAAAATGAGCTGGAATGCTCTGAACCCCGTTCCGTCGGTCAAATTCGTAATCCTGGGTAGCGTAAATCACATCCAAACCCACCATCCAGAAGATGACGACCAGCCACAGCAGCACCGCGCCCCAGGTGAAGTGGCCCGAGACCGCAATCCAGCCGCCCGCCGCCGCCGCGCCATCTGTAATGCCCAGCCACAGGTGGCATAGCCAGGTGAAGCGCTTGGTGTACGGGTACAGAATCAGGAACACCATAGCGATGGGCAGAAGTGCCAGTGCCAGCGGCCCCAGTTGCGCCGCCGCTACCGTGAGCACCACAAGCGACCCCATCACCAGCCAGATAGCTCGAGCAGGTTTGATTTTCCCCGCCGGAATCTCGCGGCCAGCAGTGCGGGGGTTACGGGCGTCCATCGCGGCGTCTATCAGGCGGTTCGCACCCATCGCGGCGGTGCGGGCACTCCCCATAGCCACGGTAATCCAGAAAAAAGTCCAGAATCCGGGCCAGCCCGTGCCGTACTTCTCGAGCGAGGCAAACAGCATTCCGGCGTAGGCGAAGGGCAGCGCAAAAACCGTGTGCTCGAACTTGACAAAGCTGAGCAGACTTCGCACCTGGGTTAAAGCGGTCATGGCTCGAGCATAGCGCTATTGGGTGCTCGAGAGCAGGTCTTTCGTCACGAGAGGGTTGTGAGTGGTGAGTGTTGCGCCTCCGGCGAGTCTTTGGTTTTTGGTTATTGGTTGGTCTGTCCTCGAGCGCCCTAAATCAAACCGACCAAGAACCAATTACTAACGACCCGCGAGCAGGCCCGGAAGGTGCCGTTCTGCTCAAGACAGCCGGAGGCGCTCTTTCCATCCCCCAGCTCTCCTACCCTCTCACCCTCTCACCCTCTCACCCACTCACCCACTCACCCACTCACCCACTCACCCTCTCACCCTCGAGCTTTCCATCCCCTCTTCACCAAAAGCCGCTAAACTGGCGCTACTTTGAGCGACCCCACCCTTTCCCAAAACCCAGCCCACCCTTCCGAAGAACGTCCCCCCTCGAGCGCTCCTGGTCCGCGCAGGTCGTTTGGTCGCTATCTCTGGCTCGAGATGCGCTCGTGGTTAGCCGTGCTGCTGCCGTTTTTCATCATCACCACTTTTTTTGTGACCATTACCGGCGTGGACGGCAAAAGTATGATGCCCACCCTGCGAAACGGCGAGCGCATCATCATTCCCAAGTACGAGACCTGGTTGCACCGCTTGGGCATCGGCAGTTTTCAGCGCGGCGACATCGTGGTATTCAAGCCCTCGAGCGAGGTTCCTGGCGTGGAGCGCAGCTTTTATGGACTGTGGAGTTACCGCCCTTATTTCATCAAGCGGGTGGTGGCGGTGGCCGGGGATACGGTTCGCATAGATGGCGGTGAGATCTTCGTCAACGCCCAAAAGGTCAATCAGAGCTTCATCACCGACTTCTGGAAAGCCCAGGACTGCTGGGACCAGACCTCGAGCATCGCCAACAACGCCCGCAACGATTACAGCGGCTCTCAGCCCATCTCCAAAAGCTTTACCGTGCCAGCAGGGCAGTACTTTGTGATGGGGGACAACCGCTCGGCAGGCGGCAGCGAGGACTCGAGGATGATTGGAACGATTCCGCTCGAGGCCATTGCGGGGCGCGCTTCGCTGGTGTGGTGGCCTTTCGTGCGCCAACCCGAGGCCCGCTACGACTGCGGCAGCGCCAACGTGAGCTTCTCGGGAGCCACCGAGTTCAACCCTCGAGCACTGGTTAAGCCCTCGAGCTGGAATCCCTAAACCCTGGCTTGAGGTCCTGGCTTGAGGCCCTGGCTGTAAATCTCGACAAGATTTCTTATGGATTATTGGCCCAGTGCAGCGGGGTTTCTCGAGAATATGGGGCGTGGGCACTATGTTTTTAGTTTGCTTGTCCATTTTCGCTTTACCTGACGCACTACTTGGGGTATGCTTTTCCCACTGATGCTCGAGCAGGGAAGGGTCATAGCGGTTGGGTCTATTGGCATTTTTTGAACACACTCGCACAGTAAATGAACGTTTGAGGAGTAGAAATCTTATGGAACGAGTAGCCCTCTTTATTGATGGCGCAAATGTTTATGCGGCAGCCAAGCGGCTGGGTTGGAACTTCGACCATCGCAAGATTCTGGAGCACTTCGCCAGTATAGGAAGGCTGTACAACGCCTTTTACTACACCGCCGTGCCGTACCCGATGGACGACAAGCAAAAGCGCTTTATTGACGCGCTGACCTATATGGGCTACACCGTCCGCACCAAACCGCTGCGCGAACTTACCGATACCGAGACCGGCGAAACCCACCGCCGTGCCAACCTCGACATCGAGCTGGTCACGGATTTGCTTTCCACCATCGAGCTGTACGACACCGCCATTTTGCTCACTGGAGACGGCGATTTCGAGCGCCCCGCCGAAGTTTTACGCAGTAAGGGCAAGCGTATCGTGGTGGCCAGCATTCCCGAGATGACCAGTTATGAGCTTCGCAACGCTGCCGACGAGTATGTGGACCTCAAGGACATTCGCGCGGCGGTGGAGCGTCCGGGATACCGCCTGCCCAGCGAAATGCGCGGCAGTGAGGCCAAGCCTTACTACATGCAAACTCCTGGCTTCGAGGGTCAGCCCGAAGAGGAAACCCCCACGGGTACGGAGTGGCAGGACCGCTGAGATGGGGTACAACGGCCACATTCTGCTTGAGGCTCGAGTAAAAGCTGATAGGGGCGCATCGCGGTGCGCCCTTCTTTCATGCTCTCGAGGAATTTCCCTGCTTAGTTTGTTCGAGCGTGAGAATCCATTGGAGGGAAATTTTCTATGACCTCACCCCAGACTTCAAACCTCCCCATCGCGCTTGACGCTATGGGCGGAGACTTCGCTCCTCGAGTGACCGTGACCGGAGCGCTCGAGGCCCAAAAGCGCGGCGTGAACGTGGTGCTGGTCGGGGATGAAGCTAAACTCCACCTAGAACTCTCAAAGCAGGGTGGACGCTTGCCTGTTTTGCACGCCGAGGACGTCATCAGCATGGACGACCACGCCGGAGATGTGCGTAAACGGCCCCGCTCGAGCGTGCAAGTGGCCACCCGCATGGTGAGAGATGGCGAGGCCAGCGCGGTGGTCTCGATGGGCCACAGCGGGGCGACTATGGCCAGCGCCCTGTTCACCCTGGGCCGCCTGAAGGGTGTGGAGCGGCCCGCCATCCTCAACCGCCTGCCCAGCGCTGTAGGTGTGACCTACCTGCTCGATGCGGGGGCCAACACCGACGCCAAACCGACCTACTATCCGCAGTGGGCGCGGCTGGCCACCGCCTATCTCGAGGCGCTGTCACCGGAGCAGGGCGGAAAAAACTTGCCCACCGTAGGTCTGCTCTCCATCGGGGAGGAGGACCACAAGGGCAGTCAAATTGTGCTCGAGGCCCACGCACTGCTGCGCCAGACTCCGGGAATTCACTTTTTTGGCAATGTAGAGGGAAACGACATCTTCGCCGGAACCACCGACATCGTGCTCACCGATGGCTTTACCGGAAACATCGTGCTCAAGCTGGCCGAGGGCGAGGCTAAAGTGCTGTTCGGCTGGATTCGGGACGCGCTCTCGAGCACGCTGCTGAGTAAACTGGGCGGCTTGCTGGTTCGCAATTCTTTAAAAGGCTTACGAAGAAAGATGGACCCCAGCGAGTACGGCGTGTCCCTGCTGCTCGGTGTGAAAGGTCTGAGCTTCATCGGGCACGGCAGCGCCGATGCTAAGGCAGTAGAAAACGGCTTGCTGTACGCTCAAAGCCTGCTCGAGGCGGGGGTGCTCGAGAAGGTGAGTGCGGCGATGAGTGGTCAGCTGTCAGCCGTCAGCAATGAGCAATGAGGTTTACGCCTCCGGCTGTCTTGAGCAGAACGGCACCTAGCGGGCCTGCTCGCGGGTCATTGGTTCTTGGTTCTTGGTCGGTTTGATTTAGGGCGCTCGAGGACAGACCAACCAATAACCAACTACTAAAAACCCGCCGGAGGCGCTCTGTTTCCAACCCTCCAACCGTCTTGGACAAAACGGCACCTACCGGGCCTGTCCGCCTCCAACCCTCCCAAACCTATGCTCGAGCAACTGCAAACTCAACTGGCCGACCCGCAAAGGGTTCTAGCCGCTCTATTGGCGCTGGGTGTCGTCATGGGTGCGTGGTTGATGGTGCGCTTGGCTCTGATAGCGCTCGAGGGTGCTGGTGCTACTGGAACTTATGCGCGGCCCGCTCGAGTTCTGCGGTTGCTCTGGGGCGCTGTGGCGGTGTATTTGGCGCTGATTGCAGCGGTGTACGCGCTGCGCCTGGATTTGCTCGAGCCGCTCTACAGTCAGGGTGAATCGGTGGCGACCTGGTTCGGTGCGTCTATCGGGCGTTCGGTAGCGACGGTGGCGCTGGCTTACCTGGCCTTGTTAGGGGTCGAGGTTGCGGTGGGGCGCATCGTGTACGGCAGTGAGTTTAACCGCCGCAGCGTGCGAACCCGCACCCTGAAAAGTATTTTGCGCTCGAGCCTGCGCGGTGTGGTGTTCGTATTGGCCGGAATTCAGATTTTGCAGGCGCTGGGCATCGAGGCGACCACGCTGGTAGCGGGTGTCTCCATCATCGGCGTGGCGGTCTCGTTTGGAGCGCAGAGCTTTATCCGCGATTTCCTCAACGGCTTCATCATTCTGCTCGAGGACCAGTACGGTGTGGGCGACGTGATTACCGTCAACGGCAACCCGGCCCTGAGTGGCGGGGTCGAGCGCATCACGCTCAGAGTGACCCAGCTTCGCGCCCTCGACGGCTCGGTTCACCTGATTCCCAACGGACAAATCAACTCGGTCAGCGTGTCCAGCAAGGGCTGGTCGCGGCTGGTGGGCGACCTGCTGGTGTCGCACGACGCCGACATTGACGCGGCGCTCGAGTGCCTGCGCCGGGTGGCCGACTCGCTTTACAAAGACCCGCAGTGGAAGGACATCTTTCTCGAGGAACCCCGGCTCGAGGGCATCGTGGGTCTGGACAACACCGGGGTCAAAATTCGCGCCCTATTCAAGGTGCAGCCCAAAGAGCAATGGGCGCTGGGCCGCGAGTTCAATTTGCGTGTCAAACACGAATTCAGAGCCGCTCGAGTGTTGCTGGCAGGGGAGAGCGCGGCGACCCTGGCGCTCGAGCCGGATGGGGAAGGCTGAAGCACATGGAAAGAGCGGAAAGCTCGCGCACAAGCAGTTCAGGGCGACCTGCCAGCATACACTCCGACTTAATCAAACGACGTGTCAGACAATTGAACGCGCATGGTCCCCGTTCCTCCCTAGTGAATGGGGGAGGTTAGGAGGGGGTTTTAAAGCTCGAGCCAAAAGCTTCTCTCAGTGCCCATCCACTCGAGCGACGTTTCACCTGGAATTCACCCCCCTCCAACTCCCCCGCTAGCGAGGGGAGAGCAGATTATAAGTGCTGGACGGTCTTCTGAATAAGTCAGAGTGTATGACCTGCCAGTCGCCCCTACATCTATGTCCTCAACTCGAGCTAATCTCCAAAACCCGTAACTTACCACTCAAAACTGGCCTTTTATTCACTCGAGCGGACTGCTCACTGGAGCCACCAGAACATCGTTCATATGCTGCGTGAGGTAGATATTCGGGTCGGTGGGGTTAGCGCTCGAGAGCAGCCGCTCGAGTTCCAGGCCCTCGGGTTCCTGCATCAATCGTCCAAAGTCACTCGGCATCACCACGCACTCTTTGAAGTCCTCGAAGCCGCGCTCGAGCAGGGTTCTCACCAGCGTATCGAGCGCCAGAATGCCCTCGGGGCCGTAACGGGGACCGAAGGCTTCGCGGCTGAGTACACCCTCGCCGCCGAACAGGAACAGCGCGGCGTAACGGGCGTTGCTTCGGTGGCCCTGAATGTCGGTGATGAGCAAGATTCTGGCCTTGTGAGGAAGTCGCTCGAGCACGCTTTCCAGGGCCTCGAGCGTTTCTTTGGGCGCACCGGGGACACCGACGGGTTCACTGATTTGCATGGGGGCAGTATAGAACCTCTTGCGAGGTTCGCAAACGTCGAACGTCTGGTGTGTTGGTGGCGTTCGACGTTCGACGTTTGCCTTGAAAACTAAGCCAAACGTCTGATGTCTGTCTTCGCCGCGTGTGCTACCCTCGAGCTTATGGCTTCAACCGAATTCAGTCTCACCAAACTTGTCGCGCAGGCTGCCGGGGGCCGCGTGGTCCGCACGCCCTTTTTGGCTCTGAACACCCTGGACCGAAGGCCCCTGCAAAACGCCGAAATCAAATTCCTCATCTCGGGCGGGTTTGCCACCCCACAGCGGGCCATGTTGACGCTCTATCCGGCGCATATTCCGTCCGTAACCGACCCGGTGGAGGTGCTCGAGCTGTCCGGCGAGTTTCCCCCCGTCTGGGACCCGGTAGATGTTCAGGTGGCGCTCAAATCCGAGGGCATAGACCCCGAACTCACCGGAGATGTGCGCTTCGAGCGCGGTAGCTATCTGGTGGCGGTCACGGGCAAGGCTAGAGAAGCGCTCGAGAAGCTGACCCATTTGGGAAGCCTCGAGCTGAGCGTGGAAAAGGCCGAACTGGGCGCAACCGCTCGAGTCAAGACCCGTGAAGTGGTGGTGCCTTCCATGCGGGTGGACGCGGTGGGGGCCAAAGGTTTTGGTGTGTCGCGCTCGTACTTTCAAGGTGGCCTCGAGAACGGTAAAGTGCGGCTCAACGGCCAGCTTGCCAAAGCCAGCAGCGAAATTCGGGAAGGTGACACCCTCAGCGCCGAGGGCCTGGGACGGCTCGAGTTCAAACGGGTGGTGAACGAAACGAGGCGGGGGAATTTTAAGCTCGAGCTGGAGATACACAAGTAAAGAGTGATGAGCCAGAACCATTGAATTCCTGATATCTCTGTCAAATAAGCAAACGTCAAACGTCGAACGTCCGGTTTGTCTTTGGCGTTTGACGTTTGCAGAGCGGCGTAAGCCGCAATTTGGTTTGTCTTTGGCGTTTGACGTCTTGGACAGAACGGCACTGTCTTGAGCAGAACGGCACCCCGTGGGGCCTGCTCGCCTACCGGGCCTGTCCGCGTTTAACGTTTGCAAAGCGGCTAAAGCCGCATTCCTGCTCTAAAATCCTCCCCATGTCTTCAAACCCCCTTTGTGTAGACCTCACCCAGCGCTTTCCCGAACTCAGCCCCGGCGAGATGCGGGCTGGATTTGTGCCCAGTCCCCGTTTTGGGCGGGTCAGCTTCGAGAGTTATCAGCCCAACCCCGAGTTCGACAGTCAGCGCGAGGCCCTCGAGCGATTGCGAGATTTTGCCGAAAATCCGCCTCGAGCGCGCAAGACCCAGAGTTTGTTTGGCGGGCGGCTCTCTGGGGCTAAAAAGCTCGAGGGAGTGGGCTATTACCTCGACGGGGGCTTTGGAGTAGGCAAGACACACCTGCTGGCTGCCACCTGGCACGCCTTCGAGGGCCAGAAGGCTTTTTTGAGCTTCTCCGAACTGTTTTACGCCCTGGGAATGCTGGGCATGACGGCGGCGATAGAAACCTTCTCGAGCTACGCGCTGCTGTGCATTGACGAGTTCGAACTCGACGACCCCGGCAATACCCACATGGCCAGCACCTTTCTGGGTCAGCTCATGCCCGCCGGAACCCATGTGGTCACCACCAGCAACACCCAGCCTGGTGGGCTAGGTCAGGGTCGCTTCAACGCTCGAGACTTCGAGCGCCAGATTCAGGCGATTGCAGACCGCTTTCAGGCCCTGCCGATAGACGGTCCCGATTATCGCCAGCGCGGAGTTACCTTACCTAGACTGTGTTCCCAGGCAGAACTCGATTCGCTCGAGCAAATCCAGGCCCGCCCTTACGCGCGGCTCAAGGTCAGCGCGCTCAACCGTCACTTACTGCGTATTCACCCGGCGCGGTTCGGCAAGTTGCTCGAGGGTGTAGAAACCATTTTGCTAGAGAGACTCGAGCCGATACTGGACCAAAACGTGGCTTTACGCTTGGTACATTTTATTGACAAAGTTTACGACTTTGACCTTAAGTTGGCCCTGACCGGAGTGCCACTTGAAAGACTATTTGACTTAGCTTTTCGATTTGGAGCCTACGAAAAGAAATATAGCCGCTGTCTGTCCCGTCTTTCCGAGCTTTTAGGTTCTCGAGTTGGTCCAATCTAAAAATAAATGTTTATAGAAAAATAATCAATTCACGAGCAGCTTTCATTAGAGTATAATGTGTAACAATTTGTGAGCCGAAGCTGATTCGGTCTTATCTGCATTTGTTACACTTTGCTTGTCGAACTCGACAACCGCTGACTGTCTCATCCGTCAAGCTTCAATTCGGAAATGGCGTTTCTAAAAACGCCGCTCGTCTCTACCCATCTAAGGAGTCTGCCATGCAGCTAGAAAACACGGTCCGGTGCTCGTGGGTTCCCGGCACGCTCAACCGAGTACGCATTCTCAAGCAGGGTCTGCAATTCGAAATTGCCCTCGAGCGCCTCGAGAAAGTGGTGGGTCGCACCGCTACTTTTGACCTGTACCTCAAAGGCTTCATCAACCTGATTCTCGAGCCGGAAAAAGCTGACCGCTTAGTCGCCTGAACCCATGTCGCCTGAACCCATCCCGACGTTTGCGCGCCTTCTCAGGAGGGCGCTTTTTTTGGCCTTCCCCGACGTTATACTGACCCAATGCGCTCTCAACTCGCTTTTTTAAAGTTTCATACCGAACAAATGCTGCGCGACCTCGAGCAACTCGTGCGGCTCGAGTCTCCTAGTCGCCATAAGTTCGAGGTAGAGGCGGTGCTCGAGCACATCGAGGTCTGGATGCTCGAGCAGGGTGCGAGTGTCGAGTGCTTTGATTCTGAAAATGGCGACCACCGCCTGTTTACCCTGAGTGGTGCAACTGAGGAGCGAATCGTTATTCTGGCCCACGCCGACACGGTTTGGCCGCTGGGCACACTCGAGCGACTTCCCTTCCGGCTCGAAGACGGCAAAGCTTTCGGTCCCGGCATCTACGACATGAAGGCAGGCGTGGTGCAGGCGCTGTGGGCCTTGAAAGCGCTCGAGACTCTGCCCTGCACGGTGGAACTGCTGGTCACGTCCGATGAGGAAATCGGTAGCCCCACCTCTGGAGACTTGATTGAGCGCACCGCTCAGGGTGCCAAGGCAGTTCTGGTGGTCGAGCCGTCTATGCCGCTCACCGGGGACCTCAAAACCGCTCGCAAGGGTGGGGGAGAGTTCCATTTGACGGTGCAGGGCGTGGCAGCACACGCGGGCCTCGAGCCGGAAAAAGGCGTCAACGCGCTGCTCGAGCTGAGCCATCAGGCGATTGCCCTCACCCAGTTGGCCCGTCCAGAACAGGGAACCACCCTCAGTGTGGGCCGCATGGTCGGGGGTGGCCCCACCAACGTAGTTCCAGCGCAGGCCGAACTGTGGGCCGATTTGCGGGTGGTCACGCTCGAGGAGGCCGAGCGGGTCGAACGTGAGGCGGCGCTGCTCAGCGTGGTCAACCCTCGAGCCAAGATGCAGCTCAGCGGCGGCCTCGAGCGCAGTCCCCTCGAGCGCGGTCCAGGCACGGTGGCCCTGCTCGAGTTGGCCCGTGCGGTGGCCCTCGAGTTGGGCTTTGAGCTGGGCGAAGGTATGGCTGGCGGTATGAGCGACGGAAACCTGACCGCTCCGATTGCACCGACCCTAGATGGTCTGGGCGCGGTGGGCGACGGGGCGCACGCCGACCATGAGCATGTGGTGGTGGCCGAGCTGCCGATAAGGGCGGCGTTGCTGGCTGGTTTGATTGAACGCATTGCGGGGTCGTGATGCTCGAGCGAATTAGCGCAAAATCACCAGGGTCAGAAAAAAGTAGGTAATCGGCACTGAGAACAGCAGTGAATCGAGCCTGTCGAGCAGTCCGCCGTGTCCCGGCAAGAAACGCCCCGAATCCTTGGTACCCAGCGAGCGTTTAATCAGGCTCTCGGCCAGGTCGCCTAGTTGCGCCGCGCTCGAGACCAGCAAACTGAACAGCAGCGCGTCTAGCACGGTCAGACCGCGAATCAGTCCCTCCTGCTCGAGGTAGTAACCCACCGCGAAGGTGAAGATGAAGCTCAGCACGAAGCCGCCGAACGCGCCCTCCACGGTTTTACCCGGCGAGACCTCGGGGGCCAGTTTGCGCCGTCCAAAAAAGCGCCCGAAGAAAAAACCTCCGGTGTCGGTGGCAAAGCTGGCCATCAGCGGCAGCAACAGATACCCAAAGCCCTGCGCTTCGTTGGGCATCTGGCGCAGCAAAATAAAATAACCCAGTAGCCACGGCAGATAAAGCATCCCGAAGACGCTGTACACGACGCGCTCGAGCGGACGTTCTCCCGGCTGCACGATTTCGACGATGAGCAGGTAAATCACGTAAACGCCCAGCACCACCTCGCGCCACGAGCCACCGGGCCACGGCGGAATGGGGTTCCACCACTTCAGGCCCTCGAGCGGCAGCACCGAGGCCAGCATCAGGGCTACCGCGAAGAACATCTGTGACCCCATGCGAACGTCTATGTCGCGGGCGCGGACCATCTCGACGTATTCGCGCAGCGCGAACAGGGTCAGCACAATCATGGCCGGAACGAACACGGTGACGCCGACCCGCAAGATGGCGTACAGCAAGGCAAACGAAAGCATGGCGGGCCAGAAGCGGACCCACACATCCTTCATTCCAACCCCTCGAGCGCGGTATTCAAGTTGTATCCCGCAGGCTCGAGCATGGCGTTCAGTTTAATCCACAGAACGTCCGAAAACCTCACCCGAGGATTTCCTGCTCCTTGCGAGCCACGGTCTCGTCCACTTTTTTGATGAACTCGTCGGTCATCTTTTGCACCTCGGTCTCGGCCCGCTTCACCTCGTCCTCGCCCACGGTCTTTTTCTGCTTATCCACTTCTGTTATCGCTTCACGGCGCAGGTTGCGAACCGCGATTTTGGCGTCCTCACCGTAGGTTTTGGCAGTTTTGACCAGCTCCTTGCGGCGCTCCTCGTTGAGCATGGGGATGTTGATGAACACCGCCTCGCCCTTGTTGTTGGGGTTAAAGCCCAAATCACTGTCCCGGATGGCCTTCTCGATGGGTCCAATCGCTTTGCGGTCCCAGGGAGTAATCAGCAGGGTGCGCGGGTCGGGGGTGGTGATGGTGGCCACCTGCTCGAGCGGCACGGTGGAGCCGTAATAATCCACCACAATTTTCTTGAGCATTCCGGGGTTAGCTCGTCCGGTCCGCAACACCGATAAACTGTTCTCGAGCGCTTCAATCGCTTTATTCATGCGGACTCTAACGTCGGTAAAAATCTCTTTCATAGGCATTCCTCCGGGTTTTGGGGCTGGGAATTAGCGCCCATTATTGTAGCAGAAGGGGTGTGGGTGGGTTCTCGAGAGATTTAGCTCGAGTTGGGTGGGATTCTCTAGCAGGGGAGATGGGGAGATGGGGAGATGGGGAGATGGGGAGAAAAAGACCGCACTCGAGCCGTTACTTACCCTCCTACCGACCTACCGTCTTGGACAGAGCGGTACGTCTTGGATAGAACGGCATCTACCGGGCCTATCCACCTATCGGGCGTCTTGGCCTGAACGGCACCTATCGGGCCAGACCGCCTGTCCGCCTCTTACCCTCAATCCTTTGCTAGTCCCTCAACTCGAGATATACGTCCCCACCTTCTCACCGCGTAACAGTCGCGCCAAGTTCTCTGGCTCGAAGATGTCGAACACCACCAGCGGCATGTTCTTATCGGCGCACAGCGTGAGTGCGGTGGCGTCCATCACCTGAAGTCCCCTGGCGACCACTTCCATATGGGTGATGCTCTCGATTTTGACCGCGTTCGGGTTGGTGCGTGGGTCGCTGTCGTACACGCCGTCCACCTTGTTTTTAGCCATCAGCACCACCTCGGCTTCCACCTCGAGCGCCCTTAAGCTGGCGGTGGTGTCGGTGGTGAAGAAGGGGTTGCCGGTACCCGCCGCAAAAATTACAATGCGGCCCTTCTCGAGGTGGCGCATGGCCTTGCGGCGGATATAAGGCTCGGCCACGCTGGCCATAGCAATGGCGGTCTGCACACGGGTGGGCTGCCCCAACTGCTCGAGCGCGTCCTGAAGCGCTAATGCGTTCATCACCGTGGCAATCATGCCCATGTAATCGGCAGTGGCGGCGTCCATGCCCGCGCCATTTCGCGCGCCACGCCACAGGTTGCCCGCGCCCACCACGATGCACATTTCCACCCCGCTCGAGTCTTTGGCCGCTTTGACTTCTTGTGCTAGCGCCAGGGTTGCTTCGTGGGCGATGCCGAAGCCGTTTTCAGCCGCGAGAAATTCGCCGGAGAGTTTGAGTAGAACGCGTTTGTAGGTCATGAATTCTCCTTCACAGCGGTTATGAGTGGTGAGTGGTGAGTTTTGAGTGGATGATAGCGTTAGCAGATTGCGTGTGCTCGAGCTTGCTTTGAACTCACTACTCATAACTCAAAACTTTTCCCATAAAAAAAGGCGAGCCGAAGCCCGCCTGAGTTTAAATCCCTACTTACGCCCCGACCTCGAAGCGCACGAAGCTGGCAACCGAGTGACCGCCCAGCGTGTCTTGCACCTTCTTGTCGTTATCCTTGACGAAGCGCTGCTCGAGCAGCACGTTGTCTTCGTAGAACTTGGCCAGTTGTCCAGCCACGATTTTCTCGACCAGTTGCTGAGGCTTGCCCTCGTTAATGGCCTTGTTGGTCAGAATTTCGCGCTCTTTCTCGAGGTCGTCGGTGTTGACTTCATCGCGGTGCAGGTAGCGGGGACGCTCGGCGGCGACGTGTAGCGCTACGTCCTTGGCGATGTTGGTCGCCAGTTCTGCGTCGGACACATTGTCGAGTTCCACCAGCACGCCAATTTTGCCGTTGCTGTGAACGTAACCGGCGACCACACCAGGGGTCTCGAGGTAGGCCACGCGGTTGAGTACAAGGCGCTCACCGATACGGCCCGAGGCGGCCAGCACTTCCTCGTTTACGCTCGAGCTGCCGTGGGCGCTGGCCTTGAAAGCTTCGAGGTCGCTCGAGCGGTTGTCCAGCAGCGCCTGCGCGAGGCTCTTGACCAGGGCCTGAAAGTCGGAGTTGCGGGCCACAAAGTCGGTCTCGCTGTTGATTTCCACAATCGCAGCGCGCTTCTTGTCGTCGGAGAGCACGAAAGCCACCAGACCTTCTTTGGCCTCGCGGTCGTCCTTCTTGCCCGCCTTGACGATGCCGCGCTCACGCAGCAGGGCCACGGCCTGCTCTTCGTTACCGTTCGCGTCCGATAGGGCTTTTTTCACGTCCATCATGCCCGCGCCGGTGGACTCGCGCAGTTTTTTAATGGATTCCATCATAAGTTTCACCTCGAGTTTGCCTGCGAGTTTTAGTGTTAAGCGCTTCCCGTCAGAGGAGGGTCAGCACTGGGTCAAAGGTCCGCTCGAGTCATTTTGCGACTCGAGCAGAACCTGTGTAGCGCCTGCTCAGACTTGAACTTGCTCGTCTTGCACGTCAGGAGCAGAGTCGGCGGTCACGGCCTCGACTTCATCCTGATTCACGTCGCCTTCAGCGTCGTCCTCGAGCACGGTTGCGGCCACCACTTCGCCGCCGCCCCGCGCCTCGATGATGAGGTCGCCTACCCGGCTGGTGATGAGCTGGATGCTGCGAATCGCGTCGTCGTTGCCGGGAACGATGTAATCAATCACGTCTGGGTCGGAGTCGGTGTCGGCTAAGGCCACCACCGGAATGCCCAGTTTGCGGGCCTCGGTCACCGCGATGTCCTCTTTGGTGGGGTCCACCACGAACAGCGCGTCGGGCAGGCGGCTCATGTTGCGAATGCCGCCCACGAAACGCTCGAGGCGGTCGCGCTCCTTGCCTAGCTCCACCCGCTCGGCCTTGAGGCGCAAGTTGATGTCGCCCGAATCGAACAGCACGTTGAGCGCGGCGAGGCGGTCAATGCGGGTGCGGATGGTGCGGAAGTTGGTCAGCATTCCACCCAACCAGCGCTGGGTCACGAAGGGCATCCCGGTGCGGCGGGCCTCGAGTTCCACGATTTCCTGGGCTTGCTTCTTGGTGCCCACGAACAAGATGACCCCACCCTTCTCGGCGGTGGCCTTGATGAAGTCGAAGCTGCGGTCAATCTGCTTGAGCGTCTTTTGCAGGTCGATGATGAAAATGCCGTTGCGCTCGGCAAAGATGTAGCGCTTGAACTTGGGGTTCCAGCGCTTGGTTTCGTGTCCGAAGTGAACTCCGGCCTCGAGCAGTTGCTTCATTCCGATGTAAGACATCTTTCTCCTGTTGTGAGAGCGTTCATTTTGAACGTTGTGTACGCCGCCAGGGTTTGTACTGTGCTTAAACAGTGCTCGAGGACACTCTCCGCCTCGAACGCCCAAGGGAGTGCCTGACCGATTTTTCGGCCCGAAAGAGTCTAGCACATGGGGGTGAGGGGAGGGAAGAGCTAGAGTTTAAAGATGTCGAATGAAGCAATCTTAAAATGTGCGACTTGTGCTCAAGAAGCAGTTGACGGTATTTTTTGCGCGAGTTGCCAACAAAAATATACAAGCGACAGATGCGTAGCCTGTGGTGCACAGCGAATCTATACTCTCACTCTCCTTTCTACTGTCGAACCTATATGTGCGACTTGTAGAGCCGAGGAGCGTTTCTCGACTCTTTTACCCGCACAACTTGAACATCTTCAGCAATTGGCTCGGCAGAAAAGAAGAATAGATTTAATTATTCAGATTCGAGAGTATCTCGGCCTTTCACTTTCCGACGCCATAGACGTGATGGTGTTACTTTGGTCCGATTAAAATTTTTGGCATTTCACGGGTGGGTTAATGCTCAGTTCCAGGGGTCCACATAACCCTCGTTCCACTCGAACCACTCGAGCAGGGTGTCCAGCAGATTGCCATTCTTCA
>Ga0123338_10001697_pt1 | contig 21006 bp, 12 predicted proteins | sample grotaG_FD_89793 | JGI IMG/M metagenome (GOLD analysis project Ga0123338, IMG submission 89793) | Glacier valley bacterial and archeal communities from Borup Fiord, Nunavut, Canada, to study Microbial Dark Matter (Phase II) -... | ecosystem: Environmental > Aquatic > Freshwater > Ice > Glacier ...
AGGCGCGTTTCGAGCCACGTCGCGTTGTGCTGGCCGATCTCGACGGCACGGGCACGGCCGACCTCGTCTATTTCGGCGCAGATGGCGTGGTCATCGCGCGCAATCAGGCCGGCAATTCATTCGGCGCCAAAGAGGTAACGCACCTTCTGCCACCACCTCACGCAGAAGTGATTCCGTCGGTGATGGATGTGCGGGGTCGCGGTGTGGCTGGTCTTGTGCAGACCTCGACCGCCCGCGCCGATACGTTCAAAGGCCAGGCCATCCGGGTGGTCGACCTGTTCGATGAAAAGCCGTATCTCCTGACCAGCGTCGACAATGGCCGTGGTCTCAAGACCTCGATTGTCTATGCGCCGTCGACCAAGTTCTATCTGGCAGATCGTTTGGCGGACAAGCCTTGGATGACGCACCTGCCCTTTCCGGTCCGTGTCGTCGACACAGTCACCGTCGACGACGCGGTGGCCGAGACGCGCCTCACGACCAGCTATCGCTATCACCACGGCCACTACGACGGCGTGGAGCGCGAATTCCGCGGCTTTGCCATGGTGGAACAAGAAGATACCCAGACGCTGGCGGCGTTTGCCGGAAAGGGCGAATACCCGCGCGGTCTCGATGAGACGCTCCACATCCCGCCCACGCTGACCAAGACCTGGTTTCATACTGGCGTCTTTCTCGACGGAATGGCGGTATCGCGCCAGCTCGCGAGCGAATATTTCCGCGCCGTCGGTGGCACCTATGCGCTGCCCGATTCGCCGATGCCCAATAGCTGGCTCCCTGAAGAGCGACGCGAGGCCGGTCGGGCACTTCGCGGAAAGCCCTTGCGCGCTGAGATCTACGCTCTCGACGGAAATCCTGTGCCGTATGTAGTCACCGAGACGAATTACACGCTCGTGGCTGAGCGACGCCGGGGCAACAGCCGCTATGCGGTCTTCTCGGTATTTCCACGCGAAACGCTATCGGTGCATCTCGAGCGCACGCTTGGAGATCCGCGGATCCAGCATGAGCTGGCGCTGTCCTATTGGGGATATGGCGACATCAAGGAGAAGGTCGCAATTGGCTATCCGCGCGCCGCGGTACCGGCCCGACGTGCCGAACAGGAACGCCTCTGGGCGCTGCATACGCGCACGGTCACCGTCGACCACGACGCTGACCGCGACCACTACCGAGTAGGGATTCCGACCGAGACCATATCGAGTGAGCTCGTTGTGCTGCCAACGGGCCAAATCCTTTCCTTCGACGAGGTGGTTACCGCAGCGTCTGTGTTGGAGCAAGGCTGGGTATCGCCCGAATTACGCATCGCTCCGGGCCGCTGGCTTACGCAACGGAGCCAGACTCGCTACTGGGCCGATGATCTGGTCACCGAGGCCCCAGCCAACACGCCCGGCTTCCAAGCCCTCGTCAGTCGAACGTTGACCCTGGCACTCACCAACGATCTTTTACAGACGGTGTGGGCTGGACGCGACGCTGATATCGAGACGCTGGCGGCTGACGGTGGATATCTGATCGACGGGGACCTGTATTGGGCCTACGCCGGGACGTTGCACTATGACCCACTGCAATTCTTTCTGCCAAAGTCGTTCATCAATCCTTTTGGTGGCGCCGCGTCGATCCACTACGAATCACCGTATCTGTTGTTGCCGGATTCCGCGAAGGACCCGGTGGGCAACGAGAGTACGTTTGGCAACGACTATCGTCTGTTGGCGCCGCGGTCCGTGACCGATCCCAATCTGACCACAAGCGAAGCGGAGACGGACGAGCTCGGAATCGTCGTTTCCACGAGCGTGAAGAGCAGCGTGGGCGACGGTGGCACGCTCGCAGAGATCGACTACGCCTTTGGCACGCCGAGCATGGTCCATGTCCGCTCGTTCCAAACATTCGGCGCAGGCGGTCAGGTCGAGCAGATGTGGATCTACTCAGATGGCTCCGGTCGCGAGATCCAAAAGAAGCAGCTTGTGGTCGCCGGCCCCGAGGACCCCGACGATCCGAACAGCCCAACGCTGAGTCCCCGCTATGTCGCAACCGGCCGCACGGTGTTCAACAACAAGGCCCTGCCGGTCAAGAAGTACGAACCGTACTTCTCGTCGACGGCGAGCTTCGATACAGAAGCGACTCTTGCCACCCGAGGTGTCACGCCGATCTTGCAATACGATCCCATCGCTCGCCTCATCCGCACCGATCTACCCAACGGCACTTATTCAAAGGTCGACCTCGACGCTTGGTCACAGATGACCTGGGACGAGATCGATACCCTCGATACGACCACATCTTGGTATGTGGACCGCATCGGCGGGAGCTACCTACGCGAGCCCGCGCTTGAGCAACAAGCGGCCATTTCGGCCCTCAAGTTGGCCGGCACACCGTCGGTTGCACACTTCGATGCGCTCGGCCGCGCGGTCGCCACGATCAAGGACGCTGGCAACACCGACCCGCAACAGTTTCACGAGACCTCGCAAGAGCTCGATATCGAAGGCGCGGTCCTGACGGTCCGTGACCCTCGGTTTGTCAAGGTACGCGGTGTCACTGAACGCCTTCGTGTCGTGGAGCAGACCTTCGACATTGTTGGCCGACGCCTCCTTGCCGATAGCGTGGATGCCGGGCTCACCTGGAGCCTGTCCGACGCGCTCGGTCAGTCGCTGTACACCTGGCGCGCCAAAGCAGGCGCTGCGGGAGCATTCCGGCTCCGACACGAATACGACAAAGCCCGCCGCCTCGTCGGCCTTTGGGAACTTGCCGAGGGCGCTACCGCTGAGATCCTGCGCGAGCGCGTTCTCTACCGTGATGGCTCTGGGGTCCCGGACTATGGCGCAGGCCGCGTCTTCGCCGAGCTCGACGGGGCCGGAATTCAGACCTACCGCTACGATTTTCGAGGCCATGTCGACACCACCACGCGCAACGTATTCATCGACGGCAGCGCGCGCGCCGACTGGACCTTGCAAGAGGCCTGGGACGGCCAGGTGCCGCTGCCGCCCAGCCTCGATCTACAACCGCTCGTCGTTCGGCAGACCTGGGACGCTGCCGGACGCCAGGTCACTCGCTCGGCGTCGGTCGGTCCACGCGCAAGTGGCACTGTCTCGACGGGCTACGACATCGCCGGTCGCCTAGCCAGCGTGCACGCCGAGTTGCCAGCGCCGGCTGGACCTACACCCTTTGTCACCAGCGTCGATTACGATGCCAAAGGCCGCCGTCACCAAATCGAATGGGGTCATGGTGCCCACACCACATATCACTACGACCATTTCACGTTTCGCCTAGCGTCGCTGGTCACCGAAAATGCCAGCACGCTTTTTCAGTCTCTTGTCTATGCCTACGATCCGGTCGGCAACATCACTGCCATCCGCGACGACGCGCAAGACACGGTCTACATCGGAGGCAGGGGCACTCCCCCGCGCCGCGACTACACCTACGATGCCCTCTATCGCCTCCGGTCTGCCACCGGCCGCGAGCACCTCAGTCAAGCCACCTACGACCAGCGCGATATCCCAGATCCCCTCGCGTGGCCACTCGCGCACGGTGCCGATCAAAACAAGGTCATCTCCTACCTCGAACAGTACCTATACGACCCCTCCGGCAATCTCACCGAGCTACGCCACAAAGGCGCCCTCAATTGGACCCGCACGCAAACGATCGAGGACCAGAGCAATCGGCTGAACAAATCCACCGTCGACGGCTTCGACTCGCGTTACAAGCACGACGACCGGGGCAACATGACCTCCATGGCGCACCTCGCGCTCATGACCTGGAATCACCGCGACCAGCTCATCTCGGCAAACCGCACTCACCGAGGCAACAGCGCCGACCCCGAAGCCGCGCCCAAAGACACGGCCGGAGTCCACTTCGCCTACGACGGCCGAGGACAACGAGCCCGCAAGACCACAGCGACGTCAGACCGCATTTATCTGGGCGGCTTCGAGCTCTACCGCGACGCCAAAGTCGAGCGCGAAACCCTTCACGTCCTCGATGGCCAACACCGAATCGCTTTGGTCGAGACGCGCACCGGCGGCACCGCGGGACCCGACCAGACCATCCGCTACCAGCATGATGATCACCTCGGCTCCGCCATCGCCGAATTGGACGACAAGGCCAACCCGCTCAGCTACGAAGAGTTTCACCCCTACGGCACCACCGCCCTCTTCGCAGGTCTGGCCTCGAAGCGCTATCGTTACTCCGGCATGGAGCGCGACGACGAGACGGGCCTGCAATCACATGGTGTTCGTCAATACTCCCCTTGGCTCGGGAGATGGATGAGCACAGACCCTGCGGGCCCGGTTGACGGAACGAACCGATACGCCTACTGTCGCAACAGTCCGATCCGGCTCGAGGATGCTCGCGGAACCGATGCCCACCCACCACCGGAGCAGATTGCGTTCTCTGACGACGACGTCAAGTCTCACCCTTCTGCGCATGTCGTAGAACATCAGGAGACCGAACACGAGAAGTACACCAGAGTGTATGCGCGCAACCTCGCCAAATACGAAGAGGCAGCCAATGCACCCCGGGGGATAGATCTGATCGGCAAGGGCGTCTTTATGATTTCGGGCGCAATCCTTGGTTTCGCACTGGCATTCGCCGGTGGAGCTGGCTGGGCCGCAGCGAGCTTGCGGGTTGGTGGCGGAATCGCAGGAGGCATTGCGACGCCGTACGCAGCAGATGCTGTCCTCCCAAAACAAATGGATCCGAACGTCAGGGAGTTTGTCGTCGGTTTGTCAGGCATGGCAGGTGGCGTAGCCGGGGAGATGGCCGGCGGTCTCGGCGGCAACCTCATCGCTCCGACACCCAGAGTTCCACTTGCGTCCGAGTCGTCGCCCACTCTATTTCGGAACAAGTTTCCAACAGACGCGATCGACACTCCGAGAGTAGCTTCAATACCAAGGCTCCGTAGCGGCCAGAAGGTCGGACGATTCAACTACGTCGTGACTCGCGAGGGTCGGCTGATCATCGGACACAAGTTCAATGAGCCGGGCGGTGGGCACATCGACCTTGCTGGAGGAGACCCCGTTCAAGCGGCTGGCGAGGTGAAGATCGTCAAGGGCGAGATCAAATACATTGATAACTCATCGGGCCACTACTTGCCCGATGGACCATCAGCTCAAACTGCCACGGAAAACGCCTTCCAGCAGGCGGGGTTCGATACACAAGGCAAATACGTTAACAAAGTGTGGGATGGTGCCAAATGGACGCCGAAGCAGTAAAAGCGGAGTTCTGGGTGCTATGCCAGGATTTCACGCAGTCATGGGCTGCTGATACGGACACCCGAGACTGGGAGCCTTTTCTATTAGCGATTCTAAGATTCTGCCAGCAGAACGAGGCCTCGCACACGGTACTCGTTGCGTGCTTCGAACAGATCTTGACGGGCGACAAGCGGGTCCCCCTCGAGGCAGTTGAGTTTTGTATGCATACCTTGCGCTGGAATGAGATCTATTCGCTCACGGCGCGGCTGATTCGAGAAGCAACCAATCCCCGAGTACAATCCTCGTTGAGCCATGTACTCAATTCATTTGATCCGGAATGGGAGGATCGTGATCTGTATCCCTACTACTCAATCGGTGAATAGCGCGCTAGCCCGAAGACGACGACGCTCATCGATGTCTGCAACGGCCGATTCGGAGGACCATCATGAATGTCGACGGGGTCACAGGTCGCGACCAGTGAGTAAAAGGCCGGCGAGGTTTGCGCTGACGAAAGAACATTTACGCTGCCGGGCGGAAGCGGCAACGAAAACTACAGCGTACAGCATCGACCCGAGCTATAACGTGACTTCCATGAGGGGCACGTTTCCGAATTCGTGCTCCGCGACCCAACTCAAATCGACGACATCCGTCCAGATACGGGCCGAAATGGCGCTCGCGACGGCTCTCGACCAATCGCGCCAAGCTGCTCCCGGTAGCGAGCACACTTATTGGGTGTCTGTGCATCCTTCGCCGATAGCGCCGGCCGGTGACCCACCGTCTCAGTCATCGAACTGCCTCAGGAGGCTCAGCAGCTCCCTCCGAAGCGCTTTGCGGTCATGGTTGACGTCCCATTGCGCCAGCGCTACCTGCAGCCGATGCCGGACCTCGTCAGCTGGGTTTTCTACCATTCTCCCGCAAAACGGATCGAGACCGATCGAGACCGCTGCCCCTTTGTTGGTCAAGTCGTCGTCAGCGACGGTCCCCCCCACTGAAACCGATCGAGACCGATCGATGCCACCGTCGGTGTGCAGGCTTCGACTCCCGGCGCCTCCACTACTTCCTTTTAACAATCCGCGGCCTTACTAAAACGGTAGTAATCGCGGTAGTAACTTTCACCGAATCTAGTGAGGATTTCGGCGCCGCCGGGCTGAGCTTCAGCTTGGCCACTTCCTCTCAGAGCACCGTCCATTTCAGCGTGACGTATCCGCCGATGGCCCGCTCGGGCCGGCCGGGGTTGTGTGTGCAGCGCTCGAGAATGTCTTCACGCGCTCCGCCTTCGATGGCGAGGGAGATCATCGTGCGTCGTGACCGCGGCGGTGGCGAAAACCGAGCGCCACGAGATCTTCGCGCAGTCATTTGGACGAGTATGTCTTGTTGCGCATTCCTTCCGACGGTGCGTGCGCTCGACGCCGCGCTGCGTGCATCGGCGCCATCGGCACCACGAGGTCATCTGGGGTTGGTTCGCGGCCCATCATCTGCTGCCAGCCGCTCGACTTCCACTCCGCAAGCATCGCGGCGAGCACCGCATGGACCGGCATTCTGCGCACACGCTTTGTCTTGGTGCGCCCCTTGTTGTACGAGGTCGCGACGAGGAGCGCGCCGAGCGGTGTCACCTCGGCGTCCCAGTGGCGAAAGCGCAGCCCTGCTGCCTCGCCGTGCCTGAGGGCCGCGAGACCTTCGAGTCCGTAGAGGAGCTGACGATCCCGCGGCGCGCTCATCCGCGATCAGCATCTCCAACTCGGCGGCGCTGCAGATCGCGGTCGGACGCCATTCGGCGTTCTTGTCGACGTTCTCGCCGAGCTGATGCTTGGTGAGGACACAGAGCGTTGCGTCGATCAGCTCGGCGATCACCGCGTCGCGGAAGAACGCCTTGCACACCGAGTAGACGTTGTAGATGGTCTTCGGTGCGAGCTCGGCTGCTTGCGCTCGCTTGACGACCACCAGGTTGTGTCGCGTGCGCACGCCACCCAGCGCCATATCGCCCAGCTTGTCCGCGCCCACCGGCGTCGAGAGGATGTGATCGCGCAGCCGCGCTTGGTGGCCGGTTCCGCGACGAGTGCCTCAGCGTCGAGTGGTTCCGGTCAAGACGCGAGGCGGTGGCCATGATTGAGACCTGGCGCAAGCACTACAACGAGGTACGGCCACACAGCTCGCTCGGATATTTGACGCCGCACGAGTTCAAAACCAAAACAGCTACGAAGACACTTCTCCAGAATTGATTGGTCCGAAGAAACGGGGCAGATCAATCCCGGCACTATTGCCCCAAGTCCGTCTCAGAATGGTTTGGCGCCTGCAGGGATCAGCCAGTCTTTGAGTGTCGGATCGAACCGAAGTTTGAAGATTTTTTCGTCGGCTTGCACGAAGAAGGCGCGTGACTTGGTGGGATCTTTGTCGGTGAAGATGTGGCGGTGGCCAGCAGTGGCGCCGGTCAGGCCAAACGGAAATGCGCGGACCGAGCCAGTGATGTCTGGCGTGCTGTGCGAGATCTGCTCGCGCCGGATGAAACCGAGCGTGATACTCGCGTCGCCCGACGATCCGTCCGGCTCGACGAGCTGGTACGGACTGGGATCGGGCGGCAGCGGCACCGCCGTTTTCGCCGCGAGTACCGAGAAGTCGAAGTACCCGGTGTCGATCGCGTCGCTCGTGGGCGATGCGCCGAACTCCTTGGCGAAGTAGTCGTAGACTTTGGCGTAGGTGGTGGTGTCTGTCGACATGAGCTGCAGCGACGCTCCACCGATGCTCTTGGTCAGGAAGCTCGCACCGACGCCGGGCGGCGCCTGGAACACGGAGATGCCGAGAAAGTTCGCCGCCGCCGCACCATATGTGGAGGACGACCGGCGAAACAACTCATCCATCTCGCGCTTCACCATGTTGATGGTTGTGTGCAGGACGCTGACATCGGGCCCGCTCTTGAAGCTTACGGTGAAAAGCGCGTTGCGTCCGGTGCCGAGCTTGATCTCAGCCAGTGCGGCCTGTGTCGACTGGTGGAACTCCTCGACCGCAAGGCAACCCCAGATCTTGTACGCACCGCTCGACGAAAACGCGGCCTTGAGATGGCTCACCACGTTCGTCGAGTTGAAGTCTTTGGTACGACCGTCGGCGTCGCTAGCGTCGCGCGCCAGTGCGGATGGGTGGCCGTCGTCGGTGTTGGCCAGTACAGGCCCGCCGATGAAGGCGTGGCTGAAGAGGCTCGCCTCTGCGACGGAGCCCGGTCGCGCGCTGCCAACTGCCCCGAGATACTCGTAGAAGTCGACGATGCTGATAGTGCCGCTCTTCTGCAGTCCGCCCCGCGCAATGGTCTTTTCCCTCATCTTCAAGAAGCCACCCCCGACCTTCGGTACCGAGGTGACGCGGTTCGAGTCATCGAACGAGAAAATCGTAAGCAGCGTGCCGTCGTCGATCGTGCTCCTGCGGCGCAGCTCCTTTGCGCGATCTTCCGCGAAGGTGCGAAAGCGTGTCGCAGGCGTGTGTGTGTCGGAGCCGCTGACAAACACGAACTCGTTGGCTGGTACCAGCATGACCGATAGTGTGACCGTCTTGCGCGTTGTCGAGCCGCTCACTGTGCGGGTGGCGTTGATGCCGACAGTGGCTGCCCTCCCGCCCTTGTCCTTCGTCTTGAACTCGCCAGTCCCGGCATCCTTCTCCATCACGATCCGCTGCATCACCGGCGCTCTGCCGCTCCTGTGGACAATCAACCGCCAGTCATCCGCGGAGGGCGTGAACGGTGAGGCGGTGTAGAGCCCCTTCCCCTTGTTCTTCGTCGAGACGGAGTGCGTGGCCGGCATGCCTGTGAATGGATAGGAGCCGGTGATGTTCGACTCCAGATCGAACACGACCGTCGCGTCGTCGATCACCGCTCCAGCTTCGTCCGTGACCTCGACGATCCATTTTTGTATCAGGGTCATGATGGGTTCCTCGCTACGACTGCACTGGGACCAGCTCCTCGAGCCAGTGAGCCCAGATCGTCGGGTTGTCATCGTCCGCGACCAGCTGCGAGTCCCACAGCGTGAGTGGACCCGAAGGTGCGATCGCAATCAGCGTGTACTCCTGCTTCTCGTGCAAATCGTGGAACTCGACGTGTACGAACCCATCTGCGCGCGTGGCCGAGTCGAGTGGCACTTCGAGATCCACTCCGCCTCCAGTGAGGCGGAGAGTGACACCCTTCGGTAGTTGATCGACAACATCGGCGGCCCACTCGACGGCGACAGTCAGCTTACGTTCGGCTGGCGCGTCGTCGAGATCGACGGTCTCGACCACCGCGTCGCGCCATTTCTGGTACTCCTTGCAACCGGGCGCCTTGCACTTCTGCGGCGGCGGCGAAACCGCACCGTCGAACAGCAAGATCTCAACCCGGCGATTGCGCGGCTCGTCGACGCCCGGGCCGGTCTGGATCTCGTTGTGAAACGGTCCGCAGCCGTGTGTGAGCGGCGCTGGAATCTCCTTTGGCACGCTGGTTCCTTCGAGCGCCATGTAGGAGGTCACCAGCTCTCGCCGCGTCGGTTCGCCAGCTTGGTTACCATCGACGGGAAGCACCGACTGCTGGCGCGCGTCGTTCACCGACTGCTGAAAGTGGCTCACCGCAGCGCGGGTCTCGGCGTCGTCGACGCCGGTCACCGGGCCAGAGAAGAACGGTGGACTACCGTCAGGCAGTGCGCTCAGCATGTGCTGCACTTCTCGCACCCCCCAGCGTTTCTCAAACGCCTTGTCGGCCCCGAACCAGCTCATCCACGCCGGCACCTGGTCGAGCAGGAACGCCGCGATGGAGTCGGCCCGCTCGACAGAAAGGGTCAGATTGTACGAGTCCTGCCCAGCAGTGTCGGTATGTCCTACGACGAGGATTTGGGCACCCAAATGATCGCCGTAGTAGTCCGTGAGCCCTCGAATGCCGTGCATAGCCGACGGCAGCAAGAACGACTTGCTGGTCTCGAAGAACAGTCCGGTTAGTCGGCCGCGGTAGGCACGCGTCGGTACCTCCACGCGGGAGCGCCGCCCAATCGGGAGTGAAACGCCCGCAACCTTGTATGGGAGGATCTCCTTGTCGGGGCTGTCCGGATTCGGCACGTCGTCAACGGTGACGGCGGGCAGCAGCAGGGTGGCGTTGCCGGGCGCGGTTAGACCGCTGATGCGAATAACTCCGTCGCTGCTGCCACTCGAACCGCTACGCTTGGTGCCATCGGGAAGCTGCAACTCGAATTTGACTTGGCGCTGCGGGAAGCCGCTAGGATCGAGAAGCTCGATCTCGATCTGATCCGCCTGGACAGCTGCGGGGTCCTGGCTTGGACCGGAGTTTGGGCCCTCTTGGGTGGCCGGGTTGTCGGGCGTTGTACTGGTAGCTCCGCCTGCGCCACTTCCACTCTCTGATGAACCGCTACTACCGCCTCCACTTCCGCCACCGCCTCCACCTCCGCCAGCACCTCCTGCATTGCCGCCACCACCACCGCCGCCACCACCACCGGAATCTCCGACGATGACATCGCTGCTGCCCTCGATCAGCTTGCCGACGCTGCCGCAGTGCTTGGTCGCATCGTCTTTGCGGTGCGCCGCTTTGCCGTTGATGAGCACCGTCGCGCTGCCCTTGAGCGCCGTCCAGGTGTTCGGCCCACAGCACGCTGTGTGGATGCCGGGGTCGTCCGTGCGGAGCGCCGGCTTGCCGTTAACGTTGACGTCCGGAGAGCCGGCGATCCCTGGCCCGACGCCTGGATGCGGACAGCCAGGGCAGCCGTGTGCGTCCGCCTCTACCTGCGCCTTGTCTCCCAGCCGTCCCTGTCCCGGCACGCCTCGTCTCCACCCGCCAAAGTGCCAACACGCTCCGCGCCAGAGGTTATCGGACGTCTCTGCCCAAATGTTGCGCTTTTTGCGTTCAAAGCAAAATGCCTGAGCGACGCGCGCTCACAATGGAAGCGACCGAAGTTGCCTTGAGCGTCGGGCGGGAACCCGATAGAGGCGCTGTGGCGGCTGGGTCAGGAAATAGACGCAGTCACCGTCGGCGGCGACCGCATTCATCAGCGAATCGCCGGTCGCCAGCGAGCGGAGCTGCCCATCGCCGCGCCCGATCGAGGAGAGGTTCGGGTCCGAGTTCAGGTCGACCCAGTAGACCGACTGCCCGTCGATATTCGATCACCAGTCACGGAAGGGAACGTCGCAGCCCCTTAGCCGCCTCGTGTAGCGGATTCCCGCAATTTCCCGGGTCTGTGTAACCGCACCATTGGCGATCAAGAGATGGTCTGCCGGGCTATTCTGACCTGCCCCGTTTCTTCGGACCAATCAATTCTGGCGAAATGTCTTCGTAGCCGTTTTGGTTTAGCGCAGGTGCTTCGCCTAACCACAGCGTGAGTGTGATGCGCATCCGTTAGCGCCAGCCGCCACCGAGCGCCTGGTACAGCCCCACCACGGCTGTCATCTGGCGCTTCTTGTTCTCGATGAGCTCCAGCTGTGATTCCAGCGTGTCACGACGCGTGAGCAGCACTTCCATGTAGTCCGCGCGGGCCGCGGTGAAGAGCCGCGAGGAAATGCCGATCGACTGGGTCAGCTTTTCGACCTGCTGCGTCTGCAGCTCGTTGCTCTTCTCGAGATTCTTGATCATCGAGAGCTGCTTGACCACCTCGGTGTAGCCCGCAAGGATGGTTCGCTCGTACTTGTAAACGGCCTGCATCTGTTTCGAGTTGGCCGTAAAATATGACGCGGTGAGCGCCTTTCGATTGAAGAGCGGCGCGAAGATGTCTGCCGCGAGGCCGTACACCAGCGACGCCGGCGTCGAGACGATCTTCAAGAAGTCGAAGGCCTGGTACCCAATCGACCCGCTGATACCGAGCGTAGGGTAGAAGCTCGCCTTGGCCACCTTGAAGTCGAGCTCGGAGGCCTTGAGCTCCAGCTCCGCCTGCTGCACGTCGGGCCGGTTCTCCAGCAGCTGCGACGGAATCCCGGTGTGCACGATGGCCGGCACCAGCTCGACGAAGCTCTGGGCGCTTCTGTCGACGTGCTGGGGGAACCGACCGACCAGGAAGTTGATTCGATTCTCGGTCTCGACGATCTGTTGCTGTATCACATACCGACGACTCTGGTTCTTGAGCACCTCGGCCTCGAACCGCTTGACCGCCAGCTCGGTCACCTTGGCGGCTTCTTTCTCGAGTCGCATCATCACCAGCGCGCTGGTCTGGATCTCGATGTTCTGATTGACGACCTCGAGCTGCGCATCGAGTGCCATCAGCTCGTAGTAGGAATTGGCCACTTCGCCGACGAGTATGGTGACCGCGAACTTCTTGCCTTCCTGACTCGACAGAAAGCGCAGCACGGCCGCCTTCGTCGCATTGCGCAGCTTCGACCAGATGTCGATCTCCCAGGAGAACGAAAAGCCGAACCCGAAGCTCGGAAGATTCTGCGCGACACCATGCGCGTCGTCACTGACTCCCTGGCTCGTGTACTGCCCAACCTTCTCGATGCCGGCGCCGACCCCGAAACCTACCTTGGGCCAGATCTCGCTACGGCGAGCCATCACCTCGTTTTGCGCGATGTCGATCTCGAGCGCGATGATGTTGAGCTCCTGGTTGTTCTTCAACGCGGTGTCGACCAGAACCTTGAGCTTGGGGTCGGTGAAGAACTCGTTCCACTTCAACATCCCGGAGTTTTTGCCATCCTTGTCGACGTTCTGACCGACGAAGCTCTCGGGGACCACCTTGTTCGGTGCCCGAGCTCGACCATGTGGCAGCGCCGGCAAACAGCCCGAAGCGAGGAGACACGACAACCAGATCGCGCGCGCTGGGCTACGCATGGTGCACGATGTCCTCGGTGAGGGGAACCTCGTCTTCGTCACGGATGAGCTTTCTGCCTTCGGCGATCTTGCCGAACACGTAGTACAGCCCGGGCACGACGATCACGCCAAAGAGCGTCCCGAACAACATGCCACCCAGCGCCGAGGTGCCGATGGTGCGGTTGCCGATCGCGCCAGGGCCGGTGGCGAAGACCAGCGGGATGAGTCCGGCGATGAAGGCAAACGAGGTCATGAGAATGGGCCGGAAGCGACTCTTGGCACCCTCGATAGCTGCCTCGGCGACCGACAGCCCCTCCTCATGCTTCTGTGCCGCGAACTCGACGATGAGGACGGCGTTCTTGCCGAGTAGACCGACCAGCATGACCATGCCCACCTGGGCGTAGATGTCGTTGGCCAGGCCCACGAGCTCGAGCAACTGAAACGCGCCGTAGACTCCCGCCGGCAGCGACAGCACCACGGCGAGCGGAATGACAAAGCTCTCGTACTGGGCCGCCAGCACCAGATAGACGAACAGCAGCACCACCATGAAGATGTAGAGCGCCTCGTTTCCACGCCTGGCCTCGTCGAACGAGAGCCCCTCCCAGGCGATGTCGTAGCCGCGCGGCAAGGCCTTCGCGGCCACCTCATGAACGGCGCGGATGGCGTCGCTGCTGGTGAACCCGGCGGCCGGCCCGCCGCGGATCGCCGCCGAGTTGTAGAGGTTGTACCGGGTGATCTCGTTGGGCCCCTGGGTCTTCCTGAGCTTCATGAAGGCCGAGTACGGCACCATCTGATCGTGATCGTTCTTCACGTAGAGCTGCAGGATGTCCGAAGGCAGCCGGCGGTATTCGGGGGCGGCCTGGGTATAGACCTTGAAGTACTGCCCGAAGCGGATGAAGCCCTGGTCGTAGGTGCTGCCGATGAGGATGTCGAGGTTCTCGAGCGCCTTGCCGATCGACACGCCCTTCTGCATCGCCAGCTCGTTGTCGATCATGAGCTCGTATTGGGGATAGTTCGCCGCGAAGAAGGTGAACAGGCCCGTCAGCTCCTTGCGCTTGCGGAGCTCGACCATGAAAGCCTGGTTCACCTTGTCGAAGTCCTGGTAGTCGGTCGAGTTGGTCTTGTCGAGGAGCCGCAGCGCGAAGCCGCTGGCTGCGCCGTAGCCCGGTACGGCCGGCGGCTCGAAGAACTCCACCAAGGCGCCAATGTCCTTGGTCTTCTTCTCGAGCTCCTCGATGAGCGCGTGGATCGACTGTTTTCGTTCCGACCAGTCCTTGAGGTTGATGAGGCAGGTGCCGGCGTTGGAGCCGCGTCCCTCGGTCAGCACCTCGTACCCCGCCAGCGACGAGACCGACTGCACGCCCTCGACATCCTTGACCAGTGTCTGCACGCGCCGAGCGACGTCGTTGGTCTGCTCCAGCGTCGAGCCGGGCGGTGTCTGGATGATGGCGTAGATCATGCCCTGGTCCTCGTTGGGGACGAAGCCAGACGGCAGCCTGGCGCTTACCAGGAAGATGCCCACCGAGAACACCACCAGCATCCCCAAGCTGAGGATCCGCCTGGTCACGATCAGCCGCAACAGGCCCACGTATTTCGCCGAGACCTTCTCGAAGCCACGATTGAACAGCGCGAGGAACAGCGCAATGGGTGTGCGACGCTTGGGCCCTTTGTCGTGGCGCTTCAAGATCATCGCGCACAGCACCGGAGTCAGCGTGAGTGCCACGACGCCGGAGACGATGATCGACGTGGCCATGGTGACGGCGAACTGGCGATAGAAGATGCCGACAGGCCCGGTCATGAAGGCCACCGGAACGAAAACGGCGGTCATCATGAGGGTGATGGCGATGATCGCGCCGCTGATCTCGCCGAGCACCTGGGTGACCGCGCGGTATGGCGACAGGTGCAGCTCCGCCATCTTGGCGTGCACCGCCTCGACGACGACGATGGCGTTGTCGACCACGATGCCGATGGCCAGCACCAGCGCGAAGAGCGTGATGAGGTTGATGGTCATGCCGAACGCCTGCATGACGATGAAGGCCGCGACCAGCGACACGGGGACAGCCAGCGCCGGAATCAGCGTCGAGCGCCAGTCGCCGAGGAAGATGAACACCACGAGCGCCACCAGCAAGAAGGCCTCGATCAGCGTGTGGACGACTTTCTCGACGGAGGCATCGAGGAAGTTCGAGACGTCGTAGCTGATCTCGTACTTCATGCCCGGGGTGAACGAGCCCTTCAGCTCTTCCAGCTTGGTCTTGACCGCCGCGATCACCTCGTTGGCGTTGCTGCCGAAGCTCTGCTTGAGCACGATGGCCGCCGACGGATGGCCGTTGAGGTTGGAGTAGATGTCGAAGAACTCACTGCCTAGCTCGACGTCGGCGACGTCCTTGAGGCGCAAGATCTGGCCGTCGGGCTTGGCGCGCAGAACGATGTCGGCGTATTGCTCGGGCTTGTTGTAGCGCCCGCCGTAGATGAGCACGTACTCGAGCGCCTGGGCGTGCTTGCCCGAGCTCTGACCCGTGCGGCCGGGGCGACCGATCACGCTCTGCTCGTCGATGGCCTTCATCACCTCGTCGGTCGAGAGGTTGTAGGCGCGCATCCGGTCCGGTTTGAGCCAGACCCGCATGGCGTACTGCCGGCTCCCGAGGATCTGGGCCAGACCGACGCCCTTGATGCGCTTGATCTCCGGCAACAGATTCGCGTTGGCGAAGTTGTAGATGAATTTCTCGTCGGCGGTGGTGTCGGTGGAGTACAGGTTCACGTACATCAGCATGCTGGGCTGCACGCGTGACACGATCACGCCCTCGCGTTGCACGAGCGGCGGCAAGCGGTTCATGACCTGATCGACCGCGTTCTTGACGTTCACCACGGCGCGGTTGGGATCGGAGCCGAGCTCGAAGATGACCTGGATGGTCGCCTCGCCGGCGCTGGTCGCGTCGGAGATGATGTACTTCATCCCCTGCACGCCGTTGATCGACTTCTCGAGGGGAATCAGCGTCGACTTGACCAGGACGTCGGCGCTGGCGCCGGGGTAGGCGATGGTGACGATGACCCGCGGTGGGGAGATCTCGGGGAACTGTGAAACAGGCAGGGTGCGCATCGCCAAGAGGCCCAGGAAAACCAGCACCAGGGAAAGGACGATGGCGAGGACGGGCCGATGTATGAATCGCGTGAACATGATCTCGCTCTCGTGACGAAGGTGGGCTCAGCCGGCCGGCACTTCGAGGTGGGAAAGAACCTGCTTCGGCTCGAGGTACTTGGTGGAGATCTTGTCGCCGTCCTTGACCTTGCGGAGCCCCTCGAGCAGCACCTTGTCCTCGACGGTGAGGCCGCTCTCGACGACGTAGACCTGGGACAGCTCCTTGGCGACGGCGATCTGTCGCGCGTGGACCACGCTATCTTTGTCGACGACGAACACGAATTTCTTGTCGAGCACGTCGAACGTCGACTTCTGCGGAACCAAGAGCGCATTCTTCAGCGGCGTGGTCGCCAGAATCTTGCCGGTTTCTCCGTGACGCAAGAGGCCCTCGGAGTTGGGGAAGGTTGCCCTGAAAGCAATGGTGCCTGTCTCGTTGTTGAAATCGGCCTCGATGGTCTCGACCTTGCCCGGGTGTGCGAACGGCTTGCCGTTGGCCATCACCAGCTTCACCGTCGCTGCGTCATGGTCAGCGCGCGTTTTGTAGTCGAGGTACTCGGCTTCGTTGACGTTGAAGTACACCCACATCTTGCTGTTGTCCGATAGCGTGCTCAACAGATCGCCCTCCTCGAGGAGGCTGCCGCGCCGGACATGGAGCTTGTCCATGATGCCGTCGAATGGGGCCCTGATATCGGTGAACCCGAGGTGGACCTTGGCGAGCTCGAGCTGGGCGTTGGCCTTGTCGAGCTTCGCCTTGGCCAGCGCGAGCTCGTTGGGGGAGACGACATTGCCGTCTGCGAGTTTCTTGGTGTTCTGGTACTCGATCTCGACGAAGGCCGCCTCCGCCTTGGCCTTGGCAAACTCGGCCTGATACAGCGTTGGTAGGATTTGAAACATCCGCTGGCCCTTTTTTACTGCCTGGCCTTCGTCGACAAAGACGTTCTGCAGGTAACCACTCTCGAGTGCGCGCAGCTCGATGTGCTGGATCGCGCGAATCTGGCAAACGTATTCCCGCGTCACCTCGGTGTTGGTTCTGTCGGGGCTGGTCGTCTCGAAGACGGCGCTTTCTTCGCGGGTCTCCGACTTCGAGCGGCAGGCTGGCAGGGAGAGGGTGGCCAGAAGGCCAGTGAGTGCGAAAACGACGTTCTCGATGGTGGTCATATTTCCTGAGAGCTCCTCGCGAACGGTACGGTCCTGTGTGGCTTGCTGCGTGATGCACGAACCAGGCCATTTTGGAACGTCGCGTCAAGCGGACTCGCCGACGGCGGCCGCTGTTAAGCGATCGAACAGCCACGCGCAGGTTGTAAAAAAAAATGCCACCGCGAGGACGAAGCCGGACCGGTGTCGAGTTGCCGACCGTTGTGCGTAAGTCCCACCACCGCCCGGCGACTGTCGCCCGGATCACGACGGCGTTCGATGAGCGCCTTGTCTTCGAGTCGGCGCAGCGCCGCCGACATCGTACCGACATCGACGTGCAATACGCCAGCCAGCTGACCGGCGGTGATGCCAGGATACGCGCCCACACAGAGAATGATGAAGCGTTGCTGGGCGGTGAGGCGCCGCTCCATCGCCCGCGACAGGCGCGCGAGCGAGTGCTCCAGTTGCCAAAGGTGGCGCAGGAAATCGAGCGCTGGACCAACAGGGAGCTCACTGTACTCATGCGAATCGGCCATGCCGCTCCTTGGCACGAAGAGCGCGGTGTTGGCTGCTTTCAGCGAACGCAGGCGTAGCAGCGCGTCGCCCTTGTTCGGGGCGCGCTCGGGCACCCGCATGGGCAGCGGCAGCACGGCTACCGCCTCCCTGATCCTGGCGCGCGCCTGCCGCTTCAGCCGCGAACGACGATCGTGGACGGCCAGCGAGTAGCGCTTGTCCTCGACTTCGACGCCGGGACAGCTCGCCAGCTCCGCCTTGAGACGCGGTCCAATGCGGGCGATCTCGCGCTCGAACACGTTGAGGTCCGCTCCCGGTTCCAGTCCGTGGTTTCCGATGACGTACTTCACCGAAGCTCCGCCGAGGCGTGCCGTCACGTCGTCGCAGGCGTGTCCGGAGATGACCGCGCACGAATACGGATCACAGACCTATCGGAACGGCCGCGAGGTGCGCATGCGCATGGCAGCTCGATTCCGGTCGGCGACGATCGGCGCGAGGGTGCCGTCGAAATCAAAAGCCAGCACGACGATATGCTCGACGCCAAAGCCGGCCTGGCGGGCTCGGCTATTTCAACGACGAGCGCCCGCATCAATCCCTCGGCTACAACGTTCCGTCGCAGATCCATTTCTCGCCTTTCTCTGAGCAGGATTTTCAGACGTGCAAATCGCAGTTCGCCACGGCGACTTTTGGACCACCGAATATCGACGATGCGGATCTTCGAGACCATGTGGTCTTGTTTGACCAGAGCGAGGACCAAGGCTGTGTGGCAAAGCTCGAGATGGTGGCGTTGAGTTGTACGAGCGCGGTCGACGCGGCGGTGGTCGACGCGTATTTTTGCCGTGACGCCTTTCGCGGCACACTTTCTGTGGGGGCGATCTGTGGCTTGGTCGCAAATGTGGCGTGTTTGCAGGGCGCGACATGCGCGCCGACGTTGCAGTCCACGACCAGTGGCACCTGCGTGGCGACGACAGCGCTGCCCTCGTCGCGGGTAGCTGACGGCCAACCCTGTATATTGGATGAAGATTGCATCAGCTATCAATGTGTTAGTAAGATCTGTGGGGCCGCCCTGTCCGTGACTCAGTTCCGCTGTAGATGAGGCACATGCGGCGGAGTCTGGGTCACGTTTTTGTTGTTGTAGCTAATCCAGTGTCCGGTGGCGCCGCCGTGGTGCATGTTGGCGACTGGAGCATCGAAGCCCGTGCAATCGCTAGCGCGCTTGCGGGCGATAGTGGCGGACCTGCCGGCGGATTGATTGTCTTGGATAGACGACGGAGGTGAATATGCGTAGATCTGCACTTAGAGATTTTCTGACCCGCGTTCTGCCACTTTCGGCGCCGCTTTTTTGGGGCGGCTGCTGCCCGGACGACATTGTCGACGTAGTCGTGATCGTCGACGGGGGGGTCCCAGGCGGTCTCACCGACGCGGCTTGCGCGCAAATCTGTGCCAACGGGGAATACCCACCGGGAAAAAGAATCACTGACGTACGCGGTTGTCTGGAAGGCGATTTGGATATGGGCGAGTACTTGTGCGTAACCAAGAGGCTTTTGTGCGGGGGCCGGGCTGTAAGCGGCTTTCGCTACGGCCTTTCATCTGGGCCGCTCATTGGGCAGTGGTTTTCTCGCATGGCGGCGCTGGAGAGTGCGTCGGTGGTTGCCTTTCGACGGCTGGCTCGTGAGCTTGCTAGCTTTGAGGCTCCGACCGCATTAATTCATCGTACGTCGCTCAGCGCACTGGAAGAGCGCCGCCACGCGCGCGTGATTCTGGCCTTGGCTGAGCACTTTGGGTCGGGACCGGCCAGTGTGTCGTTCGAGAATGCCGATACACACCGCTCGCTTGAAGCGGTTGCGCGCGAGAACAGCGTCGAGGGTGTTCGCGAGCTTTGGGGCGCTGTGGTCAACGCATGGCAGAGTCGCCATTCTGCAGATCCTCTCGTGCGCGACACCCTTGCCGATATCGCAAACGATGAAAGTGGACACGCCGATCTCGCGGCTGATATCGAGATGTGGGCTCTCGGACGACTTCCCGAGGCGAGCCAGCGTCGGGTTCGGGACGCGAAACGTGCGGCGGTTGCTGCGGTGCTCGACGACGCGGGTTTGACAGTACCGTCGGAGCTGGTCGAGATCGCCGGCCTGCCTCCGTCTGCCGTCGCTCGGCAACTGGCCACTGAGCTGGCGGGCGGAGTTTGGTCGTCATGAGAATCCTCGCTGGCATGACGGCGCTGTTGGTGGCGTGTACTCCGCCAACACCCGGCGCTGACGGTGGCAGCCCGGACTTGGCGCAGCCCTCGAATCCGACCGGCCTCCGAACGGGACTGGTGATGGTCCAAAGCAACACCGCGGTTGGGCCGTTGCCCGCTGCTGCGTCTGCGGCGGCGCAGTTTTCTGAATTTCCTGCCGGCATGGCTGCTGTCGAGCATACGAGCAGCCTCGGGGCCTGCGTGCTGACCGTCGTCGAGAGCGCAAGCGCGACCGGGAATAAGCCCCGGCTGGCAAAGACCGCGGGCACCGTCACCATCTCCGGCGGTAAGAAAACGGTCACGCTCAGCGGGCAGAGCACGTTCACTGACACCATGCCGCTATGGAATGGCGGCGAAACGCTCACCATTATGGCCAACGGTGCCGATGTGCCTGCGTTTACATCACAGGCGACCGCGCCAAGCCAGGTCGTGGTGACTGCGCCGGTGCCGACTACGTCGGCCATGCCCACCGTCGCTGTGGATCGAACCAAGGACTGGACGATCGCGTGGACGGGGGGCAGTGCGGGTTCTGTGCGAATCTCTCTCCGCTTCAATACCTTCCAACCGGGCGTATATATGACGTTGCTCGATTGCAGTTACCCGAGCGCGGGCAATTCGGCAACCATTCCCCAAGCCGTGCTGCAGCAACTCCCGCAAGGCGCATCCGGCACGATCGAGATTGGCGCCGGTGGCACACAGAACGTGACGGCGGGCGATTACTCCGTGTCCGTATCGGTGCAGGGCTACGCCACTTGGTCGACAACAGGCACGCCTGCGTCTGCGAGCTTGCAGCTCAATTAGCCAGCGGGGCGGAGTATATCAATCGTCGAGCTTGCCGACGAGGCGCAGCAACTCCCGCCGAAGCGCTTTCGGGTCCTGGTTGCCGCGCTGTCGTCGCTGCGTGACTACGTAGGCCGCATGATGCCTATCGCTGGCCAAGAGCCCTAATCTAGAAGCGCTCGGCTGATTCTCGTCAGACACAGCTTCGCCACACGGCGCCATTCGAATGTGGCGTAATGGTCATATTTGGGGAGGTCCGACACGATGCCTTTAGCCTGGGCCGCCAACAACGAAC
>Ga0123338_10001699_pt1 | contig 20999 bp, 20 predicted proteins | sample grotaG_FD_89793 | JGI IMG/M metagenome (GOLD analysis project Ga0123338, IMG submission 89793) | Glacier valley bacterial and archeal communities from Borup Fiord, Nunavut, Canada, to study Microbial Dark Matter (Phase II) -... | ecosystem: Environmental > Aquatic > Freshwater > Ice > Glacier ...
CGCGTAGATCCACCAGCTGGGCGGCAAATGTGTTGCCTGCTCTGACTCCAACGGAGTCATTTATGACGAGAAGGGTCTCGACCTCGACCTGGTCAAGCAGCTAAAGGAAGTCGAGCGTCGGCGCATCGAGGAGTACGCAAAGAAACACAAACATGCCAAGTATATCGCCAACGGCAACATCTGGGACATTCCGTGCCAGGTCGCAATGCCTTCGGCTACCCAGAACGAGATCAACGGCAAGGATGCCGCCACTCTGATCAAGAACGGCTGCATCGCTGTCGGCGAAGGCGCCAACATGCCGACCACACCTGAAGGAGTTAAGGTGTTCTTGGACGCAAAAATTGCCTATGGCCCGGGCAAGGCAGCCAATGCCGGCGGTGTCGCCACCTCTGCTCTTGAAATGCAGCAGAATGCCGGTCGCGATTCCTGGTCCTTTGAGTATACCGAGAAAAAGCTGGAAGACATCATGATCAACATCCACCGCAACTGTTTTGAAACAGCAGAGGAATACGGTGCACCGGGCAATTATGTACTGGGTGCCAACATCTGCGGCTTTATCAAAGTGGCCAATGCTATGGTTGCCCACGGCATCATCTAACAGTCAACATTCAAATGAATAAAAAAAAGCCCGGTTTCCGCCGGGCTTTTTTTTTGAAAATGCATACTGTCGGGCTTTGACTTTGCTAAGATGGTGCCTCGACTTTCTGAAACTGGCCATCGACATTGGAAGTGATCACAAAGTAATCTTCACCCTTCCGCTCAATCCACTTCATCAGGCCGGAATCCACTCACATCCCTGCCCCGGCGGTAACGATAAAGACTTCTGCTTCCCTGATTATCGAAGCGGCCCGCTTCAACACAGCTGATCTCCTGTCCTGATATAACTCCGGTGGCATTCCTCATTAATAAACTAAATGTTTCTACTGCTTTCATGGCAGAAAACAACTTGTTAACGCACTTATCCTTTTTATCGGGGCCACGTGAACGGACAACTGATTGCGGCACTAAAGCGTCAACCGCGCGAACTGAAAACGGTAAAACTCTCGTAAAATGGCTCGCTGCACCGGTAACACGAATATATTTTATTGGCGCTTGACACGTAAATTATGTTCCTGTATTTCAATCGTGTTACTAAATTTAAATACGCATGCGCATACATAGAAAGGGTTTCAGTATGCATATGGCAGACGCATTACTATCTCCCGCAGTCGGCGGAACAATGTGGGGCGTTTCAGCCGCCACCATCGCCTACTGCTCCAAAAAAGTACGTACTGAGATGGATGACCGCAGGATACCTCTGATGGGAGTTCTGGGTGCGTTCATCTTTGCTGCACAGATGATCAATTTCACCATCCCGGTCACCGGGTCCAGCGGGCATCTAGGAGGAGGACTGATACTCTCCATTCTGCTCGGCCCGCATGCCGCCTTCCTGACGATAGCCTCGGTGTTGGTGGTGCAGGCGTTCTTTTTTGCCGACGGCGGCTTACTGGCGCTTGGCTGCAACATCTTCAATCTCGGTTTTTTCCCGTCCTTCATCGCCTACCCCTTTATCTATAAAAAGATCGTCGGCAGCAATTCCTCTCCGGGCAGAATATCTATTGCATCAATGGCGGCGGCAATCATCGCTTTGCAGATGGGGGCTTTCGGGGTGGTCGTGGAAACCGTGTTGTCAGGAATTTCATCTCTCCCCTTTTCAAGCTTTGTCGTAATCATGCAGCCGATCCACCTCGCGATCGGCATTGTCGAGGGCCTGGTGACGGCGGCAGTGATCTCTTTTGTGTATAACGCCAAACCGGAAATCCTGCAAAGCGCCATGAAAACACGCCCGATAGGTGCTCATCCAATTCGCAATATTGTGCTCGGCTTCCTTGCGGTGACGCTGCTGACGGGCGGGGCTGTTTCCTGGTTTGCCTCTGAGCAGCCTGACGGCCTGGAATGGTCAATAACCAAAACAACCGGGCAAAGAGAGCTGAAGGGCTCAGAGCAGGGCATCCACGGTTCTTTAGCCTTTCTTCAGGATAAACTGTCCTTTCTGCCGGATTACTCGTTCAGAAAAGCGGCCGAGACCAAACCAGCCGAAATGCCGGCCTCACTCACAGCAAGTCAGGAGCAAAAACTGGAGGCGAAAAAAACTGAGGGAAGCAGACTCGGCACCAGCGTTTCCGGGATAGTGGGAGGAACGCTGACTCTGGGCTTGTCGCTATTAATCGGCTTTATGCTCAAGCGCAGAAACTAAACAGGCAAAAACGCCGCAGAGACATACGGACAGGGAATCAAAGCCATATCCACGACAAACCCGCCGACACATCCCCCCGCTTTACCACCACAGTTGAGCTGCGCTGTCAAAGATTTACGAAGTATGCTCCAGCCTTCTCATGGAAACGGTGGAAGCACGACACCGCTCAGCGGTTGGCCGTAGCCGTCTGACAAGGTGCCCATGAAGGCGACTATTGCCGCTACTTCCTTTTTCGTCAGCTTCAGATTACCCATCTCCTTGCGGTTGACGTTCTGTGGGACCTCTGGCTTGGGCCACCGACCGCGTACACCGGCCGTATTGTAAAACTCCACGATCTCCGTCAATGTTGCAAAGTAGCCGTTGTGGCCGTACGGCGCAGTCAGCCTGATGTTGCGCAGGGTCGGCACCTTGAACTTCCCCTTCTGTCGTCCCCTGGGATCAATGGCTGCAATATCGGGACGCCCCCCAAGCCCCAAATCAACGGGAGCATCGGCCAGCGCCGGATTTGTGCTGCGCGGGATTCCCAGATTATCGTAGGTAAAATCGGTGAAAAGCGGCGGGATCATGCCGCCGCCAGGCGATTTGCCCGGTTCGGATATGTGGCACTTGCTGCAAAGCCCCTTGCCGTTGAACAGCTTCAGTCCCAAACTTTCCTGAGGAGTAAACGTGGCCTTGCCAGCCTTGACATAATCGTATTTCGAGCTGAACGGGCTGACCTCCCCTGTCTTTTCGTAAGCGGCAATTGCGTCTGCCGTCAGGTCATACAAAGCATCCGCGACGATCGGGTCTTTCAAATTTGCTTCAGCCAGATCCACCCTGTACACCTGCCGGAACAGCTCGATATAACGTTTGGATAGCTGGTTGCCAGGATGCCGGCACGATTCGACAACCGAACCACCGTGAGGCATTGTCATTTCAACCGGGTTCAGGAAAGGCCCCTTGGCCTGTCCCTTCAACGTCGGCTCCCGACCATCCCAGAACTGCCCCCCCAGAAACAGTCCCTCATCTCTGTCCCAATGAAAATGCGGGCTGAAGGCGACATATGCGACGGTGGGAGCGTTGCGGGTACCGAAAAACCCGCTGACTGATCCCCTTGAGACCACTTCCGTTTGCGGCATAGCGGCATTGGCCGGATCTGCAAACCCGGGGGGCTGGTGGCAGGTGGCGCAGGACTGATTCTTTTCCTTGGATAACTGTGTGTCGAAAAAGAGCAGTTTCCCCAACTCTTCTTTCGGCGTCAAAGGGGCCGACTCCCCCGGACGGACGGCCATCAATAAGATAAAAACGGCTAAAACCAGTACGTTACTCATATGTGCGCCTCCTGATGAGTTCTCTCGTGTAAAGTTCCACTTATGTAAGTTTTACTGCAAATATATTTTTTTACAAATCACAATCTTTCAGGGAAGAGCCCCAAAGGATTGATACGGCCGAAGCTTGGCAAACCAAGACGGCCGGACGTGCATGCCCAACTGGGCGCTTCGCAGATTGTGACCAGAATCGCCACTACCATCGCCTTGACCGGAATGGACTTATATGCTAATTGGATACACGTTCCGCAGCATGTCCGGACTGGTGCAGTCCATCGCAGCAACGACCAAGAAGGAGAACCCCAGATGATCATCGTAACCGGAGGAGCAGGCCTGATCGGCAGCGCGGTGGTCCAGCGTTTGAACGAACTTGGCAGGGAAGACATTCTGATCGTGGACCATCTCGGCCTGACCGACAAATGGCGCAATCTGTCACCACTCCGCTTTATGGACTACCTAGAAAAAGATGCCTTCGAGCGGTTGCTGGAGTGCGGTTCCATGGCGGGTCGCCTGCCGGGCGGCAAACTGGAAGCGGTCATCCACCTGGGGGCCTGTTCCGCCACGACAGAACCGGACGCCACCTATCTGATCGGAAACAACTTTGAATACTCCCGCAAGCTGGCCCTGACGGCACTTGCGGCCGACGCCCGTTTTATATACGCCTCCAGCGCCGCAACATACGGAGACGGTGAACACGGTTTTGTTGACGACGAGAAACAGCTTGCCCGGCTCCGGCCGATGAATATGTACGGCTACTCCAAGCAGCTTTTTGACCTCTGGGCGCTGCGTCAGGGGATACTCGACAAAATTGTCGGCATCAAATATTTCAACGTCTATGGCCCCAATGAGCAGCACAAGTGTGAAATGCGTTCGCTCGTCCTCAAAGCCTATGAGCAGATCGGTGCCAGCGGCACGCTCCGCCTGTTCAAGTCGTATCGCCCGGAATACGGAGACGGCGAGCAGTTGCGCGACTTCGTCTATGTCAAAGACGCCGCGGCGATGACGCTCCATTTTCTCCAGAACAGGGGTGCGGGCGGCATCTTCAACGTCGGCGGCGGTACGACCGTCAGCTGGAACCGCCTGGCCAGAGCCGTCTTCAGTGCCATGGAGCGTCCGGTTAATATCGAGTATATCGACATGCCGGAATCGATCCGTGCCACCTACCAGTACCTGACCTGTGCCGACACTTCCAAGATCCGCGCGGCCGGCTATTCTGATGCGGTAACACCCGTGGAAGAGGCGGTCACTGATTACATCAGGAATTATCTTGTTCCCGGCAAGCGGCTGGGGGACTAATTCCGGGGCATTTCGGTCAGTCAGTTAAGACTCCTGACAGTCCCTATGCTCTTTGCGTAATTTCATCTCCATTCATTTTATCTCACATCTGACAGGTATCCCATGTCTCTCGCAGAACAGGTATTAGAAGGCAATATCCGCGCCGCTGCAAGGCTGATGCGCGACATCGACGATGGTCGTCCCGAGGCGATCGAAGAACTGAAGCGTCTCTATCCCAGCACCGGCAATGCTTATATCATCGGCATCACCGGCCCACCTGGCGCCGGCAAATCGACACTTGTCGATCAACTGACCGCCTCGTTTCGCAAACAGGGGAAAAAAGTCGGCGTAGTCGCGATCGATCCCACCAGCCCCTTTACCGGCGGCGCGATCCTGGGAGATCGTATCCGCATGAACCGCCACTCCTGCGACGAAGGGGTTTTCATCCGCAGCCTGGCCACACGTGGAGCGCTGGGGGGCCTTTCGCGCTCGACCTCAGATGTCGCTTTGGTTATGGACGCCCTGGGGATGGACATCGTCATAATTGAAACGGTCGGAGTCGGCCAGGACGAGGTGGATATCGTCAAGGAGGCGCACACGACCTGTGTCGTGATGGTGCCGGGGCTCGGTGACGACATTCAGGCGATCAAGGCCGGAATCCTCGAAATCGGCGATATTTTCGTTGTCAACAAGGCCGACCGGGAGGGTGCAGACCGGACGGCGCGGGAGCTGAGCACCATGCTGGAAATGCGTCATGCCGCTCCGGGGAGTTGGAATCCTCAGGTGATGAAAACCGAGGCACAACGCGGCACCGGCATTGACGAACTTACGAGCGAAATCCTGGCCCACCGCGATTTTTTCCTGTCAAGCGGGACCATTAACGACTTTCTGTACGAGCGCAACCGGCGCCACTTCATGAGTCTCCTGCGCGACGCCCTATTCAAGAAGGCTCTGTGGTTCATGGCAAAGAACGCCAATCTTAACGTGGTTGTGACAGGCATGAGTGACCACCATATCGATCCGTATTCAGCCGTAGAAAAGATCGTTTCGAAATTGATGCCAGGCAGTACTGATTAGCATTTACTTAGTACGAAACTGTTTTTTTAAGGTTTATACATTGAATTTTTTCCGGATTGCTCTATACTTTACCTAGTTAGATTGTCTGATTAAGAATGGAGAACAATAATGCCACCGACCTCAATCGCCCTGATAGTTATTGCCGTAGCCCTCTGTATTCTGGTGCTGACCATCATACCAACCTTACTGACCATCAAACGGACTGCCGCGTCTGTTGGAGAATTGGCGGAGATGGTTCGTGGTGAACTGAAACCTACACTGCAGGAATTGACCGGCGTACTGGCGGAATTGAAGAGCGTCGGTGGAGCTGTGGCCGAGTTCAACGATGACGTCAAACACTTCATGTCGGAGCTGGGGGCAGCCGGTGACAACTTGCACACGATCAACCGCTCGGTGGGGGTCGCAACAAATGTTCTCAACATAACCTCGGTCTGGGCGACCGGAGCCAAGGCGGCGGGGAAGTACGTGCTTGAACGGTATCTAAAAAAAAGGGGAGGTATGTAACCATGTCTGACAATTGTGAAGTCTCAGCAGGAACTGTATTGGTATCGTTTGTAGCCGGAGCAGCAATAGGGGCCGGTCTGGCTCTGTTGTATGCACCCAAGAGCGGGCGCGAAATGCGCGAGGACATCCTTGACCTGACGGAAGATGCGGTAGACAAAATCAAGGAATACGCCAAGGAAGCCCAGGAAAAGATCAAAAATGCTGTTGAAGATGGCAAGGAAGCCTTCGTCGAAAAAAAGAGTGTCTTGGCATCTGCCATTGAGGCCGGTCGCGAGGCCATGCAGAAAGAGCGTACTTCGGCGCAGTAATCAGCAGAGTGACCAGCAAGAAGAGCCCACTCCGGTGGGCTCTTCTTGTTTCAATTCCAGATCGAGTTACGATCCTCGCCGTCATCTCTTCGGTTCCTCAACATATGTATGTTGTACGCCTTCGCCGCCTTGATTCCATTCCTGGCGCGAAATCAGGATTACAAAAGTGCGAGCAGTTTCAAACCCCGTTCAATCCCCCGTACAGCGCACGATCTGGCAGCAGATGCCCATTTGGGGAGGGTTTTCGCGCCATTGACTTTCATAGCAGCTTCCTTTATACTCCCTCGCCTATGAAAAGGTTTCCTCTTTTTACATACGCCGTTATTGCTCTTGCACCGCTGCTCTACGCTCTGCCGGTTGCCGCAACAGAGCCGATCCAGCCCCTGCTGGCCGAGTTGACACGCCCGAATGCACTGCTGCTTGGGACGACTAAAGTTCCTGAGTTGAATGCCGCTGACGACCAGGCCATGACCGGTCCCGGGAACTCCGCACCAGTTACAAAGCTCTTTTCACTTGAAGAACTGAGGGATTCAACTGTTGATGACGGTGACCTTGAACTTCCCGATGTCGACCTGCCGATTTCCGATATCCCGTTAACCCTGAACAGCAAGGTTGAATATTTCCTGTACCATTTCCAGACCAGCGGCAAGCCTTCCTTCTCTCGCTGGCTATCGCATTCGTCCCGTTATATCCCGATGATGAAGGATATTTTGAGGCGCGAAGGAATGCCGGAAGATCTGGTGTATGTTGCCATGATCGAGAGCGGTTTCCAGATGCATGCCCGCTCCTGGGCCAGCGCAGTCGGCCCATGGCAGTTCATGTCCGGTACCGGCCGGCGCTATTCCCTGAGGATAGACCAATGGATCGACGAGCGCAAGGATCCGGTCAAGGCCACCACCGCCGCAGCACTGTACCTCAAAGAGCTGTACGGCATGTTCAAAGGCGACTGGTATCTGGCGGCAGCCGGCTACAATGCCGGAGAGAACAAGATCCTGCGTGCTATCAGCATGTATAATACCAACGATTTTTGGGAGCTATCACGCGGTTCGTACCTGAAACAAGAGACTAAGGAGTATGTACCCAAACTTCTTGCTGCGGCCATAATCGCCAAAAATCCGGCCCGCTACGGCTTCACCGACATCGCTTACCTGACACCGATCGAATACGACACCGTCACGATACCGTCCCGTACCAACCTTGATCTGGCGGCAAAGCTAAGCGGCACAACCTACGAGTCGATCAAGGAGCTGAACCCCGACCTGCGCCACTGGTGTACCCCCCCTAACTACCCAGACTATCAGCTCAAAATCCCCAGAGGAAGCAAGCAGCTGTTTGAGGCTGAGTACACAAAAATTCCCGCAGAGCGCCGTTTCACTGAGCGGGTTCTGTACAGCCGCTATCAGGCTCGCAAAAAGGATACGCTTAAAGGCGTTGCCCGCCGCTTCGGCACTTCAGCTGTGACCCTGGCAGAATTAAACGGCCTGAATGCCAAAAGCCGCATCGCCGGCAAATCCTTGCTCGTGCCGGTCAAACAGACCGTCGATTTCAGTCACGAAGGACGGACCCCCCGATCAGCAGCGGCAGCGAAAGGGAGTTATGCAAAATATTACACCGTAAAAAGGGGCGATACTCTCACCTCACTGGGCAAACGTTTCAACGTATCGACCAAGCTGCTCTCCGCCTGGAACAACATGAAAGCAAAAGTTGCCCTTAAGCCGGGGCGGCGTATTATCATCGCAAAATTCACCGAAAAAAACGGAGAGATGGTTTCTGCAACACCCAGGAGCTGACTGCCGTTTATCCCATAGAGTCAACATTTGAAAGGAATTCCCGATGTATAATATTCTTATCTCCGCAGCTGCTGCAGTTGCCGTGCTGCTGATACTTGTTTTTGTGCTCAAACTGGCCTGGTGGGGCTCACTGATTATCGGCCTGATCATCTTCGCGTTGGTTTTTGTCCTGTTTTCGCGCATCACCATGAAGAAGGTCATGGCTTCCATCGAGGCCGCCGGCAAGGATCTGCAGGCCCAGCCCCCCCGCTTTGAAAAAGCGATCCGCGAGTTGAAAGACGCCCTGCAGTACAGCAAGTGGCAGTTGTATGTAAGCGGCCAGCTGCACTCGCAAATCGGCATGATCTACTACATGAAGCGCGACTTTTCGAATGCCTTCCCCCATCTGGAGAAGTCGTTCTTCAAAAACTGGGCCGCCACCGCCATGCTGGCCGTTTCCTACATGAAGCGCCAGAAGAAAGACAAGATGGTCAGCACCTTCGAGCGGGCTGTACAATGGAACAGCAAGGAGTCACTGCTCTGGAGTTTGTACGCCTACTGCATGAACGAAAGCGGGGAGACAGGAAAAGCCAAGGAGATCCTTACCAAGGGGCTCAAAAAGCTTCCTGGTGACGAGAAACTGAAAGACAATCTGGAGTGCCTGGAAAAGGGCAAAAAGATGAATATGCGGGCGTATGGCGATTTATGGTTTCAGTTCCACCTGGAAAGCCTGGGTGCCATTCAGAGGCACCAGATGGCATCCATGGGAGGGAGGATGCAGCGCAGGACGGCCGTCAAGAGATAAAGCGGCGGTTTATTCGTCGCCGGAGTGATGACATGAGAACTCTTGGCATATTCTGCAGCAGCGCCTGGTACAGCAGTTCAATTTGTAATCACGCAAAAGGAGAGAGCCCATGGCCACGCATGCACTTGTAAAACGGGATGACGCTAAGAACGACGAACTGATCCAACTGGTCAGCTTCATGCTGGCCGACGAGGAGTATGGCGTTGAAGTCCTCAAGGTGCGCGAGATCATCCGCATGCCGACCATCACCAAGATGCCCAACGTGCCGCAGCATGTCGAAGGGATCATCAACCTGCGCGGCAAGGTCATCCCGATTATCTCCATGCGGAGGCGTTTCGGCCTGGTAGAGAATCAAAACAGCAGTCAGACCCGCATCATCATCATGGATGTTGTCGGTAGCCTGACAGGATTTATCGTCGATGCCGTTTCAGAAGTTATCCGCATCCACAGCAGCGAAATCCAGCCCCCCCCGTCGATGATGCTCTCCGGCGGCATCGGTCAGGAGTTTATCACCGGCGTTTTTAACCACGCCGAGCGATTGCTGATCATCATGGATATTGACCGGATGTTCTCGGAGGATGAACGGGAGAGTTTTAGCGAGATGTAGTAATGCTTCCGAAAAGATACGGCAAAACACGGGGGGGCTCCGAACAGGGCCCCCTCTTTTGTTTCAGGGAAAAGAGCCTCCCCGCGGCGGACTGGCTACCAGTTACATATTACCGCAGCAGCTCCCTTCCGAAAGAGCGCAGCGCCTGATAGCACCCCGCCGGAGTTGAATCAAATACTATTACCGGGCAACCGATCCGCCGTTCCAACAGATCCACCGAAACGTCATCCAGAAATATCCCCTCCCCTTCTTTCAGCATCACGTCCGGCACGAGCAGGCACGAGCCGATATCGCGACCAGACAGCGCTGCGGCGATATCATTGCCGGCAATCAGACCGCTTACCGTTATGCTTGATCCTAAAAGTTTGTTTTCAACCGCCAGCGGCATAATATCAACGCCGCTCTTTTCTGCCAGCTCTGCCACAAAATCCCTGACAAATCCAAATGACGAAACGCCGGTGACAACCGTTACCCGAAACGACCCGATCGGCCTGACCCCCTTGAGCAGCCGGTCAGCCTCCTTCATAAAGAGCGGCACCATGCCGACACCGTTTTCGATCTGTGGAAAGTTCCCATATTCTTTTATGGGGGGAAAGGGGAGAGCAGCCTTAAGGTAAAATTCATCCGCGAGAAACAGGAACGGGTGGCGCAGTTTCCTGCGCAGAGTCTCTCCCTGTCGCTGCCAGATTGAAATGAACCCCCGGGCATATTCTGCATCTACCGGCGTCAACCGCGGCAAACTCTGGCGATGAGCGGTAAGACCAAGCGGGACTACAGCCAGCGATTGAACCGCAGGGTATAGATCTGCCAGGTCAGCCACGGTGCGTTGCAGCTCTTCTCCGTCATTCAGCCCGGGGCAGAGCACAACCTGCGTATGCATGACAATCCGGGCGGCGGCCAGCCTCTGCAGCTGTTCCAGAATGGGGGGGATGCCAACCTTGCCAAGCAGACGCTCCCGCAGATCCGGATTGGTCGCGTGAACTGAAATATACAGCGGAGAGAGTCGTTGTTCGATGATGCGGTTTAACGCCGACGCTTTGATGTTGGCCAGCGTGACGTAGTTCCCGTTTAAAAAAGAGAGACGATAGTCTTCATCTTTGACGTAGAGCGGCTTACGGAGCCCTTTGGGGAGCTGGTGGACAAAACAGAAAAGACAGTTGTTGGCGCAACGAGCAGGAGCAGGAGCAGAAAACGTCAGCCCGAGCGGTTCCCCTGCAGAGCGTTCGACCTCCAGCTCCCACAGTTCACCATCCGGTTTTTCAATCTCCAGCAGCAACTCTTCCTCGGAAGCGGTGTAGTAGCTGTAATCGATCAGGTCACGCAGCAGTTGTCCGTTAACAGCCAGAAGTCGGTCGCCCGGCACCACATCCAACCGGTCGACAATCGAACCGGGGGCAACTGAATCAATAAGAAGAGCAGCCATCAAACCTCCTCCCGGTAAAAATCTGAGTTGCGGTAGTACGCGCCCAGGGAGCGGAGAAAAACCTGCAATACGGCGGTTGCCGGCACCGCCAGCAGCATCCCGGTAATTCCGAAGAGCTGTCCGCCGATCAGCAGTGCCACGATAGCCACCAGCGGGTGCAGTCCGACTGTGTTGCCGACAATTTTTGGCGTGATGATGGCACCTTCAATCAGCTGGACTAACCCGAACCACCCGAGACAGAGCAGCGGGTGCAGGATGTCATTAAATTTGAGCAGTGCCATGGCAACGGAAAGACAGATACCGATAATCGTGCCGACATAGGGGATGATGAAGGTGGCGCCGGCCAGCATACCGATGGCAATCGCCAGATCTATACCGATGACGTACAGTCCGGCGCTGTAGAGGAGAGCCAGGATTGCGCAGACAGACAGCTGGCCACGGACAAAACCGGAAAGCACCGCATCAACTTCTGCCACTTTTCTGGTGTACGCCGGGCGAAAACGTTCCGGGATATACGACAAGATGAAGGTTTTGAGCCCAGGGAGGTCGAACAGCAGATAAAACAGATATACCGGAATGATCAGGTAGCCAAGCAGAGCAAGGAGCACGCTTACCGTCGAAGTGAGCGCACTCTGCAGGAACGCCAGCAGCGGCTTGAGCAGATCCGGAGCGGCACTGCGGGCCTGCTGCAGCAGTTCATTCAGCCGCAGCGCCAGCTTGGCGCTCGTTTCAACCCCGAGATACCCTTTTATTGAAGCGGGAGTTATTTCGTAAAGATGCTGGGCATACGCCGGCAGATTGAGCTGCATGCTTGATAACTCGCCCGCTATCGACACGACGAGAAAAACCGCTAAAGCGCCGCAGAGTACGATCGTCAGACAGAATACAATCAAAATTCCGTACAGGCGCTTTACCCCTTTGCGTTCAAGGAACTCCACCGTCGGGTTCAGTATGTAGGCCAGCGCAAAAGCGATGAACAGCTGCAGGAAAACAGCAGATGAATAATACAATACGGCTGCGGCAAGAAAGACCAGCAGAAGAGCTACGCTCAGAAGGATTTTTGTTTTTTTTGACATGGGTTGTTTTCGAGAAGCCCCCCCCAGCCCTTACTGGCCTGAGAGGGGTCTGGAGAGTGGTTAGGGGTGCAGCCGGAAGGTGCCATCCGCAGAGGTGATGGTCGAAATGGCATGCTTGTAAATCAGCATGTCACCACCAGAATCAAGCAACACGGAAAAGTTATCGAATGATTTTATGAGTCCTTCCAGTTTATCACCCGACATCATAAGGACAACGACACGCACACGCTCCTTGCGGGCCTGGTTGAGGTACTGGTCCTGAATATTAAAAGGTGTCTTGGACATAGCCGTTACGCCTCCCGTCGCTCATAGAATTCAATTGCATGCTGTAACATATTACCAAACATCTCAGGATATTCAAACCACAATATGTCAGGATCGGCTTTGAACCAGGTCAGTTGCCGCTTGGCATAATGACGCGTATCGCGCTTGATCAGGCGGGCGGCTTCGCCAGCTGAAAGTTTGCCGCACAGCTGGGCGACCGCCTCCTTATAGCCGATCGAGCGCATGGACTTGAGGTCATTCCCGAATCCGCGGGCCAACAGGCCGCTCACCTCTTCCAAGAGACCAGCCGCCAGCATCCGCTCGACCCGCTCCTCTATCCGTTCGTACAACAGACCGCGATCAACCGAGATGCCGAATTGGAGTGTGTCGTAACGCCTGGCGGCAAAGGCATGCTCCTTTTGATAACGGGAAAGCGGGATTCCGGTCAGCTGATGTACTTCCAGGGCGCGTATGATGCGTACCAGATTGTTCGGGTGGAGCCCGGCGGCCAGAGCGGGATCAATCTGCTGTAATTTTTCCAGCATGGCCACGTTGCCAACTCTGCCAGCCTCTTCCTGCAACGCCTGGCGAAGCTCACCCGCACCGCTGGGAGAATCAACAAGACCTTTCACAAGAGCCCGGATATAGAGACCTGTCCCGCCGGCCACGATAACCCGCTTCCCCCGGCTGATGATGTTTCGGATCGCGGCATCAGCGGCATCAGAAAAATCAGCGGCGGAGAATGGCTGGTCAGGGGTGGCCACGTCGATCAGGTGATGGCGGATTGCGGCTTGCTGCTCCGGTGAAGGCTTGGCGGTGCCGATGTCCAGCCCGCGGTAAATCTGCATCGAGTCGGCATTGACAATCTCGGCATCAAGAGCATGTGCCAGCCGGAGGGCAAGGTCACTCTTGCCGGAAGCGGTCGGGCCGCAGATGATCAGAATCTTGACGGCTGGAGCATGACTCATGTCCGTTTAAAAATCTTTTGCAGCGAAGCAAGGGTCACTACATGCGAAACCGGGCGGCCATGAGGACAACTGGCGGCGAAGTCGGTATGGTCCATACGGTATAGAAGCTCCTTGATCTGCCGGTTTTCAAGCGGATGAGCGCCACGGATAACAGAGTGGCAGGCGATACGGGAAAGCAGGCTTTCCTGGGCATCATTGAAGGCGGCGCTGGTACCGAACCGCTCCAGATCCACCAGTATCGTGCGGATCAGAAGGACCGGATCTTTTTGGGCAACCAGGCGGGGGACGGCTGAAACCAGGATCGTTGTGCCGCCAAACGGTTCCAGCTCAAAACCGATTCCTGCCAGATCCGGGGTGAACCTGACCGCCACCGCCACCTCACTGAATGAGAGTTCTACCGTTTCGGGAAACAGAAGGCGTTGAGACTCGATCCCACCGGCCTGACACTGCCGCTTAAGGAGCTGGTATGCTACCCGTTCACTGGCTGCATGCTGGTCGATAATCACCATTTCTGAATCTGACTGGCAGAGAATATATTCGCTGTGAAACTGCCCGATAATTGCGAGCGAGGAGAAATAGCCTACCGATTCGTGGCATATCTGCTCCGGCAGAAATGGGGTGGTGGGCTCACTGACGGTTATGTTCCCAGCCGGTGCTACGTCAGGCGCTATAGACGTCGTGGCAACCTGTTCTGCCGGCTGCGGACGGTACTCCGGGCGTGACGGCAGCGCCAGTGAAGCTTGGGCCGCTGCGGCGATCCGCTCCCGGTACGCCTCCCCGGTTGTTCCACCCGGCCTGTGTGCCGCTGCGGAGGGCGCCGCCAACCATGGTGAACTGCGCAGCACCTCTTCCACCGCACCCTGTATGGCATCATGCACAACGGATTGGCGTCTGAAACGAACTTCATGCTTGGTCGGATGGACATTTACATCCACTTCACCCGGTGGAAGTTCGATGAACAGAGCGACAACCGGATAGCGGCCACGATCGATGACGCCCCGGTAGGCCTGCATGACTGCGTGCTGCACAACCTTGTCCCGGATGAAACGGCCATTAATATACGTATAGACCGCCTGTGTACCGGAACGCGCCAGCGCCGGGGCGGAGACAAACCCGGAAACCGTAGCGTATCCATCCCCCCCCTTGACAGGATAGAGATGCTGAGAACTCTCCCTGCCGACAACCTGGGCCAGACGGCGTTGCAGATCGCTCCGCTGCAGCCGCAGCAGCTCCCTCTCATCACTTGTGCATAAAAACGCCACATCGGGGCGAGAAACTGACATCCGGGCAATGACATCGGCAACGTGACCGATTTCGGTTTCGGCGCTCTTCATAAATTTTAGGCGGGCAGGCAGGTTGTAAAAAATCTGCTCAACAGTTACGACTGTTCCGGGAGCCATGCCGCAGGCCCTGACATCTCGAACGCGCCCACCCTCCACGATGATTTCGGTTCCTTCCGGAGATGCTGTCTCACGGGTAGCAAGCGAGAAGCGGGAAACCGAGGCGATCGAAGGGATCGCTTCACCACGAAAACCAAGCGTCAGGATTTTATCCAGATCACTGTCTACCCTGATTTTGCTGGTGGCATGCCGCTCAAGTGAAAGAAGAGCATCCTCGCGTGACATGCCATGTCCGTTATCAGTGACACGAATCCGCCGTCTCCCCCCGGCGTTGATTTCTACAGAAATATCAGTGGCCCCGGCATCAAGTGAATTTTCGATCAACTCTTTTATGACAGAAGCGGGCCGCTCAACAACTTCACCGGCAGCTATCTTGTTGGTGAGGGTTTCCGGCAGGATGGTTATGCGCTGGGACATGGCAGCTCCGGCTTGTACGAAAAAAAGAGCGGGGAGATCCGCTCTTTCCGGTGAGAATCTAAGTAGTAACGAGAATTTACTTTACAGTTTTTTCTTTAGTGTCTCCGAAAAGGGAGTCGAAGTCATCAGCGGTCTCTTTGCTATCGGTTGCCGCATCGGCATCCGGGGTGTCATCCCAGGAGAAGTTTTCAAGGTCAAATTCGCCAGGGCCTGACGAAGCATCTGGCCTCTTTGCGGCAGCAGGATCAGGAGCAGTGCCCCCCTTTACAGCTGCAAAGGGTGATGATTCGTCGACCTGCGAAGTCGATTCCAGAAGGTCGGCAAAAACATCATCTTCGGACGTTAAGCTGATTGATTGCTTCGTGTCGGGTGCAGGCTCATCAAAGTTAAACGGGTCATCGTTGCGATGTGCAGGTGCGGGTGAGGAATCAACAGGCAGATCAAACGAGAATATATCGTCATGTGTTTCAGAACTGTCGCTGGTCCGTTCCGTCGCGCTTTCAGCCGACCGCAACTCGGCCGCCAACGTTTCCTTTGCTTCCTGCGGGAGGAGCATTGAAGCGATAGAATAGGTTTGTTTGTAACCGGCTAGGTCGCTGGAGCACTTTTTACAGCTGTCATAGTATTCAAAACTATTATATCCGCACTTGGGACATTTCATTTGCGGCTCCTTACCTGACTTCAGTCACATTTCGCCCCATATATACTGTATTATCGCGAGAATAGCAATACTTGCCGTTTCCGTTCGCAGTATCCTGGAGCCTAGCGAAACCGGCTGAAAACCGTGCTGCGAAAAATGACGCACCTCAAGAGGATCAAAACCACCCTCCGGGCCGATAGCCACGATCAATGACGACGGTTTTCCTGCGGCAGAAAGTACATCTTTCAGTGAATGATCGCGCTCCCCCTCCCAAAGAATCAACCTGAGTACCTGACTCGCGTCATTTGCCGCTTCGACGGCGCTTGGCCTCCAGCTCACAACAGGGATGTCGGGTCGGCCGCACTGCCGTGCAGCCTCCGTCGTAATCCGGTTCCATCGTTCAAGCTTGCTGTTCTGCTGATCGTCACGTATTTTGGCAACCGAGCGTCGTCCGCCAAACAGACAGAAATCGTGGGCACCAAGCTCGGTCCCTTTTTGCAGGATCAAATCAATCTTGTCTCCCTTGGGAAGCCCCTGGCAGATCGTGATACGGGGAGCAGTGGAATCGCCCAGGGCGGCCGGACAGGAGGAAGTGATTTTTACCGCGACCCACTCCTTGGCTACCTGATTGATCGTGCCGAAATGCACCATCCCCTTCTCATCAGCCAATTGGACAGCATCACCCGTCTCCAGGCGAAGGACTCTGACCATGTGATTGTATATATCGCCATCAAAAGACGCATAGCCATCAAGAATGGCACGTGAATTTATCATGAAGCGGCGCGCGCTCATGATCCGGCTTCATTCCGGTACAGCATGGCTACCCACTCGCCGTCACAGACTGTCTGACAATATTTCAGCGGCTGAGAATCAAAACCGTGACGTACCAACTGCTCTTTTTCCGCCAAAATCCCGGAGAGAATCAATGACCCGCCTGGATATAATCGATCGGTCAGATACGGTGCCAGCCGCACTAATTCCTCCGCAAGAATATTTGCCAGTATGATATCGAATTTTTCAGTGAGCCCTTCAAGTGGTGTCATGCCGCATTCTACCTGATCGGAAAGCTGGTTCAGTGCAAGGTTTTCACGTGCGACAGCAACGGCATCGGGGTCGATATCAAGCGCAAGTATCCGGCCAGCACCCAACAAACTCGCTGCCATGGCAAGTATTCCCGAACCGGTGCCAAGATCAAGGAGTGACGGTGCGGATGCCCGTTCACTTCGATCCATCGTATGCTCCAATAATTCCAGACAGAGGCGCGTAGTCTCATGACCACCGGTACCAAAAGCCATCCCCGGATCAATACGGATAACCAGGTCACCCGGCAATTCTGCCGCGTCCTCCCATGTTGGGACGATAAGGAGCCTCTTCCCAACCCGAAGCGGCTTGAAATGGACCTTCCAGCTACTGCTCCAATCTTCTGAATTAACCGCAGACAGGGTGGGAGAACCAAAACAGGCTTCAGGATGTCGCCTGGAAAGTTCTGACATGAAGTTTTCAAGTTCGTGCATCTGAGGCGCAGGATCACTGCCAGCAGACAGGTAGGCTTTAATCACCACTCGGGCTGAATCTGGAATTTCGCTCGTTGAGAAAGCATCTACACACTGATTGTCAACACAGACACCGTTACCGGACAGATCTGTTAAAAAGTCAGCAACGACGTCAGCATGTTCTTCTGGTACATCGCATGCAATTTCAAGCCAGGAATCGATCATGTATAAACTCGTAGAGAAGATGTTAGTAACTGCATGAGAAAAGTAGCAGATGCACCCACAGCTGACAATAAAAAAAGCCGCCCGACAAATGCCGGACGGCTTTTTCCTACTTATATACCGCCGGTTACTTCTTCTTTTTCATAGACTTCTTGGCAACGGCAGCTGCAGTCCGACCACCATACTGCATCGGGTCGCCTTTGTAGCCAAGAGCAGCCCAATCCATCCGTTTGCCACCCATGTGGCACTCGCCGCACTGCAGGGCATCTTCCTTAGGAGAAACCTCATGCTGAGCGCTGATGTAGGAAACTGTCTTAACAAACTGATACTTGCCGCTGTAAGGAAGCGCTTCTGCGCTCTTGGCGCCATTTACCAGGGCTTTTTCCCAGTCAAAGTTCACCCACAGCTCCTTGTACTGCTGGAAGGAGTTCAGGTATTTGAACTTGCTGTCCATCGGCTGGGTGCCAGTGTAGTACTTATAGGGATAGATCTTGGCGCTCTTGTCCTTGATATCGCCAACCGGCTTGGTCATCATCACCGGTTTGGAAGGGTCCTTGATCTTGTCGCCCAGCATGTAACGTTCGATCTTGCCGTTGTACCATGCATACACCGGCACGACGTTTTGTCCCCACTTGAAGCTCCCCTTGTGCTTGGCAAAGGTCTCTTTGTCAAATTCTTCTTCTGCCTTGATATTCTTACCCACATCGGACCAGTTCCACATCATCTTGGTGGCCTGGCCTTTGGCAAAGACCGGAATATGGCAGGTCTGGCAGGCAACCGAAGCGGTATGTTTATCAAGGATTGCCTTGTTCTTAGACTTCTGGTGAGGAGCCTTGGCGCCGTTGTGGCAATCTTCACAGGTAGTGCGGCCATCATAGTGAGCCATCTGGCTGGAAGCGCCGGCAATCTTGTGATCCTTGGTCTTGTGGCAGTCCTGGCACAACATTTCTTGGCCGCCTTTTTCCTTCTTGGCCATATGTACATCCTGTTTCTTGTCGGCAACTTCCAGAGTTGAATCAAGGCCTGCATGCTTGACCGCATCACCGCCGCCACCAGCAAAGTGACAGGCGCCGCACCCCTTGAGGGTAGGCTTACCTACGCTCTGAGCAGCCAGTTCAAGGTTCATGGTGCCTTTTGCCATTGCAGCCTTATCAACATCTGCACCTACTGCTGCACGGGTATAGTTCCCCTTCTGGGCATGGCAGACCAGACAGTCAACACGCGTCTTGTCAGTGAAGTCGAATTTGGTACGGGTCCAGCCATAACCGGCGTGACACTTGTCGCAAGACTCATGTACTATACCGTCTGGGCCAGTGAATACCGTGGTACAGAAGTTATTGGTCATGTTCTTCTTGCCATAGGTTTTGGTGCTCTTTTCCATCCCCTTGACATGGTTGGGCGTGCCGGCCCATGTCCAGTGGGTGGTCTTCATGACATCAGCTGCCTGCTTCTCATGGCATTCCAGACATACCTTCGTTACCGACTGACCATCTTTGAACGGCCCCTTGACGAACTCCGTGTGATCCGGACCGGCAAAAGCCTGGAACGAAACCAGAACCAGAGCAGCGGTCCGCATCGCGACCATCCCTTTAACACTCTTCATACTCTTCATACTTACTCCCCTTTCGTTATCCTGCGTATAGTGAGCCCAGCACCTGTTGCCGAGCGTGGCAGATAAAAAAACCACTCCATAAGAACATATCTATATCTCGATGTCAACCTTCTGTACCAGCCACAACAAGACAGTTAAGGTCCGTTTTAACTGGCTTTTTTGGAAGCATGCAGCTTGGAGAGCATCCAGACAATCACCGCCACCCCCAGCAACAATGTCACCATAAAAAAGATCAGCGGTGACCACTGCACGTTAACCGGCACCGTGGTTACATCAAAGTAGGGCGCCAGGTAGCCGACCCTCACACTGTCCCGCATAGAGGACATAACATAGACCAACGGGATGGTCAGCCAGAGGGTAGCCATGACTTTGCGCTGATAACCGGTAATCAGAGTTACGACCGCCAGCATAATCCCTGCTGCCAGCAGCCCGGTGGCAAGCAGGTTGTTCCCCATGAACCGCTTCATCACCTCTGGCGGCAGTGTCAGCAGAAACCAGGTGCCCACCAGAACCTGCAGAGCGGTCAGCCAGGTAAAGAGATGCATCCCCAGTTTTGTCCCCGCCTCCGCCACGGCGGAATTGTGCTTCAGCACGGTTGAGGAGTAGAGCGCTACACAAAGTCCGCCGACCGCAAGAGAGCCGGTCATCATATGCAGGTAGCGGGGGAGCAGAGCCGGATCGGCAAGATTCAGCAGGGTGCCTCCCGGAGTAGTGAACCAGCGGGTCCAACTCGCTGGAGCGATCATCATGGTCATATTGTTTGAAAATATGAAGCCAACCGCCATCAGTAGCAGTAGAACGACCAGTATGGCGAACATGGCCATGTTGCCAAGTTTTTTAAAACTGAAGTCATAGATATAGGCAAGGTAGTAAGCGATGATCAGGATCGGGACCACCGCCAGCCAGAACAGGCCCATCATGACGGTGCTGGTGTAGAGCAGGTGGCCGTAGAGTACATTGACAAACAATAGCGGCGCAACCCCCAGGTTAATGGTAAAAGCGACCAGAAACGGCAGCGCCTTGGCCAGTTCGTGGGAAAGCTCACGGTAGGGGCGTTCTGAGCGCAAATGACAGATGAAGGCGGTTAAGGCGGTTCCTAGCATGGCGTTCATGGCGAACAGATGCAGCGGGAAGGTCAGCATCAACAAGAACTGAAACCATCCCCAGTGGGCGGTCAGCGTGTCGGCGGCCGGGATCAAACTGGCTGGATTCATTTTGCACCTCCTGCTTGTTTCACCATGTAGTCGGCAAGAGCATCTTTTTCAGCTGTTGATCCCGTATAGTCCGGCATGGCCGGATTCAGGGATGAAAGCTTGTCCAGAGCTGCTCGCATTTTTGTCTTTGACCAATCGGATACTTTAGGCTTTAAAACATCAAAGCCGTGGCAGGGAGCGCAGTTATCCTCAAATAGAGTAGCCCCCTGTTCTTTTGCCGGAGTCGTTGAGCCCACATTGTTCAGGCTGTGCAGATAGCCGGCCATGGCATCCTTGTCAGCAGCCGGTGCGTTGTAGTCCGGCATAGCCGGGTTCAGGGCAGGCAATTTGTCCAGCGAGGTACGAATCTTTCCCTTTGACCACCCTGCAATCTTCGGCTTCA
>Ga0123338_10001700_pt1 | contig 20986 bp, 18 predicted proteins | sample grotaG_FD_89793 | JGI IMG/M metagenome (GOLD analysis project Ga0123338, IMG submission 89793) | Glacier valley bacterial and archeal communities from Borup Fiord, Nunavut, Canada, to study Microbial Dark Matter (Phase II) -... | ecosystem: Environmental > Aquatic > Freshwater > Ice > Glacier ...
ACTACTCAAAATTTTGAGCTTAATGCCTTTTCTATATTCTTATCCGGCACCAGCCATATAACAGACTGCAGAATGAATAATCCACCGGAAATATACGGATTTACAAATGCAAAGGGCACTGCAAGAATATCCATTAACAATGATGCAATAACTTTTCTGTTTTGTTTTTGTATCGCCAATTTTAATTCACTGTGGTCTTTTGTATTTTTAAGAATATAATTTTGTAAGATCGAATATGCTATTCCGCAAAACATAAGGGTAAGGGCATATAATATTATAGTATTAGGAGCAAAATGATTTTCGCCCATCCACCCCGTAGCTACAGGGACAAGTGATAACCAAAAGAGGAGGTGGAGATTGGATAATATTATTTTAGCGTTAACATTTTCTACAGCATGTAAAAGATTGTGATGATTTCCCCAGTATATTCCTACCAGCATTAAGCTAATGATATAACTTAAAAATACCGGGATCAACGGCTCAAGCGATGACCAGCTCGAACCATGAGGCACTTTTAATTCGAGCACCATGATAGTTATGATAATTGCCATCACTCCATCACTAAAAGCTTCCAGCCTGGCTTTATTCATTGAAGCGTTTTGATGTTCAGGAATTTTATTCGCTATGAGACTCAGGCCGTCATCCGTAGTTATAGGCTTTGGCCTATAGCGTAAGTTGTCCGCAGATCACTGCCTGGTTTTATTCTGATAGTTGACCGCTGAAAGCTGATAGCGACCTTAGTAACCCCACTTCTTCATGATTGCAAAATCCTGCTTTGCGCATTCCATTGCAGTCAGGCCCTGGTATGATTCCTGCTCTATAATAAAATGAGCCGTGCCTTGCTTCCTGGCAAGATCAGTAATCTTTTTTGTTTCAATGATTCCCTTTCCCAGTATCGTACTTTCGTAGCCATCCGCGGAACCTTTATCAGATTTAATTTCGTCTTTTACATGCAGCGAATTAAACCTCCCCGGATATTGCTTCAACAGGTCAAGCGCCCTTCCGCCACCGCCATACATATTACCAATGTCCATCTGTTGGGCAACAAGCTTAGGATCGGTAAGGTCTAAAATTATATCGTATACTTTTTTGTTATCGAGCTTTTCTTTAAATTCAAAATCGTGATTATGATACCCGAATTTCATTCCCGACTTTTTACATAACTCACCACATTTATTAAAGACATCCATGTAAGCTTTTATATCATCGTAAGTCTTACGCAGTGTTGCATCAAGCCACGGACTGATAACGAATTGCTGACCTGCCACTGCCGCGTCCTCCACTGTATATTTCCATGCGTCTGTAAAATCTTTTTTACCGGCGTCCCAATGCTGCTTACCCATTACGGTATGCCCACTCGGCATTTTCAGGTTAAGATCATCGAGTAACTTTTTAAAAGCCTTTACGTCATAACCATAAAACTTTCTTTCTATATAATTCGCATGTTCAACATACTTATAGCCCATAGCTGCAAGTAATTTCAGCGTGCCTGCCGGATCATTCTTCATATCCTCCCGGATTGAATAAAGTTGTATGCCCATAACTTCTCCTGCTTTGTTAGCGCAAGCAGCTAAATGACCGGATAGCAAACTCGTACCGGCAATGGTAAGACTGGTATTTTTGAGGAATGTTCTTCTTGATATGCTCATAAGTAGCTGGTTAAATTAGTAGAAAAAATGAATTATATTTTAGCTTTATAATAATTTTTAAGCGCACTGCGATCAATGATTAAATTATAGCACTATGTTAAATATAAAGTGCTGATAAAATTAAATTATAAGACTTGCATTCAAAATTAAATGTGACCCTAATAATTATCCTGTCGAATATAATGCTAATAATCAACTATCCATACCTGCTTGTAATAATTTTTTTTGAAATATAAGTTAAGCGTCCCTGTATATCTGTTTGTTATTTTATGTAACAGATAAAACAAGTGACCTGACAGTAAAAGTACTGCCGGCAATTATTTATGTAAATTTACATTTGAATGAAAAGTGTAGAAAAATTTGATGATATGAAAGCAAACATCGTGCAGGTAGGAAGGGTTGTGAACAGGAACCTCGTAAACTGGTCCTTTGATAGTTTTACGAACATCCCTGCTTTAAGGGCTTCAGGTAAAGGGATTTTATATTATGGTTATACCATCGAAGAGTTGGAATTGATTGCAAAGAATAGATTTTGACATATCGTATGATTATAATACGCTACTAAATAAGGCTTATGAATTAGGCGTTACCTTTTTTATTATTTATTATTACTCCTGAAACCGGCTTGCTGGATTTTATGTAAATAAGTGTTTGACAATGGTTATGCGAAACCCACAGGATGCATTAAAAAAAGCGCCCCGTCTTTTTATTATTATTCTTTGGACAGGATTCCTGGTTGGATCGCTGGACGGGCTAGGTGCAACAATAAACTACCTTGTATCCGGTAATAAAGATGCTGCCAAATTATTTCAATTTATCGCAAGCGGGGCTTTTGGGAAAGCTGCTTACTCCGGCGGTGCGGCCATGGTATTCATGGGAGTGATGTTCCATTATATAGTAGCTTACCTGTTTACTGTATTTTTCTTTTTAATTGCCGGCAAAATAAAATTATTATCAAGAAACAAGCTGCTCAGTGGGATCCTGTACGGAATTTTTATCTGGCTCATTATGAATTTGTTGATTTTGCCACTTACCAGGATTCCCCCGTGCATGCTACATTTTAAACCGGTAGTAATAGGTATAGCAATTCTAATTATAGCGATTGGAATACCTCTGTCTTATATTGCCAATACTTATTATAAAAAGCATGTTGTTATAGAATAATTCTTGACTATATTAGATACCAAAAGAAGAACAATAATCTAACCTTATTTGTACACTTCCTGCTCCGCGGTGAAATAAGTTTTTCGACCGCTAACAACTATAAATTGTATTGCCGCTCCACCGGGACTAATTTTTTTCTGGTGGTTATGCACCACCATAAAATCTCTGATCTCGCCGGTGATGATTCCAGGATTGGCAGCTATTATTTTTTCCTCCGCATCAATCAGGGTTGTTTTAATGGCTTTATCCAGTGCCTTTATTTTCTCATCAGGAATTTTGTTGCTGACAGAAAAAGGAGAAATCTTTGCATACCATAAAATTTCATCCGCATAGGCATTACCGATACCGCCTATCTTATCCTGGTCAAGCAAAAATTTTTTTATAGTAGTTTGTGTGTGACCAAGGTTCTCTTTTAAAAAATTAAAATTTAATTCTTTGGACAATGGGTCTACTCCCTTTGTAGCTGCGGGATTTAAATCAATTTTGGCCCAACCTGATACATCCTTCATCACAATACCCGTTCCGTCATCAAACAATACATCTATAACAACCCGGTCGAAGTCATGGGCTTTATCATATAAAAACAACTCACCCTTCAGTAGTAGGTGCCATGCCATTACATTGCCGTTGTTAAAATAAAAGTAAAGCCGCTTACCAACTCTGTTAACTTTATCCAGCACCTGTTTCTCCGTGCTTTCTTTCAAGGTTCTAGCAGGCACATTTAATTTAGCCGATACAGCAACATTTATTTTGTTCACTCTTTTGCCGGCGAGTTTCTTGTGTAAATTTCTAGCGAAAACCTGCAGGTCTGGTAATTCTGGCATAATCGGATCAAAATTTAAAGTATATTGACTGAGTATTCATGCAATGTGAATATTATACATCAACATTATCTCACCAAAGTTAAATATTCAACATTATAATTAAGGAACTATAAGTGTTATTATATATACCCTCGATATATTCTTTATAAAATTTATCTTTTTGAAAAAGTACTTGTATTTTCCACTGGATAAATAGCTGTTGCTAAAATCATTGACATTTAAAACTTTGATGACTTTTTTAATAGCTGTGATAGAGCGTTTATTGAAACGATCCTGCCAAAACGATACTTCTTCCAGTCATTTAAATTATTACCCTTAAAACCACAATCATGAAGAACCAAAATTCACCTCAAATCAATCTCAGAGAAAAAACGATTTCGTTCTCGCTTCACGATGATTCTTCTTCTCATGTTTCTTTTGAGGGCGCGTCACATGTATCTCTGGCAGGTAGTTTTAATAATTGGGCAAAAGATGTATTGCTGTTGGAACAGGATGAAAGTGGCGTCTGGAAAATTGAAATTCCAATGTTACCGGAAGGTAAATACCATTATAAATTTTTTGTGGATGATAAGATCTGGACAGAAGATTTTGATAATCAAAACCGCGAGCCTGATGGTTCAATTGGTTTCAATAGCATATTTACTATCTAATACTCATTTATTAACTGCTGCTTAATTTCTACAATATCTGATAACATTAATCAGCAGCTTGTAACTTATACTGCTTCAAAACAACAAATAACAACCGGTTATTTTTCTCAAGCAATAATTTCAAAGCCGGATACGTTAACCCTTACGTTATGGATACCCACACAACAGTAGAGACAGTGCAACCCGATTCAGATCTGCCAGATTATCTCTTTTACAAATTTGACTCCTTACAGCCAGGTAATGGTTTCATTATTCATGAAGACAATGATCCATATTCCATTTATTCAAAAATGCTGGAAGAGAAAGGTGATTCTTTATCATGGGAATACCTGACCGTTGGTCCAAAAAAGTGGTGTATCAAAATTTCTAAGAAAGACAACGATCATCTGAATGAAACCCTGGGAGAAATGGCTGTGGCAGATCACAGGAAGGCATTGATACTGAGAAAATATGGACTTGACTTTAGTTTCAAAGGTGATAAAACACTGAAGGAAGCCTGTGCCGAAATAGCTATCTCAACAAAAAATGTCGAAAGGGAACTATCAGTATCAGGTCAGCAATCGTTAATATATACAGTTAATTATAATAACCTGGAACTGGATTACCTGGCAGACTTTATCGTTACTAACCATCACCAGTATACTGGTAACATTCTGCAAAAAATTGCCGGAGCTTTCACTAAAAATTCAACCGTTATCTATAATGACCATTTTAACCTTCTGCCGCTTGTTGAAGTTTTCAATCAGCTGCATAGTACTATAAATGTTATTATGCAGGAAGAAGAACAGGTGCTGTTTCCATATATCCGGTTCCTGGTGCAGGTGACAAAAGGTAAGATCAATGCCATTACTTTACCGGCATATCCGATTGGAGAACATATCCGCAAAATTGAAAAGGCCCACCACAAAATAGGTGAACAAATAAAGTATATCAGTAATTTCACATGTGATTATACTATGCCGCATTTTGAGCATTCTTTTATCACCCGGATACTGGAATGGTTAAATGAATTTGCCAGCGATCTTTATCAGCATATTCATATTGAAAAAAATATTTTATTCCGTAAAGTATTGACGCTGGAAAAAGAATATTTTATAAATCTTCAGCCCGCTGATACAACTCATTGTAAAACCAATGCACCCAATGATCATTTATTATCATTGCTTTAAGACCCATAAATAATTATTTAAAATAATGAAAGGATGCACCTGTTGTCATGCAATTATCCTTGGTCGGCATGATCAGCCTTTTTTTGAAGGCCTGTAGTTATTATATATCAGGTATGATAATATTAGCCAGCTCGTTGCGAGACATAAGCCTGCAATCACATCTGTGGTATAATGCACATTCAAAATGATCCTGCTACAGCCTATGGTTAAGGAAATTAGCTGTATCGAGATTACTATCAGGTACTTGTTTAAAGAAGCTGCTTTATGTCTCACTAAAAAAAAAGCGGCCGTATTAAAAAATATCCAGGAAGAGAATGTGTGAGCGCTGGGAAAACTATAAGTGGTAAAATTATTTACAAGCGGAAGGTCGGGCCGATGACGGTGAAACAGTATTTTAATTCCTGAAAGTACTACCCAGCTTAGCGATGCACTGATGGCTATGTTTATTGCCTCGTAAAAATACTTTCTAACAAGCATCAAAGCAATCAGTGTTAAGTATGCAGGTAATAAAAACATGCTTGAGCCCAAAAATGTAATCAGTAACATTGTTTGAATCAATGCTGGTGAATTATGGATAGAGACAAATCTTATAATAGACTGATCAAACGCTTCCCGATGCTGGTGAACTACAAAGAAGGCAATAAATAAAAAAAGCAGCAGACATGCAGCAGCGATTACCAGGATAGCATTTGCTGTTCGTAACTTAATAATAGCTTTTTCAATGTTAATTGGCGACGGCATACGATGTGACTAGGTTTGCCAGGTATTTTTTTTAATCACTGACCTTTGGAGAAGGAATAATAATCTGAAGCGCCGCAGGAATAAGGCTTGCCTTCACTACATTCACCTTGCCAAGATATTCACCATCTACCTGGAAGTGAGCTTTTCTTTTTGAGTGAATTTCTAAAAACCTGACCTGAAAAACCTGTGTTTTGCTTTCATCAAACGGGCTATGTGTCACCATCATTTTAAATAATTCAATCAGTGAAATTTTTTTAATTACTACTACTTCAAAAAGTTTATCATCAAGTTTACCTTCGGGGTTTATACAGGCGCCTGAACCATACTTTGTTGCGTTGGCGATAACGATCATAGCGGCACGGAAACGTAAGTCTTCTTCATCGATCCTGATAGTGACATCCATTTGGGGTTGTTGCCACAATACTTTCCATGCCGCTTTTATATATCCAAACATACCATGATGAGAGGCAGTCTCAAATTTTTTTATTACGAAGGCATTAAAGCCGATATCGCTGAGATGAATGCAATTTTTATCATTAATCCTTGTAATATGAATGGTTTTGAAAAAATCGCCCAGGATAATATCAAGCGCCTTATTTATCTCAGGCGGTATATTCAGCTCCTTGGCAAGTCCATTGGCAGATCCTGCAGGAATAATTCCCAAACTTATACCGGTATGAATTAAACATGATGAAGCAAGCTGTATAGTGCCGTCCCCACCTACGGCTATCACCCGGTCTGGCTTAAAATCCGCAATCTTATTTTTAATGGACGCTTCATCGACATGATCACCGAGTACAAACCATTCAGCGATATGACCTGTATTTTGAAGATATTCCTCAATCTCAGTTTTCCAGTCTGTATTACTATGGGTGCCTGATTGCGGATTGATAATAAAAAATAATTTTAAATGCTTTACCCGATTCATATATTATAAGTAAAAGTCTTTAAAACAACAAGCGGGGCATATAAGTAAATTGGAATATGTATAGCCATTGAGGCACTAAGAAAAAAAATGTAACCTCGGTTTCTTTGTACTTCCGTGACAAAAACGACAACTATAAAGGCACATCAGCATAGGAACAAATGCATTAGTAAATCCTGGTATCAATATTACTTGCCACCAACAATCTTGTAGACTTTACCATCGCCATAGGCGAGTATATACAAATTACTTTTACTATCCTCGCCAAAAGAAGATAACCCGCTAATCACCTGACTGATCTGTTCATTCCTGACAGCTTTTTTACCATCATAAGTCAAAGCCCATACTTTACCAGAAGTATAATCACCATAAATATATTTACCGGAAAGCTCAGGAAGATTTTTGTCGTGGCAAACAAAACCACCTGTGATTGAGTTTCCATCGGAGCCATGCTGGTATTCCCATACAGGCTCGATAAGCCCGGCTTTATTGCAATTGTCTGACTTATAACATTGGTCAGCTTCCATTATCTTCCAGCCGTAGTTGCCACCTTTTTCAATAATATCAACCTCCTCTATTTTATCCTGCCCTACATCACCTGCCCATAATTTTCCTGTGGTTTTGTCGAAGCTAAAGCGCCATGGGTTCCGCATTCCATAAGCGAAAATTTCTTCCCGGTTACCTTCTTTATTATCCGCGAACGGATTGTCGGCAGGGATGCCATATTGCTGATCACCGGAAGTTTTGTTAACATCAATCCTTATAATCTTTCCCAGCAATTCTTTTTTATTCTGCGCCCTGTTACCAGGATCACCACCTGCTCCTCCATCACCGGCGGCGATATATAAATAGCCATCATTTCCGAAAGCCACTTTTCCACCATTATGATTTGGATATGGCTGACCATAACGTAACACAACCATCTCACTTGCAGGATCGGCAGCGTTGGGGTTAGATGCACTCACTTTATAACGGACTATCACTGTCTCTAACGGATTGCCCCTGGTATAATTGATATAGAAAAAACCATTTTTTTTGAAGTCCGGATGGAAGGCCATCCCCAGCAAACCTTTCTCACCACCATAGTTAACCTTGCCGGCGATATCCAAAAATACTTCCGCGGTTTTTGCATCCGCTTTATTAGAGAACACTTTGATCTTTCCTTTTTGCTCAAGCACAAAAATTCTGTCAGTATTATCATTCGGGCTAACCAATTCTACGGGGTTATCAAATTTAAGATTGGGGAAAGCATTGTCCACTGAATACTTACCTGCGCCGGAAGACGAATCTTTACCATGTAAGTTGATGTTAGACTGACCCGCATTAGACAAGTTACAACCGGTTATAACAGAGGTAAGACTCAGGAGATAGATAGAAATAATTTTTTTCATTAGTAGTTGTTGAGTAGTTGTTGAATCTGAAATGTTATACTAATATCAGGCCTATTGTTTACAAAAAAATACTAAAAGAATATAAAAATATATTTTACGGGCTAACATCAAATAACTTTGAGCCCATAATAACCATCAATGAACCAGTCTTGATGATAAAAGAAATCAACGTGAAGCATTTTACAACCAAAGAAATAAGGGAGACTTTTCTACAGTTTTTTATAAATAATGACCACAAGATAATCAAAGGGTCTTCCATCATTCCGAAAAATGATCCTACGCTTCTTTATATTAATAGCGGAATGGCGCCATTGAAAAAATATTTCCTGGGAGCTGAAGTCCCTTCTTATCCGCGTCTTACCAATGTGCAGCCTTGTATCCGGACAAATGATATCGAAGATGTTGGAGACAGGCACCACCTGACTTTTTTTGAAATGATGGGCAGCTGGTCGATCGGTGATTACTATAAAGAAAAAGCCATTGAACTGGCATACGATCTCCTGGTGAACCATTTTAAATTTCCACCCGAAAAATTATTTGCAACTATCTATCAGGGTAATGCACAACTTAATCTTGGTCCGGACGAAGAAGCCATCCGTTACTGGGAAAAAGCTGGTATGCCTTCAGATCATATCGTACCCAAAGGCGAAGATAATTTCTGGGGACCTACTGGTGATACGGGCCCATGCGGTCCCTGCACGGAAGTGTTTTTTGATACCGGCGATCAATTCGGCGATGCCTACCTGCCGGGCAGGCATTTTGACGATGTAAACCGTTACGTTGAAATCTGGAACGCGGGTGTTTTTATGGAATTGAATAAAGACAAGCCCGGGCATTTCTCGACTCTCCCGATGAAGAGCGTTGATACGGGAAGCGGCATTGAAAGAATGTACCTGGCGCTAAACGGGAGCAGTTCATTATATGATGTGGATACTATTAAACCGGTATTTAATAAAGTGCAGGCGCTGTTGAGATCGGATGAGATCAGCGACCGCGAAATAAGGATGGTAACCGATCACATGCGCACTACTACTATGCTATTGGGAGAAGGCGTTGTACCGGATAAAGATGGCCGGGGATATATACCGAGAAGACTGATCCGTAAGAGTATCGCATGCGCTATCCGGGCAGGGCAATCTCCCACCGACCTTACTGAGGCGGTGGAAGAAGTCATTAATCAGATGGGTGATTATTATCCTGATCTCTCCCAAAATCGTAAGAACATTATAGACATGCTTACCCGGGAGATCAATGATTTTACACCGGTGATACGTTCGGGCCTGCAGCTGCTGGATAATAAATTAGATAAGCTGTCAGGCGAAATTTTAAATGGTGAATTTGTTTTTGACCTTGTTACAACTCATGGACTTCCGTTAGAAGTAATTTCCGATTACGTTAATAAGAAAGGGATTAAGGTTGATAAAGAAAAATATTTTGAAGAATACAGAAATCATCAGCAAATTTCAAGAGCGGGAACTCAGGGCAAGGCGGTAGATTCAGAAGGAGTGACTCATATAAATTCAATGGAGCAACAGCTTATCCCTCTGCCAAAAACAGTGTTTACAGGTTACGATAAAACGGAAGACACCGGAACAGTAATAGTATTGTTTGTAAATGAAACTATCGTAGAACGGGTTTCGGCAGGAGAGGAGTGTTCGGTTGTTTTTGACACCACTTGTTTTTATGCTGAATCGGGTGGACAGGTTGGCGATACAGGTAATGCCTTTAAACCCGGTGGATCATTACAAATAAAAGATACGCAAAAACGAAAGGGTTATTTTCTTCATAAGTGCCTGGTAGAAGAAGGCACTATTGAAGTTGGAGACAGGCTAGCCCTTTCGGTATGTGCAACCCGTCGTAGTAACATTACAAAAAATCATACTGCCACACACTTACTTCACGCGGCATTGCGTGAGGTATTAGGCCTTCATGTTGCACAGAAAGGATCACTTGTAAACAGTGATAAGTTAAGGTTTGATTTTTCATATAACAAGCCATTGTCCGATGCGGAACTTATAGAAGTGGAAAAAAAGATCAATCAATGGGTGTGGGACAACTATGCTGCTGATATCAGGGAGATGACTTACCAGTCTGCACTCGATACCGGGGCTATGGCGCTGTTTAATGAGAACTATGGTGACAAGGTGAGAGTAGTAAAGTTTGGCGATGTATCAGCCGAGCTTTGCGGTGGCATCCACGTTAAGGCTACCGGCGAAATTGGTATGCTGCTTATCAATAGTGATGCAAGTGTTGCTAAAGGTATCAGGCGAATAGAAGCTGTAACCGGGCCCGTTGCCTATCACCAGGTTACCCGGTCGCGCCAAATATTGAAGAGTGCTAATTCGTTGCTGGCATCCCGATCTGAAAATCTTGTTCAGCAGATTGAGAAGCTTCAAAAGAATATTCCGACGAAAGCAGTAAAGTCACCCGGCATTGTGCCCGAAGGTTTTAAATCTGAAAAATTACTGGAGACACCTGAAGGAGCAAATATATTTGTTGCACGCCTCGATCAGGATTCAGGTGCCGTGCAAAAAGTCGCTGAACAGAAAATGAATTCGTTACAAGCCGATGTCGTTTACCTGGCATCGGTAATAGATGGTACGATAAAAGCCCTAGTAACGGTGACCCCTAAGTTCCGGGATATTTACAAAGCGGATGTGCTGCTGAAAGACTGGCTTGAACCATTTGGCGGAAAAGGCGGTGGTAAAGCAGCGCTTGCCAAAGGCGGTATCAGGGAAATTGACAAGATTGACGAACTGATAAAATCCGTGGATGATATGTACAATGTTTTTTAATTGATAGCTGGTAAGGCATGTTAGAGCCATTCATTCAAGTGTTGTGATAATCAACGTAAGAGCCGCCAGCTATCAGTCATAGTATAATGCGGGGATATGTTTCATATAAAATAACTTTGCGGATCAGGTAAGTTCCCCTCCTTTTTTCAAGGAGGGGACGTTCGAAAACGATGCGATGCACGTTTTTGAAGGGGGGTGGTACTCGCTGTGACCGGTTAAGCCGGTTGTGGAGAATGCGTCGCGTGCAAGTTGCCGACTAACCAAAAGCTGGTAATCACCCTCGTTGCGTCAGGTGCTTCGCATCCTTCCGCAACGTCCCCTCCTTGAAAAAAGGAGGAGACTCCTAAAAAATTATTCATCGACCAGAATAACTTTACGAATTACAATACATTCGTAATCAGCGGTAGAATTTCCAATTGTATAGGAGCTATCAGGAAGAAATATAATCCAGCATTGGTTTTCCTGATAGCTGACAGCTGATGGCAAATTTAAAGTTATTTAATTCTTGACATAACACTATCCTTTGATTCTATGTTCCCCCTGTTTCATTCCCTGCCAATACTTTAACCTGCTGGCTTTAACATGTATAAGGGTGATACCCGGCGTCTCAAGCCCCTTTGGAAACCATTGACCAAGCTGTTCCTGCCAGTGTTCCTGCATTAAAGACTTCCTTGTTATAAGCTTTGCTTTACCGGTAAGTGAGATATATAAATCATCCGGGCCATTAAATCCTAAAGTAACATGTGGAAACCCGCGGATATCTTTCACGGTGCGGGATTCTTCAAAAGTAAAAAAATACGAATTGCCATCGTATTGAACGTCACCATTGTTTGACATTGGCCTGCTGGAAAGATGTCCTCTCGTTGTTCGCGTAGTGAACATACAGATGTCCAACGATTTCATTTTTAAACTGATAGCTTTGAGTGAGATTCTCGCCATAATTTAATTTTTTGTAACTACAACAAAGGGCTGATTTTGTTGTATCGGCTTTTCAAGTTTGGATTTTATTTTGAATGATAAAAAGATAGAAGGTATGGGGTATTCAGGTGTGAGTATTCGGATTGGGGCGCCACTATTACCAGGTTAATAATTTTTGAAATCTGTAATTTATTTTTTTCCAGGATCAAATCTTAAGTTACAGAGAAGGTTTTTATAACCACGGAGGCAGGGAGACAGGGAGGAATATAAGGCCAATCTTCTCTGTGCCACCCTGCCTCCGTCGTTCAACTGCCTCAGACCTCATTACCACATCACCCCATTCCTCACACCTCTATCTTCAGCCTTGCTTCCTGGCGGGTAATTTCAAACAAATCGCCATGAGGAAAGATCGTTATTTGTCCATATTCCTTCAGCAACATCTTGTATGCGTCAGCAACAGGGCGGGGATTCCGGTCAAGATCGAACAGTCCACAAGCGTTTACGATACCTCTTTTCTCCGCCAGCCCGCAGTCCCAATCCACCTGGTCGGTTAAACTATACCAGGTAAACCCCAGTACAGGCACCCCTTCAGCACGCATCTTCAGTATATTGATCCATTGTTTCCACAACCAGGTTGGAGCCTGCTCCGGATCAAAAGTATTTGTCTCGGTATGCATCACAGGCTTTTTATAGCGTTTGTAATATGCATGTGTAATCTGGTACCAGCCCATCACATCTTCTGCGGTACAAATGCTGCCATCGGGCTTCATTATCCTTTCGTTACGTCCGTAATAATCGTTGCCCATAACCTGGTAACCAGGTGGTTCCCCTGCCATAAACCAATCGTATTCTTCGCGGGTAAGGCCGTTATCCATCATATATATGCATACATCGGCGTCAGGCGGACAAGCATACAGAAGATCAAAAGAAATAAGTCGTTGTTTATTGGCTAGCCTGACCTCATTCGAAGGAATCGCTCTTGCTTCATGCATGTATTCCGCACTTTCACTTTGTACAATGATAGCGTCAGGGCGGCAGGAGGCGATGCTTTGAGTAGCGAGGATACTTGCTGCGACAAGATGTTTAATAGCAGTTACAAATCCCTTATCCGACTTAAGCTGTTCATTCCATATCCCATCTTTGGCGCTCATTTTAGCAGTGACATAAATTTCATTTATAGGCGTATAGTAACGTACCCATGGATAACGGGTTGCCACTGCTTTGGCATAATCAGCAAAGTGAATCGGGATCTCAGGATTTTGAAAATTTTCCAGCCAGTTGGGGACACCGAAATGTAATAGATCGAGTATGGGAGTGATACCCATTTTGTTTATCTCACCCATCACCTCATCGGCGAAACTCCAATCGTATTTACCCGGAGCAAGATGGATTTTATAGTATGGCAAACCATAACGCAGCACTTTCAAACCTAAATCCTTTACCAGTTCGAGATCACGGCGCCAGTATTTATAATGGAAACATTCTTCGAGTTGATCACGACGTATTGCGCCGTTTTGAATGGTAGGATAAGAACATTCGATGCCCGTTGCAAAAAGAAAATTCCGCGCTGACCCGTCGGGCAATCCACTGCCTGATGAACCTGCGGCGCCTCCATGCTGATCACCTGTATAGTTGCCATCGCCATGGGTTCTTTTGACGATATCGAGAAAGCTTTTATTTGCCATGAAGTTTATTAAATATTGCTTTGTTAATTGATATGACCGTTACAAAAAATTCATCTCTGTAACATCGTTGACACAGATGAGCGTTCAGGTAGCCGCTAAAAAATTATCGGCTATATACAACGACAGCGCCATTATAGTCAGTGCCGGGTTTACACTAAGGGCGCTCGGAAAAATTGAGTTATCAGCTATATACAGGTTAGGGATGTCAAAACTTTTACCCACTTTGTTTACGACAGCCTTGCGTGGATCGTTACCCATCCGGCAGGTACCGATAATATGTGCGTTGCGATCGAACGACCAAATGTCACTCCCGCCGGCTTTTTCCCAGATGGTTTTCATAATCTTATCAGCATGCGCCGTTAAGCGTTGTTCATTTTCACCCTGGGAAAAATAAATGATCGGCTTCGGCAGGCCTCTGTCATCCGGTTCATCGGAAAGCCCGAGATAGTTGCCGGGATAAGGCAGGCATTCTCCCAAAATATTTATACCGGCGGTATGGTTATAACCGCGCATACATTGAGTGAGCGCCTCACCCCATAATCCACGACCACGTGCCACCTGCGATGCATAAGTCACAGGCATAACTCCTATAGACTGCAATAAATAGCCGCCGGCAAAATCTACCTCTCCAGGCCTGTGATAATCTTCCGAGATCAGGGCTCCGGGGATGCCTTTGTAGGGACGAACCTCCTGTTCAAACTGTCCCCATACCTGCATGCCTGTATGCGCCATAAAATTTTTGCCGACTTCACCACTCGAATTAGCAAGCCCGTTGATAAGCAGCAGGCGGGGTGATTCAATAGCTCCGGCACATAAGAAAACAAATCTGCATTTTTGCCTTTGCCCTGATCCATTTTTTATATAAACTACCGAGGTAAGCTTACCTGATGGATCGTTTTCGAAATGAGTCACAAAGCATTCAGGTCTTATCTCCGCGCCATAATGTATAGCAAGTGGTATGTATGTTACATCCATACTTGCTTTAGCGCCTGTTGTACATCCTGCCTGGCAATAGCCACGGTTGGTGCATGCCGCCCGCCAGCCAATGCCTTCCTTGTAATAAGGTGCTGACAATGCAGCATTCGGCGCAGGAGAAGTTTTTATATCCAGGGCTTTACATCCGCGCTGCATAAGTTGTGCCGCCGCATTTAAAGGAAGTGGTGGCAGTGGATACGACGATTGGCGCGGACTTCCCCAGGGATAGTGCTCAGGACCGGAGACACCTAGAAAATTTTCCAACTCATCAAAATAATATTCCAACTCACGGTAACCAATAGGCCAGTTCACACCAACACTGAACTCGTCGTAAAGATTAAAGTCATCAGCCTGCGGACGGGGAGTATAAGCAGTAAAGTGTAACGTGGAACCCCCAACGCCGGTACCAGAATTGTTGTTTCCAAAAGCCAGCGGATCGCTGCCGGCGCTCAGGCGCTCATCGTTCCAGAATAATTTTGACTGGCTCACTTCATCGGTAGCAAAATCGATGGACGGGTTCCAGTGTTGCCCGGCTTCCAGCGCAATTACTTTTAAACCGGCCCGGGCAAGTCTTGACAAAAGCGGCGCTCCGCCGGCACCCGTGCCGATTACAACCGCATCAACTTCGTCGTCGTTGGAATATAATTTCATACCGTTGATACCAGGGAGTTTGAAGGCAGTATTTTCATTACTTACAGTATTGGTAATCATTGAGCCTAATTTATAATTTTTGGTTCGTAAGCTTCCATTTGATCAAGCCCAATCTTTTCCCAACCTTTGTTGTCAGCAAATGAAACATCGCCAATTTCTTCTTTAACCGAGGGATGACTGTAATAAAGCTCCGCAACTTTTGCCAGCAGTTCTTCAAAGAACAATTTCACCGGTAAGAGCGCCCATGATTTTCCTGCGGCTGTACCATTCTGCACTGAACTTAAAATGGAATCCTGGTGTGAAGTTTCCAGCAAATGAAAAGCTGTCCCGAAAGCATCCTGGGCAGTATCATCAATACCGGTAAGTCCTGATATGATAGCCTGCTTATCTTCCGGCATCGACGCATAACGCCAACCATTACCTGAACCTGTAAAAAGGTCTTCTTCAAGTAACCCTGCAAGATCTACCGGCTGTTGACGCGGTGGTTGAGGAACCAGGCGCTTACAAACAGCTTGTAATGTTGCAAAATTTTCTTTGGTAAAAAAATGGGGGATCAGTACGATATCTTTGGTAAGCCTATCATTCAACACCTGTTTGGTATTTGGAGCAACAAGGTCTGTTTTAAGTAATTCCTTTACGATACCCGCAGGGTATAGATCATTACGCATCGGTAGATAGTTTTCCTCCTGTTACTTCAATTAAACTTCCGGTCATGAAACTTCCATCGCCGGAAGCCAGCAGAACATAAGCCGGTGCAATTTCTTCCGGTTGGCCAGGGCGTTCCAGTGCAACCTCATGGCCAAAATTTTCTACTTCCTCTATCGGCATTGTACCCGGTATATTAGGTGTCCATACCGGACCGGGTACCACACAGTTTACACGTATTCCTTGTTCTGCGAGATTTAATGCCAGCGATCTTGTAAAAGAATGAATGGCGCCTTTGGTTGCTGAATAGTCAATCAAAATAGGAATACCCGTTTTGCCAACAATACTCCCGGTATTAATAATTGAATCACCTTCCGTCAGATAAGCCAGCGCTGCCTGCGCCATAAAAAAATATCCCAAAATATTAGTATCGAAAGTTCGCCGGAGCTGTTCTTCCGTTATGTCTTCAAATTTCTTCTGTGCCAACTGGTAGGCAGCGTTGTTGACCAGGATATTTAATCCTCCATATGCTGAAACTGTTTTCTTAACAGCTTCCTTACATTCACTGGCGTGACGAACATCGGCTTTGATAATAAGGCATTCCGCTTTGAATTTTTCGCATAGCCGTTTTGTCTCAGCTGCATCTTCATCATTTTCATTATAAAGCACCGCAACTTTTGCTCCTTCTAAAGCAAAGGCAACTGCAACCGCTCTGCCAATACCTGAATCACCGCCTGTGATAAGCGCAACCTTGCCGGTAAGTTTACCTGCCGGTTTATATTCAGAGAAGGAAGTATCAGGTGCAGGATCCATCGCAGATTGTTTGGCAGGGTATTGTTGCTTTTGCCCTTTGAAATCTTTTGATACCGGATATTTTTTCATGTAATTTCTTTTACGGTTTATCTTTTTGTATTCATCCTGAAGCCACACAATGTTAAGTTAAATAAGTGTGCACCCCATCAATTTGTCAAATCAAATCCCGGGTGTTGGCTGGGGTGGGCATAGCTTTTGAAACTGGTTTACTAAAACCTACAATAATGAAAAAAATAAATGTATTAGCGATGATGATTATTGCTGCATTTTCTTTTCAGTCCTGTGGTAACGGCGACATGGAAAAAAAAGATGGTGTTGATGTGGCAAAGGATATTAACGATAAAAACAGCAAACAGGTTTCCGATAAAACTTCCGACTTCATGGTTAAATCAGCGAGTGGCGGGATGATGGAAGTCGAGCTGGGGAAGATCGCCCAGGAGAAAGCTGTCGATGCGAGGGTAAAAGCATTTGGCGCTATGATGGTTGCAGATCACACAACTGCTAACAATGAAATGAAAATAATTGCTGATGGAAAAAGTGTAACACTGCCTCCCGCACTGAGTGATGAGCATCAAAAATATGTTGATAAATTGAAACAAAAGTCCGGGGCTGAATTTGACCAGGCTTATATAAGTATGATGGTTGATGATCACAAAGATGATATCAGCGAATTTGAAGATGCCTCCAAGATGGATGACGCCGATATAAAGGGCTTTGCAGGAAAAACATTACCTGTGTTGAAGAAACACCTCGACAGTGCACAGGCTATTAATAGCGCACTTAAGAAATAAGGATTGCATCAGCGAGGGTTAATTAAAATCGGCAAAAATGGACTCTGCTGAGTTCACTTTGAAAGGCTGACAGTGAAGAAAGAAACATTTACGTGAAAGGGTTTAAATGCCTTTCAGGTTTGAATCCGGCATGTCACTATTCTATCAGCAACTCAAAAGGGTTTATAAAAACGCATCACAAATCAGGTGGTGATGAATGATAAGTTAGTGTTTGATATGCCGGAAAAAAATCATTCAATTAAAGTCGTGTGGAAAAAATTCCCATGCCTCCGTTAGCTATTTATCGATATCAATTTATGTTTATGACCATCGGGAAAAACTGTGATCCTGCTTTGTAAATTCAGTATAGGGATAAATTTATTTTTTATCGTCAACAAATGGTATCGCTACCTGTTTAGCGCCCGACTCATCCATAACTGAATTTTCCATATTTCCAGACGGAGGTTGCACGTAAGTTGATCCCTTGCCTGCAATTTTGTCACCTTCATTTGTGTTGCCCTTATCGGTGTCAATCGTTGTATCAGCACCTGGTGTTTTCACTGGTTCATCAATTATCCCGTTTAAAGCCGCTTTAACATCTGTCAGTATCTCTTTCTTATCTGGTGAAGGCTCCACCGGAATTTGATCATCTTCGCCGGAAGCTGTTGTCAATCCAACTGCAGGTGCTGTTTCTTTTGGATCAGAAGCCGCAACCACAAGCCCATCTGTATTTTCACCGGTAACGGGAACCTCTGCTACAGGTTGGTCTTTCGCATTTTCTTTTACCGTGTCTTTGGGGTCTTTGAGTTTCTCTACCGGTTCTTTGTTCTCATTTACTTCAGGTTTTGTTTCCTGGTTTTTGCGAAGTTCGGCAAGTGCATTTTGCATTTGCTGTATCCAACCATCCATCTCAACTTGCAATACCTGCTCCGTTTGTTCTACCAGGGTACTAATATTATCCTGAAGCTGTTGGTCCTGAAACGACAAGGCGTTCCACCATCCTTTTATATTGGCGAGATTGGTTCCCGTTTGATTGTATTTTGTAAGCGTATTTTCAGTTTGCCTGTATCCGAGATATGTACTTAGCGCCGCTATAATAGTGGTGGTGAGCGCTATCCAGACCGGCAGGTGAATTGCGGCGAGAAAAGTGCCTATGCCGCCAACAATAAATATAGCAATAGAGAAAATAGTCAGCTGCTTACCGAGCCTGACAGATTTTGTCTTGAAATAATTAAGCTGGTCACCCAACCTTAAATCTATGTATTGTCCGGGGTCAAGTTTGCTAAAACCATCATCATTACGCTGGGAACCATACATGTCAGGTGGAAGACCCAGCTGTTTGTTATAAGGAATAAGGTAAGAGGAGTTGACTTCGGTGCGCATAGTCCTTCTTGTGATGTCCTCCACTTTTTTGGTAAGCTGCTGTTCGGGATTGGTGACGTAGTCGTTTGTCCTGGTGCGGTAACGAAATATTTCTCTTTTTATAGATTCCGCGGCGGCTCTTAAAAGTAACCATTTGTTACCCTGCTTAAAACGATTGGCAATGGTTACCAGGATAGTAAGCGTTATAGGAATAATGATAAGTACCACATAAAGTGATGCAGCAAACCCGCTGAGTGTTGCAGACGGCTCCTTTACAGATTTTATTACCTCCTGTATGATTGCAAGCGCGGTACCTATCGTTCCTGTTAAGATTATTGACTGTTGTAATTTATCAAATCTACCTTGCTGTTTATTGGCATTAAGATCATAGTCGGCAAAAGTTTCCCAGGCCTGCATCAATACTTTGTCGTCACCCAGAGAACTGGAAATCAAACTATGGATATCAGTTGCCGGTTTGGTAAGCGCATGAAAGAAGAGCTTACCATCAAATATTATTTCAGCCATCGCCGGATCTTTAGGCAGCGTATCTTTTACCTGCATGGCGGCTGCAACATCATCAGCAAGGCCTCCGCTGCCTTCAACAATTATTACAGTGAATTTTAGTCGTACAGCCTGGAGCAGCAATTCTTTTGTTGATTCATTGCCACCGGTAACAATCGCCAATGCCGGAACTTTTCTCTCTATAATTTTCTTTTCAAATTTACCCGGTCTCCCTATGAGCAGGGATATCACTTCGTTTACAACAGGATCGGTTCTCCAGTTTCCTCCTTCAGTGAGTATAAAATGCGAATGATTGGCTTCAAGGGACTCATTGATTTCAGCGTCGCCCTGGAAGGTAATTTTATCAGATGATGTTATACCAATCAGTATAGATTTATATCCCCTGTCGGCTATGCCCTTACCCATCAGATCCATCACGCCCGATGTTAAACCTCCATCAATGATAAGTGCGCCGGCATCAATAGCCGCAACTGCAATACCCCTGCTAAACAATTGTAATAAGCTGGGAAGAAGTGCTTCACCAAAATTATCTGAGTTACCCAGATTTAAAAATACTGCCTTATATGATTTAAGATGAAGGGTTGTGATAATATCCCCGGCGCTATCAGTTGAAGAAGGGAATAAAAGCAATGCCTCCCGCTTATTAGGAAAACTGATCTTGTTATTTTTTACAGCAGCTTTTTCCAGCTGTGAAGGACTGTCTTGTTTTGAAAAGATATTCATACAACGAAATTTTTAACCGGGGTTACTTCATGAAAGCTGTTTGTAAATAATTATGAAGCTTGAATTATTCACCTTCTTCTGTGTCACTTGGTATCATTGGACAGGTTTGATTGTTGCTTAAGATAAGGCTTATCATTATTATGTGCAAGTAGCTTGTGACTAATAATTATCAGTAACCTCTCCAGGCAATTGTTCCGAATATTAAATATAGAATTTTAAAATCAACGTTCAGATTTTTTTCATTTTCAGGATATAGAAAGATGTTCTTATCATTTACGGTGTCAGCTTTTTAACTTCTTACATAAATGCCGGAAAAATTTACCTCTGCCGAATGCCTGGCTATTTATTTATATTTAATAACGGGATTGAGAATGTATACTTCTTGTCAACGTGTGTATAACCACGGAGGCAGGGAGAAACACAGGTCAATTTAAAAACCGGTAACCGTGTTTCTCTCTGCCATCTCGCCTCCGTGGCGTGAGAACTATCACAGTTTTCAAGATGTAATCAGGCGTAATATTATTAATGATCGCCTCCGCAGGGGATAAAAAAATACACCGGTATGCTTGCTTTTTTTGAATTATTGTATTAATTTGTTTAAAGCTGTTTTTTTA
>Ga0123338_10001706_pt1 | contig 20944 bp, 14 predicted proteins | sample grotaG_FD_89793 | JGI IMG/M metagenome (GOLD analysis project Ga0123338, IMG submission 89793) | Glacier valley bacterial and archeal communities from Borup Fiord, Nunavut, Canada, to study Microbial Dark Matter (Phase II) -... | ecosystem: Environmental > Aquatic > Freshwater > Ice > Glacier ...
GCCGGTCTGCGCGAGGCAGTGCGAGCCATCAATGCGAGCGGCGGAAATATCACGGTGGAATGGCCGCTCTCTCAAGCTCTCGAAATTGGCGACCGCGCGACCGGTGCCACGGTTATGTCTGATCTCTATATGAAAATGAGTTCCCCGTCTCACGCGGTCGATTTACGTGCCCTGTGGAAACAACTTGGAGCCACTCGGATTGGGGAGAGTGTCACGTTGGACCGGCAGGCACCCCTCGCCGGAATTCGCGCGAGCATCCTGGGGCGACGGAACTGATCAGAATCTGAGGTGACCGCACTTGACCGCATTTTGATTGACGGGGCCGCCCCGCACACGCTACAATCGCGGAAATAGTTTCTGACAAAACTGTCAGTTGGCCGATGCAGATTACGGTGTTTCTGCCAAGTGCTATTCTCCAGACTTTCTTAAGTTCTCCTCGTCGAGTGTTTTTGTTTCACGAATTACTTCAGGAGAAACACGTGATTTCACTACGCGCATCGGTCCTCTTTGCAGGTTTGTTACTCCCGGTCCTTTCATTTGGCCAGTCCCAACTGGCAAACGGAGGCCTGGAAATTTCGGTATACGACGCTGCCGGCGCTTCCATAGCGGAGGTGAAAATAGATCTAGTGAACAAGGATACGGGTTTCTCGAGATCTTTGATCACGAACGGAGCGGGGGTCTGCGCGGCTCCACTATTGCCGCTGGGCGCTTACGACATCATGGCTCAAAAACCGGGCTTCGCCTCAATCCGTATGGAAGGGCTGATTCTGCAGGTGGGTGAACAGCGATCGCTGAAGCTCAACATGAAAGTGTCGTCGCTAAATGAAACGGTGACCGTCAACGGCGGAGACGCTGACTTGGTAGAGTCCGAAATTTCGAATTCAACCGCAAGGCTGGACGACCGCGCGGTGCACAATCTTCCAATCTTGGCGCGCAATTTCCAGACTTTCATTTTGTTAACTCCGGGAGCGCTTGTGGTGAACCGGTCGGGAACCGATGCGAACTTTTCCGTGGGTGGACAAAAAGGAATCTATACCGGGTACAGTGTTGATGGCGCGGATTATTCCAGTTCTTTCTATAGCGGACAGAGTGGTGGGGATCGCTCCACATTCACGATCAGCCTGGAGGCCATCAAGGAATTCGTGGTACTAACAAATGGGTTCAATGCGGAATATGGCCATTCAGGCGGTGCGGTGCTAACGGCTGTTACCAAATCCGGCACCAACCAGATTCATGGGAATGGGTTCTGGTATTTTCAGGACCATAAATTTGTTGCTGATAACGCGCTGGGGCAGAAGGCCAGCGGACGCCGTCAGCAGTTTGGGGGAACTCTCGGGGGCCCCATCAAGAGAGACAAGCTGTTCTTTTTTGCTGCGTCCGACAATCAGCGGCGCAATACGCCGATCAACTTAGTTTTCAACGGACTTTCTACTCTGCAAAGCGCCGCCGCCAGTTCAGACCCCGCGCGCCAGTCAGCCGCGCAGGCGTTCCTAGGTCAACAAAAACAAGTATTGGCTGGCGATGATGTTACCTCAGTACTTGGTAAGACGGATTGGCTGATCAATGCTTCCAACACACTTTCCGCCCGCTACAACCGCGCCCGCAACACCGGTGATAACGCCACCTACAGCTTGGTCCTGCAACAAGCCCGATCTGCGGATAGCCTTGGCCTGGAACTGGATTCGTCAGACGCGGCGAATATTCAACTAACCACCGTTCTGTCTTCTCGGGCTCTGAATGAGTTCCGATTTAACTTCACACGGGAAGACCGGCCCAGATTGCCACACGCAAAGCCAAATAGTGCTTTGGTAAACGGCGTTGCCGGCGGTTCCCAAGTGGTGGTGAGTGGTATTGGAACTCTGGGAAATGCAACCTTTTTGCCGGTTGGATCGCTCGAACACAGGCAGCAGTTTACCGATAACTTCACGTACACGGTTGGTCGGCACAGCCTCAAGTTCGGTGCCGATATCAATCTAATCTCCTTCGATAATGTCTACCGCGGCAACTCTCCCGGCGTGTATACTTTCTTCAATTTTGAAAATTTTGTAAACCGCCAGCCCGATCAGTATGCGCAGTTCTTTGGCTCGGGAACGAAAGACACGCATCCGAAATATTTCGGGATTTTTGCAGAAGATTCGTTCCATGTCAAACCGGGCCTTACGGTCAATTATGGGTTGCGATGGGAAGGTCAGGCCAACCCCAGCAATGACCTGCCGAATGCAAATTTTCTGGCAGGAACGAAAAAGATTCCGAATGACCTGCAACAGTGGTCTCCCCGCTTAGGGATCGCTTGGGACCCAAAAAACGATGGCAAAAATGTAATCCGGGCTTATACGGGTTATATCTACGCCCCCACCCCCTCCTTGATTTGGGCCAACGTGCTGCGCCAGAATGGCGATATTTCCAATGGGGTGAACTATCTGGGCACGAACGCCCAAACCATTCCCACATTCGCGTTCCCCTATAGCGGTCCATACCCCACGGCATTCAACAGTTACCCATTAAGCCTTCCGGTGACAACCGGAACGGTACCGGGCGGCCAGGTGAACCTGGCGGCTGCAGGTTTTCATAACCCTAGAATCTTTCGCACGAATGTCGCTTACGAACGCTTGCTCACGCACGACACGACAATCACCGTGACGTATGACCGCTACTTCACAACTGGTAATGAACGCCGAAGAGATATGAATCTTCCCGCTGGCACGGTACAACCAGTTACCGGACGTACAATTTACGACCGCACGCAGCGGCCTTTCTCGCAATACGGCCAAGTGATTCAGCGTGAAAGCACGGCCAGCTCCCGCTACCACGCGGTTACCCTGGCACTGAACAAACGCTTCAGCCATCGCTTCCAGGGCCAAGTGTTTTATACGTACGCTCACAACAATAGCGATGACGATAACGAAAATCAGTGCTGCTCAAACTCCGGTTACGACCAGAAGAATTTCAGGCTGGATTGGAGCCGGTCTGCGCTTGACGTGCGTCACAACATGGTAGCCAATGCAGTGGTCCAGCTTCCCTGGGGAATTGAGGCTAGTCCCATACTGAAGTTGCAATCCGGCCGCCCGTTTGACGCGACCACAGGGACAGACAACCCTGCTGCATATCTGCTTTCCGCCGGTGCGCTCAGCAATTTCCAGATCTATATTCACCAGCCGGGCGCTACGGTGTACGGTGGCGGCAACGGCGATACGACTTCTACCGACCGGCCAATTGTAAACGGCAAGCTCCTGCCGAGGAACTATTTCGAACAGCCAAAATACATTCGTACTGATCTCCGGGTTGCAAAGGCGTTCCACTTCCGCGATCGCATGGAACTCAAGGGTTCGGTGGACATTTTAAACCTGTTTTATAATTCCAATCGGTTTACGACGAATACGGCAATTTCGAACCCGGCTTTCGGTAGCCTGAATAACGTGGACGACCCCTTTTCCATCCAAACAGGTATCCGTTTTACGTTCTAATGGTGAAATCGTCGTTTCTCTTTGCCCTTGGAGCAGCACTTGTATCCGCGGCACCTGCTCCACCTGTCCAGGTAAAAGCGGTTGTGGTCGCCATGTTTGAGATCGGAGAAGATACAGGGGACCGAGCAGGCGAGTTTCAGTTCTGGGTGGAGCGTGAAAAGTTAGATCGTGTTCTACCGTTTGCCGCCGGGTATCACTCGCTGCGAAGCAATGCGGATGGCAGCGTTCTCGGAATTCTCACCGGTCAGGGTGTGACCAATGCCGCAACTTCGATTATGGCGTTGGGTATGGACGGGCGATTCGATCTCTCGAAGGCCTATTGGCTAGTGGCGGGGATTGCAGGTGTCGATCCCGCCGATGCGTCTCTCGGCAGCGCTGCGTGGGCCAACTACGTTGTCGACGGGGATCTGGTGCGTGAGATTGATTCCCGCGAAGCACCAGAGGAATGGCCGTACGCACGGTTCGCGCTGGGTGCTAAGCGCCCAAACGTGCTTGCGGACCGGGTGACGCCGGAAAACTGGCAGCAAATGGTGTTCCGCCTCAATCCTGGCCTTGTGGAATGGGCCTTTGATCTTACAAAAGACATCAAGCTAGAAGATTCGCCGGCCCTATCTGCTTTTCGCCAGTCATATCAATTTTCTCCGAACGCGATCAAACCTCCCTTCGTGCTGAAAGGGGACAGCTTGGGGGCAAGTACGTACTGGCACGGCAAAGTGCTGACGCAGTGGGCAAACGATTGGGTTAAGCTTTGGACGCACGGCGAGGGAAACTTCGTCATGACGAACATGGAAGACAACGCCACGGCACTGGCGCTGCGGCGGCTTTCTCTTGCGCGACGGGTGGATTTTAACCGCGTACTTTTCCTGCGGACGGCAAGCAACTTCTGCATGCAAGCTCCGGGGCAGAGCGCCAGCGCCAGCGCAACTGCCGGTTATGTGGGAACAGCGGCTAGTCTCGAAGCTGCATATCGGGTCGGGAGCCCGGTGCTTCACGAATTGGTGCGTAACTGGTCCAAATGGCAAAACAAAATACCTGGAAATTGATGAAACTAGCCCTGCCATCCGTTCTGCTTTTCGCCACCATAGTCTCCGCGCAACCTTCCGATCGCAATACTCCCTCATTTGCTGCAGGGTTTGAACAAATCAAGAAAACTGCCACGAAGGAGCAACTTTACACTCTGCTTTACGATCTGCCAAAGGGAGGCGATCTCCACAATCACTTTGGATTGTCTAACTTTGCGCAATCCTGGTATGACGCGGCAACGGATCTAAAGCGCACTCATGGCAATGAATTCTACACGCTGACCAGCTTCCGGAATTGTCCGGATGCTACCAGTCCGCTCCTCCGCTTCAAAACGATCCAAAGATCCACTTACTTCAAGCTTTCCGAGTGCGGGAGATCCGAATACGAGCCCCTCGAAAAACTTGCTCCGAACGTGCGGCGGGAATGGCTCAGCGCGATGATTCTGGACCGCGAGGGGGAGGGGAGAGATGAGTTTTTTGAGGTGATAATTAAGCGGCTGGGCGATTTGCTCCGAGATCCTTACCTCGCCATGGATCTGATGTCTTTGAACCTAAAACGCTACGCCGGCCAGGGGTTGCGTTATCTGGAAACGCAGGCAAGCCCAAACTTCCAAGATCAGGACGGTAACCCGATCGCCTCCGAGCGCGCGGTGCAGTTCTTTCGTGACCGGTTAAGTCAACCCGATGTGACGGCGACGGGAATGAACGTGCGCTTTCTTCTCACCATTCTGCGGTTTGCACCCAACGCTGAAGAGAACCTAAGAAAAGCGTACGATTTCGTGGATGGTCACCGCGATCTCTGGGTAGGTATTAATATGGCCGGCAGAGAAGACAACGATAAGGGTTATGCTCTTCGCTTCCTGGACACCTTTCGGGAGATGCGTAGAACTCATAGCGATATCCAACTGTCGATTCACGCCGGTGAGAAAGACTCACCAGGGCACGAGGTTCGCGACACATTGCTTTTGGGAGCAACCCGTATCGGTCACGGAGTGAACCTGATCACTGATCCGGATACTATGCTGCTGATGCGCAATGGCAAAGCCTTGGTGGAAATCAATCTAGTGAGCAACCGGCTTCTGGAGTACACTCCCGATTTAGCCAAGCACCCGTTTCCGGAATACCTGCGAACCGGAATACCTGTCTGCTTGAATACGGATGACCCCGGGGTATGGAACTCCGATATTGTGGACGACTACTATCTTGCCGTGACAAATTACAATCTATCGTGGCAGGAGTTGGTGGTATTGGGACGCAACAGCCTCACTTACTCTTTCGCTCCGCAGGATGTAAAACAGGGAATGCTCGCAAGCTATGAACGGGCTGTGGATATGTTTGAGAAAAAGTATGGTGGACAAGACTGGGCTGCCGTTCTCAAAACCGTGAAGCCATCGACGTCAGGTTACGCCCGGCAAACACTGGGTCTGCACCTGTTACCGGCAGCCACAAATACTCAGCATTGATAAATCCGCTAGAACTAACATCATGCAATCTCATCCAGATAGGCTGAAAGTAACAAGGCGGCAAGCTCTGCAACTGGGCATCGCTTACACCGCGCAAACTGCTGCCTACTCCGCAGCCGGCCCCGGCGAAAACGTGTCCATCGCGATCATCAACCGGGATCGCAAGTGGCTGAACCTGGAGTCCATGGCCACTTTGGAGAAAGCTTTCACTATTGACACTCCCATAGGCAAGAGTCCGCTCATTCGAAAGTTGCGGTACAAAGGCACGCCGTTCTATTACCTGACGCGTTATGGCGACGTGGGAAGCGGCGAAATAGCGGCGACTGACGACGAGCAGTTCCCCGGGCAGCGCAGTGTGCAACTCTGGGTTACTTTAATGACGCTGGGAGTACCCAACGTCCTGCACGGGAACCTGATTGGCGGCATCAACCCGAATCTCAATCTTGATGATCTGGTGATTGTGGACGATTTTATTGACCTCAAGCCCAATCACCCGCAATCCGTTTTGCCGTACTACTTCAAAGGCAAAGAGAGCACGGACTGGAAGCGCTGGGGCACGCGAATGAATCCGGTATTGTGTCCCGACCTGCGGCGCGCGCTCTATGATCAGGCTCTGACTGTTCACCATGCTAAAGTGCACTATGGCGGAACGCTGGCACAAACGCACACAGACCGTTGGGAGACTCCCGCCGAAATACGGATGCTCAAATTAATGGGTGCTGATCTAACGTGTACTCTGGACGGCACTTACATTATTTATGCAAAGCAGGCCGGCATCCACTACGCCACTTTGCAGTATGTAATGAATTATGCCGAGGGAACGCGCCCCAACGATGTACCAATGACGTCCGACATGGGTATGCAGAGGCTTGCGGTCTCCATGCGTAAGACGATGCTCGAGACAGTGGCATCTCTTCAATCCTTCAAACACCAGTGCGAGTGCTTTCGTCTCCAGGAAGACAAGTATCGGGCTATCTTCCCCATGACCAATCCTTAATCTCTTTCAGATCTGAATTACGGAGAAATCGCCCTGGTCCGAAAATTAGAGCACTATTTCGAATTCCAACGCCTGCACACAAACTGGCGTACTGAGTTATTGGCTGGCGTCACAACTTTTATCACGATGGCGTACATCGTGTTCGTGAATCCCTCCATCTTAAAAGATGCGGGAATGCCCGTGGCAGGTGTCTTCGCGGCAACGTGTATGTCTGCGGCGTTCGGGACCATTTTGATGGGGGCTGTGGCCCGTTACCCGATCGCGCTTGCCCCTGGTATGGGGCTGAATGCTTACTTCACTTACACAGTGGTCAAGGGCATGGGTGTGCCGTGGGAAACTGCGCTCGGTGCCGTATTCCTTTCCGGCGTAGCCTTCCTAGTCCTTACTTTGGCGGGCGTCCGGCAATGGGTAATGGCGGCAATCCCCCCGGGGCTTTACTCAGCCGTCAGCGCGGGGATCGGTTTGTTTATCGCATTTATCGGTTTGCATAACGCAGGGATCATCAAGGCCGACCCCGCAACGATGGTGACCATGGGGAACCTCCGGGATCCGAATACATGTCTGGCGGTATTCGGTATTCTTGCCATCGCCACATTACAGGCTTGGAATGTACGGGCGGCGATCCTGGTGGGGATTTTGGCGACCACTGCTCTTGGAGCAGCACTCGGCCTTGTTCATTGGCAGACACAATCGTATCGCTGGATGGACATAACCTCCACCATGTTTCACTTAAACATAAAAGCCGCTTGGGGTTTAGGGCTGCTGGAAATCATATTCGTCTTTCTCTTCGTTGATTTTTTCGATAATATCGGAACACTCATGGCCGTAAGCCGCAAAGCAGGCTTAATCGGCAAAGACAATAAAATCCCCCGCATCACTACGATTCTGCTTACAGACGCCACCGCCACAATTGCCGGGTCGCTGGCAGGTACAACCACGGTAACCAGCTACATCGAATGCGCGGCGGGCGTCGCGGCCGGCGGCCGAACCGGGGTAACTTCGATTGTCACGGGGTTGCTCTTCATTCTTACGTTGTTTATTGCACCGTTGGTGGGAGCGGTGCCCGCCGCAGCCACAGCGCCAGCCTTGGTAGTGGTTGGTGGACTGATGATGTCGTCCCTGATGGAAATTCCCTGGAGCGACGTGTGTATCGCATTTCCTGCTTTTCTGACTTTAATCACCATTCCGCTTACGTTCAGTATTGCCAACGGGCTGGCATGCGGCATTATTTCTTACGTGGTGATGCACGTCACTCGCGGACGTTGGCGGCAGATCCCTTTTGCTGCGTATATTCTGGCATTACTATTGGTTCTACGCTTTGTGTATATCGGCAGTAGAGCTTAAGTATCGGGTTGCGAAGGGCGCTTACGATTGACAGAAAATCCGAACTGCAGGATACTGTGCTTACCCGCGAATCGACAAGCTCGATTCCTCATCGGAACTAAAGCAGCCTGAATCCTCAGGGTGCAAATCCTCCACGTAGAGACCATCAGTCGTTTACTTGTCAGACATTTCATAAATCGCAACGTGGGGGATGATTGATCGCATGCAGTCTGTTTGTACCGCACGTCTCTTCTTCGCACTTAGTTTTGTGTCGGGTTGTTTCAGTTCTTCTGCGAGTGCCCAAGATCCTGATACGGCGACGGCTAAAGAGCAATTTTTCGAGGCGAAGATACGGCCGTTTTTCGCGAAGAACTGCTATTCGTGCCACACCAGCCCACCCAGTGCGGCGCTTCGCGTCGATTCGCGCGAAGCGATTATGAAGGGTGGAAAAGACGGAGTGGTGATTGTGCCTGGCCACCCGGAGCAAAGCCTCCTGATGGAAGTACTAAAGTATGACGGCAAAATTCAGATGCCGCCGAAGGGACCGGTCAGCAATGAGGACTTGGCATCCGTAGAACAATGGATTCGACAAGGAGCCACCTGGCCAAACCGAGCGAATGTGTCACCCACTTCCCGCGTTACCGCCGCGCAGCGAGGGTTTTGGGCATTTCAAGCGGGGACCATGCCGCTTATTCCAGAAACGAACTCACTCTGGGCGGCAAGCAATATTGATCGGTTCATTTTGAAGAAGCTTCAAGAGAAGGGCTTAAAGCCGGTAGCGGACGCGAGCAAACGTACTCTCATCCGCCGCATGACGTACGACTTAACCGGGCTGCCTCCCCTCCCCTCGGAAGTGAACGCGTTCTTGGAGGATAGCTCTTCCGCATCGTACCGGAAGATGGTAGACCGCTTGCTGGAATCTAAGTCCTATGGGGAACGGTGGGGGCGCAAGTGGCTCGATGTAGTTCGCTATGCGGATACCGATGGCGGCAGCGGAGACTTTCCCATTCCACAGGCGTCGAAGTATCGCGACTATGTCATTCAGTCTTTCAACGAGGATAAACCCTTTGACCGTTTCGTTCGTGAACAACTGGCGGGCGATTTGCTGGTGGCAAAATCAGAGCCGGAGCACTGGCAAAACACTATAGCCACAGGCTATCTGGCAAACACGGTCCGGCTGGATGGTATACCTGCCTACACGTCAGACGCGATCGATAATCTCGGCTCCGCTTTTCTAAGCCTCACCGTGGCGTGCGCGCGTTGCCACGATCACAAGTTTGATCCGATCCCAACTGCGGATTACTACGCCCTGTATGGCTTCCTGGCTAGTACCAGCTTTCCGGATTCCGGCACCGACGGGGCTCGCTATCAACGCGGGATTGTCTACCGGGATCCAAACGTAACCAGCCGGGAGGATTACAAGACGTTTCAAGCTCAATTGAAGCCCATACAGGATGCGACAACCGCCGTCATGGGCCTTCCGGGAACGTATGACGATCTGGTTCCCCAGCTACAGGCGCGCCGGATGCACCTTTTTGAACACATGCCTGATTTCGGAGAATCCGCTTATGCGGTGCGGGAAGGTACGCCGCGGGAAGCACGCATTCACCGGTATGGTGACCCGAAAGACTTGGGCGAAGAAGCGCCGCGAGGCTTCCTGCAAGTGCTGGGCGGGAAGCCGCCGGCCTCGGGCTTTCGGGGAAGCGGGCGGCTTCAACTGGCTGAGTGGATTGCATCGAGAGAAAATCCGCTGACCGCCCGGGTGATTGTCAATCGGGTTTGGCAGGGGCTGTTCGGCCGCGGGATCGTCGCTAGCGCGAATGATTTCGGATTGCATGGGTCTGGGCCCGTCAACCAGGCGTTACTTGATTATTTAGCATCGAGCTTTGTTGAGAGTGGCTGGTCTTTGAAGACTCTTACCCGAGAGATACTCCTCTCCCATACCTACCGGCTGTCGTCCGACACGCAAGCTGCGAACGAGGGAATCGACCCCGACAATCAATTCCTCTGGCGGCATTCGCGGACCCGGATGGACGCGGAAGAGATTCACGATACGCTTCTGGCTGATTCACAGCTACTGGAAAGAACCCCTGCGCCGCCCCATCCGTTTCCCCCGCAATCCGCCTGGAATTACGAGCAGCAGAACTTGTTCACGCCGAAGCTGCGGGACTACCTTAACGATCGAAGATCGGTTTACACAATGATCCAGCGAACAGTGCGGAGCCCCTACTTCAATCTGTTTGACGGGCCTAATGTTAACGTGAGCACGGATCGGCGCGGCGCAAGCCTCACCCCGTTGCAAGCGCTTTACTTCATGAACGATCCGTTTCCGAAACGGTGTGCTTCAAATCTGGCGGCACAGCTAATCAAAATAAACGGTGATGACAAGAAGCGGATACAGAATGCATTCTTGACGATTTATAGCCGCCCCGCCAGCACTGGCGAAGAGGACCGTGCGCTTACGTTCCTGAGCAGTGCGGCCAAAGCCTATGCTGCGCACGGTGTAACGGCAACAATGCTTCAACAGAAAGCCCTAGAAGATTTTGTTAAGGCGATGTTTGCCAGTAACGAGTTTATGTTCATCGAGTAGCTGGAGAATAGAGCAAATGCAAAATCTGAAAACAGGTGCTACCCGCCGCACAGCCATTCGTTCGCTGGCGAGCGCATCCATGCTCTTGCCCGGAATGCTCCACGAGATGCTGGCAGCTTCCGCCGTGCCTCAAATCAATGGACCGGAAAACCCGCTAGCTCCCCGTGCCCCACTCTTTCCGGCCAAGGCGAAGCGAGTGATTTTTTTATATATGAGCGGCGGCGTGTCGCACGTGGATACGTTCGATCCTAAGCCTCGCCTGACCGCCGATCATCACAAGCTGTTCAGAAAAGATTTTCTGCATGCCAGTCCGTGGTCCGCAAAACGTTATGCCAAGAGCAGTGCGGAAGTCTCGGAGCTTTTCCCCAATGTAGGGGCCATGATGGATGACATCTGTCTGATCCGTTCCATGTACAACGACATACCGAACCATGAGCAGGCCATCATGCAGGTTCATGGCGGCTCCGCAGTACAGGCGCGGCCCAGCATCGGTTCGTGGGTGAGTTATGGTTTAGGTACCGTTTGTCAGAATTTGCCATCCTATGTGGTGCTGGCGCCTGAGATCCCTTACGCCGGCAGCGCGGCTTGGGATTCCAATTTCCTTCCCGCGTTCCATCAAGGCGTGCGTGTGATCCCCGGTCAGGAAGCGATCCCGAACATGACGCGCGACGGCTTCGCGGACATACAGTCCATGGATCTCGGCCTGGTGAATTTTTTCAATAGCCGCCACCTGGAAGAACACGGCGGAGACCGCGCGCTGGCCACACGCATCAAGACTTTTGAAACAGCGTACGGCATGCAAAGGGAAGCTCCCGAAGCATTCGACATCTCGAAAGAGTCAGATGCAACGCTCGCCCTGTACGGCTTAAATCGCGACACTAAAAAAGGCATCGGCTGGATGTGCCTGGTTTCACGGCGGCTTGCGGAACGTGGAGTCCGCTTCGTTGAAGTCATTGATGGCGGCTACGATAAGTACACGAACTGGGACGCGCACCTGAATATCCGAATGCACGAACCCTTAGCGAAAAAAGCCGACAAGCCCATTGCGGGACTGCTTAAAGATCTGAAATCGAGAGGCATGTTGGAAGACACGCTGGTCGTCTGGACTACTGAGTTTGGCCGCAAACCGGGTGATGCCTCACCGGATGAGGAAGGCCGCACTCACTGGTCAACCGCCTATTCTACCTGGGTCGCGGGCGGAGGGTTTCGAGGTGGATTGGTCTATGGTTCAACGGATGAATACGGTTACGCGGTCGCATCGAATCCGGTACACATCCATGACCTGCAGGCCACGCTACTCAATCAGCTTGGTCTGGACCATCACAAGCTAACTTTCCGCCATGCCGGGCGAGACTTCCGCCTTACCGATGTATCCGGGCGGGTTGTCAAAGACCTGATTGCGTGACATAAAAACGGTTGAACTATATCGCCTAAAAACCACAGGATCGATCTTCCGTGTGAATGCCCGTCTCGTAAAACTTCTTGAAGACCGCGTCACCATCCATTTGCAGAATGCCCCGATAGTTCTTCATATGCCCAGCCGAATGCTAGCCCCTGGGGTACGGTGAGTAGGCCAAACCAGACCGATGAAGCCGCTTCAGATCATTTGCGTTCAGAAGAACTTGTATGGCGTTCATCATCTTGGCGTGGAAACATCCGGGTCATTTCCGTCTCATGTTTCGGAACGATCTCGTGGACCGGAGTGATCCTCGATATACCGGAATCAGCGAGAAGCCGGGGATGCGCCTTGGTCGCGTGATTTTCGCTTACCGAGGCCGACCCGACGTCGACTTAACCCATTTTGCGGATGCTGCCGACATGCTATCGGGGCTGTCGACCTTGCATGGGCTAGCTCACCTGGTACTACAGGCTCCCGCGTCCGTTCGCCTAAACAGCGCCTCCTGTGGGCGTCGCCAGGCTTCACTCCCGCCGGAAACACCTCAAAACTCTCCGCCAGAATGAGGCAAACTATCACTATCCAGGTGGGCCAGTTGTAACGATCGAAGTGGGCCAAGCCGGAGTAGCGAACTCACCAATACGCCTCCTTCCGCACCGAACTCTTCGCCGGCCTGGCCCCGCAGGACACTGTAGAAGAACTCCTGTCCCAAACCATCGTCGATAGCGAATGGCGCGCCGAACGAGCCAGAACATTAGAAGCCAACATCTTCGCCCTGGCCCACCAGGAACCACTGCCCGAACACATCGCCAACATCTCAGACCAAGCCCAACGCCAAGCGCTCACCAACGCCCACACCGCCCTGAAGCACGAAAAGGTCTTACGCAACCTCCACATCCAGGAGGCCAGACTGCAACGCCTGATCCTCCAAACCATGGCCGAACTCCGCGAACAGCAAACCCGCCGCAAAACTTACCTGATCAACGCCTTAGATACCAAAATGTTCCACGAGAAACCCAGGCTCCCCTACGATGGCCGCGCGCTCGGCTTCGTTTTTACAGACGCCGAATTCACCCGCAGAAAGATTTCCTACGCCCCCCACAACTCTTCAGCCTTAACCACATCCGACGCTAAAATGCCTTCAATTTATCGCTGGCCACGCAAGACGTGTTAACCTAGCAATTTCGTATCGCTTTCTACACCCCCGTCAGCTGTTGTTGCGTGAAAGGATTTATCATCCATGGCACTCATGCATGTCCGCACAACACTCCTCGCGCTAGTTCTCCTGGCGGCCATCTCGGCGCAGGCCCAGCGTCCCGCAACCGTTCCCGCGAATCCTGAAACCGAAGAAGGCATCCCCGTCACCAACCCGCTCGTAATCTCTAAGTGCGGCACCTGCCACGCTAAAGATGACAAAGGCAACCTCTCCCGCATCTCCTGGGAACGCACAACGCCTGAAGGTTGGCAGGAAGCGCTCAAGCGCATGGTCCGCCTGAACGGGCTCACCATCACCCCGCAGGAAGCACGCGCCGTCGTCAAATACCTCGCCACCAGTCACGGCCTCGCTCCGGAAGAAGCCAAGCCCGTCATGTACCTTCCCGAGCACCGCCTCATTGACGAGACCAACATCCCCAACGAAACCGTCGGCGGAGCCTGCAACACCTGTCACGCCTTTGGCCGCCCCCTCTCCTGGCGACGCTCCAAGAATGATTGGAAGCTCCTCGCCAACCTGCACGTCGCGCTCTACGCACAAGCCGAAGCTCACTTCCGCCGAGCTCTCATGCCCGGTGGCGGTAATGCCGGCGGTGGTGGCAATGCTGGTGGCAGCGCCGCAGCAGCTCCCGCAACACGCGCCGCCGCCGCCGGTATTGGTGCCGCGCAGCCAACCGCCGCCGCGGCAGCCGCAACTCCCCCCACCCCCGGTCCAGAACCCGTTGATGTCGCGCTCGATTTCCTAAGCGCCAATGCCGGTCTCCACACCCCTGAATGGGCCTCCTGGCGCGCCCGCATGCGCACCCCGAAACTGGCTGGAAGGTGGCTCGTCACCGCCCACCTCCCCGGCCGTGGCAATTACTTCGGTGAAATGACCGTCGAACCCGGCGCTGTCGAAGACGAGTTCAAGACCCAGATCCAACTCAAGTCCATCAAAGACGGCTCCACTCTCACCCGCACCGGCCACGGTCTCATCTACGCCGGCTACTCCTGGCGCGGCCGCTCCCAATCCACGGCGAAACCAACCAACGCTCCTGACGATACCGCCAAGGAAATGCGCGAAGCCCTCTGGTTCTCCGCCGATCAAAACCACGCCGAAGGTCGCTGGTTCTGGGGCGAATATCAGGAGTTCGGTGCCGATGTCCAACTCCAACGCGCATCTGCCGATCCCATCCTTCTGGGTGTCGATCGCACCGCGCTCAAGACCGGTTCCAAAGCTGTCAAAGTCCAGGTCTTGGGCGATCATCTCACCGGCCCCATAGCGCTCGCTGACCTCGATTTCGGCACCGGCATCACCGTCCGCAAGATTGACACTCACGATGCAGGCCACATCACCGTTGAAGTCGACGTAGCTTCCGATGCCGTCCCCGGCAAGCGCGATATCTTCGTTCGCCGTAGCGTCCTGCAAGGTGCCATCGCCGTCTATGACCGCGTCGATTACATCAAGGTCACCCCCGAATCCGCCCTCTCCCGCCTGGGGAGCCAGACCCACCCCAAGGGTTACCAGCAGTTCGAAGCCGTAGGCTACCAGCGCGGCGCCGATAACAAGTCCCACACCGCCGACGATGTCGAACTCGGTCCCGTCGAAGTCGATTGGAAAGTAGAAGAGTTCATGGCCGTTTATGGCGATGACGACAAGAGCTTCGTCGGCAACCTCAGTTCCACCGCGCTCTTCACCCCCGCCTCTGACGGCCCCAACCCCGAACGCAAGTTCAGCCGCAACAACTATGGCGATGTCTGGGTAGTAGCCACAGCCAAAGCCGAAAAAGATAAAGAAGGCAGACCGCTCACCGGGCGATCTTACCTCGTAGTCACAGTACCAACCTATATAAAGTGGGATCAGCCTGAGGTGGAACAATGATCGCAACAGCACAAGAAAAATCCGCGCGCGTCTATAACCTGGGCGAATTCCATCGCTTTGAAGCCGCCGGCAGCCCCTTTCTCTACCTGGTCCCCGCCGGTGCCATCTTCGAACTCGATCGCGATGCTACCGTGCTCATCGATTGTCTTTCTGAAGGCGCAGTCCCTCACGATCAGCTCATACACAACCTCACCGCGCGCGGCGTCACTCATGAAGATGCCCCCCAGCTCGTCGAAGAGATGTACGGCTCCCAAGCTATCGTCACTTCAAAATCCGTTATCGGCCCCGTCCAGAACCCGCCTGCCGATTTTCCGCTTCAAACGCTCGTCCTCAACCTCACCAACCAGTGCAATCTCTCCTGCACCTATTGCTATGAGTTCGGCGAAGACAAAGTAGCCACCCCGGAAGGCAAGCCCAAGTTCATGGACATGGGCACAGCCAAAACTTCGGTCGACCTCCTGCTCAACGAATCCGTCGGCCGCGATGGCGTCCACATCACCTTCTTCGGTGGCGAAACGCTCATGAACTTCCCCCTGCTGCAAGGCGTCGTCGCCTATGCCACCCAGCAGGCAGCCGCCCAGGGCCGCACCATCGATTTCAGCCTCACCACGAACGCCACCCTCCTCACCCCCGCCATCATCCAGTTCCTCTCCGATAACGAAATCGGCGTCACCGTCAGCATGGATGGCCCACCCGAACTGCATGATAAGCTCCGCGTTTTCGCCAACGGCCGCGGCAGTTACGACATCATCGCACCCCGCGTCCGCGCCCTCATCGCAGGTCACCGCACGCGCCCCATCACCGCCCGCGTCACCCTCACCAACGGTGTCACCGATGTCGTCCGTATCTTTCGCCACCTCAAGCAAGACCTGGGCTTCCACGAAGTCGGCTTCGCCCCCGTCACCACCTCGCCCGATCGCCTTTACGCCATAAACGAAAAGGGTATGGATGGCGTCCTCGATCAGTTCCACATCCTGGCCGATGAGTGGCTCGCATACGCTCTCCGCGGCGAAATGCACGGCTTCTCGAACGTCAGCGACACCATTGCGGAGCTTTACCAGGGCGTCAACAAATCGCATCCCTGCGGTGCGGCTTTGGGTCTCATGGGCGTCGGCCCCTCCGGTGACATCGCCCCCTGCCACCGCTTCGTCGATTCCGACACGCACTCATTAGGTAACGTCGCAACCGGCATCGACCGCCAGAAGCAAAGCGAGTTCCTCACCCGTGGCCACATCAACGGCAAGTACGATTGCCACACCTGCTGGGCCCGCCCGCTCTGTGCCGGCGGCTGCCACCACGAAGCTTATGTACGCTACGGCGATACCGGCCATGCCAACTTGCACTACTGCGATTGGATCCGCGATTGGACCGGCACTTGCCTCAAAATCTACGGTGCCGTCAGCACACAGAACCCCGACTTTCTAGTACAGTTCGCCCAAAGGAAAGCCCTATGAGACACATGCGGCCGCTCAATAAGAAGGCACGTCGGATTGGTGAATATGTCGCCGCTCTCGAACAACCCGCGCCTGAGGAAGACGTCGTAGCCCTGCAAAATCCCGCGCAACGCCCCCACGTCCCCATGGGTTGCGCCCTTTCTTTCTCCCCCGGTTGGGAAGTCGATTCCGCGGGCGGAACCGCCGGTCTCTGCCAACCCGTCGAACGCGACATTTACGATTGCTACGTCACCTGCTACTGGCCCGCGCAAGTGCCGGATCACCTCAACAACTATCCCGATTGGGCCAGCAAGTGCGCCACTGCCACCAAAGACTGGCGCAATCTGGACCTGGTATTCCCATAGACTGATGCGAAAACTTCTTTTTACAGCCGCGCTCGGCTTGCTAAACGCCAGCGCGGCCACGCTCTTCATGGGCGCGTACCCAAACTCCATCCTGGTCTTCGATGAAGCGCAGGCCAAAGTCATCGACCGCATCCCGCTCTCGACAGGCCTGCCCACCAGCATTCGTCTCTCACAAGACAAGAAGAAGCTTTACGTCACCACCAATGACCATTCCGGTATCGAGATCATCGATACCGCCACCCACAAGGTTATCAACCACTTCGTCCTGAACACGGCCACCAAGCGCTACCGCTTCAACGGCGGTACGCCAGATCCCACCGGCAAGTTTTTTTATACCGTCACCACCGAAATCACCAAGCTTGTCGATCACTTCGATGTCAGCAAAGCCAAATACACCGTCATCGACCTTGAAGGGCAGAAAATCTCGAAAACTGTCGAAATCGCCAAGGAAGACGAAAGTGCCAACGGTGGCGGCTATGGCCGGGGCAGTTTTGAGATCTCCCCCGATGGCAAGTTCCTCTACCAGTTCCGCAACACCATTGTCATCCTTCAGACGGATGACTTCAAAGTCGTTGATCGGATCGAACTCTCTAAGCCCGACCTGAACGGCATGGAAAACATCGGCTTTGGCGGCCAGCTTGATTCCATCTCCGAACCCGGCGTCCACGTGTCGCTGTTCAACTCGTCGGACCCCATCGTTCATAACCGCGTCTTCGGCATCGCCCACTTCGATCTCGCGTCACGCCGCGTCGATTTCACTCCCATCGGCCCCTCGCCCTCCACCATGTCCGGCCTCCAAGTCGCGCCCGATAAGAAGGATGCTTATGCCGTCGTAGCCAATGGCACCAACGGCAACAAGCGCTGCGAGTTCTGGCACTTCAACCTTGATACCAACCGCGTTACCGCTATGTCTGAGTTCTCGTGCAAGTCGCGCTTCAGCTTCGGCATGTCGGCCAATGGCGAAAAGCTCTACATCTACGGAGCCAGCTTTGAAATCGAAGTTTTCGATGCTAAAACCCTGAAGTACGAACGCACCTGGGACTTAGGCAACGACATCACCGGCGCAGGTCTTGCGATCGTCGAATAGGTCGAATAGACGGTTTGCTCTAGCATTCGTCCTTACTTTAGTCGCGTCTGCGGCTGACCCCGCGTTATCCGGCCGTAAAGCTCTTGACCTGCTGCTGGCTCGAAACTTCGCCGGCTTCACGCAACTCCTCACTCCGCTCGCGAAGCAGACCATGTCTCTCAGCTTCCTCCAGCAGCGCACCGGTCCCGAACTCGATGGATTCGGCACGCTCGAACAGGTCGGCCCACCCGTCCTCGCGCAGTCCGGCACAGACAACCTGGTCAGCTTCCCCGTCCACTTTGATCGGGTCTCCGTCAACATCCAGTTCACGCTGAACCAGGCTGGGCAAGTCGCCGGCCTCTTCTTCCGGCCCGCCGAAACACCGCTACCGCCGCTCTGGAAACGCCCACCGTACAGCAAGCCCGATAGCTTCCGGGAGCGCGACGTCACAATCGGCACAGGCGAATGGAAGCTCCCCGGCACCCTCACCATCCCGACGGCCAAAGGTCCTCACGCAGCCCTCCTCCTGGTTCATGGTCCCGGTCCAAACGATCGTGACGAAACCCTGTACTCCAACCGCATGTTCAAAGATCTCGCCGAAGGCCTGGCCTCCCGCGGCTTCGTCGTCCTCCGCTATGACAAGCGCACCAAAGTCTACGGCGAGCGGATGACCGGCAGCGTGTTTACGCTTCAACAGGAGACTGTCGACGACGCCGTCCTCGCGCTCGCCTTCCTCCGCCAGCAGAACGAAGTACTCGCCAATCGCGTCTTCCTCATGGCCCACAGCCTAGGCGGTTATGCCATGCCCCGCATCGCCGCACGCGACGGCAAGCTGGCCGGTGCAATCCTCCTGGCCGCCAATGCAAGACCCATCGAAGACGTAGTGCTCGATCAGTTCGAGGCCGCCTCCAAGCTCCGCGCCAACGATCCAGCAGCCCGCCAGCGCATGGAACAGCTCAAAGCCGAAGTCGCCAAGGTCAAAGCACTAACTGCTCCCGCTGCATTAGGCCTCCCGGCCGCCTACTGGCTGGACCTGCGGAACTATCACCCCGCCCAGGAAGCCAAGCGCCTTACCTTCCCCATGCTCTTCCTCCAGGGCGAACAGGATACGCAAGTCACCATGCGCGATTTCGAGGCGTGGAAGTCCGCTCTTAGCGCTTTCACGAACGCCCACAAGAACGCCGAATTCCACTCCTACCCCAACCTGAACCACCTCTTCCAATCAGGCGACATGCGCGTCCCTGGTAACGTCGCATCCGAAGTGATCGATCGAATCGCCGCCTGGATCACCGCATCTCCCTCCAAGCCATGACCAGGCGGCAGGCGATCGCGGCCTTAGCCTCCGTCGCCGCCCTCCCAGCCCGCGAACCCGAAATCACGCTCCGCATCGCCAGCACCAAAGCCGAACTCGCCCCCGGCCACATCGTAGAGACTCTCGCCTACAACGGCACCGTCCCCGGCCCTCTGCTCCGCGTCTCCGAAGGCAAGCCCGTCACCATCGAAGTGATCAACGACACCGGCAATCCGGAGATGGTCCACTGGCACGGCCTGCACCTTCCCCCGAATGTCGATGGTGCTCACGAGGAAGGCACCCCCATGGTGCAGGCCCGCGACCGCCGCAGCTACACCTTCACCCCCAACCCAGCTGGCACGCGCTGGTACCACACCCACGCCATGGCCGGTCATAACCTTAACAAAGGCACGTACACCGGCCAGTTCGGCATGATGATCGTCGAGCCCGCCTCGAACCCCGCCCGCTACGATCAGGAGATTCCGCTCATCCTCCATGAATGGGAACCATCCTTCAACGCCGACCACATGATGGATGTGGCTTACAAGCTCTTCACGGTAAACGGGAAGACGCTCGGGACAGGGGAGCCCATTCGCGTCCGTCCAGGCCAGCGCATCCTGCTCCGCGTGCTCAATGCCAGCGCCACCATGTCCCATCGCTTGGCGCTCCCCGGCCACACGTTCCAGGTCGTGGCGCTCGATGGTAACCCCGTCCCCAAGCCGAGCACGGTCCCGGTGCTCGAATTGGCACCCGGCGAACGCATCGATGCCGTCGTCCGGATGACCACCCCCGGCGTCTGGATGCTAGCCGAAGAAGACACCGCGCAACGCAACGCAGGTGCAGGCATCGTGGTCGAATACGCCCGCGCAACCGGCAAACCCAAGTGGTCCGCCCCAGCACCGTTCACCTGGGACTACACGGCGTTCGGCACTGCCGGTGATTCGCTAAAGCCCGCGCTCATCACGCCCGTCGTCATCGAGCCGCGCTCCGATGGCAACCTCTGGGCCGTTAATGGCAGGTCCTACCCGAATACCGACCCCATCGAAGTCCGCTCCGGAGTTCGCAACCGCCTGGTCTTCGACAACCGCAGCGACATGGCCCATCCCTTCCACCTGCACCGGCACACGCTCGAAATCACCCGCTACGCTGGCAAGCCCACCAGCGGCGTGCTCAAAGACGTTGTTGTCGTCCCCGCCCGCCAAACCGTCGAAGTGGACTTCCTAGCCGCGAACCCCGGCCCGTCACTCTTCCACTGCCACCATCAGTTCCACATGGATTTCGGTTTCATGGCGATGTTGAATTACTAAGCGCACCCCAAACCGAAGCCACCGACCGGTCCGCAAGCCCTTCGCAAGCCCGCGCCACAAACCCCGTCATGTTGGCTACCGCGAAACTGATGCCGTTCAAGTTGCGCTCCGGCGGCACGCCCGGCACCGGCCGCGGGTAGCCCGAGGCATACCA
>Ga0123338_10001707_pt1 | contig 20937 bp, 19 predicted proteins | sample grotaG_FD_89793 | JGI IMG/M metagenome (GOLD analysis project Ga0123338, IMG submission 89793) | Glacier valley bacterial and archeal communities from Borup Fiord, Nunavut, Canada, to study Microbial Dark Matter (Phase II) -... | ecosystem: Environmental > Aquatic > Freshwater > Ice > Glacier ...
AATTCGCCTTCCGCGCTGCAGGTTGCGGATGTGCGTCTCGCCGCTGACGAGGAACTCGTCGGGCAGCGTGTACCACGGACCCATCGCCAGGCGACCGTCCGCAGCGAGTTGGCGCAGCGTTTCCTTGCGTTCAGGGCGGATCGCCAGGTAGTCGTCGACGACCGCCATCTGTCCGTCGAGCAGGAAGTGGGCGTAGCCGGTGTCGGTGAGCAGGCGGTCCAGGAGCGAATCGAGCAGTTCGACGAGCCTGGCCCTGAACGACTGGAACGGCAGGTACCACTCTCGGTCCCAGTGGGTGTGCGGCACGATGTGGACGCGGCGAGACGTTGGCGGCGGCACGAGAGCAGGCATGCCAGCAGCGTAGGCTCCAATGATGTGTGACTGCCTCGTTGCGCTCGCGCCGGCAACATCGATGGGCGTGACGCTCTTCGCCAAGAACTCCGACCGCCCGCCCGCAGAAATCCAGGAGATCGGCTGGTTTCCTCCACGACGAGACGCCGGATCGTTGCGCGTGACGCACATCGACGTTGCACCGTTCGCCGGTGAAACCCACGGCGTCGTCCTGTCGAGGCCGACGTGGTGTTGGGGCGCTGAGCACGGCGTCAACGAGGCGGGTGTGGCGATCGGGAACGAGTCGATATTCACGACACTCGACCCCCGCACGGTTCCGGTCGGCCTGATCGGTATGGATCTCGTCCGGCTCGGTCTCGAGCGTGCATCGTCGGCCGCGGAGGCAGTCGAGGTGATGACCGGTCTGCTCGATCGTTACGGCCAGGGCGGGACCGGTCACGACCCAGCCATCGTCACCGGTGGCCGCCCGTACTTCTCCAGCTTTTTGATCGCCGACCCGACGGACGCATGGGTCGTGGAGACCAGCGGAAGGCTGTGGGCTGCAGAACGTGTCGTTCGGTCGAGGGCAATTTCGAACCGCACGACGATTCCGTCGTTCGACGCCGCCCACCGCCATCCCCGTCAGCCGGTCGAGCGCCTCGTCGACCCGCGCCTTGCGTCGTCGGATGCAGTCCTGGATCGTGGGCCGGTTACCTTCGAAGGCCTGCAGGACCATCTGCGGTCCCATGACTCCTGCGCTGAGGCCGGCTGGAGCGTCTGCATGCATGTGCCCGATGTCGAGTCGACGACCGCCTCGATGATCGCCGAACTGCCGTCACTCGGAAGTGCTCCCGTCGCCTGGATGTTGTTGGGATCGCCGTGCGAGCACGACTACCTGCGCATCGACGTCAGTACAGCCCGGGCGCCGCGAGATCTGCTGGCACTGGCGAACTGACGACGGGCGGCGCCGTTGGCTGCGAACGCCGGGTCTTCGTCGACGCTGAGGGTTCGAGGGTGACCGTGTCGCCGACATTGATGCGACCGGTCTGCAGAACCCTGGCGTAGACGCGGCTGAAGTTGCCGCGATCGTGATGCAGCCTCATGAAGTCGCCGTCGGCCAACCAGCCGGCCTGCCGCTTGCACGGCAGCGTGTATGACCAGATCTCGGCGATCACGTTGTCGCCGATCGACAGCCGGGTCCCCGGACGGACGTCGGCCCAGTCGATCCCCGAGATGGTGATGTTCTCGCCGGCGGCGCCGGCGAAGATCGGATGGCCGTCTGTGCGAAGTTCGTCGATGCCTTCGCTGTTCCACAGGCACAGCGCCTGCCATGGCCGTCCGTGATGTTGACGGTTGTCCTGCGAATCCCCGCGCACGCCGACATAGGTCACGTCGATCATCTGGCGGGGCAGCTTTGGCAATCCGCCGGTCGACGTGTTCAGTTGGGCAACCATTCCCGTCGCCGTCATCGGCAGTTCGCCGCCCGCTCGCAACGCAGCTGCAGCCGCTTCCCAGCACGAATGGAACTCGACGAGGACCGTCTGAACTGTGTCAGGTCCCCATCCCGGCAGCCCGAACGACTTCGCTGCACGCTGCCCGATCTCGTCGAGGTCGAGCTCAGGAGCGACGTCGAGTCGTGCAGCGAGTGCCGCCGTGAAACCGGCCCGTTGGGCGGCGATGGTCGTTACATCGTTGCCTCGTTCGAGCAGATCGAACAGATCGCCGGCGTGGATCAACGTGTTACGGGCGTCCTGGTTCGTATAGCGATAGTTGCCGACCTCGATCATCTGCCGAGGTTATCCGGGTGGCGCGTCGACGGTTTCGATGGCCGTTAACGTGACCGTCGTGGTTGCTCCGACAAAGCCGACGCCGAACCCGGGGCGTGCCCCGGTCGCATCGACCAAAGCTGCCGCAGCACGGCAGGCTGCCGCTGACAGGGCCGTCGCCAAGGCCAAAGCGGCGGCGAAAGCTGCCCGCATTCTGGCCCGCCAGAAGGCCAAGGTCAGGGCACCGTCCAAGAAAGTCGCTCCGACCCGACACTTCGAACAGGATCTGTGGGCTCGCGGTTTCGAGACGGTCGTCGGCATCGACGAGGTCGGCCGCGGTGCGTGGGCTGGACCGCTGGTGGTGGGGGCTGCCGTGTTGCCGCGCGACGGGCGGGTGCTGGGTATCCGCGACTCGAAGATGCTGTCGGAGATCGAGCGCGAGAAGATCTTCGATCGGGTCGCCGGATGGTGCAAGGCATGGGCCGTCGGCGCCGCGAGCCAGGAGGAATGCGACACCCTCGGCATGTCGGCGGCGCAGAAACTGGCGACGGCACGAGCGATAGCCGGGCTGCGGTTGGACAACCCGCCGGATGCGGCGATCGTCGACGGCACATGGGATTTCGTCAGCCCGCACGTCGGTCATGTCGAACGCAAGATCAAAGCCGACGCCTTCTGCCTCGGCGTCGCCGCTGCATCGATTCTTGCGAAGGTCAGCCGCGATCGCCTGATGCGTCAGCACGCAGAGCACTACCCGCACTGGCACTTCGACAGCAACAAGGGATATCCGTGCCCGCTGCACAAGACGGCGCTGCTCGGATACGGCCCGAGTGCGATCCACCGGCGTTCGTGGGTGTTCATGGACAACTACGTCCCTTGGCCAGGGATGCGGACGTTCGCTTCGGAACAACCGACGCTCTTCTGAGTGGTAGCTGCATTGGAACAGTTCGATGTGGTGGTTGTCGGCGCGGGTCTCGCCGGCCTGCGAGCTGCTGATGTCGTCCGAGCGGCCGGAGGCACCGTCGTGGTTCTCGAGGCCAACTCGCGGGTCGGCGGGCGGGTATGGACGCATCAGTTCTCCAACGGCCAGTGGTGCGAGCGGGGTGCCGAATATGTCGACACGCACCACGCAGAGGTCTTGGGCCTCGTCGACCGCTTCGGACTGCAGCTGGCAGACGCCGGTGGCAGCCTCGATCCGGTGAGGCGACGTCTCGACATCGCCGGCAGGGTGACTGCCTTCGCAGAACAACCGTCGATGCTTGCCGATCTGGAACGTTGGCATGCCGCCAAGGGCGAGCTGGCGGCATCGATCGATCTGGGCGATCTCGGCAACGGTCGAGCCGTCGAACTGGACAGCATGACCGCTGCTCAGTTCGTCACCGAACTCGAGCTCTCGATGTATGCGCGGGTCGTGGTCGGCCGTGAACTGCGCACGGAGTTCATGGTGCCGCCTGACGAGTTGTCGCTGCTGCATCTGGCGTGGATCGCCGCGCTCGATCAACAGACGGCCGACGGTAGAGAAGCGTTCCGGATCGCCGGCGGCCTCGACCAACTGGCCACCTGCCTCGCCGGCGAACTCGGGGGATCCGGTGAGCACGATGTGTTCGGCGCTGTCGGCGTTCGACTGTCGACGGTCGTCGTGTCCGTCGATACATCGACCGGTGTCGTCACTACGGGGTATGGCCAACAGTTCGTTGGATCAAGTGTGATCGTGGCGGTTCCTCCGTCCGTGCTGTCGAGGATCGACGTCACGCCCGCATTGCCGACGGCGCTGACGTCGATCGGCTGGGGGATCGGAGCGAAGGTCAGTCGCCAGTACGCCAGGCGGACGTGGCTGGATGCCGGTGGGGACGGCAGCGTGATCAGCGAGCGGGCGTACGGGGAGCTGTGGGAGGCGACATACGGCCAGGCCGGAGACGCCGGGGTGTTGACCGCCCTGCTGTCGTCCAACGACGGGGCAGCGCTCGGAGCGTTGCCGGATGTGGTTTCGCGGGTCGGCGGTGAGATCGCCCGAATCTTCCCCGGCAGTGCGGCAATGGAAGGCGAATCAGTCGTCACGAACTGGACGAACGAGCGCTTCGCCCTTGGCTGCTACTCGGCCTTCGCCCCCGGGCAGATCACCACGATCTGGCCACTGTTCCAGCACCGCTACGGCAGAGTGATCCTCGCAGGTGAGCACACAGACCCGTTCGCCGGCTTCATGGAAGGTGCACTCCGCAGCGGCGTCCGCGCCGCCAACGCCGTCCTGACAGGTTCCGTCTAGGTCCAAGGTCCCAACCCGCAGTGTCCGGCCGGTGAGCTGTGTCCGTCTGCCGTTGAGTCAAGCGAGAGGAAACGGCCGGGGTTGCACTGCGGACAAGCCACCAGGCCTGCCGATAGTTCCCGCTCTGGAAGGGGTTCGATCCCGGCTGGGTCATGACGGAGCCTTTCAGCACGGTCGATTCGTCGCTGTCGATGTTGCAACTGCTAACAAACGTGTACGATGTATCGTACTTCCGACGTCTCGCTTAGTTGTGCGTCGAACTGCACCGCTGCAAACCAAGGCGTCGAGCCGGCCGGCACGAGCGGACGTGTCTGCGGGCAGAAAGGGTGTCGGTTGGTGCGTGCTGGCTGGCTGCGACCGTCGCGTCCTTGAGCCCGATCGCGGTGGCTGTCCCTTGGATGACGACATTGGACAGTGGATGGACGTCGAGCGAAGCAAATGGTGCTGGATCAGCGGTCGACAGATCGGGACGCCGGCGAGACACGCCGGCCCGATGCTGGTGGACGCAGGAGTGCTGGCACAAAACCGCAGAGCTCCTGGGCTCGCATCGACAGAGACGACGTAAGCGGTGTGGGGGATGTCAGGCGTGGTCGAGCGCCTGTTCGATGTCGGCGCACAGGTCGCCGGCGGCTTCGATGCCGACGGACAGGCGGATCAGCGAGGCGGGAACTTCCAGCGGGGAGCCGGCTGCTGAGGCGTGTGTCATCTGGCCTGGGTGTTCGATCAGCGACTCGACGGCGCCGAGGGACTCGGCCAATGTGAACAGTTCGGCAGCGGCGACGACGCGCAGCGCTGCCTGTTCGCCACCTTTGACGGTGAAGCTCACCATGCCACCGAAGTCGCGCATCTGCTTTGTTGCAGCGGCGTGGCCAGGATGGTCCGGCAGTTGCGGATACAGCACGCGATCGACGGCTGGATGGGAAAGCAGCACGTCGACGATCGAGCGGGCGTTCTGGCAGTGGCGCTCCATACGGACTGCGAGCGTCTTGACGCCGCGTAACACCATGTAGCAGTCGAAGGGCGCCGCAATCGCCCCGGCAGCGTTCTGCGTGAACCGCAGCCGTTGCGCCAACTCGTCGTCGTCGACCGCCACGAATCCGCCGACGACGTCGGAATGCCCTCCGAGGTATTTCGTCGCCGAGTGCACGACGATATCGGCACCGAGGCTGATCGGCTGCTGCAGATACGGCGTCGCGAACGTGTTGTCGACGACGACGATCGCTCCGCGTTCGTGGGCGACAGCGCAGATCGCCTCGATGTCGAAACACGTCAGCAGCGGGTTCGTCGGCGTCTCCAGCCAGACGAGTTTGGTGTCAGGCTGCCAGCCGGCGACGAGGCTGTCGGGGTCGGTGAGGTCGACCGGCGACCACGGGTAGCCCATCGGGCCGTAGATCTTGGAGATCAGTCGGAACGTTCCGCCGTAGGCATCGTTGCCGAGCACGATGCGCTGACCGGGCGACAACAGGCGCAGGATGTTGTCCTCGGCGGCAAGTCCCGAGGCGAAGGCCAGCCCGTTGGAGGCACCCTCGAGCGCGGCGACGCAGGTTTCGAGGGCGTTGCGTGTCGGGTTGCCTGAGCGTGAGTACTCGAATCCCTTGTGGTTGCCGACACCGGATTGAGCGAACGTTGTCGACAGTGTGATCGGGGTGACGACGGCGCCAGACGCTTCGTCAGGCAATTGGCCGGCGTGGATCGCCAACGTCTCGAAGCCCAGCCGCTGTGACGCATCGGGCGTCTCGGACTCGGCCTTACCCATGTGCTGCAACCTCCAGATAACTCAGGACATCTGTGCGGCTGAGGACCGACAGCGGACGACCGCCCGAGAGCACCAGCACCGCAGGAGCATGATCGAGCATCTCGACGGCTTTCGACAACTTCTGGCCGATCCCGATCGTCGGCAACTTCGGTCCCATCACCGCCCCCACGGGCGTATCCATGATCGCCGAATCGTGGAACACAGCGTTCATCAACGCCAGTTCGCTCACCGAGCCGGACACCTCGGCGACGGCGAACGGCGGGGTGTTCTTGCAAACCGGCAACTGCGAGACACCGTTGCGGCGCATCACGTCGATGGCCTGGCGGACGGTGTCGTCCGGGTTGACGTAGAGCAATGGCGGCAAGCCTTCTGCGCGGGTATCGAGGATCGCAGCGACGCATTCGTCACACTCACGCACGAACCCGTAGTTCGCCATCCACTCGTCGTTGTAGACACGTGACAGATATCCGCGGCCGGAGTCGGGGATCAATACGACAACGAGGTCGTGCGCCGTCAGCCGATCTTTCAACTTCAACGCCCCGGCGATCGCCAGACCGCCGGACGAACCGAGCAGCACCGCTTCGGTCGCAGCCACGCGACGTGCCATCAGGTACGCCTCCTCGTCGGAGCAGGCGATGATCTCGTCGAGCACGCTCGGATCCCAGGCAGCCGGGAAGAAGTCCTCGCCAACACCCTCGATCAAGTACGGCCTGCCGGAACCACCGGAGTACACCGAAGCGTCCGGATCGGCGGCGATGATCTTGATGTCAGGATTTTTCGACTTGAGGAATCGAGCGGCCCCGGTGATCGTCCCGCAGGTGCCGGCACCGGCGACGAAATGGGTGACGCGGCCGGCCGTCTGTCGCCAGATCTCCGGGCCTGTCGTCTTCTGGTGCGAGAGCGGGTTGTTCGGGTTGGCGTACTGATTCGGCCGGTACGCACCGGGAATCTCCTTCACCAACCGCTCGGCCGTCGAGTAGTAGCTGTCGGGATCCTCCGGCGGAACGGCGACATCGCACACCACGACCTCTGCACCGTACGCCCTCAGCAGGTCGATCTTCTCCGGGGCGACCTTGGTCGTCGTGACGAAGACGCATTTGTAGCCGCGATGGGCAGCGACGATGGCGAGCCCGACACCGGTATTGCCGGAGGTCGGCTCGACGATCGTGCCGCCAGGCCGTAGTTCGCCTGAGCGTTCTGCAGCGAGGATCATCTCCAATGCCGGCCGGTCCTTCGACGAGCCGCCCGGATTGGTGACCTCCCACTTGATCACCAGCGGGCACGGCATGCCGGCCTCCGCTGCCAGCCGCCCGAGCTTGACGAGCGGTGTGTTGCCGATCAGATGAACCGGCGATTCATAGATCTCGGTCCCGGCCAGGCGCTCGTCGCGATCGGCTGTGTCCCACGGAAATGCGACTGGCTCGCTCATCTTCGCCACGCTACTCCTGGCCGGACGAAGCGGCCCGACGGAATCCGTCGTCGATCAGGGCACGATCGACCGAAAGTGATTGCCGCCACCGGGCAGACGTACGGAATCTTCGTTCGCAGCACGTGCCTGCTGGCGCTGCGGGGCCTGCCTTACGATGGGAGCCGATGGAACTCGCCCGCCCCCTTTCGGTCCCCTGGTACCTCGACCCGCAGGTCTACCAGCGCGAGCGCGAGGCGATCTTCCAGCCGTCATGGATCATGGTCGGCTACGCCCACCAGGTCGACGATGCCGGCGACTATTTCACCGAGGATGTCGCCGGCTGGTCGATCTTCGTGCAGCGCGGCAGGGACGGTGAACTGCGGGCGTTCCACAACGTCTGTCCGCACCGTGCCGGTCCGCTGTTCCATCCGGGCGATGGATGCCAGGCGAACCTCGTGTGCCGTTACCACGGATGGGCGTTCAATGCCGACGGCTCATTGTTGAAGGCGCGCGACTTCGGCTGCGAGGTCGACAAGACGACCCTCGGGCTGACGAGCGTTCGCGTCGAGACGTGGCGCCACTTCGTCTTCGTCTGCATGTCGCCCGACACGCCGCCACTGATGGAGTGGCTCGGCGAGTTCCCGCACTGGTGCGAACCGCATCTGTTCGACGAGTACAGGTTCCACGGCCGTTACAGCCACCCGATGAACGCCAACTGGAAGACGTACGGCGACAACTTCCTCGAGAACTACCACGTCCCGCTGGTGCATCCCGGCCTCGCTCGCGACGTCAACGCCTTGGCGCCGACGCTCATTCGCACCGAGGACAAACGCTGGAACGTGCAGATGGCACCGCCGAAGGAGGGTGCCCTGACCGAGGGCATCTACACGTATACCTGGCCGAACTTCTCGATCAACGTCTTCCCCGGCGGCATGTGCACCGAGCGGTGGCTGCCCCGTGGTATTCGCTCGACAGAGTTGATCATGGACTACTTCTTCACGGCGGATGCGCTCGATGTCGACGAGATCATCAAGGCGTCGGAGGAGATCGCCGATGAGGACGTGCTGATCGTCGAATCCGTGCAGCGAAACCTCGAGGGGGGTATCTACGTTCCCGGCGTGCTCTCGCCGAAACACGAAATGGGCCTCGCCGACTGCCACCAGATGATTCGCGACTCACTTCCCGAATTCGCCTTCCCCTGAAATCTGGAGTGGGATGGCGGCGTTGCGCGTCGGTCTCGCCACTGACAGTATGTGGCGGATGCCGCGGTCGGGTGACGGCGACTGCTGGTGAACGGGGTCTTGGATGAAATTCGGCGTGGGGATGGCAACAGCGTTGGTTGTGTCCATGTGCTTCGCCGTTGGTTCGGCGCACGCCGACACGGTGATCACCGGCGGAACGGATCCGACAGCCAAACACGTCAGTCTGATCGGCGACTCGACGCTGGCCGGCGTGCGCTGGAACAACACATGGGGGACGATCGGTGCGTACAACTACGTCTTCGACGCCGAGTCCTGCCGGCGCACCATCGGCGCGTCCTGCAAAGGCCGTGAGGGTTTCGCGCCGGACAACGACATCGAAACGATGCAACGACTCTCAGGTCAGCTCGGGTCGGTGCTCGTGATCATGGGCGGCTATGACGACGGCGGGCCGACCTTTTCGGCCGGAGTCGACGCAGTGATCGCCCAGGCGCGTTCCGAGGGCGTCATGCGGGTGATGTGGCTGACGATGCGCAATGCCGACGTCACCTACGTCGGGCCGACGTTTGCGTCTGATGCGAATACCTAACAAAGACAACAACAAGATTCTCCTCGCCAAAGCTCAGCAGTATCCGGACATCCTCGTGCTCGCCGATTGGGCGACATATTCTGCGACGCGAACAGACTGGGTGGCAACCGATGGCATTCATCTGACTCCCGCCGGGTCGACGGCGGTGATCGACTTCATCAAGGACAATTTGGACACGCTGTTTGCAGCGACGAGTCGCTGGATTCCGACCTTCGTCGCCGAGCAGCGCGTCGCCAAGCCGTTTGCAGCATGCCCACCTGGTAGCGACCTGGTGCGGACTGTGTGCTGAGCAGCGCGAGATGATTGCGATGAGGGGTTGTCGGCAGCGTTGGCGTCTGGCACAATCGGTGACCGTGTTGCAGACTTTGCCGCAAATTCTCGTAGTACTCACGTAGGTACCCGGCTCCACGCCGTGTACCTACTTCTCGACCTCCCAATTTGGGAGGTCGATTGCTTTTTCGGCACATGTTTTCGGCACCTGCTTTCTGCACTCGACTGCACTGCCATACGGGATCCCTGAAGGGTCGGAACGAAATGATGAAGACGGAGACGACATGAAGATCACCGGGGCGCAGGCCCTGATCAAGAGTTTGGAGATGGAGAACGTGGAGGTCATATTCGGCCTCCCCGGTGGCTGCATCCTGCCGGCGTACGACCCCTTGCTCGATTCCACGATCCGTCACATCCTCGTACGGCACGAACAGGGTGCTGGCCACATGGCTGAGGGATACGCCCATGTCACCGGCCGTCCAGGTGTCGCCATGGTGACGTCGGGCCCGGCAGCCACCAACATGGTGACGCCGTTGTGCGACGCCTACCTGGACTCCATCCCGATGGTCGTCATCACCGGCCAGGTGGCCACATTCGCCATCGGCACCGATGCCTTCCAGGAGTGCGACACGCTGGGCATCACCCGGAGCGTTACCAAGCACAACGAACTGATCATGACCGCAGACGATGTGCCGATGGCCGTGCGCCAGGCGTTCCACATCGCCACCACGGGCCGCCCCGGTCCCGTGCTACTGGACGTCCCCAAGGACGTGTTGACCAGCAGTATGGAGTGGTACTGGCCGACCGACCAGGAAGTCCGTGACTCGCTGCCCGGCTACAGGCCGAACGTCAAGGGACACCCACGAATGATCCGTGAGGCCGCCAAGCTGATCATGACGAGCGAGCGCCCCGTGCTGTATGTCGGTGGCGGGATCCTTAAGGCACGCGCCGCAGCAGCGTTGAAGGAGCTCGCTGAGTTGACCAACATCCACGTCGTCACGACGCTGATGGCCCGCGGCGCGTTCCCCGACAGCCATCCGCTGTGCCTCGGCATGCCCGGCATGCACGGCAACGCCACGGCGACGACGGCATTGCAGCGCAGCGATCTGCTGATCACCCTCGGCGCCCGATTCGACGACCGCATCACCGGCAAGGTGTCGACGTTCGCCCCAGAAGCCAAGGTCATCCACGTCGACATCGACCCCGCAGAGCAGGGCAAGGTGCGCAAGCCCGACATTCCGATCGTCGGGGACTGCAAGCAGGTCATCGAAGAGATCACCAAGGAAATCCGCGCATTGATGGCAGCAGGTGAGTTGCAAGCCGACATCTCCGCATGGAAGAGCCGCATCTCCGGTTGGCGCGAACAGTTCCCGTATACCTATGAGCCGAGCCTGCCAGGTGACGCCCTCAAGCCGCAGTTCTGCCTCGAAATGCTGCGTGACAACGCTCCCGAGGACACCATCCTCGTCAGCGGCGTCGGCCAGCACCAGATGTGGTCGAGTCAGTATTGGCGCTTCGAGAAGCCGTACACCTGGGTGAACTCCGGCGGCCTCGGCACGATGGGTTTCAGTGTGCCGGCGGCCATCGGTGCCAAAGTCGGGCACCCCGAAGCCACCGTGTGGGCTATCGACGGGGACGGCTGTTTCCAGATGACCGCTCAGGAGCTGGTCACCGCCGCGCTCGAGCGAATCCCCGTGAAAATTGCGATCTTGAACAACAGCTACCTCGGCATGGTCCGTCAGTGGCAGGAGATGTTCTACGAGGAGCGCTACAGCGAGGTCTATCTCTCTCCGGAGGTCCCCGACTTCGTCAAGTGGGCAGAGGCGATGGGCTGTATCGGGATCCGCGTCGATTCGCCGGAAGAAGTGCTCCCGGCGATCGAGAAGGCCAACTCCATCGACGACCGACCGGTGATCATCGACTTCCGCGTCGATGCACGCGAGAAGGTCTTCCCGATGGTGCCGGCCGGTGCCGCCAACGACGACCTGCTGCTGCCGGATTCGCAGATGGCGAACAAGAAGTTCCTGCAATGAGTACGGATCGGTCGCATCACCACATCCTCAGCGTGCTCGTGCAGAACCGCGCCGGGGTCCTCGCCAGGGTCGCCACGCTGTTCGCCAGGCGTGCCTACAACATCTTCAGCCTCGCCGTCGCTCCGACCGAGGACGAGAACTTCAGCCGCATCACGATCGTCGTCGACATCGAGATGACCTCCCTCGAACAGATCACCAAGCAGCTGTTCAAACTGATCGACGTGATCAAGATAACCGAACTCGATCCGCGCACATCCGTCGAGCGCGAGCTCCTGTTGGCTACGGTGAGAGCCGAACCGGATCAACGCCGACAGGTGGTCGAACTCACCCAGATATTTGAAGGCAAGATCCTTGCCGTTGGAAACAACGCACTGACCGTCAGCTTGGAGGGCAACCCCAACAAGCTCGACGATTTTGAAGATCTCATCCGTGCTCATGGCATTGTTGAGCTACAGCGCACCGGGCGGGTGGCGCTCCCCAAGTTGGAACGAGAAGGTGGACGCGCTGTGCGTCCGTTGAGAGGAAAGGTCAGCTGATGGCTGCCAATATCTATTACGAAGCGGACGCCGATCCGTCAATCATCCGTGGCCGCAAGGTCGCCATCATCGGGTATGGCTCCCAAGGGCACGCACATGCGTTGAACCTCAAGGAGTCCGGTGTCCCGGTGGTTGTCGGCCTGCGTGCGGGCTCGAAGTCCGCTGTCAAGGCAGAGGCTGCGGGCCTCAAGGTGATGGGCATCGCCGAGGCCGCCAAGTGGGCGAACGTCATCATGATGACGATGCCGGATACCGAGCAGAAGGCGACGTACGACGAGTTCATCAAGCCGAACCTTCGCAAGGGCAAGGCGTTGGCCTTCGCTCACGGTTTCAACATCCGCTTCAAGCGCATCCGTCCGTCGAAGACCGTTGATGTGATCATGATCGCTCCGAAGGGACCTGGCCACCTCGTCCGCCGTACCTATACCGAGGGTGGTGGCGTGCCGGCACTGATCGCCGTCGAGCAGGACGCCAGCGGATCGGCCAAGGCGCTCGCACTCTCCTATGCGGACGCCATCGGCGGCACTCGCGCCGGCGTCATCGAGACGACGTTCACGGAAGAGACCGAGACGGACCTCTTCGGCGAGCAGGCCGTACTGTGTGGTGGCATCACCTCGCTCGTGCAGTCCGGTTTCGAGACGCTCACCGAGGCCGGATACCAGCCGGAGATGGCCTATTTCGAGTGCCTCCACGAGGTCAAGCTGATCGTCGACCTGATGTACGAGGAAGGCATCGCCGGCATGCGCTACAGCATCAGTGACACCGCTGAGTACGGCGACGTCACCCGTGGCCCGCGCATCGTCAACGCCAAGACGAAGCTGGAGATGAAGAAGATTCTTAAGGAGATCACCTCCGGCAAGTTCGCCAAGGAGTGGATTGCCGAGTCGGAATCAGGCAGGGCCAATTTCAAGGCATTGCAGGAGGCCGGTAAAGCACATCCGATCGAGGAGGTCGGCGCTCACCTTCGCGCGATGATGCCGTGGATCTCCGCCGGCAAGCAGAAGGTGTCGGACGCCTCGGGCGGCTGACTCGGTTCTGCTCGTGGCTGACGCCGGCGCCCGCACCGCACACTTCGGTCTTCGGTCGCCGGCGTTCGTCGTTTCGGTCACTCCGACGTCGAGTGGATCACATAGCATGTCACCCAACCTCGCAGCTGAAGCGCCGCGGCTGAACAACGAGAGTCACGGGCAATACTTGAGTATGAGTTCCACTCAGGCGGTGAAGGCGGCCCCGAACCAATTGAGACGGCGACGACTGTCGCTGCTGTGGTTCGCAGTCACCATCGGCTGGACGCTGATCCGCGCCGCAGCGGTTCATGCCGGACTGAGCGAATACGGCGTGAACGTCTGGGTCTTCCTCGTGATCGATCTCGCCTCGGCGGTTGCTGACGGATACGCGACTCCGAAGGCGGTCCTCGCCCTCGTCGACAATCAGATCAGCACTGCGTTCAAGTGGCTCGCAGTATTTCTCGTCGCGTTCGTCGTGCCGGACATCTACGTATTCGCCGCAGGCGATCATGTGCCCCGACGGGCATATCTGGTGCTGGCGGTCATCGTCACGATCACTTCCACCGTCGCCGTCATTGCCTTCGTGAAACGTGTCCGTGCTGCTCGCATCTGTCGCGAGCGCGCGGTGCGCACGTCCGGGTTCGTCGAGGCCTTGGAGTCCACCGTCGCACTTCGCGCTCCGATCAATTCGTCGCTGAACATCAAGACTGCGCCTGGTGAGTCGTCGAATGAACATACATAGCCGACGAACGTGGTCGACGATTCAGTGAAAATACGACTTGAAAGGTCGGGATTTAGGCTCTAGCCTTCTTGCTCATGAGTGACAACTGGGGTTTCGATACCAAGCAGATCCACGCCGGCTCCGAGCCGGACCCGACCACCGGTGCCAGGGCGACACCGATCTACCAGACGACGAGCTTCCAGTTCAAGAGTTCTGAGCACGCTGCCAACCTCTTCAACCTGTCAGAGGTCGGCAACGTCTACACGCGCATCATGAACCCGACGCAGGCGGTGTTCGAGGCCCGTGTCAACGCCCTCGAGGGCGGTTGCACCACGGCAATCGGCATTCCCGGCAGTTTGGCGACCGCATCAGGCCAGGCAGCCGAGACGCTGACGTTTTTGACGCTCGCTGAAGGCGGTGGCCACATCGTCTCGTCGTCGCATCTCTACGGCGGCACCTACAACCTGCTCCACTACTCGCTGCCGAAGCTCGGTATCGAGACGACGTTCATCGACGACATCGACGATCTCGACGCCTGGCGAGCAGCGGTTCGCCCGAACACCAAGGCGTTCTTCGGCGAATCGCTTTCCAATCCGGCGAACAGTTTCCTCGACCTCGAAGGCGTCTCCAAAGTCGCGCACGAGGCGGGTGTGCCGCTGGTGATCGACAACACCGTCGCCTCGCCGTGGCTGCTTCGCCCGATCGAATGGGGTGCAGACATCGTCATCAACTCGGCAACGAAATTCATCGGCGGTCACGGCACCTCGATCGGCGGCATCATCACCGATGCCGGCACGTTCGACTTCGGCGACGCCGAGCGTTTCCCGTACTTCAACGAGCCGGACCCGAGTTACCACGGTCTGCCTTTCTGGCCGGGCCTCGGACACGGAGCCTTCATCCTCAAGGCTCGCGTCCAGGGTCTTCGTGACTACGGTGCAGCCACCACACCGTTCAACAGCTTTCTGTTCATCCAGGGTCTCGAGACGCTGTCGCTGCGCGTCGAGCGGCACAACCAGAACGCCGCCAAGGTCGCCGAGTTCCTCTCGGGCCGCGACGAGGTCGAGTCGATCGCCTACGCCGGGCTCCCGACGAGCAAGTGGCACGAACGCGCCAAGCAACTCACCGCCGGCCGCGGGTTCGGATCCGTCCTCGCCTTCAATATCAAGGGCGGCAAGGAAGCCGGCACGAAGTTCGTCGAGGGCCTGGAACTGCACAGCCATGTCGCCAACATCGGCGATGTCCGCTCATTGGCGATCCACCCGGCGAGCACGACCCACAGCCAGTTGAGCGAGGAAGAGCAGATCGCCACCGGCACGTTCCCTGGCCTCGTGCGCCTCTCGGTCGGTATCGAGTCGATCGAGGACATCATCGCCGACCTCGAAGCAGGCTTTCGCGCCGCGAAGTAGTCCGCCCACTCGTCGACCTCACTCGTTCGCTCGGCTCTTTCCTCGCCGTCGCTCACTCCGTTCGGTCGAGTTCTTCGCTCGCTGCCGCCGGACGAAGGGGCTATCCCCTCGAACTCCCCCGGACGGAGGCTACGGAACTCGGCATCTCGCGACCGATTTTCACCGACGGATGCAGAGGAAAGATTGGCCGCTGGAACTCGATGTCTCGGCGAACGGGTTGCGACCGGTCAGTCCACGCCGACGATGAGGATTTCCAGGGCTCCGTTGTCGACGACGGTCGCCAGGCCGAAACGGGTGATGCCGCTGGTGAAGCTCGTCACCGAGGATTGCGAGGCGAGTGAAGTGAGATTCCCATTGGTGATCTGACCGGGTGACTGTATGCCCGTCGAATCGGTGACGATGTTCTTGAACGCCGAGAACGCCGGCAGCGTGCTCGGATCACTGGTCGACGCCGGTGCTGCAGCCCAGGCCTGCGCGGCGGCGTCGACGGATGGGTCACGGGACAACGGCTGGCTGCCTGTCGCCGCAGCGATGATTGCCTTCGACGCCGTGTCCAGCGCAGCCGCCTTCTCGGCATCGGACGGCTTCCACAGGCACACGCCGGCCGCCGCCCATCCGTCGGCACCTGGCACGAGCACCGCAGTCCATTGCGTCGTGTCACCGACGCAGGTCTGCATGTATTGGTCGAAGTCCTGCTTCGACGCCGAGCATCCGTCGCCGTCGGCGAGCGGGCAGATGAGGTAGGGGTTGACGACCTGACCGGCGTTCGCCAGCTTCTCGATCGCCGTGAAGAACGAGTTGTCCCCACCGGCCTTGCCGTCGGCGATGCGCTGCAGGCCCGCCTTGAGCGCATCGTCGACCTGCGTGGATTTGCGTTGCAGACCAGAGTCGCCGACCAGCTTCGGGACTTCGTCGATGAGCGCCTCGGCCTCGGCCTGCTTGTTGATCGACGGCAGCGGTGCTTCGGTATCCGGGTGCTGAGCTGCGGTGCCGGGCGACTGGTCAGCGGTGCCTGGCGTGTGGTTCTCGGTGGTCGGTGGCCGCGAGTGGCTGGACGGCACGGTCTTGGACGGCACGGTCTTGAACGGCACGGTCTTGGGCGTCTGTGTTTCGCTGGATCGTGTCTCACCGCTCACCGGCGTCGCGGTCTTCACCTGGACCTCGGCGCTCGTGCTTCCGCAAGCAGTGAGCAACACTGCCACGAGCGCCAGCGAGGAAGCCACGACGATGAGGCCTTTCGGCCCGTTCAGATGCATGCCACGAGATTATGCAGCATCGGACCGCTTGTCGTCTCAGCGTTCGTCGTCCCGGTCGTCCCGGCGTTCCTCGTCGTCGTCGGTGTCGAGGTCGAGGTCGTCGATGCGTTCAGCTTCGTCGTCATCGAGTCCGAGTTCGGCCGAGAGTTCTTCGAGTTCGTCGACGAACCCGCGTCCGCCGACAGCATCCTGCTCACGGAGGAAGCGTTCGAATTCTCCCGCCAGATCCTCGCCGCTCGGTATCGATGCCTCGGTACGCCGGTCGAAGTCGGCTTCGAGCGCACGGACGAAACTACGAGCCTCCGGGTCGTTCTGTACGGCCGCATCGTGGAGGTGCTGCCAGTGCTCGATCTCCGGGTTCATCGTCGATGCGTTCGTCGGCAATCCGAGGATGTGCTCGAGATAGCGCAGTAGCGCAGCAGTCGATCTCGGGTGATAAGCGTTGCCGAGGTAGTAGGGGACGGGAACCCGCAGCGACACCCCGAACAGATCGTGCTCGTCGAGCGCCGCCTGCAACACGCCGACGACATCGGTAATACCTTGATACTGCGGCGTCGACAGTCCGAGGCGTGAGGCCAGTTGCTTGTGCGTCGTACTGGCGAAAGCGACCGGGTTACGGGTGTGCGGCACGGCGTCGGCAGTGGCACCGACCGTCACGACGCCAACGCAGTCCAGTTCCAATGCCGCTTCGATCACCAGCTTGGCGTAGGTGTTCCACCGCAGGTGCGGCTCGACGCCTGTCAGCGTGACGAGATCGCTGTGGACCCGGGTCGTGCGCAACAATACGAATTCGTTCGTCGGCCATGTCACCTGCGGTTCTTCGTGATCGTCCAGCGCCACGGTCGGGCGCTGCTGCGTGAAGTCGTAGAAGCCGTCGGGGTCGATCGTCGCCAGTGTCTCGATCGGCCAGCTCTGCTTCAGTACCTGCAGCGCCTTCGTCGCCACGTTGGCGGCATCGAACCAGCCCTCGAGCGCAACGAGGAGAATCGGTCGCTGCGGCCGATGCCTGTCCTGGCGTTCTGCCGGTTCACCATTGAGCCAATTCAGTTCGGTCATCGTGCCCCGCTCATGCCGCGCGTCTCATGAGAGCGCGGCTGCGACGAAGTCGATACACGCGGTCAGCGCCTCGACATCGGTCGTCGGGACGGCCGGGAACATCCCGATACGCAGCTGGTTGCGACCGAGTTTGCGGTACGAATCGGTGTCGACGATGCCGTTGGCCCGCAGCACTGCGTTCACATCGGCCGCCTGTACTCCGTCGAGATCGATCGTGCCGACAACGTTCGATCGTTTCGCCGGATCGACGACGAACGGCGATGCCCACGGACGCGCCTCCGCCCAGTCGTAGAGATGCGCAGCCGAGGCGGCGGTCCGTTTGGCGCACCAGGACAGCCCACCATTCGCCAGCATCCACTGGATCTGCCGATCGAGCAGGAATAGCGTCGACAGCGCAGGCGTGTTGCCCGTCTGGTTCTGGCGGCTGTTGTCGAGGGCGATCTTCAGATCGAGCGCGCTCGGCACCCAGCGTCCGCTTGCGCTGATCCGTTCGATACGTTCGACAGCGGCGGGGGAGCAGGCGGCGAGCCACAGTCCACCATCGGACGCAAAGCACTTCTGTGGGGCGAAGTAGTACACGTCGACCTCGTCCGGTGACCAAGTCAAGCCACCAGCACCCGATGTCGCGTCGACGAGCACGAGCGAGCCGTCATCGGCGTCCACGGGGCGTTGCAGCTGCATCGACACGCCCGTCGAGGTCTCGTTGTGTGTCAACGCATAGATGTCGACGCCCGGCTCGACGATGGCGTCGGGATGGTCTCCAGTAGCCGATCTGATCACCACGGGATCTGCGAGGAACGGAGCGGTGGTCGCAGCCTCGGCGAACTTCGAGGAGAATTCGCCGAAGACGAGGTGTTCACTGCAACGATCGATGAGACCGAACGTCGCAGCGTCCCAAAATAGAGACGACCCGCCGTTGCCGAGCAGGATCTCCCACCCGTCCGGCAATCCGAACAGATCATCCAGACCGGACCGCACGGCACCGACGACATTCTTGACCGGCGCCTGGCGGTGGGAGGTGCCGAGCCACGTCGTCGCGACTGCTGCAAGGGCGTCGACGGCATCCTGGCTGACGCGAGACGGGCCGCATCCGAAGCGACCGTCGGCGGGCAGCAGCTCGGAAGGAATACGGATTCCGGCGAGGTCGGATCCGGAACGGTTTATCGAGTGGTTTTCACTGCTCACTGTGCCAGCATGGAGTCTCGTGGACCGTATTTCCAAGCGCATCGGCGCAATTGCCGAATCCCAGACACTCGCCGTCGACGCCAAAGCCAAAGCGCTGAAGGCCGCGGGGGAGGACATCATCGGCTTCGGTGCCGGCGAGCCGGACTTCCCGACGCCCGATCACATCGTCGAAGCGGCGGTCGAAGCTGCGAGGGATCCGAAGAACCATCGTTATTCGCCGGCCGGCGGTCTGCCAGAACTGAAGGACGCGATCGCCGTCAAGACGAAGCGCGACTCCGGCTACCACGTCACGGGTTCGCAGGTACTCATCACCAACGGAGGCAAGCACGCAGTGTTCACGGCGATGGCGGTGCTGTGCAACGAGGGTGACGAAGTGATCTGCCCCGCACCGTACTGGACGACGTACCCCGAGGCGATCGCCCTCGCCGGCGGCGTTCCCGTTGTCATCAGCACGTCAGAGGAGACCAGTTTCCGCGTCACCGTGGAGCAACTCGAAGCTGCCAGGACACCACGCACCAAGGCTATTCTGTTCGTTTCACCCGACAATCCGACGGGCGCGGTCTACACGACCGACGAGATCGAAGCGATCGGCTATTGGGCGCTGCGCCACGGCATCTGGGTGATCACCGACGAGATCTACGAGCATCTCACGTATGGACCGCACACGTTTGCGTCGATGCCCGTGCTGGTCCCCGACCTCGCCGATCAGACACTCGTGCTCAACGGCGTCGCCAAGACCTATGCGATGACCGGCTGGCGTGTCGGCTGGATGATCGGGCCGAACGACGTGATCAAGGCGTCGACGAACTTCCAGAGCCACGTCACCTCCAACGTCTGCAACGTCGCCCAGCGGGCTGCACTCGCTGCGGTCAGCGGAGACCTCACGGCTGTCGCCATGATGCGGACCGCCTTCGAGCGTCGAGGCAGGAAGATGCACGAGATGCTCAGCGCGATTCCCGGGGTGTCATGTCTGGAGCCGCAGGGTGCGTTCTACTGCTTCCCGTCGTTCCAGGGCCTGCTCAATCGCGATGTCGGTGGACATAGCGCCACGACGACGATGGAGCTCGCCGACTTGATCCTGTCGGAGGCCAAGGTTGCGCTCGTCCCCGGTGAGGCTTTCGGCGCGCCAGGCTATGTGCGCCTCAGCTTTGCGATGGCAGACGCCGAGATGGAGGAGGGGGTCGCGCGCCTGCAGACGATGTTCGCCTGATCCGCAGCGGTGTCAAGCGCCGGTCAGCAGGCGCGGGAAAACACGCCGCGTGTTGCCTTCGAAAATTGCCTGTCGATCTGCGTCGGTGACGTTGGCATCGATGACGTAGTGGCGTGTGTCGTCGAAGTAATGACCGGTCAGCGGGTCGATGCCGCGGACGGCGCCGACCATCTCGGAGGCGAACAGGATGTTGTCGATCGGGATGACGCTCAGCAGCAGGTCGATCCCCGCCTGGTGGTAGACGCACGTGTCGAAGAAGACGTTCTGCAGCACCGACTCCTCGAGCGGTGGGAGTTTCATGTCCTGGGCGATGCCGCGAAATCGACCCCGGTGATACCGAACGGCACCTCCGCCGTGCGGAATGATGAATCGTAGGGTGGAAAAGACCGAGAACAGGTCCGAGGCGATCTTCGTGCCGTCGGCGCCGGACGCACCCGAGGGCGATGGTTGGCTGTTGACGATGGTCGGGCGACGAAACGAAAACTGCACAGATCTGGTGGTGCTCGACGCCAAGGATGTCGCCGCCGGGCCGGTCGCCGTCGTCCGAAGGCGGTCGGCTGTCGGGGATCGTCAAACCGGGTGGTGCAGATTGGAATCTCGTGTTGGCGGACGGCTCGATCGAATTCCATGCCCGCTACACGCTGGCGACGCACGACGGCGTGCTGATTTTGGTGACCAACGAGGGCATCGAACGACGGATGATGGCCAAGCTGTTCGCAGGCGAGCGGCCGGACATGAGCGAGCCGATGTACGGCAGGACGGTGCCACGATTCGAGGTCGGTGACGGACGGTACAGCTGGCTGGCCGCATCGATCTTCGTCGCCGAATTGACGCTCGGGCGACCAGGAGAAGCCGTACTCCACGTGTTCGAAGTGACCTGACAGGTTTCAGTCTCCGACGGCGGCGAGCGTTCGGATGGCGTGGCGCAACGCCGTGGTGTCGTCGACCA
>Ga0123338_10001709_pt1 | contig 20925 bp, 20 predicted proteins | sample grotaG_FD_89793 | JGI IMG/M metagenome (GOLD analysis project Ga0123338, IMG submission 89793) | Glacier valley bacterial and archeal communities from Borup Fiord, Nunavut, Canada, to study Microbial Dark Matter (Phase II) -... | ecosystem: Environmental > Aquatic > Freshwater > Ice > Glacier ...
CTAGTTCGCGGCGCCGGCTGGTTCGTGCACCGGAATTTCAATCGAGATCGGTTCCGCCGCCCGGCGCCCAAAGCTGAGCTTACCGGGTTCTTCGGAAGCATCCACCAGCACGGTGTCACCCGTCTGATACACACCTTCCAAAAGCTTCAGCGAAAGCGGATCCTGAATCAAACGCTGGATGGCGCGCCGCATCGGCCTTGCGCCATAAGCCGGATCGTAGCCTTCGGCGAGCAAAATTTCCTTCGCCGCCGGTGTGATCTCGATATGCAAACCGCGCTCGTTGATGGTGGCCACCAAACGGCGAAGCTGGATATCGATGATGGTGGTCAAGTGCTCTTTCTGAAGCGGATTGAACACAATAATGTCGTCGACGCGGTTCAGGAACTCCGGCCGGAACGTCTGCCGCAAACTGGTCAGCAGGCGATTCTTCACGCCATCGTTCTTGCCGTCCCGCGCCGTGACGGAGAAGCCAATCGCTCCACCATCCTTGATCGCGCTTGAGCCCACATTTGACGTCATGATGATGACGGTGTTCTTAAAGTTCACCGTGCGGCCCTGGCCATCGGTCAAACGCCCATCGTCCAAAATCTGGAGCATGGTGTTGAAAATGTCGGGGTGCGCTTTTTCAATCTCATCAAACAGCACCACGCTGAACGGCTTGCGGCGCACGTGCTCGGTAAGCTGGCCGCCCTCGTCGTAGCCCACGTAGCCGGGAGGCGCGCCCATCATGCGGCTCACGGCATGGCGCTCGCCGTACTCTGACATGTCGATGCGCACCATGGCCTTCTCGTCATCGAAAAGGAACTCGGCAAGTGCGCGCGCCACTTCCGTCTTACCCACACCCGTGGGTCCCAGAAAAATAAAGCTGCCGATGGGCCGGTTCGGATCGCCTAAGCCCGCGCGGTTGCGCCGGATTGCATTCGCTACCAGCGTCACGGCCTCATTCTGACCCACCACGCGCTCATGCAGCCGCGCTTCCATGTCGATCAGTTTGCGAATCTCGCTTTCCATCATGCGCGAAACGGGGATGCCGGTTGCCTTGGCCACAACACGGGCGATATCTTCCTCGTCGATCTCTTCTTTCAACAATGCCGACCCGCTCTTAATGGTCTCTAGTTCCTTGGTGGCCATTTCCATCTCACGCTCAATTTCGGCCAGCTTGCCGTATTTGAGTTGCGAAGCGGTCTCCCATTCGCCCAAGCGCGTGGCTTTCTCTTCATCCATGCGCGCCTGCTCCTGATCTTTCTTGAGCTGGCTAACGCGATTGATGGCGCTTTTCTCCCGCTTCCAGCGTTCCTGTAGCACGGCCGCTTCGCCGCGAATACGCTCCAGTTCACTTTCCACATGACGCAGTCTTTCCCGCGAGTGATTGTCAGGTTCTCGATGCAGGGCCTGGCGCTCGATTTCAAGGTGCGAAATGCGGCGCTCCATCTGGTCCACTTCAATCGGCATGCTCCCAATCTGCATGCGAAGCGCGCTGCCTGCTTCGTCAATCAAATCGATCGCTTTATCGGGCAGGAAACGGTCGCTCACATAGCGGTCGGAAAGCAGGGCCGCAGCCACAATGGCGGCATCTTTAATGCGCACGCCGTGGTGAATTTCATACTTTTCTTTAAGGCCTCGCAGAATAGCGATGGTATCGTCGACTGTCGGTTCGCCCACTAGGACGGCCTGAAAACGGCGGGCCAGGGCGGCGTCTTTTTCCACGTACTTCCGGTATTCGGAAAGCGTCGTCGCGCCGATACAGCGCAATTCACCGCGCGCTAGAGCCGGCTTCAACATATTGGCCGCGTCGATTGCGCCCTCAGCTGACCCAGCGCCCACCAGCGTGTGAAGTTCGTCGATGAAGCAGATCAATTCTCCGTGAGAATCGGTAATTTCTTTCAGCACGGCCTTCAGGCGGTCTTCGAATTCGCCGCGAAATTTTGTTCCCGCCACCATGCTGCCCAGGTCCAGAGCCACCAGGCGCTTGCCCATGAGCTGTTCCGGCACATCGCCCTTCACCATGCGGGCGGCCAGACCTTCCACAATGGCCGTCTTGCCCACGCCGGGCTCGCCAATGAGCACCGGATTGTTCTTGGTCCGGCGGCTCAACACCTGCATCACGCGCCGAATTTCCTCGTCGCGCCCAATCACCGGGTCCAACTTGCCCTTGCGGGCCTGCTCCGTCAAATCCACCGCGTACCGCTCCAAAGCCTGATACTTCGATTCCGGATTCTGATCGGTAATGCGTTGGGTGCCGCGCACGCTGACCAGCGCTTTCAGCAGGGAATCGTGTTCGGCCCCGGCTCTCTGCAAAAGTTGGCCGGAGGGATCGAACTTCTGGTCCGCGATGGCCAGCAGAAGATGTTCGGTGGAAACGAACTCATCTTTAAAACGCTCTGCCTCTTTAAACGCGGATTCAAAAACCTGATTCGTGCCGGGGGAAATCATCATGCCCACCTGCATGCCGCCATTGCCGGTCACCTTCGGCAAACCGTCGCTCAAACGCTGGGCCTCGGTCAGGATCGCGTCCGGCTGCACACCGCATTTTTCCAGCACCGGCCGCACAATTCCTTCGCGGTCCTCCAGCAGGGCGATCAACAAATGCAGAGGGTGAACCGCCTGGTTCCCGTGTTTTTCGGCAACCCCCTGCGACTGTTGTACTGCTTCCTGTGCCTTTTGAGTTAATTTATCGAATCGAAACATGGGGTCCTCTTTTCAAGTGCAAAAAGGCCGTCCGGACTCTCGTGAATCCGAACGGCCCGACTCGTGTAGTTATATAGATGCGCGACTAGCTGGCCAGTTGCTGGCGATTTTCCTGACCGGCGTGATCGATCTTGATCTGGCGCGGCTTCGCGGCTTCCTTCTTCGGAAGTTTCACCGTCAGAACACCATGCTTGTAACCCGCCGCTACCTTCTCAGTGTCAACCGTGGAAGGAACGGTGAAGCTGCGAATGAAATCGCCATAGCTGCGCTCAATCCGGCGATAGCCCCCCTTACTTGTGGAATCGCGCTCGAAATGCCGGTGTCCTTTGATGGTCAGGGTCTTGTTTTCCACCTGAATGCTCACATCTTTCGCATCGACATCGGAAACGTCGGCCTTGAGGACCAACTCATGCTCATTTTCCATGACGTCCACTGCGGGAGACCAGGGGCGCGCTGCCCCGGGTTCGCTCCTCATGCGGGTAACGGCATCTTCGAAAAGGCGAAGATTGCTGAAAGGATCAACTGAAAGGCTCATTGGAGTATCTCCTTGCTCGTCGTTACATTAAGATCGCCATCAAGCAATCTCATTTAAAACAATCATAAAATATGAGTGTCAGTATGTCAAGCGGCGGGCTGTCAAAATTTTGAGCCCACGCGACCTTCTCATCCCTTGTAACCTTAAGTTTCGGCAAAGCGCCTCTTCTTTGCCATGCCAAGATGCTGGTTGAGTTCGAGTTGATTCAGAAAGCCCAAAAGGGGGACGAAGCAGCATTTACTCAGGTGGTTGCCGCCTATCGGCGTCGAATCTTGGGTACTGTTGCCCGATTGATCAACCATCCGGCGGATGTGGAAGATGTTGGCCAGGAGGTATTTCTTAGGCTATATTTCTCGCTCGATCAGCTTCGCACGCCGGAGGTTTTTGAGCCTTGGCTGTATCGTTTAACGGTGAATGCCACGTATGACTATTTAAGGAAGAGTAAGCGCAGAATGGAATCGCGCATGTGCGATCTTTCCGAAACACAGGTGATTCTGGCCGATGCCGCCGCCAGCAGTCAGGCCAGTTTGAGCGACATGCAGAAGCAGGAAACCAGATCTTATGTGCAAGAATTGCTGTCGCCGCTCTCGGAAGAGGACCGGGTTTTACTATTGATGAAAGAAGTAGAAGGTTTGTCGCTCAGAGAGATGGAACAGGTTTACCACGTGAACGAAACCGCTTTGAAAGTTCGTTTGTTTCGCGCCCGGCAACGGGTGCTGAAGGCTTTGCAACCAGGTGGCGCCAAACGCAAGAGCGGCAAGATGAAAGGAGACTTACAAGAAACATGACACCAGAAGAGAGCGGCTGGCGTGATCGCAAGTTCGACGCGCTGTTTCAACACTACCGGGAAGCGTGCGGCTCGCCGGAAGGCGGGGTGAATTTTATGCCCGAGCTTTGGGCGCGCATTGAAAGTAAACGCTCCCGCACCCGTGTCTTCGAACGTGCCGCACGCTCGCTGGTGGCGGCCGCTGTTGCTTTGTCCCTGGTTTTGGGCGCTTTTTTGGCTCTTCCCAGCCGGCAGCCTTCGGCATTTTATTCCGAAAGTTTCGTGGAGCAAATCGCGAGCGATAATACGACGGCGAACGGCACGTTTTTCGAGCCCGTACGCCTGGAACTGACGGCAACGGAGCACCCGCGACGCTGATGATCGGCTCACGTGTTCCTGTTTGGCTCTACCTGATTCTTGTCTTCGCCGGCGGCGCGGGAGTGGGCGTCTTTGGCGACCGTTTGTACACCACGGAGACGACGGTTAGAGCCGATACGCGCTCCGGGTCGCGTACACCGGATGAGTACAGAACGCGATATATCGAGGAACTCAAGCGGCGCCTAAACCTCACGCCTGACCAACTGCTGAAACTGAACGCGGTTTTACAGGCTACGCAGGAACGCATGCATGCTCTTCATGAGCGCGATCGTCCGGAAATGTCCGCCATTCACCAGGAGCAGGTAGACAAAGTACACGCCATCCTTGATGACCGGCAGGATGCCGAGTACGACAAAATGCGTCAGGAGCGCGAAAAGAAGCGCGCCGCCGAACGCAAATAAAGCTTTCCCAAATAAGAAAAAGCCGCTGAAAGCTTCCCTCAAAGTGAGGTGCCTTCAGCGGCTTGAAAAAACGGAATAGAGAAAAGTTTACGAGGCGACGGGAACGCCCTTGCCTTCCCGCTGTTTCGCGTACTTCTTCTCAAACTTGTCGATGCGGCCCGCAGTATCGATCAACTTCTGCTTGCCGGTGAAAAACGGATGGCAGCTGGAGCAAATTTCAACGCGGATATCGCCTTTGTGCGTGGAACGGGTTTCGAACTTATGCCCGCACGCACATACAACGTTCACCTGTGCATAGGCTGGATGGATAGCGGCTTTCATTGTTTGGGGACCTTCCTGAAAGGATTATTTTAACACAAACCCCCGCAAACTCTCACGAGCCTGCGGGGGCATGTCAGCCTTATTGATGATACCTGAGGCAGTTTTGCTTCAAACGACGAAGCGACCAATCCACAGGGAAACAATTCCGCCACTGATCAAGCGGAAGCCCAGCATGTTAGACGTCATGCCGGTAAGTCGACCTACTGGTCAGCCACCTCGTCGGGTCTACAACCATTTATCATTTACTTGGACCACCTCCTTTTTCAGTGATACCTAGAAATTACAACCCGCTTCCGCGTTTGTCAACAACTTTCCTACGGAGTGGTGTAGGTGGTACCCCTGCTGGTTACACGCCTGTCCCTTGCGGCCGTGTTCCATGAAGAGCACTCGCCTTCCTATTTGGAGCGGTTTTTTTCTCTCTGGATTGCTGTTGGCACTCCCCGGTGCCGCGCTGCCAGGCAGCGGTTTTTACCTCACCGAAGAACATGCCACCGCTGGCTGGCTATTCTGCGCGGTGGGAGTGGGCCTTATATTGGCTTCGTTTCTTCCTTTTCAGCCACGCGTACTGGCCTTGACAGGATGCTCGTTGGCAGCACTCCCCTTACTCTCGTTCGGAGTGGCTCCCGCGCCCATTGGGTTTGTGTGGCAGGCGGGCGCCTGGCTTACGGTCGGCTTTGGCTCCGGGCTGGTCAATCGGGCATTGATCGAATCCATGGGAGAGCCATACCGCGCCAGCCCAGCCTCGGCCATTGCGAAATCGGCCCTGAGCTTTCTGGTGGGGTGTCTCGCCTCCGCGTTGCTGGTGGCGCTGGGCTTCCATTTTGGGTTCGTTTCGCAGACTCTGGCGGCTCTCGCTTTACTCCCCATCGCGTTCGGCGTTTACTACTGGCACACTTCCCTTTCTCCCGCCCTGCCGGTAGAGCCTCCCGCACCGCCTTTCAGTGAATTTTCCCGTTTCAGCCTTTTCACTATTACCGCCGCCCTGCTCTTGCAATGCGGAAGCGAGTGGCTGGTGGGCGGCTGGGTTCCTGTGTTTCTAAGCCACCGGATTGGGTTGGGGCCGGAAGATGCTTTGTGGCTTCTGACGGCGTATTGGCTCGCCTTGATCGGGGGCCTGTTCGGAGGTTGGTATTTCACCGCGCGCTTGCCCCGAGGGCGCATTCTGATGGTCGGCGTTGCCTCTGTATTGGCCGCATGTTTTTTGTTGGCCTCAACCAATAACGCACCCGGTGCCAGCGTGGGCGTGGTCCTATTGACTCTGGGTTTTTCCGGTTTTTCCTGTCTGCTGACCCAGAGCTTGAGCGCGCGTTTGCCCGCTTATCACCCTCTCGCGCTGAATCGACTCCTGACCGCGACTCTGGTGGGCGGCTTGTTTTCGGCCTGGCTCGCGGGCTTGCTGGCCTCCTGGGGTGGATTAACCACAATCCTGATTCTGCCCGCGGTGAATAGCCTGTTGGTAGCCGCGCTCTTGCTTGTGCTGTGGCTCGAAAGTAAAGTAACAGGACGATGAAGCTACTGAGTGTTTTCTTACTTGCGGTGGTATGCCATGCGGGACGTGGTCCACTCAGTGCCAGGGTAAACGCCGCCATTCGCGCTTCTCCCGTCGCTCGCGGCGCTTTCTGGGGCATTGAGGTGTACGACCTCACTTCGGGCCGCCAAACTCTTCATCTGAACGACCAGCAATTCTTCGTTCCCGCCTCCAACACCAAGCTTTTCACGACGGCGCTTGCGCTTTCGCGCCTGGGTGCCGGCTTCCAGGTAGAAACAGTGGTCTCCGCCGCCGCCGCGCCCGATGCCGAAGGCCGAATCGCAGGCTCTCTCACGCTGATCGGCGCTGGCGACCCGAACCTTTCCGGCCGCCCCATCCCTTACGACGTGGAAGCGCCCAAGCAGGATCCTCTCACCGCCATGCGCGAGTTGGCGCGCCAACTATTTGAACGCGGCGTTCGGTCCGTCGCGGGCGACGTAATCGGCGACGACACGCTGTTTCCTTATGAACCGTATGGTCCGGGCTGGGGCATTGACGACCCCGCGTATAGCGATGGCGCGCCGGTCAGCGCACTTGCTGTGAACGATAATTCCATCTCGCTGACCGTGGAACCGGCTAAGCTGACGTTCGCACCCGCGCTTTCCGTTTTCACCGTAGAGAATCGCATCGTGGCGGGAGCCGAGAGGGATATCCACGTGGAGCGCGAGGCTGGTTCGGCAACGCTGCGGCTGTGGGGCACCATGCCGGTGAACGATACTGGTGAAACGTTGTCACTGGGCATAGACGATCCGGCACGGTTCGCCGCCATGGCCCTGATCGCCGCGCTTCGGGAACAAGGCATTGCGGTATCCGGGAACGCCGTCGCCCTGCATCGCTATCCAGGGGCCGAAATTGGCTTCGTTTCGCCGAATCGGGTGACGCTCGCCATGCACCGCTCGCCCCCGCTGATTGAAGATTTGCGTGTCACCGATAAAGTAAGCCAGAATCTTCACGCGGAAATGCTGCTGCGTCTGGTGGGGCGGGGAAGCCGGCGCGATGGCCTGAAAGAACTGGACGAATTTGTTTCACAAGCGGGCACTGAGAAGACCGGCTATGCCTTTTTCGATGGCTCCGGCATGTCGCGCCTGAACGTGGTGACGCCTCACACCGTGGTGCAACTGCTCACTTTCATGGCCAGATCGCCGCTGGCGGCAGATTTCGCCAGCTTGCTTCCGGTGGCGGGCGTGGACGGTTCCTTGCGCTTTCGTTTCGCTGGTAGCCGTGCCAGGGGGAAGGTGTTTGCGAAGACGGGCAGCCTTTCGCACACCAGCGCGCTCTCCGGTTATGCGGTGCGGGCCAACGGTCACCAGCTGGCTTTTTCTATTTTAGTGAACAACTATAACGGCCCGACGGCTGCGATTCGCGAAACCATCGACCGCATCTGTGCTCTATTGGTGGAATAAGACCATGCCGATCTACGAATATAAGTGCGAGACCTGCGAGACCAGGTTTGAAAAGCTTGTACGGGCCACGCCCGAAGCGGCTGAGCTGGAGTGCCCGTCCTGCGGAGAGCGGCACCTGAGCCGCCAGCAATCCACATTTGCGGCCCGCGCGAACGGGATCACCTCCGAACCGCAAAGTGCCGGTGGCTGTGGTGGCGGCATGTGCCGGACGCCCGGCGCTTGTGGGATGAATTGATGGAAGTTCTGTCTCCGGAAGCCGTTCAGTTCCTGACCGATCTTTCGCGGCGCTTCGAGCCCACGCGGCGCGAACTGTTGGAACGGCGCTCGGAACGGCAGCGCGATATCGATTCCGGCGATCTGCCGCATTTCCTCACCGAGACCGAAAACATCCGTGCACGGGAATGGAAAGTCGCTCCCATTCCGGCCGACCTTCTGGATAGGCGCGTCGAAATTACCGGGCCCGTGGACCGCAAGATGATCATCAACGCGCTGAACAGCGGCGCGAGCGTGTTCATGGCGGATCTGGAAGATGCGAATTCGCCCACCTGGGAAAACGTGATCAACGGCCAGCAGAACCTCTATGAGGCCGTGCGCCGAACCATTGAACTTACCAGCCCGGAAGGCAAACATTACAAGTTAAACGACAAGCCCGCGGTGCTGATGGTGCGGCCCCGTGGCTGGCACCTTGTGGAGAAGCACTTCCTGGTGGATGGCTTCGCAATTTCGGGTTCGTTTTTCGATTTTGGTTTGTACTTCTTTCATAACGCGAAAGCCCTGCTCGAAATGGGTTCGGGCCCTTATTTCTACCTGCCGAAGCTGGAAAGCCACCACGAAGCCAGGCTCTGGAACGATATTTTCGTGTGGGCGCAAGGCCGGTTGGGCGTTCCGCAAGGCTCCATCCGCGCCACCGTTTTGATTGAGACAATTTTGGGTTCGTTTGAGATGGACGAGATTCTTTACGAACTGCGCGATCATTCGGCCGGGCTGAATTGCGGCCGTTGGGATTACATTTTCAGCTTCATTAAGAAGCTGCGCAATCGGCCCGGCTTTACACTTCCCAATCGCGCGGAAGTGACCATGGACCGGCACTTCCTGAAGAGCTATGTCGATCTGCTGATCCAAACCTGCCACCGGCGCGGCATTCATGCCATGGGCGGAATGGCGGCGCAGATTCCCATCAAGAACGATCCGGAAGCGAACGAGCGGGCGCTTGAAAAAGTGCGGCTGGACAAGCTTCGCGAAGTACGCGCGGGTCACGATGGAACCTGGGTGGCGCACCCTGCGCTTGTCCCCATTGCCAAGCAGGTCTTCGATGAATTCATGCCGGGGCCGAATCAAATCGATAAGCCGCTGGGCGAATTGAAGATCATGGCGGAAGACTTGCTTGCGGTCCCGGATGGCTCCATCACCGAAGAAGGGCTGCGCCTGAATATCGATGTCGGGATTCAGTATCTGGACGCGTGGCTGCGCGGCTCTGGGGCGGTACCGATCTACAACCTGATGGAAGATGCGGCAACGGCGGAAATTTCACGGGCGCAAATCTGGCAGTGGGCTAGGAACGGAGCCAAGCTGCAGGATGGGCGAACCGTGACCAGCGATATGGTCCAGCAGATGATTCGCGAAATTGGCGGCGACAAACGGGCGGCCAAGCTTTTTTCGGAATTTGCGACCGCGCCGGATTTTATCGAGTTTTTGACGCTACGGGCGTATAACGAACTGGAGTGAATCGAGACCGGCCGTCGCACCCAGCGTGCCGACTGCGATAGCGGCGGTTCGATTTGCAAACGTTGCGGCTTCGCGGTGCGCGTGGCCCCGGTAGAGAGCGGCCAGGTAAGCGCCGACAAACACATCGCCGGCCCCGGTCGTGTCGATCGCTCTAGCGGGGAACGCCGCGGAGTAGAAATCGCCTTCTGACGTGGAGGCAAAACAGCCGCTCTCGCCCAGCTTGATCACCACCTCGGGGGCGCCGGCATCGCGTAAGGCTAGCGCGGCGGCCGCGGGGTCGTGCAGTCCGGTGAGTTCACGCGCTTCGTCTTCATTGACGAACAGCAGATCGGTAAAGCGAAGAGCGGGTTGCAGCACGCTCATCCATTCGCCCTCGTGATCCCATTGCGTGTCGAGCGAAGTGGAGCACCCCAGGCGTTTGGCCTGCTCCATCAACTGAGGCCCGTGGCCACGCAGGTCGCGCATGCGATAAATGGCATTCAGATGGAAATGTGAAGCATCTTCGGGGAGGGTGACAGGCCGGGTAAAAGTGCCGGCACTGGCCCCCAGTTGGTATAACAGGGCGCGGCGGGCGTTGGCGTCCACCAGCGAAACGGAGACGGAGGTGGGCAGGTCGCACGCTTCCACTTGAGTTTCGACGCCAGCTTGTTTCAGTGACGCCAAAAGCTGATCGCCTGCCGCATCGCGACCCGCCAGACTCAGAAGCGTAACCGGGATGCCGAGCTTCGCGAGCGTGTAACTGGTGGTGCCTCCATTGCCGCCCAGATTCTGCACAATCTGCTGGACGATGACCGTAGTGCCCCAGGCCAGCGGTTCGGCAACCGGGCGCACCAGAATATCCTGGACCAGATTGCCGCACACCACGATTCGGCCGGACACCTAGTTCGCGCTTGCCAGGCTTTCGAGCAGGCCTTTACGGATGGGCCAGACGCCATCCACGCGCGTGCCCGATTGCGAGAAGGACCCAGCGGCAATGGCACTGCCGAAATCTTCAGACTTGTTTTTCCCCATAAAGCTTTTCAGCATACCGGTGAGCTTGGTGAGCTGCACGCTCATGACGCGTGCGTCCTCATCAGTTTTGCATTGAGCGGAGAGCTTGGCTTCGTAGCCGCCCTCGGCAGGCGCTTGCCCCAGTGTGAGAGTGACGGCGTCCGCCGCCGTGAGCGCAGAGGTGAAAATTCGGCTTGCCGGCGGAAGCGCCGTGCTCTTCTGCAACGCTGCTCCGCTGACGGTCAGCCATACGGGCTGCGAAGGCAGTTCAATGGCTCGCGCCGGCCCTTCTTTGGTCATGCGCGAGGCCGCCAGATCGTCGTTGGTAACGGCCATAGCCATCAGGTTGGGCGCAAGCGGCAAGTAAGAGATGCGGCGTTCGGCAGCGCTTCCCGGCATACGGCAGAGATGGTCGTAGCAGGAACCGCCGTTCTGCCCCGCGTAGGCTTCGAGCTTCGGCCAATCGAACCGGCCTTTCAGAATCAGAAACGTACCAGCCTGCGAAAACGACCCCAGAATCTCGTCCAAATCCCGCTGGTAATCGAAGCCGGTACCGTTCAGGAAGGTTTGATATTCGCTATCGACGCTAGCTTTTCCCGCGGAGAGCAGATTCAAGATACCGGCCTTCCGTAACGCGTCTATATCTAAGCGCAGCAGGGCGGCGTTTTCCGAAGGCAGTCTGCGCAGCAAATTAGTCTGCGTGAGCGGGTGCTGTTTGCCGCAGCCGGAGAGAAGGCCGATGAGTATCGCGACGCTATACAGCCACGGCTTCAGCCAACGCACGAGACTCCTTCCAGAGCGAGATATACGGAGCAAGCTCACGCATCATAGCTTTGAATTGAGGCAAGGTCAAAGATTGAGCACCGTCGCTAACGGCCTTCTCCGGGTTGGGGTGCACTTCCACAATCAAACCATCGGCGCCAATGGCGACGCAGGCGCGCGAAAGAGCGGGAACCAGGCTGCGCTTGCCAGTGGCGTGACTGGGGTCCATGATCACGGGCAGATGCGTCAGTTCATTCAGGACGGGAACGGCCGAAATGTCGCAGGTGTTGCGCGTGGCGGTTTCGAAAGTGCGGATGCCGCGTTCGCAGAGCAGGACATCCGGATTGCCATGGGCAGTGACATATTCCGCCGACATGAGCAACTCTTTGATAGTGGAACTCATGCCGCGCTTCAGCATGACTGGACGTCCGCAGCGGCCCAGCGTTTTCAGTAGCGAAAAGTTCTGCATATTGCGCGCGCCCACTTGCATAATGTCCGCATACTCGGCCACCAGCGGCACATCCCTATCGCTCATCACTTCGGTGATGACGGCAAGGCCGGTGGCTTCGCGCGCTTTCGCCAGAAGCTTCAGACCTTCCTCTTCCATGCCCTGGAAATCATAGGGCGAGGTGCGAGGCTTGAAGGCGCCGCCGCGCAGGACGGTGGCGCCAGCTGCCCGAACAGCCTCGGCAGTTTCCATGATCTGCCGTTCGGATTCCACCGAGCAGGGCCCGGCCATGACGACAAACTCATCGCCACCGATTTCCACTCCATGAACGCGCATGCGGGTATGCTCCTTCTTGAACTCTTTGCTTACGAACTTGTAAGGCGCGGAGATGCGGACGGCGCGCTCGACGCCTGGCGTGGCTTCAAGAGATTCGAGGCAGGCTTGCACGTCGCCAGTTCCCACCACGCCGATCACGCAGCGCTCCTCTCCCGCGATGGAATGCACGCGGTAGCCATACTCACGGATTCGTTCGCAGACATGGTCGATTTCGGCTTGTGTTGCATGGGGCCTCATGGAAATGATCATTGGTTTTGTTTGTCTCCCAAAATAAAAAAGCCCACTCTTGCGAGTGGGCTGGTCTTGCATAAACCGGTTCGGCTGTTAAGCCAGCGCCACTCGCGCCTTGGGGGTGTCGACCCAAAAGCGATACCAAAACGAGTAGCTAAAGAAGTAAGCCATGGAAACGAGTAGTGTATGTCAGAAACGGGGAAAAGTGCAAATGTCAGTTTCGCCACATCGATTCCTCGCCGTGGCCGATATCGTGCTGCAGCTAAGGGTGCAACAGCCAGGAGAGATCATCATGTCTAAAACGGTGGTGGGTGTATTTCCGGATTATTCGAGAGCTGAAGAAGCGGCCCGCGAACTTGAGACGCAAGGCTATTCCCGTCCGGAGATCAGTGTGGTCGCGAACGATCACAAAGGAGAATACACGGACACAGCGATGGGCGATGGCGCCGTAACGGCCGCCGGCGGGGGCACCGGTGCGGCAATCGGTGGCGCTGCGGGGTTGGCGCTGGGTCTGGTGGCTTTGGCCATTCCGGGAGTCGGGCCAATCATTGCGCTGGGGCCTTTGGCGACAGCATTGACAGGCGCTGGAATTGGCGCGGCGGCCGGCGGGCTGATTGGGGCCATGACTGCCATGGGCGTGCCCGAAGAAGACGCTCATCATTACTCCGGGCTGGTGAGAGAAGGCCAGGCCCTGGTGATGGTTTCCACTCCCGATAACCGAGTCGATACCGCCGCCACCCTACTAAAGCGTTACGGCGCGGAGGAAGTGGATGAAGAAGCCGACTTGGACTCGCGACCGATGGTGGACAGCAGGGTTCGGGTGTACCCTCGCGCGACCAGCACCACCGACTCCTATGAAGAGGCCTATGCACCGGGTTACAAGTATGGCTCTGAGCTAGCGAACGATTCACGTTATACAGGGCGCGAGTGGAGCGATGTGGAGCATCATGCGCGCGCCGATTGGGAACAACGCGGCGAAGGCGCATGGGACAGCCTGAAAGATTCGGTGCGGCACGGCTGGGACAAGGTACGCGGTAAGGCCTAAGTCGAGTTGACCGCAGACACTTCGGGATCGCGCTCGACCGTCTCCGCGATCCCGGGGATTTCTTTCGGATGCTCCGTACATTTGGTGCTCAAATGTTTTTTCAGAATATCGAAAGCGCTGTTCGGCGTATCCGCAAAGCAGAACAGATTCATGTCCTCGGGGGAGATGGTTCCGTATTTCACCAGCGCTTCGAAGTTGACTACTTCCTTCCAAAATTCCGAACCGTAAAGGATGATTTGAAGCTTGCCTTTCAATTTTTGCGTTTGTGCCAGGGTGAGGATTTCGAAAAGTTCGTCCATGGTTCCAAAGCCGCCCGGGAAAACGATGAGCGCCTTCGCCAGGTATGCGAACCAGAATTTCCGCATGAAGAAATAGTGAAACTCAAAGCTGAGATCGGGTGAGATGTAGGGGTTCGGAAACTGTTCGAAAGGCAAACCAATATTGAGACCGACGGTTAAACCGCCGCCATCCATGGCTCCTCGGTTTGCGGCTTCCATGATTCCTGGGCCGCCTCCGGTGCACACCACAAAGCGGTGCGTTCCGGCATATTCCACTTTCGACCATTCGGTGACCAGCTTTGCCAGTGCGCGCGCGTCGTGATAGTAGCAGCCAAGTAAGCTGTTTTCCTGGATCCGCGCGGAGCCGAAAAAGACGACTGTATCCTGCACTTTCAGCCGTTCAAATTGAGACAGAGGCTCCAGATATTCCGAGAGCAGCCGCAACGGCCGCCCGTCGGGACTGTTAAGAAATTCAGGATTCTCATACGCCAGCGGTGCCCGTTTCATTTCGGTTCCAATTTCTCCAATCGTTTTGTCAGATCGCGCAAGCCTCTTAGAATTTCGGGGAGGCGCTGGAATGCGGTGATGGCGCGCAGCCATTCGCCCGCCGCGAATGCTGGTGAGCCCGACATTTTGGCGCCGGCCGGCACGTCGCCGCCGATGCCGCTTTGCGCATAAATGACGGCACCTTTATGAATGGTCAGGTGGCCTGAGATGCCCACCTGCCCGGCTAGCAGGACGTCTTTTTCCAGGATGGAACTCCCGGCAAGGCCGGTCTGCGCGCAGATGATATTGTCTTCGCCGACGACGCAGGCATGGCCAATCTGTACCAAACTATCGATCTTCGCTCCGCGCCTTACGCGAGTTTCGCCGACCGTGGCGCGGTCGATGGAAGTAAGACTCTGTATTTCCACGTCGGATTCGATTACGGTGACGCCCGATTGGACAATTTTGTGATGAGAGCCGTCGGCGCGCCGCGCGAAGCCGAACCCGTCGCCGCCCACCACCACGCTGTTCTGAAGAACCACACGATCGCCAATCTGGCAAAATTCGCGGACCGTGCTGTGCGAATGTGCCAGGAAATTGTCGCCGATTCGGGCACCTTCGTAAACGACCACATGTGGGTGGAGAACGGCATCGCGCCCGATCACGACACGTTCGCCGATGGCGCAAAATGCGCCGATGGAAGCGCCGGGACCGATGACGGAACTTGGGGCGATGGCGGCACTGGGGTGGATTCCTGGAACTGGTGCGGGCGGTTGGTAGAAGAGCTGAAGTGCGCGGGCGAAATCGAGATATGGGTTGGTGGAAACAAGCGTAGGAAGAGAAGGCGAAGGCCGGGAGGCGACAATGGCGCTAGCCTTGGTCGAACTCACCAGCGGCGCGTATTTTGAGTTGGCAAGAAAGGTGAGTTCGCCGGGCTGAGCGGCTTCCAAGCCGGCCACGCCAGCAATGGGGAGTTCCGGGTCGCCATGTACGGTGCAGCTAAGTTGGGATGCGATTTCGCCGAGCGTCAAGGGCAACAGCCAATTATCGCCTACAGCAGACGAGGTTCAGAGCGGCCGCACTCGCATTCCACGCTGGTAAGCGTGCCAGAGACCGCTTTGGGCAACAGAACATGCAGGCCGGAATGGACGTGGCACTCTTCAGCGATCACTTGACCGCGCGTGTCTAGAAATTGTTCGAAGCACGGAACAGCGAAGCGCCGCCAAAGCCAGTCGCGATGATTCTGTGTAATGGGCGAGGAGCAGCTATCGGTAAAAATCACGACGGCTCGCGTCACCAGCACTTCCGGGCTCAACTGGCGGAGCGCCGCGAGCGAACCGGCCAGGATTTCGGGATGAAACGCCGAAACGAAGCCAAATTGCGAAGCGGAAAAGATGCGAAGGTTGCCGCCGGTGAACCGCTGCGCCAGAACCGCAACGCGGGCCGGATGGGGCAGGGGATTTCGAAATTTGGGAGTGGGCTGGAACCGGAAAAGATGGTTGGCGCGGGGCAGGAAGTCCGCAGGGGAGGCACGCATAGCGCGCCCCCTGGTCATCAGAAGAGGGATTCTCATGTTATAACTGCGGCTTTGAATCAATTGTGCTTGTCAGCACGAAAGCTCTCTCCGAAGCTGAGAATTTTCTTAAATTTCTGAAAGTAAACGTTCAGCGTCGGCGATTTGAGAGTTTAAGGTCCGCAATACTTGAACGACCTCCTCGGATTGCTTGGCAGCTTCGTCCATGCGGTCGCCTTCCACAGCCTCGCGCAAGCCTGGAAGGGTTTTCACGCCGTAACCGGTATAGGTGCCCGGAGCGTAGATGCGATGTTTAAACCAATCGCGCCCGGGCAGGCCGGCGGGGAGAGTCATGGCGCGCTCGGAACGGAAGAGAAGGCGGTTCAGCGCATCGAGCTTCGCTGGAGTTGCGGAGCCGGTTTTCGGCAGGGCGCGGGCATAAGCCACTTCAAAGGAAGACGCCGTCTTGCGGAGGCGTTCGATCTCCGCGCGAAGATCGGTCAGGTTCAAAGGGCCATTCTTTTCCAGCTTGTCGATTTCATCCACGTAGCCGTTTACCGTGGAGGCAAACCTTCCGAACTCGAACGGCAGAAGAGGCGCGTCCGCCATTCGCATCACCAGCGTTCCGGTCACTTGCGAAAGCGTTTTGCCGTAAATGAAATTGGAATCGGAAAAGTGGCTGTACCAATAGAAGGAATCGTAATCGGAGTGGTACACGCCGCCGCCACTCTCGCCGCCAAAGCCTAGATTCAGGCTGGCAATCCCCAGATGCTGGAGGAACGAGGTGTAATCCGAGCCCGAACCGAGCGCGCCGATATGATACTTGCCGTCGTCAGGCGGAGCGGGCGCATTGCGCCTGCGAGTCGCACCCGGGTGAGTGCGGGGCGCATCGATCAGCGGCTTGCCCGTGACAGGATCATTGACATCGCGCACTACCTCGCTCACAAATTCTTCGAGAGTGTGCGAGCCGCCCACGCCCAGCTTACCCTTCCCATTGCTATCGGAGTTGATGTAGACCACCAGCTTCTGTTTCAGTTCTTCGGCATGTTTTTCGACCCATTCGGTGGAACCGACCAAGCCGAATTCCTCGCCATCCCAGAGTGCCAGTATGATGGTGCGCTTCGGCTTCCAGCCCTGCTTCAGCAGTTCGGAAAGCGAGCGCGCGGTTTCCAGCAATGGCGCGGCGCCACTGGCCGGATCGCTGGCGCCATGAACCCAGGCATCGTGGTGGTTCCCGTACAGCACCCACTCATCGGGAAGGTCACTGCCCGGAATTCGGACAATTGCATCGTAAAGAGGATGGGTGGAATTGTCCATCTCCACTTTCAGGTGAGCCTTCGCAGGCCCTGGACCGATGTGATAGGTGAAGCCAAGCGCGCCGCGCCAATCTTCCGGTGCGACAGGGCCTTCCAAATTTTCCAAAAACGGCGCCGCATCGGCATAGGAGATGGGCAGCACAGGAATTTTCATCAGCGTCTTGGCATCTTTCAAGGCCAGCCGCTTGACGCCTTTTTCGGAAGCGAAGCCGGGGGAGAGCGGGTCGCCCGGATAGAGGGCCATATCCATCACGCTGCCACGTTGCACGCCGTCGGCGGGGCGGTAAGGGCCCCTGGGAAAGACGTCGCCCTGATAATAGCCATCGTCACGCGGGTCGGAATAGATCAGGCAGCCGACCGCGCCGTGTTCTTGCGCGACCTTCGGTTTCGTGCCACGCCAACTGCCTCCATAGCGCGCAATCACGATCTTGCCCTTTACGTCGATGCCCAATTTCTTGAGAACTTCGTAATCGGCAGGGACGCCGTAGTTGACATAGACCACGGGCGCAGTGATATCGCCCGAACCTGAGTAGGCGTTGTAGCCGGCCACCTGGTTCTGGCTGGAAGACGATTTGTCCTGTTTCACCGCCGGTTCCTGAAGCTTGGCGCGAAAAACTTTCGGCGCCACCATTTCGAGCCGATGGGGGCCGGGCGTGGGCAGCAGGGCTTCGAACTCTTCGAGATGTGCATCGAGCCCCCATTCGCGCAGCAAGCCCACAAGATAATCGGCAACCGCTTTCGATTGCGGGGTGCCTGCCAAATGGGGCTCCCGCGACATGCGCTCAATATAGCGGCCTACGCGCGCCGCCTCCGGGATGGCCCGCATCTTTTCTTCCCACCGGCGTTCGGCGGCGGCCCCGTCAGAGGGAAACCCGCGAAGCGAGACATCGGCTGAGTAAAGCAGCGCAGGAATAAGCGCGAGAGCGAATATGGCTTTCATCCTGTTAGTGATCGCGGTCAGTTACTAGATCTGTCACAGCGTACAACGCATTTTGCGCGGGCGAATCGGGGAAGGCGGAGATGAGCTGTCTCGCCTTGGCGGTGAACTGATGCGCGCGCTCCTGCACACGCTGCACCGCTGAATACTTTTCAATCAGCGTGCGCACGTACTCGAAGGGGACGGATGCGTAGGTGCGCTCCCGCAACACTGTTTCAATTCTGGCGTGCTCTTCGGCGGTGGCGCGTTCCAGAACATAGACCATCGGCAGCGTGATTTTGCCTTCGCGCAGATCCCCGCCCACTGGCTTGCCAAGGGTTTTCTCGCGCGCTGTAAAATCCAGCAGATCGTCAATCAACTGGAACGCCATGCCGATATTCCAGGCATACTCGCCCAGGCGCTCTTCGGCCGCACTCTCGGCGCCCGCCACCACGGCGCCCAGTTTCGCGCATACGCTGAAAAGGCCAGCGGTCTTACGGTCCACCAACTCCATGCAGTCCGCTTCGGTGACGAAGATTTTTCCGATGCGCTCCAGTTGAATCAGTTCGCCTTCCACCATGAGCTGCGTCAGCCCGATCAACAAATCCAGCAGATGAAAATTGCGTTCGCGTAGAGCAATCTGAAAGGCCTGCATGTACAGCCAATCGCCGGCGAGCACGCAGGTGTGGTTGCCCCACTGCACATTGGTGGACGGGCGGCCGCGTCGCGATTGCGCCACATCGATCACGTCATCGTGCATCAGCGTTGCGGAATGGAGAATCTCCACGACCGCTGCCATCCGGATAGCGCTCTGACCGGAGTTTCCAACCAATTTCGCGCACAGCAGCAGCAGCGAAGGGCGCAAGCGTTTGCCGCCGCTTCCCTGCAGGTATTGCGCAATAGTAGTTACTGCCTCGACGGACGCAACCGATTCCAGGCCAATCTCTTTTTCCACCAGGCGAAGATCGTCCCGCACCAGCTCAGAGAGCTCGCGCAAGGTGAACAATTGGCCCAGCTTACCGGTCGCCATGGGAATCCTCAGTGTAACCATTCAGTTTTGGATGCGGCAAATGGAACAGGGCGCGAAAGTTCCTGGTGGTCTGCTCCGCGATGTGCTCGACGGAACACTCGCGTACTTGCGCCAACTTGGCGGCGGTGATGGCCGTGAACGCGGGTTCATTCCGCTTGCCACGATGCGGGACAGGCGCAAGGTAGGGCGCATCGGTCTCGAGCAGGAGGCGGTCGGCGGGGACTGTGCGGGCAGCTTCGCGGACATCTGCTGATTTGGGGAAAGTGAGCACGCCGCCGAAGCCGATATAGAAGCCCATCTCAACGGCTTCGAGCGCTTGCTGCGGAGTGCCGGTGAAGCAGTGCAGAATGCCGGGCCGGGAGTGCCATTGTTCGCGCAGAATGTGGAGCGTATCGTCCCAGGCTTCCCGCGTGTGGATGATGACCGGCTTGGCGGCTTCGCGGGCGATCTTCAGCTGTTCGCAAAACACTTGGCTCTGCGTTTCGCGCGGGGAGAAATCGTAGTGGTAATCGAGGCCAATTTCACCAATGGCCAGAATCTTTTCTTCGTGCGAAAGGGTGCGCATCCACTCGAACGAGGCCGCATCCGCTTTTGAGGCATCGTGCGGATGGATGCCCGTGGTGGCGAATACGCCGGGGTACTGCGTCGCAATCCTCAGCGCGCAATCCAGATCGTTCGGCCCCTCTCCCGTTCCAATGGTCAGCACGTAATTCACTCCCGCATCAGCCGCTCGGCGCAGCACCCCGGCGATGTCACCGGCGAACTGTTTGTGATCTAAATGACAGTGAGAATCTACCAGGTTCACTTCAAGCGCGCCCCAACCGGGACATCTTCCGCGAACCCGGCCAGAACCGGCGCTTCCCCTTCCAAAGACGCCGCCACAATCATTCCGTTTGATTGGATGCCGCGCAACTTGCGAGGCTCCAAATTCGCTACGATCACCACGCGCCGCCCGATGAGCTGCTCGGGCGTGTAGGCAAGTGCGATACCGGCCACGATGGTGCGCGGCTCCCGCTCGGCGATATCTACTTTGAGATGAAGTAGCTTGTCGGACCCTTTGACACGCTCGGCGGAGAGCACCAGGCCCACGCGCAGATCCACTTTCGCGAAATCGTCAAAGGCGATTTTGGCGGATGGCGGCTGCACGGCGGGGGTTTCGGTGGCGGCATCTTGCTCCGGCTTCCCCAGTAACACGCGCTGTTCGGCCGAAACCTTCTCTTCGAGCGTGCGCATTTTTGCGACAGCCTCTTTCAGATCGATGCGCGGGAACACGCCGGAGATTTCACCGATTTTTTGACCGCTTAGCGAAGTGCCCCACGCCAGATCGGCAATGCGCGCTGCTTCGAGCGGTGTGGCCATCCCCAACTGCGCCCAAATCTTCGCGGTGGATTCGGGAAGCACGGGCAAGAGGATGATACAGGCCACGCGAAGCGTCTCCGCCGCCGTGGCAAGCGCATTATTGAGTTGCTCGGCGGCCGCTTTGTCTTCGGAACGAGCCAGCCTCCAAGGGGCCTGTTCCACGATGAAGCCGTCGACTGCTGAGAGCAGTTGCCATACGGCTTCGAGAGCTTTCGAGAATTCGAAATTTTCGTAGAAGCGCAGTGCGGCTTCGGTGGCTTCGGCGGCTTTCGCGGCAATGGCGGGATCAGTGCCAGGCGGAATCACGCCGCCGCGATATTGGTTCACCATGGTGAGGGTGCGGCTCACCAGATTGCCCAAGCCGTTAGCTAGTTCGGAGTTGTAGCGGCCAATCAGCGCGTCATAGCTGAAGCTGCCGTCCTGCCCGAACACAATTTCACGCAGCAGAAAATAACGCAGCGCATCGAAAC
>Ga0123338_10001713_pt1 | contig 20892 bp, 17 predicted proteins | sample grotaG_FD_89793 | JGI IMG/M metagenome (GOLD analysis project Ga0123338, IMG submission 89793) | Glacier valley bacterial and archeal communities from Borup Fiord, Nunavut, Canada, to study Microbial Dark Matter (Phase II) -... | ecosystem: Environmental > Aquatic > Freshwater > Ice > Glacier ...
AAATGATCTCTTTGATCACTCGTGGGCAGGCATCGGCGTCAATCCATATTTTCAAGGTGTAAGTCCTTTGTTAATCCGATCCTTACTCGGCTTTAATGTTAAAATCCGTCTGGCTTCAATGGTGATTGATTCGCCGGTCTGAGGATTACGACCGCGGCGGTCAACCTTCTGCTTTACGATAAAACATTTGACCCGGATTTTTTCAGATATATTTTGTATCACATTTCAAACACAATAAAAACATTCCAGGTTTCCACCTGCTCGCTCTCAAACAGTAGAATTCTGTACTCCCTGAACGCCTTATTCTCTGCTGCAGTTGCTGCTGATCTCAAGACAATCGGTCATCAAGCACCACTTCACTGTTATTTTACCCTTCTCCCGTTTTGATAGAGTCCTGACGACAAATGTCCGTAGTTTCGCTTCAATTAAACGTATGATAAATATTATTTTTACCTTAGAATAGCTGCGCATGCCATTTGTGATTATTCTACGACTAGAAATATGAGGTTGGATCATGAACCTATTGTACCGGATGTCGATAAGATCTCAGCTGCGTCTTATTGTCATGATTATAGCTCTTCCTGTAATAGGTATGAATATAGTTGAAGGTATAAATCAGAGAAAAGAGGCAATGAATATTGCCACGAAGGATACTATGCAACTTGTTGACAGGGTTGCCAATGAGCAACAGGCTATGATTGCATCAGCCCGACAGCTTATGGTTTCGCTATCACAAATACCTGATATCAAACAAAAAGATGCTGCCAAAGCAACTTCCATCCTAAGAAAAATCCACAATTTAAACCCAGATTTTACAAACATATTTATTGCTGACCGTTCGGGAACGGTCTGGGCTACAGCTGTACCAACAAGACCTCCATTTATAGTATCCGACAGAAGATACTTCAAAAACGCTCTTGTAAGTAGACAATTATCGTCAGGCGAATACATAATCTCCAGAGCGATAAATCGACCAACTTTTAACCTGGGTTACCCATTAAAAGACGAACATGGAGATGTTGTAGGGGTCATATCCGTAGGATTCTTACTGGAAAAGTACACGCAACTTCTTGAGCGAAGTAAATTGCCCAAGAATGCCAACATTGTGTTTTTTGACCATAAAGGTATCATTTTATCAAGGTCTATTGAGCCGGAAAGATTTATTGGTAAGCAATCTGATCCTGCACTGTTTAAGCAGGTACAGGAAGCACCTGATGAAAGCACCTCTGTCGTTGAAGGTGTATCCTCAGGTGATGAACGTATCCTCTCCAGCCGTAAGCTGCGCCTAGCAGGTGAGACGTCACCGTATATGTATGTCCGTGTAGAGATTCCGGTCGAATCGGCTCTTGCACATGCAAATACGCACCTTGTCAGAAATTTGGTATTTTTTAGCTTGGTTCTTATATTGGCATATCTTTTTTCCAGTTTTATCGGTGTGCGCTCTATCGTTGCCCGTATTAGATTACTGGATAATGCCTCTCAAAACCTTGCCGATGGCAACTATCAGATAAAAGTTGCCGATCTTGTAAAAGGGGGTGAACTGGGCCGACTGGCAGAGTCATTTGATTCAATGGCCCATAAACTCGTTCAGAGAGAAGAAGCCTTAGCAAGCAGTGAGCGTTTTTTGAAGGCAATTATAGACTCGGAACCGGAGTGCATCAAAATGCTCGATGCCGATTGCAACCTGTTGTTGATGAACAAGGCAGGTCTGGAGATAATAGAGGCCGACTCATTTGAACAGGTAAAAGGACAATGTGTATGCACTTTGATCACCGAACCTCACAGGGATTCCTTTTTCGCACTTACCAAGCAGGTCTTTCAGGGGATTCCAGGAACGCTTGAATTTGAAACAATCGGCCTAAAAGGACACCATGTCTGGCTTGAAACCCATGCAGTTCCGTTTTGCAATGAACAAGGAAAAATTGTCGCACTACTGGGAATTACCCGAAATATCACAGGGAGCAAACAGGCGGAAAAGGATTTACATCAAGCAAAAATAGCCGCCGAATTGGCCAACACCACCAAGAGCCGTTTTTTAGCCACCATGAGCCACGAGATTCGTACCCCGATGAATGGCGTCATCGGCATGATCGAACTGCTGCAGCATACTGAACTGACACCGGAACAGTACGAATATGCCGCAGGCGCCAAAAGTTCTGGAATCGAATTAGTGCACCTGCTTAACGACATTCTCGATCTCTCCAAAATAGAAGCCGACAAGATTGAACTGGAACAATCCGACATTAATCTGCAATCGGTAATTTCAGATACAATCAATCTCATGTCGCTTCAGGCCCGTGAAAAAGGGGTGAAACTTACCTCTTCGATTGATACCGAAGTTCCAATATCTTTGAAAGGTGACGCAGGCCGACTGCGCCAAATCCTTACTAACCTGATCGGCAACGCTATCAAGTTTTCCCCCAAAGGCGCCGTAACGCTGAATACCAAAAAAGTTACCGAGGACGAACAGTCCGTTACCCTCCGTTTTCTGGTACGCGACACCGGTATCGGCATTGCAGCCGACAAACTCGAACATATATTCGAGCCATTTACCCAGGCAGACAGTTCCACCACGCGCACATATGGAGGCACCGGACTGGGTCTGTCAATATGCAAACGGTTAGCTGAACTGATGGGGGGAAGCATTGGCGTAGAGAGTACAGAAGGCGAAGGCTCGACTTTTTGGTTTACCGTAGTTATGGAGAAACAAATGGCGGGAGAAGCAGGACAGAATATTTTTCCTGTATCTATCAAACATGTGGTTTCACCCCATCCCAAAATGCCGGCCGCAAACGGAATCCGCATCCTGTTGACCGAGGACGATCCGACAGCCCAGGCAATAGTGCCCAAACTGCTGAAGATCTACGGCTATCTGGTAGATGTGGCGTGTGACGGTAAGGAGGCGTTGCAAGCACTTGAGACAAACGACTATGCACTGGTGTTGATGGACATCATGATGCCGGAAATGAATGGCTACGAAGTCACCGCCGTCATCCGCGATCCGTCTTCAGCCGTCCGTCGGCACGACATCCCGATAATTGCGCTCACCGGAAATGACATGAAGCAAGATCATGACAGATGCATTGCTGCCGGGATGGACGATCATCTCCCCAAACCGCTTTTGTTGCCTGATTTGATTGCCATGCTGGCGAAGTGGTTGAATGTGTAGCTTGATATGCTTCACAGTACCGTCTGTAAGCGTGGTCAAGCGCATGGTTCCCGGAGCAGCTGGGTTCTCCTCCACCTACCAAACCGAAAACGGAGCGACCAGATAACTGCCGTGGAAAATACGAAGATTGTGGCCAGCGTCCATTCCGCCACCAAACCGGGAATGATCAGATCAATCAGCCATAACAAGATTAGGAAAACGGTGGAACAGAGTAAAAAGGTACGGGCGATCCAATGGGTATCTCCTGCTGAAGCAAGTACGGAACCGATCATGACATTGGCCGCGTCGAAGATGCAATAGAAAGCCACGAATTTCATGAGCAGGGAACCTGTCTCCACAATACGAACGCTTTCGATACCTTCTCCTGCGAAGATCGACATGAGAGGCACTGATGAGGTGACAAACAGAATCGCCATCGCCAGCATCCATATTTCACACAATGCAAGTGACTGCCACGCGATGGCCGATATGTCATCGTCGTTCCCGGCTCCGCGAGCGTGTCCCACCAGTATTCCCGCTGCCTGTCCGAGCCCAAGAGCCGGAAAGAATGCGATGCCATTGATCCGGAAGGCGATGCTGGATGCGGCCAGCTCCACGGTCCCCAACCTTCCAACCACCACCAGGAAGAACGTCCAGGCCCCGAGTTCACCGCTGATCCGCAGCCCCATCGGAGCTGCGAGTGACAGGAAGCGGCGAAACTCCACCCATTCGAACCGACGGGCGACGGAGTCAGCAAACCCGCCCGACCTGGCGAACACAATTGCGTAGAGGATGGCAGCTACCATCTGCGCGGCCACGGTCGCCAGCGCCGCCCCGGCGATGCCCATCCGGGGCAGACCCCATTCCCCCAGAACCAGACCCCAGGCCAACACGGCATTTACCACGAATGAAATGAACGTTACCCCCGTGACGATAACGGGTCGTCCGATTCCCGAGAGCCACCCTGCCAAGGCCCCGCCCAGGACCGGGAAGAACGAGCCGGCCATACAGATCCAGAAGTAGGCGCTCTCGTCGCGGGCTACCTGCGCTTCGTGACCTACCAGAAAGAATAGTTGCGCGATCGGCCACGCAACAACAAGGGCCACGATTCCGGACGCTAAAGAGGTATGGATACCTAACCAAGCAGATGTGCGGACGCCCTGGGTGTCGCAGCGCCCGTGACTGTGTGCCACAAAGGTGCCCGCATAAGCAGCGGTTCCGAATAGAAACCCTTGGAACATGATCACCGCCATGCCAGAGGGCCCTATCGCCGCGACCGCTTCGCTGGAGTGACGCGACAACACGATGGCATCGATGATCTGCATTACCGTGATTGCAGAAGTAGACAAGATCATGGGGAGTGCGAGTTTGAGCAGGCGTGGGACGTGTTTAAATGTCATATTACTTCATTAGCCCTCTTGTCATATACATAACACCACCAATCGACTGATGCAGCGTCATTAAATTTCAAGGCGATTCATCAGGTTTCCAGCCAGCAACGTTACCAGTTGTCTGCCCTCTGCAATATGGAGCAGTGATGCAAACCGGCCACACATCCGGCACTACTTCCTGATAACCCGACTGACGGCGGCGAAATCTTCGTCACCAAGACCCAGGGCTAAAGCGGCCTTGTAGAGTTCATTGATGGTCGCCGTGGCAAAGAGCGGTTGTCCGACTTCTTCGGCTAACCGTAGAGCGAGCCGCAAATCTTTCTGCATATGCTTGAGCGGGAAGGCGACAGGGAACTCTTTGTTGGCAGCTATGTGCGGCCCTTTCATCCTGAACATCGGGTTAGAAACAGCGCCAGAATCGAGTATCTCAAGAAATTGAGCAGTATCCAGCCCACTCCCCGCTGCCAAGGCAATACCTTCGCTCAGAGCAGTCAGCGTGCCGCACATTACCAGATTATTGGCCAGCTTCATGCGGGAGGCGTTCCCCGTTTCACCCAAAAACAGAATTTTCTTGCCCATCTTTTCCAGTATGGGAAACGAAGAATCATACAGTTCCCTGTCTCCCGCAGCCATGATAACCAGAGTCGCATCCTCTGCCGGCTTACGACTTCCGGCGACCGGTGCTTCCAGAAACAGTGCCCCTTTTTCGTGAGCCAGCAAGGCTGACTCTATCGAGGTGTCTGCATCTACCGTAGACATGTCCACATAGCCTTTACCCGCTGACAGCCCGGCCACAATGCCTTCTGACCCATCCCGTACTGCATGAACGGCAGCCGGGGTTGCCATCATCGCAACGACAACATCGGAACTCTCTGCTACAGCCCGAGGCGATGCTGCTACGGTTGCCCCAAGATCTACCAGAGGTGCACATTTATCAACTGAACGATTCCATACTGATACCTTAAATCCAGCCTTGAGCAGATTTGTTGCCATAGCGCTGCCCATAATGCCGAGTCCTACAAAACCGACCTTCATATGTCACCTCCGGTTGCAATGACTTTTGATGTGTATTCCTGCACTTCGATGATGAATCGTCCAAAATCAGCTTTTAGCTCTTCATAGTGAATTGTTAATTCCGCGCTACCCTCTGCCAGTGGGTTAGGCCGACGTACTCTTCTGGACATCCTCAGCAATGCTGATTCAATGCCGAAAATACTGGTGTAGGATGGCAGTAACTCGTCAAATATTATCGGGACGAATTCCTGGAGCCGCCCCGGCATGATTGAAAGATACCTGTTGATAATAACACGAGTCGAAGCGATGTAATCCGGTAATGCTGTATCCGCCCATGAGGACCATCCCTTTGCAAGAAAATGGTCGTAGAAGAGATCTACAAAAACTCCGCGGTAAAGCCCGTAGTGCGGTGCCAACCGTAACCGGCTTGCTTGAAAGTGGATGTTGCTCTGAGCAAACGAATCTATTTTCCGATGAAGCTTTAAACCTTGAGCTATTTGTGGTGCATAAGCACCACCGATTGGTCCCTTGACAAAATCTCCCATGAAGTTGCCAACCAGCAGTTCAGGGTTATGGCCGGACAGATGCATATGGAAGAGAATATTCACTGCACACCCGATTTCAGTATATCAATTTTGATGTCGTCATCGCACAAAGATAGGAAAAACGCATAAAGGCTTACTCCTTGTACCTCAAATTGGGGTATGTTCGGAAGTAAGCCTTTATAAACAACCGTAGTTACATACGGTTGTGAAATTTTTGGGGTGGCTGGAGGGTATCGAACCCTCGAATATACGAGTCACAGTCGTACGTGTTAACCGCTTCACCACAGCCACCATACAAGAACAGATTTAATAGCCTATACGGTGCCGGCAAGTCAAGACATTTTTGATTCCACGCACTTCATGATCCTTAGAATCTGTCGCAAACGAAGATACTCATCATCCGTCAGGGTGCGGTCGTGATAGACGGCTCCGGCATAAATCGCTACAAAGTCGTAAACGTGGCTATTATCTGCTGATGAAGCTATTTCAAACAAGCCCGCCCCACCCTCCCCGGTAGAAATATCGAACTCACCCTCCACCATGCGAAGAAATCGGCGCAGGATGCGCTGCTCACGGGAACGAAAAAGTGAAGATCGTCTGATTGCATACAACAGACCGGCAAGCAGCAAACTGCCTGCGAAATATGGCATAGAGCTCCGCAGCATTTTTGATGGATTTACCCCCTGTAAACGTGAACCGACATGGCGGGCGATCTTTATCTGTTGCTCGAAGTCGTATGTTATAACCGACTGGTTCCATGCGTGATTTAATGTATCTAACGCCAGAGCTATTCGAAGTTTGAGGCTGCGTGACCCGGGAGCGGTCCAGACATCTCCGGCGTTAGTAGCAAAACTACTTGGATCGATTCTTACCCATCCGCTCCCATCAATGTAAGCTTCTACCCAGACGTGAGCTTTCTCTTCAGTGACGAGATAATACCCCCCCAACAGGTTATATTCGCCCCCCAGATAACCGCCGACCAGCCGGCACGGCACACCGGCAGCGCGCAGCAGCAGGGCAAATGAAGAAGCGAAAAACTCGCAATGCCCCTGTTTTTTTTCGTAGAGAAACTGCTCAATAGCCCTGTCACCGGTCGCCAGATCTACCGTTGAATAGCGATAGTCTCCGTTTCGGAAATAGTTCTCCAGAAACTCAATCCTGGCACGATCCTCTTCTCCACTGAGAACTATCTCCGAGGCGAGAGACGTAATCCGAGCCGGAAGCTGGTCCGGCAACTGCAGGTAAAACTTTCTGTCAATTGGGTTGCGCTGTGCAATTACATCGCTTGATAGCGAATCGACTGAATAGCTCAAGCGCCTTCCGGCGGTTCCCATAAGCTCAAAGACCCCGTCCGGAGATCGCTTTACGCGTTGCAGAGCAAGAGCGGTTGGACGATCAAGCGCTATCAGAGTACGGGTGGACGACGGTTCCGGATAGATAACCTGCGGGACCGTCTGGCCGGTAATTTCAGGGAGTTCGGCCGGAATCGGGGTAATGCGGGTCCATTTCATTCCGTCTGTCCGGTTGAATACGGTCCCACGCCAGTACAGCCGTGATTGAGCCTGACGCGGCATTTCAACCCGAAAAGCGAGCGTGCGTGATTGAGTAATACTGCTCTGGCTCCCAGGCTCTACCGTATCAGAATAACCGGTCGTACGTGTTGTCGACGGATTGAGGAAATGCCAGAGCGGCAACTGGGTACGCGGCATGATCGGAAAAAAGAACAGCAGCAGCGGAACCGCCAGAACAGGCATCAGCAGTGCGGAAAAAAGAATTCTTTTCAGGTCAGGCATCGATACCGTCATGGCGGGATCCTGGTTCTGAAATGTCAATAACACCAGAGCGAAAGCAACCATAAAAAGGAGAATACCGAGGTAGATCAAAAAGAGCGGGCTGAGATCAAACAGTGACGAAGAGGCGAGACAGAATATTGAAAGAGCGTATATCTGTAAGCTGTGTCGAACCGATTTTTCACCGCTGAGCCGAACGGCCAGCATGATTGCCAGCACGCTTATTACCGGCTGAATCGGATTACTGCGGCTGAATTGGAGCGCGTAGTAGGAAAAAACAGGGACAATAGCGACGTTCTGCATCCAGGGCTTAAGTTGCCATCTCCCGCTGCGATCCTGCCAGAGACCGGAAATCAACCCGGCCGCCAGAGTCACGCGTGGAAACGTCGTCAGCCAGGGAAAGAGCGGGATCATTCCGCACAAACCGATGACATAGGTCAATATCGCTGTCAGTGATCTAATCGCTATCATACAACGCCAATTCCTTCAGCAGCATCAGGCCGTGCTGTTTGCCGATACCAGCAGGGAGAACTCGGCCGCTGAGCAGCATCCCGACCGGACGCTCACGCACCCAGCGCTGAACCAGCCAGGCGGCACGGGATAGGCGTTCTTCCACCCCCAACCCCGGCAACACATCCAGATCAATTACCAGCGGTGCGGCAACATATCGGCCAAATCCCTTCACCAGAAGATCGTGGCTGCGGGCCGAATGTTTCCAATGAATCATCCGGAGCGGCTCGGAGCCGGAATAGGGGTATATCCGTTCCAATTCGCCACTCAGGCCCCGTTCCCGGCGCAGTCCGGTTCCGGTTGCCGGAGAATCCTCACCGCTACCGCGTGAATCGGTGGCGATCGGACGTGGAAAGACCGTCACCGTGCTGTCAATTTCAAAACTCCAGTAGCGGGTAAAAAAGCCGACCGGATACGGAGAGTTGATCGTTATTCTGCCGAGCGGAGCTTGACCTCGCTGGTTGAAGGTAAACAAAACAGTGCCATCAGTTGTAGATTTTTTTTGAATGACAGGAAAAAAAAGGGTCTGACCGGTATGACACTCAAGACGGATGAGAAAGGTGGGGAGATACCGTTTGTTATTTAGTAGCGATAAGCGGAAAGGGGCCGGAATCCCGGCGAATATTTCTTCCGGAGGGTGCAGACGAGGGAGCAGCTTCTTGATGTTATACATTCCGGCCACTCCGGTCACCGACATAAACGCCAGTAACCCCGCAACAACCAGAAACAGCAGATTATTACCGGTATTAACCGCTGCAAATCCGAGCAGCAGCGTGATCAGGACGTAGAGCGCCCCGGACGTGCTGATTTTCAGGCCAAAGGCAACGCTATGCCGGCGATTATCGTCCGTAACACCCCTCCCCTGTCGGCGGTTGTCATATCGCTCCGCATGGTCAGTCGATGGGCACAGACCGCAACTGCGACACCCTTGACGTCATCCGGGGCAACGTAGTCACGCCCCGCCAGAAAAGCAGCCGCTTTGGCCGCTTGAGCCAGGTTGATGGCGGCACGTGTTGAAAGACCGGTCAGGATCAGATCATGCCTGCGGGTAGCCAAAACCAGATTATGGATATAGGAAAGCACCTTGTCCGAGAGATAGACCGCTTTAACATCACTCCGGGCAGCCATAATTTCAGCGGACGTTATCAGCGGCGCCATGCTGCCGACCCGCTCGCGGATGCCGCCGCCGGCTATTATTTCCCGCTCAAGATGTTCTGCCGGGTAGCCGATGCCGGTACAGATCAGGAAACGATCCAGTTGCGATTCCGGCAGCAGAAAGGTTCCGCTCTGATCAGAGGGATTCTGGGTGGCAAATACCATAAAGGGATCCGGCAGTGGGTGTGTCACACCTTCAATCGTCACACGCCGCTCCTCCATCGCCTCCAGCATGGCGCTCTGTGTGCGCGGCATGGCACGGTTGATCTCGTCCAGCAGAACAATATTGTTGAATATCGGCCCGGGCTGAAAACTGAAATGCCCACCTTCGCGGTTAAATATCGACAGTCCGGTGATATCGGAAGGGAGGAGGTCACTGGTACACTGTACCCTGCCGAATGAGAGCCCGGTGGCTCCGGCAAGGGCGAGGGCCACGGTAGTCTTGCCGAGACCGGGCAGATCCTCTACCAGAATGTGACCACCAACCAGAAGAGCGATCGCCGACAAGCGCAACACCTCTTCCTTCCCCTGCAGATAATTACGGGAGAGCGAATCAAATACATGCGTAAATGCGTGAGATTGAGTAGATAACGTCACGAAACACCTCATAGACAAAACTTGTAATTGCTATATTATCAAAGTTATACTATGCAAGCGAGGACATTAGTAGAGGGGGCTTTTCGTAATGATATTCAAAAAAAATATTTTTAGTAAGATCCTTTCAAACGGCCTGAAAGCAGATTTCTCTCTGGTGCAGGAGGATGGTTCTTTCTTGGCAGCGTTGTATATTGATGGTCGATTTATTCCCGGCCCGCCTCTCCCTGTGCCGCTTGACCCTGCCAACGAGAATGTGACCCACTGGATGGGTAACCGACCGAGTGTTGGCTTAACAACTGAGGAGGCGAAAAAGATCATCAAAGTAGTACAGCTGGAAAACAGTGTGCTTGAACATCGCAAGTTACTATAGTTTTTTCTAAAATATTTACCCACAAGCAGTTCGACCCCCGGGAAATAATCCACGGGGGTCGAACTGCTTGTTTCGTATGAAAGCTACTTAGCCGATTGCTGCGTTTAAATCGCTCAACAGTGTATCAACATCCAGGCCATGCGCCCGGGCACCCTGTTCAAGGCTTTCATTCTGAGCTCCCATACAGCCGATGCAACCCAGGTTGTGCTTTTGAAGAACCTTGACCGACTCGGGATAGGTACGCATTAACTCAAAAAAAGTCATATCTTTGGTTATTTCTGCCATTTGAGGCTCCTTTTAAAGAATATTGTCTTAATTATACTACTCGTATTTAATATCAATAATTTCGTATTCCTTGGTACCGGACGGGACAATTACCCTGACCGAATCATCTAGCTTGTGACCGATCAGTGCTTTTCCGACCGGTGACGTACAAGATATCTTGCTCAATTTTATATCAGCTTCATCTTCGCCGACGATCTTGTAGGTTACCTCTTCTTCTGATGCCGTGTCGTACACGGTCACCGTGCAACCAAACACAACCTTATCCGGATTCAAGCCGGAGAGATCAACAACATGCGCACGAGCCAACTTGCCGTTGATTTCCTGGATACGCCCTTCAATAAATCCCTGGCGGTTTTTGGCAGCATCGTATTCGGCATTTTCCGACAGATCGCCATGGTCGCGAGCTTCAGAAATATCTTGAATGACCTTGGGACGCTCCTCACGGACAAGCCGCTTTAATTCTTCCTGAAGTGCTTCAAAGCTCTGTTTTGTTAACGGTATTGAATGGGACATCGAGTAGTCTGCTCCTGTAAAAGATAATTCAGCTAAGGTAGTCCTGAATAGGCTTAACGCTTAAATCCTGAGTCTGAAGAGAAAGAATACTATCAGCAACCGCCTTTGCACCGGCAACTGTCGTATAATACGCAAGACCGTGCATCAGGGCCTCTCGCCGTATTGAAAAAGAATCAGCCACCGCCTGAGCACCATGGGTGGTGTTAAACACCAGCTGGACTTCACCGTTCTTAATGGCATCTACAATGTGCGGACGCCCCTCCAGCACCTTGTTGACGCGCCGAACCGGTATTCCCTTTTCTTCAAGAAATTGGGCTGTCCCGCCGGTTGCCAGAATACCAAACCCGGCTTTATACAGTTTTTCGGCAGCGCTGACAACATGTTTCTTGTCGGCGTCGCGAACGCTGATAAAGACATTACCCGACAGCGGCATCTTTACATTTGCCCCCAGCTGCGATTTGGCAAAGGCCTCGGCAAACGTTTCACCAATCCCCATAACCTCTCCGGTTGATTTCATTTCGGGCCCCAGCAGCGTATCAACTCCAGGGAACTTTACAAACGGAAATACCGCCTCTTTTACTGAAATGTGTTTCGGAATGATATCGCTGACAATACCCAGTTCTTTCAGGGTCTTACCGGCCATGATGCGGGCAGCTATCTTGGCAAGTGGCCGTCCGGTTGCCTTGGAAACAAATGGCGATGTCCGGGATGCACGGGGATTCACCTCCAGGATATAGACGACAGTACCTTTGACCGCAAACTGTACGTTCATCAGCCCGATTACGTTCAGCTCAAGCGCCATCAGAACCGTCTGGCGGCGGATCTCGGCAACTATTTCCGGACTGATCGAGTATGGCGGCAAGCTGCAGGCCGAATCTCCGGAATGGATACCCGCCTCCTCAATATGCTCCATGATCCCACCTATGACAACATCGGTTCCGTCACAAAGTGCATCAACATCGATCTCGATCGCCTCATCCAAGAAACTGTCTATCAGAATCGGGTGTTCCGGAGAAATCAGCACGGCCGTTTTCATATAGCGCTGCAGATTCTCCGAGTCATACACAATTTCCATGGCACGTCCGCCCAGTACATATGAGGGGCGAACGACAACCGGATAACCAATGCGCTCCACTACTTTTTCCGCTTCCTCAAAGGAACGGGCAGTACCGTTTTCCGGCTGGAGGAGAGCTAACTTGTGAAGCATCTCCTGGAACCGTTCACGATCTTCGGCACGATCAATCGCGTCCGGTGACGTACCGATAATCGGCACGCCGGCCTTCTCCAGCGCAACAGCAAGCTTAAGCGGTGTCTGACCGCCGAACTGAACGATCACGCCGACCGGTTTCTCGATAGCGACGATTTCCAGCACATCTTCGAGAGTCAACGGTTCAAAATAGAGCCGATCCGATGTATCATAATCGGTGGACACCGTTTCAGGATTGCAGTTGACCATGATGGTCTCATAGCCGTCTTCGGCCAACGCGAAGGCGCCATGCACACAGCAGTAATCAAACTCGATCCCCTGCCCGATCCGGTTTGGACCTCCACCCAGAATCATGATCTTTTTCCGGTCAGTCGGCGCCGCTTCACACTCTTCCTCATAGGTAGAGTACATGTAGGGTGTGTAGGCAACGAACTCGGCAGCGCAGGTATCAACGCGCTTGTAAACGGGACGCACACCCAGCCTCCAGCGCAGTTCGCGTACCTCATCCTCACTGCATCTCCAGAGTTTCGACAGGAATTTGTCCGAAAAACCGTACTGCTTGGCTTCACGCAGCACTGCAGTGGAAACGTCTGCAAGGGTAAGAGATTTCAGCTCATCCTCTTTTTCTATGATCTGACGGATATTGTGCAGGAACCAGGGATCAATGGCGGTATGTCTCTGGATTTCCTCCACACTCATGCCGCTGCGCAGGGCGTCGCCGATATACCAGAGCCTGTCGGCATTCGGTACCCGCAGTTTTTCCAGCAGTAGTTGCTGCTCCTTGCCGGTAAGAGCCCGCCTGGTTTCACTCCCAAGTTCAAACAGCTTGGAATCAAAGCCGCTGACGCCGATTTCAAGCGACCTGATCGCTTTCTGGAATGACTCCTTGAAGGTTCGGCCGATCGACATGACTTCACCAACCGACTTCATCTGCGTCGTCAGGGTTGCATCGGCAGCCGGAAACTTCTCAAAGGTAAAACGCGGAATTTTGGTAACAACATAGTCAATGCTCGGCTCGAAACAGGCCGGAGTTTCGCGGGTGATATCGTTGGTGACCTCGTCCAGCGTATAGCCGACCGCCAGTTTGGCCGCTATCTTGGCGATCGGAAAGCCGGTCGCCTTGGAGGCGAGCGCCGATGAGCGCGACACGCGTGGATTCATCTCGATCACGACCAGACGCCCGTCACGCGGGTTGATGCCGAACTGGATATTGGAGCCGCCGGTATCAACGCCGATCTCACGAATGATCTTCAGCGAAGCATCGCGCAGAATCTGGTATTCCTTATCGGTCAGGGTCTGGGCAGGAGCGATGGTGATCGAGTCACCGGTATGAACCCCCATCGGGTCAAAGTTCTCGATCGAGCAGATGATCACGACGTTATCGGCGGTATCGCGCATAACTTCCAGCTCGTACTCTTTCCAGCCGATAACAGATTCCTCAATCAGGATTTCATCCGTCGGCGAGGCATCAATCCCCCCCAGCGCCATTTTTTCATATTCCTCGAGATTGTAGGCGATGCCGCCACCGCTCCCCCCCAGGGTGAACGAAGGCCTGATGATGGCCGGAAAACCGATGATTTTGACAACCTCCATCGCTTCGGCATGATTATGGGCCAAACCTGAATTGGGTACCGCCAGCCCGATCTTCTCCATGGCCGCCTTGAAAAGCGTGCGGTCCTCCGCCTTCTTGATTGCCGGAAGTTTAGCGCCGATCAGCTCGACGCCGAATTTGTCCAGAATGCCCATCTCAGCAACTGCCACTGCGGTATTAAGCGCCGTCTGGCCGCCCAGCGTCGGCAGTATTGCATCAGGACGTTCCTTCTCGATAATTTTGGCAAGGATTTCCGGCGTCACCGGTTCAATATAGGTGCGATCGGCAAAATCAGGGTCGGTCATAATGGTGGCTGGATTACTGTTCAGCAGTACAACCTCATATCCCTCTTCCTTTAATGACTTGCAGGCCTGAGTGCCGGAATAGTCGAATTCGCAGGCCTGACCGATGACGATCGGGCCGGCTCCGATGATGAGTATTTTTTTTATATCAGTTCTTTTAGGCATTTATACATTACTCCTTCGTGTCATTATCGAAATATAAAGAATACAGCTCCCGCCATACAGCAACCGGCCCAGAGAAAATCCCATTTAAGGGGAACACCCATATAAAAAACCGCAAAGGGGACAAACACGCAAAGCGTAATCACCTCTTGGGTGATCTTAAGTTGAGCAAGAGAAAAATTTCCGGAATAGCCAATTCGATTTGCCGGGACCTGCACAAGATACTCAAAAAACGCGATCCCCCAGGAAACCAAAACTGCAATCATCCAATGCCTGTTATTTAAATTTTTTAGATGTGCGTACCAGGCAAATGTCATGAAAACATTGGAAATAAACAGCAGGATGATCGTTCTCATATAGAGCCACGTTCTTCATCAAGATCCTGCACCCAGCCGTTATCAAGACCCACTTCTTCCAGTGCATCAACAGACGCGTCATATTCTTCATAATTTACCGGGCGGTTTATCCCTGCCATTTCTGCCGCCCTGTGCGCCGGGAAGTACTGGCTCATCAGGGCAATGTGGGTTTCCTGCCCAAGATTTTCAGCTATCCAGGGCAGGGTTTCCAGAGATCCGGCTCTGCGGTCCGGCAGGACAAGATGACGGATTATCAGACCTTGGGTGGCAATACCATTATCATCTACCTGAAGATGACCGACCTGCCTGTGCATCTCTGTAACCGCTGCGCGGTTGATCCGGCAATAACCTGGAGCAGAAGAGATCTCTACCGCCGCTACATCATCACTGTATTTCATATCGGGTAGATAGATGGAGACAACACCGTCCAGCAACTGCAGAACATCCACCTTCTCATACCCGCTCGTGTTCCATACAATCGGCAGGTTTAAACCTTGCGGTATCGCCAGCCAGAGCGCAGCAAGGATTTGCGGCAGATAGTGGGTTGGAGTAACGAAATTGATGTTGTGAACCCGCTGCTTTTGAAGCTTCAGCATTCGCGACGCCAGCTCCATAGTACTGATTACTTCGCCGTTGCCGAACTGACTGATGGGGAAATTCTGGCAGAAGGCGCACTTCAGGGAACATCCTGATAGAAAGATGGTGCCGGAGCCATTTGTCCCTGAAATAGGTGGTTCTTCTCCCCTGTGAACAGTGGCCGAGGCGATCTTCGGCATCAGCCCCGCTCCGCAGATGCCCCGTTCACCTTTTATGCGGTTGACACCGCAGTCATGGGGGCAGAGATCGCAGGAAGCCAGACGCCGGTAGGACTCACCGATTCTCTGTAATAATTCGCCGGAATGATAAAGAGCCACATACTTCACCACCTACACCGCCTTATGCTTCTCCATCATTTCAACAAACCGTTCAAACAGGTATTGCGAATCGTGCGGACCAGGCGACGCTTCCGGGTGATGCTGCACCGAGAAAATTGGCAGTTCACAGTGACGGATCCCCTCAACGGTCTGATCATTCAGGTTTTCATGCCCCAGACAGGCTGCCCCCCCCAGTGAATCGAGATCAACGGCAAAGCCGTGATTCTGGGAGGTGATTTCCACTTTGCGGGTCTGCATATCCATAACCGGCAGATTGGAACCATGGTTGCCGAATGGAAGCTTTGCAGTCTTGCCCCCCAGAGCCAGACCGAGCAACTGGTGCCCGAGGCAGATGCCGAAGATCGGCTTTTTACCGATGAATTTTCTGATCTCCGCCTGTACGTTGACCAGAGGCTCGGGATCACCGGGTCCGTTACTGAGGAAGATGCCGTCCGGGTTCATGGCCAGCGCCTCCTCGGCCGGGAAATCAGCCGGTACAACAGTTACGTCACAGCCGACATCTACCAGGCAACGCAGGATATTGTACTTGATGCCGAAATCATACACCACGACCTTATACTTCAACGTCGACGGATCAATCGCCGGATATCCTTCCTCCAGATCCCACACACCCTCTGTCCAATGGTACGGCTTGTCGCAGGATACTCCTGAAGCCAGGTCAAGCCCGGTCATACTGGGGACGGCCTTTGCCTTGGCGATCAGGCTGGCATGATCCTGATCGACGGTGGAGATGATCCCGTTCTGGGCGCCATTGTCGCGCAGGTGACGCGTCAGGGCACGTGTATCGATCCCCTGAATGCCGACCACACCGTTCTCCATGAGATAGGAGGCAAGACTCATGGTGGCACGCCAGTTGGAGTAGCAACCAAGATACTCCTTGACGATAAAGCCGGACAGGAACAGGCCTCGGCTCTCGATATCTTCGGGGTTGATGCCGGTGTTGCCGATCTGCGGACAGGTCATGGTGACCATCTGCCCCTTATAGGAGGGATCGGTCAAGACTTCCTGGTAACCGGACATGGCGGTGTTGAAGACGACTTCACCGGTGGCCTCCCCCGGTGCTCCGAATGACTTCCCTTCAAAAATACGCCCGTCGGCGAGCGCAAGGATTGCTTTCATAGACTATAACTCCTGAATTGTTGTTTAACGTTTATACATCAGCTTACCGCCTACAATAGTCGCGGCAGCGCCCCCCTTCAACTTCTGACCAAGCCAGGGGGAGTTTTTAGACTTGCTGGCCAGCTTGTCGGCCTCTACAACCCACTCGATCTTCGGATCAATCAGGGTGATGTCGGCAATTGAGCCGGTCTCAAGCGTGGCACGATTAAGACCGAGTATATTCGATGGGTTGCATGACATCTTTTCAATCAATTGATTAAGAGTCAAAACCCCTTCATCGACCAGTCCGAGCGACAGCGGCAGTGACGTTTCCAGCCCGATAACACCGTTCATAGCCACGTTAAACTCAACATCTTTTTCATCCTGATGGTGAGGCGCGTGGTCGGTGGCGATGGCGTCGATAGTGCCATCCCTCAACCCTTCCTTGATGGCGGCCACGTCCGCAGCCTCCCTGAGCGGAGGGTTCATCTTGGCGTTGGTGTTGTAACCGCGCACCGCATCATCGGTCAGAGTGAAATAGTGCGGTGCCGTTTCACAGGTCACCTTGACGCCACGCGCCTTGGCCTCGCGGATGATCCGTACCGATCCCTTAGTAGAAACATGAGCGATATGAATCGGCGTACCGGTATACTCCGCAAGCATCGTCTCTCTGACCGTAGCGATATCTTCGGCAACGCACGGAATCCCCTTGAGACCCAACTCGGTAGAGGTGAAGCCTTCATTCATAACACCTTCGCCCACCAGCTCCAACTCCTCGGCGTGCGAAATAACCATGATGCCGATCCCGGCAGCGTATTGCAGCGAGCGCATCATCAATTCACTATTATTGACCGGCTTGCCGTCATCGGATACGGCAACACAGCCCGATTCCTTCAACTCACCCATTTCCGACATACGATCTCCGGAAAGCCCGTAGGTAATGGAGCCGACCGGAAAAACATTACAGAGACCTTCACTCTTGGCCTTGTTGATGATGTAGCTGGCAACCGTTTTGTTGTCGATAACCGGCGTGGTGTTCGGCATGCAGCAGACCGAGGTGAAACCGCCAGCTACTGCCGCCATTGTACCGGAGAGTATATCTTCCTTGTATTCAAGCCCCGGATCACGCAGATGGACATGCATATCGATCAGCCCCGGCACCACATACATGCCGGCAGCGTCGATCGTTTCAGCACCAGCCGGTGCAGCCAGACCCTTGCCGATCTCTTTGACCAGGCCATTTTCCACCAGGACGTCCAGCATGTTATCTATCTTCTGGGAGGGGTCGATCACCCTCCCACCCTTGATCAGCAGATTCATATTGTCACCTCATACTAAAGTAATTAATTAGCCGATTACTTGCAGAACAGATCTACTCCAACTCACCGCCGCAGACGTGATACAGCATCGACATTCTGACAGCGACGCCATTCTCCACCTGTTTCAGGATCCAGGACTGGTCGCCATCAACCATACTGGAAGACATCTCCACTCCACGGTTGATCGGTCCGGGATGCATGATCATCGCATTCGGCTTGGCCAGCTTGATATTGGTCGGGTTAAGACCGAAATAGCGGGAATATTCGCGGGCATTCGGCATCAGAGTCTTACCCTGACGCTCCTGCTGAATGCGCAGCATCATGACGACATCAGCATCCTGCAGCGCCTCGTTCATGGTGGCGCAGACCGTAACATCACCCAACCTTTCCACACCCGGCGGCAGCATGGTTGGCGGACCAGCCAGATACACCTTTGATCCGAGCTTGGTCAATCCCTGGATATTGGAACGGGCGACACGGCTGTGCGTTATATCTCCGACAATCGCCACTTTCAGGCCATCCAGCCGACCATATCGATCCTTCATCGTCAGCAGATCCAGCAGACCCTGCGAAGGATGTTCATGAGCGCCGTCTCCGGCATTGATTATCGAGCAGTTTATCTTGTTTGCCAGGAAATAGTGCGCCCCGGAGACGGCATGACGCATGACGATGATATCAGGCTTCATCGCCAGCAGGTTCAAGGCAGTATCAGCAAGCGTCTCACCCTTGGTGGCCGAACTGCTTGAGGGGGTGATGTTGACGGTATCGGCCGAAAGGCGCTTGCCGGCAATTTCAAATGAAGTACGGGTACGGGTAGATGCTTCGTAGAACAGGTTGATAATCGTCTTACCGCGGAGCGTCGGGACCTTCTTGATGTCACGGCTGTTAATCTCCCGCATATTCTCAGCGGTTGAGATCAGGAGTTCGATATCCCCTTTCGACAGGTCCTGCAGGGCGATAATGTGTTTGTGCTTGAATTCAGCCATATCAGTTAACCCTCCCCTATTTTTCAAGTACCACTTCAATCGGCTGGTTTGATCCGTCAAAAACAACCTGGACATTCTCTTTCTGGCTGGTAGGAACATTGCGTCCAACAAAATCGGCGCGAATCGGCAGTTCACGATGCCCACGGTCAATCAGCACCGCCAGCTGAATGGACTGGGGGCGGCCGTAATCCATCAGCGCATCCATGGCGGCCCGGATAGTGCGACCGGTGTAGAGGACGTCATCAACCAGAATGACCTTCTTTGCTTCCAGGGAGAACGGAATATCGGTTTTGCCAACCGGGTGGTGTGGCAGATGACCGGAGCAATCATCTCGATAGAGGGTAATATCAACCGCTCCCACCGGAACGGCTCCCCCTTCGATGACGCTGATCTGCTGCGCAATTCCGTCAGCCAGGTATGCCCCGCCCGAACGGATGCCGATCAGTACGATATCAGCAACCCCTTTGTTGCGTTCGAGAATTTCGTGAGCGATTCGCGTCAAGGCCCGCTTGATTCCTGCGCCATCCATAAGTACGGTTTGTTCAGCAGCCATTAGGAATCCTCCTTAGTAAGTTAGAAGTTATTTTAGACATAAAACAATTTCGTTAACGCACTTATCCTGTTTCTGTTTCAGGGCCGGGCATAAAAAAAGAGCCTCCCCGCGCCAAGCGGCAAGACCCTTCAGTTATGAATTAAGTTTGTTCATTGTGTCGCCTTTGCTAGTCTCTCGGACTAACTTAAAAGGGGGGTGTATGTAACGGCGGCACTCTACCATTCAAAGCGGAAACAGGTCAAGCACGATTTCAACATTACATACTAAGTTCCAGAAAAACTTTGGTGGTTCAGACGGCTAAACCGACAGCATCTCAGCGGAAAGTCCCAGACCGGCGACCTGACCCATTACTTCAAGATGCAGAAATTCACTTCGGATCAACTCCTGTGCCACCCTCTGAATATCGCTGCTACTGACCGCATCGTAATTAGTGAGAACATCTTCAATGGACTGCTGCTTTTGATGGTAAATCTCGTTTTTGGCCAGACGGGTCATCAAACTGTCGCTGCTTTCCAGCGACATGAGGGTTTTACCTTTCAGCTGTTCCCGTGCGGCGTCAAGTTCGTCCTGCGGCACCTTTTCGGCAACAAGCCGCGACATCTCACGCTGAGCAATATCTATTACTTCGAGACAATGACCTTTTTCAGTACCGGAGTACACGATCAGCGCCCCGGAATCCGCATGAGATATGATGTAAGAGTAAACCGAATACGCCAGCCCCTTCTTCTCGCGAACTTCCTGAAACAGCCTTGAACTCATCCCCCCACCCAGAATCGTCGTCAGCAGAAACAGCGCATAACGATCCTGATGATCATAGCGGAGCGAACGCGTACCGAGACAGACAAGTGTCTGTTCCATTTCGCGTTCAATGAGATTCACCTCTTTTTCAGCACACTGAAAGACATCGTTTGATTCAGGCTGCCACTGTGAAGAAATCCCTGAAAAGAGCGGAGCCAGAATGGCAACCAGCTCATCGTGGTGCACGTTGCCGGCCGCTGCAACAATTATATCCTGAGGCCGATAGCGGCTGTTTTTATGCGCAAGGATCGTCTTTTGCGACAGACT
>Ga0123338_10001718_pt1 | contig 20835 bp, 15 predicted proteins | sample grotaG_FD_89793 | JGI IMG/M metagenome (GOLD analysis project Ga0123338, IMG submission 89793) | Glacier valley bacterial and archeal communities from Borup Fiord, Nunavut, Canada, to study Microbial Dark Matter (Phase II) -... | ecosystem: Environmental > Aquatic > Freshwater > Ice > Glacier ...
AGAGCAACAGTGTAGCATAGCCGGGCAGCCGGTGCAATAGACGGGGTGCGCGTCATCGTTTTGCGCCCGCCGACCTAACCCCCCAACCCCCTTCCCTACAGAGGAAGGGGGTTGGGGGGTTAGGTCGGCGGGCGCAAAACGATGACGCGCACCCCGTCTATTGCACAGGCTGCCCGGCTATGCTACACTGTTGCTCTATTGTTGCGCCCTTATGGAGGTGTCTCCCCCATGGACCCACTGGTGTTGCTACTAATTCAGAACTCATAATTCAGGAGGTGTCTCCCCCATGGACTCACTGGTGTTGCTACCCGCCCCCCGCCTGCTGACGCGGGCGGATGGCTATTATACGATTCACCCTAACCGCCGGATTGTGCTGGAAGGGGACGCAACGGCGTTGCTGGGCGCGGCCCGCCGCCTACAGGCGGCGCTGGCGGCTCATGCCGCTGTCGCCTGGGCGGTGGCGGCCAGTGCGTTAGGACCGGCGGCGGCGGTTGGGGTCGTGCTACAACTTGCGCCGGATGCCACCGCCCACGCGCAAGGCTATACGCTGACCATCGCCCCGACCGGCATTCGCATCGTCGCCGCCACTGCCGCTGGGGTCTTCTACGGGGTCTGCACGCTGGTGCAACTGATCCAAGCGCAGGGTCGCTGTTTGCCGGCGTTACACATCGCCGACTGGCCCGACTTTGCGGTGCGTGGGGCCATGCTCGACATCAGCCGCGACAAAGTGCCGCAACTGGCGACGCTCTATGCGCTGATCGATCAGTGGGCCGGCTGGAAACTGAACCAGGTCCAGCTCTACACCGAACACACTTTTGCCTATCAGCAGCACCCCGCTGTTTGGGCCAACGCCTCGCCGCTCACCGGCGACGAGATCCTGGCGCTGGATGCGTTCTGCCGCGAGCGGCATATCGAACTGGTGCCCAACCAAAACTCCTTCGGCCACATGGAACGCTGGCTGATCCATGACCGCTATGCGCCCTTAGCCGAGACCTCCAGCCCGTTCCAGACTCCGTGGGGCCAGGAGCAGGGGCCGTTCAGCCTCTGCCCCGGCGATCCCGGCAGCCTGACGCTGCTGCGGAGCCTCTATGACGAATTGTTGCCGCATTTCACTAGCCGCCAATTGAACGTCGGCTGCGACGAAACCTTTGATCTGGGGCAAGGCCGCAGCCGGGCGGCTTGCGCGGAACTCGGCATGGAGCGCGTCTATCTGAACTACCTGCTGACGGTCCACCGCGAGGTGGCGGCGCGCGGCTACACCATGCAATTCTGGGGCGACATTATCGTGCAGACTCCCGCGCTGATCCCGGAATTGCCGCGCGACAGCGTGGCGCTGGAATGGGGCTATGAGGCCGATCACCCCTTCGCCGACCACGGCGCGCAGTTTGCCGCATCGGGTATCCCGTTCTACGTCTGCCCCGGCACGTCGGCGTGGTGTTCCCTGGCCGGACGCACCGCTAATGCGCTGGGCAACTTGCGAAACGCGGCGGAAAACGGCCTGCGCTACGGTGCGGCGGGCTACCTCATCACCGATTGGGGCGACCGGGGCCACTGGCAGCAGCTCCCGGTCAGTTTTCTGGGCTTTGCCGCCGGGGCTGCTTATGGCTGGGCATTCGCGGCAAATCAAGCACGGGATATGGCGGCGGCGGTCAGTCTCCACGCTTTCCAAGATGCCACCGGCAACATGGGCCGCGTGGCCTACGACCTGGGCAACGTCTACCAAGCGCCGGGCATGGCTGTACCTAACGGATCGGCGCTGTTCTGGACGCTGCAACAGGCGCTTGACGTGCCGCCGCCCGCCGGGCCGGTGCCCGACTTTGCGGCGGCGCTGGCGGCGATTGACGCGGCGATGGAACCGCTGGGGCTGGCGCGGATGCAGCGGCCCGACGCAGCGTTGATCGTCGCGGAATACGAGTTTACCGCCCGCCTGATGCGTCATGCCTGCCGCCGTGGGCAACTGCGCCTGGGTCTGGCAGCTACGGACCCGGCGGTCACCCGCCCCGCGCTGGCTGCGGATCTGCGCGACCTGCTAGTTGATTATGAGCGGCTGTGGCTGGCCCGCAACCGCCCCGGTGGCCTCGCCGACAGCGCGGGGCGGCTCCGCACAGCGCGGGCGGATTATGCGCCACGCTAACTCAGACGACCGGCCTGGACAGAGTGGACCCGGATCAGGAGGAGTGCTGGTGGAAGTCAAAAACGCGCTTGTGATCCGGCCAAGCGACCCCGGCCGGCCGGCGGAGTTTCAGCAAATCGCTGCGCCCTTGCGTGCTGCGCTGGGCGACCGGGCACTGCGGATCGACCATATCGGCTCGACGGCGGTGCCGGGGCTGGCGGCCAAGGATGTGCTTGATGTGCAGGTCACGGTGGCCGCGCTCGATAGCGCCGCGATCCTTGCCGCCCTCGCGCCGCTGGGCTATACGCTGCTGCCCGCTATCACGGGCGACCACTTGCCACCGGGCCGGGCCGCCGTGCCGGCGGAGTGGGCCAAACTGTACTTTCGTGCGCCACCCGACCAACGGCCCACCCATCTGCATATCCGGCAGGCGGGGCGGGCCAACCAGCGTTATGCGCTGTTGTTCCGCGACTATCTGCGGGCCGACCCCGGCGCGAGCGCCGCCTACGGGCAGATCAAAACGGCGCTGGCCCGCCTGCACCCCAACGATTTGGACGCATACTACGATGTGAAAGATCCGGTCTGCGACCTGATCATTGCCGCTGCCGAATTGTGGGCCACGGCGACCGGCTATACGTCGGGACCGTCGGATCAGTAGCAGAGGAGACCCGCCAGATGGCCGAGGAAATTCGCCCGCTCCACGAATCGGAGTTGGATCAACAGTTCAATATGACCGCGCAAGCCTTTCAGATCCCCGCCGAGCGCGTGATGCAGGCGCGCAGCCGCCCGACCAACGCCCTCTCGCGCGGGCTGTTCGTGGACGGCGATCTGCGGGTGAGCTTGGTTCTGATCCCGCTACAAGTCTGGTTTGGTGGACGCTTGGTGCCGACCGCCGGCCTGTCGGGCGTGGCAACACCGCCGCAGTGGCGCCGGCAGGGCTATATTGGGCGCTTGCTGCGCGCCACGGTGGACGAGATGCGCGAACGCGGCGAGTCGATCTCCACGCTCTATCCCTTCGACTTCCCCTTCTACAAGCACTACGGCTGGGCGCACGCCTCCGATAATCATGTCTACACCATCCCGACCACGCGGCTGCCGGTGGTCGCGCCGAGCGGCGCTTGGCAGCCCCTGCAAGTGGGCAGCGATGTCTATCCGTTGCCCGACCCGACGCGCCTCTCCGACGCGGATCTGGGCGTGTTGATGGGCATCTATGATGCCTGGGCGCCGCGCTACAACGGGATGCTGGCCCGCGACACGGTCTGGTGGCGGGGGCGCAAACTGGACCCGCAGGCGCACCTGTTCTATTGGCGCAACCCGGCGGGCGAACCACGCGCCTATGTGCGCTACACGTTTAAGGAACTCGCGCCGTGGGAGCGCCGTCTGGAAGCGCAGGTCGTGGCGCTGGACCCGGCGGCGTGGCGGGCGGTGCTGGGCTTTCTCCGCAACCACGACAGCCAAGCCCAGGAGATCAGCCTCACCTTGCCCGAAGATAGCCGTCTGTTGGCGGTGCTGGACGATCCGCGCTTTAAGATCGAGATCGATCCGGGCTTCATGCTGCGGATCAACGATGTGGTCGGGGCGCTGCAAGCGCGCGGCTATGCCCCGCAAGCCGCCGGGCAGATCACCATGCAGGTGGCCGCAGGCTGGGTGGAGCAGACCTCAGCGACCTATCGCGTGGACGTGAGCGACGGTCACGCTACTGTCACCGCCGTGACCGCCGAGCCACAGTTGAGCCTGGACGCGCGCACCCTAGCCCAACTCTACAGTGGCTACCTAACCCCGCGCCAAGCCGCCGATTTGGGCTTGCTCACGGTTCACGAACCGGCGGCGCTGGACCGCGCCCAGGCGATATTTGCCGGCGCGACGGCGTATCTGGCCGACTTTTTCTAGCTGCTTACGTCCGCTTCTAGTGTCGCCGGCAGCCGGTGGAAAGCGCGGGCCTGCCTATACAACTCGACATACTGTTGGGCCGAGCGGTCCCAACTCCAATCCAACGTTAGGTCGTGGCGCACGATGCGCTCCCAAGCTGGGCCGTCAGCATAGACCGCCAAGGCGCGCTCCGTGGCGGCCAAGAAGGCAGCTACCGTGTAGGGCGTGAAGGTGAAACCGTCGCCGTGGCCGCTAGCCGGGTCATAATCCTGCACGGTGTCCACCAAGCCGCCGGTCCAATGGACCACCGGCACGCTGCCGTAGCGCATAGCAAACATTTGGCCCAGACCACACGGCTCAAAGCGCGAGGGCATCAGATAGATGTCGCTGCCCGCGTAGAGCCGTTCGATGCGCCCCGCAGTTGGGTTCGGGCAATAGGCCACCTGATCGGGGAAGCGGGCTTGCAGCGCCTCGAACAGCACCACATACTCAGCTTGGCCGCTGCCGGCCATCACAAACTGCACATCGCGCTCCGCCAAGAGGCGTTCGAGCATGGGCCCCATCAAATCAAAGCCCTTCTGCGGCATCAAGCGCGAACTGGCCGCCAACAGTGGCACCTCCGCGCGCGGGGGCAGGCCCGACTCACGCTGGAAGGCCGCTTTGCCGGCGGCGCGCGGGGCGGGATCGTCGGCGCTAAAAGGGGCTACAAGATGCGGGCTGGTGGCCGGATCACGGCTCCGGGTGTCTATACCGTTGAGGATGCCAAACAGCCGCTCCTGCCGCGCCCGCAGGAGTGGGTCCAACTGCTCCCCGTATTGCGGCGTGAGGATTTCGTGCGCGTATTGCGGACTGACGGTGCTGATCGCGTCGGCGTGCCGTAGCCCGCGCTCCAGCGTGTTCATCTCGCCGGGAAAGCGGGCCGCTTCGAGTGCGTCGGGCTGGGCGGGCAACCCGGCTGCGCGCAGGGTCGCGAGCGGAGCGGTGCCCTGGTGAAACAGGTTGTGGATGGTGAACACGCTGGTCAGGCGCGCGTAGGCGGGCTGTCCGGCGTAGATCGTGTGCAGCCAGTTGGGGATCAGGCCGCTATGCCAGTCGTTGCAGTGGATAATATCGGGCCACCAGTCCAGCGCCGGCAGCATTTCGAGTACGGCGCGGCTGAACAGCAGGAAGCGATTCACATCATCCGGGTACTCATAGACCTCTGGGCGGTCGAAGAAAGCGTCGTCGCGGATCAGATAGACCGGCACCGGCGTAGCCGGGGTCAACGGCGTTTCCCAGACCGCCACGCGCCGCTGCCCCGCCCCATAAGGCACGCGCAGCTCGTGCAGCCGCTCGGTGAGGGGATATTGCGTCTCGTCCACCGTCGCATACTTAGGCATGACCACCCGCACCTCATGCCCCAACTGCTGCAACGCCTGGGGCAAGGCCGCCGCGACAAAGGCCAGGCCGCCCACAATGGTGAACGGTGCGACTTCGGCAGCCACCATCAGGATCTTCAAGGGTGTTTCTGCGTCTACTGCTGCCATAACGGGTCCGGCTCCTTTCGCGGTACGATCTGGGGTCACGCCGCCCGCACAGCAGGGATTGTGCCGCCCCGACCTCACCGCCTATCTGACTCCCCCTCTCCCTTTAGGAGAGGGGGTGGGGGGGTGAGGGCGGCGGGCGCGTACCACCTTGCCCCACCCACCGCATCGGCTATAATGGGAGCTATGCACAACCTGTTGCCGGTTGCCCCGCCTGCCTATGCGCGCCTCCTGCTGATCGCTCTCGCCGGGCTGGGACTGCTGTTGGCGCTGTTCAGCACCGTCTGGGGCGCGGGCGCAACCCCCGATACGGCCACTTATGTCAGTGCGGCGCGCAATCTCCAGCGCGGTTACGGCCTGCGCGTGCAATCGGACATTCATCAAAGCCAGCAATACTATTCGACCGGGCAATTCAGCGCAACAGAACCCGCCCTGGCCGACGGCCCGGCGGGTGTGATCGCCCGCCCCCTAACGCAGTACCCGCCGCTGTTCCCCCTGCTGCTGGCCGTCCCTGGCTTGTGGGGCGTGGACCCCCTGAGCAGTGCGCGCTGGCTGAATAGCCTGCTGGTTGCGGTCAACATCCTGCTGGTGGGCGGATCGATCCTGCGTTATAGCCGTGGCCCGGTCTGGCCCGCCGTGGTCGGGGCGTTGCTGGCGCTGACCCAGCCTGATCTGCTGACCATCCATGCCATGGCGTGGTCGGAAGCGGCGTTTATCGCGTTTGCGCTGGCGGGCTGCCTGGCGCTGGCCGCCTACCTGGATAGCGGGCAACACCGGTTGCTGTTGCTGGCGGCGGGAGCGGTCGCGGCGGCGAGCCTCACGCGCTATGTGGGGGTGGTGCTGATCTTGACGGGCGGGGCCGGTATTCTGGCGCTGAGTAGCGGGCCGATCCGCCGGCGGATCGCGGACGGGCTGCTGTTCGCGGTCCTCGCCGGGCTGCCGTTGGCCCTCTGGTTTCTTCGCAATGCGCTGCCGGCCGGCTCGTTTGCCAACCGCGAAGCCGTCTATCACCCGCTGACGGGGCCGGCCGTGCGGCAAGCCCTGCTGACGGCGGCCGGCTGGGTCGCTCCGTTCGCGGGGGTGCATCCGCTGCGGATCGGCGGCGCGGGGCTGGCACTGATCGCGCTGGGGGTGGGCGGCAGCCTGCTGATGCTGGGCCGTACTGCCGCCGCACGCCGCGCTCACGCGCCGCTGCTGCGCCTCTCCTTCCTGTTGCTGCTGTTCATGGGCCTTTATGGGCTGTTTCTGATCTTCACTATCTCGTGGTATGATGCGGCCACGCCGCTAGATGGGCGCATTCTGTCGCCGGTGTTCGTGGCCGGGCTGATCCTGGCGCTGACCCACCTGCAACAGGCCATCAGCCGGGGGCGTGTGGCGCGGCGGATCGGGCTGTTGGGCTTGCCCCTGGCTGCGGTGTTGGTTGGCGGCTATCTGGTGCAGAGTGTGCCGCAGGTGCGCCAGGCCAACCGTGTGGGCCTCAACTACACGGGCCGCGAGTGGCGGCAGTCGGATACGCTGCGTCGCGTGGCGGGGCTGCCGCCTGCCGCCTTGATCTATAGCAACGCACCCGACGCGATTTATCTGCTCACCGGGCGCACGGCGAACCTGCTGCCGCCGCACGCCAATATCTATACCCAGCGCGCCAATGCCTATTACGCGGCCCAAATGGACCTGATCCGCGCCCAGGCCACGCGGCAGCCGCTGTTCCTGGTCTATTTTCATACCGTGTACCGGATGTATCTGCCGTCGGAAGCCGAGTTGCCGCAGGTCTTGCCGCTAGGCGCGCCGCAAGCGGCCGACGATGGCGTGATCTATCGGCTGGGAGCCACCCCGTCTGGGTTGCCCGCGCCCTGAGTGGAGGAGTAACAATGTCGCCTGATGCTATGAGCTACATATCCATTGAGGACACAATAGCGGACGTGAGACCCGCAACCCGGCTGGTGACGTACAATGTGTATCAAGGTAGGAACAAAAAGCGCACTGCCGCAGCTTGGGCGCAAATGCTGACCGAGTTGGCCCCCGATCTGCTGTTCATGCAGGAGGCTCCCGATCCGTGTGGGGGCTGGGGGCTAGGTTTGGCTGGGGCGGCCGACACGCCGGCGTGCCTCTGGGCGGCGGTGCCGGGCATGGAATGGGGCAGTGGGCTGGTCGTGCGCGGCGGACGGCTGACCCCGCTGCCCATTCCAGCGGATTTTAGCGGCTGGGTAGTGGGCGCGCAGGTGGATGGCCGCCGCTGGCCGGGCATCGGCATCGCGCCGGTGTGGGTCTTCAGCATTCACGCGCCTAGCCGCCCCAAGCGGTCGAATTATGTGGCCGAAGTCAGGCGCATCTTGGATTTTATCGCGGCCGCCGCCCCGCCGTGCCCGCTCATCCTGGCCGGCGACTTCAACATGGTCGTGGGCCGGCGCGCGCCGGAGGCAACCTCAGCGACTTCCACCGGGAAACGCACGCTGCTGGACCGCCTGGCTACGGATTTCTGTTTGGTGCCCTGTTGGCAGACCGCCCATCCGGGCGCGCCGTTGGCCCGCACATTGCGCTGGCTACATCGCATTGATTCCCAGCCGTACCATTGCGACGGCGTGTTTATACCGGCAGCTTGGATGGGGGCGCTCCACTCGTGCAGCGTGCTGGAGGACGATGTTTGGCTGGGCCGCAGCGATCACAATCCGGTGATCGCCACGCTGAGGGGGTGAGAGTCTGATGGACGATGCGCTGTTCGAGTTCCACAGTGGGGGCCAACTGATCCATCCCGGCGGTAGCTGGACGCTGAAACTGGCCGCTGACAGCAGCCTGACCCTGCGCCACCAGGTCGCGGAGCAGCAGACCGACTTTGGCCCGTGCGTGCTGACCGCAGCAGAACACGCCCTGCTCTGGGAACAGATTCGCGCCCTGGATGTGGCCCACCCGCCGCCCGATCCGCAGCGCCCGGTGCCCGACGAATACTGCTATGGGTTCATCTTGCGCGTCGGTGGCACAGTCCAGCGCATGGCTGTGTGGGCACACGTTGCGCGGCATTACCCGCCCGTCCAGGCGTTTGTCGCTGCCGTCACGCCGTTGATCGCCCGCTACAGCGGCCGGCAACCGCTGATTGGTTAGCCGATGAGAACGATGCCGGCACCTGAAACGCCTACCCCGACGCAGCCCGCAGCTCCCGTGGCCGAGCGACCCCGCTTCGCCGCCTTGCGGTCGCGCAACTTCCGGCTGCTGTGGGGCGGGCTGATCGTGTCGAACGCCGGGACGCAGATGCAAGCGGTGGCGCAGGGCTACCTGATCTATTATGTGCTGACCCATTCCCCGTTCTGGCTGGGCATGGCGAGTCTGGCCTTCGCCGTGCCGATGGTGCTGTTCCCGTTGTTCGGCGGCGCGCTGGCCGACCGAGTGGATAAACTGGCCCTGCTCAAAGTCACCCAGACCGGCCAACTGTTGAGCGCGGCCACGATCACCGCCGTGACGTGGAGCGGCCACGTCAATGTCTGGTGGATTTTAGGGACCAGTTTTGTCGGGGCCACTTTCCTGGCCGCCGACAACCCGGCGCGCCAAGCGTTGCTGCCCGAACTGGTGGCGCGCGAGGATCTAATCAGCGCGGCGGCACTCAACGGTGCATCGTACACCGGCGCGGCGCTGATCGGGCCGGCGTTGGGCGGCTTCCTGCTGGCGCTGATCGGCCCCGCTTGGCTATTTGCGATCAACACGCTTAGTTTCTTGGCTGTGCTGGTGGCGTTGTTCCAAATGCGCGGCGTAAACAGCCGCCCGCAGAGCGCGGCGGTGCCGCTGCGCGCCGGTATCGGTCAACTGATCGCCTATTTGCGCCAGACCCCGCTTGTGGCGCGCCTGCTGATCCTGTCGGCGGCCACCGGCTTTTTTGGTCGCTCCTACCTGCCGCTCACCCCAGCCTTTGCCCGCGACCTGTTGCACGTCGGTAGCGAGGGGCTGGGGCTGCTGTATGCCGCACCGGGGCTGGGCGCGTTGCTGGGAGCGGCAGTGCTGGCTGGGCGGCGCAGCCAATCGGTGGGGCGCGGCGTGTTGGTGGCGATGGTGCTGTGCTTCGCTGGGCTGCTGATCGTCTATAGCGTCACAGCCTGGTTTCCGCTGGCGCTGGGCCTGTTGGTCGGCACCGGCCTCACCAGCCAAGTCGGGGGGACCATGATCAGCACCACCTTGCAATTGCGCGTGCCGGGCGCGTTGCGTGGGCGGGTCATGTCGCTGTATGCGATCACGATCATCGGCCTCGCCTCGCTCGGCGCGCTGCTCGGCGGCCTGATCGCCGAACAGACCGGCCCCGGCCTAGCCGTGGGCCTAGGGGCCGTGGTGATGGCCGCCACGCTGCTGTCCATCGCCCCGCACCTGGGCGCGATGGACAGCGCAGACCCGCGCCCGCAATAGCCGGTCAACGCCCCGGTGGCCTGTCTCCACCCCATCCTCAGCCTGCGTAGGCAGGCTTCGTAGCGGTAGCGGCGAGTTCAGTCGCCCGTCGCCCGTCGCCCGTCGCCCGTCGCCCGGTCCTACTTCACCGCCGCCAGCGCGTGCTGCACTGCCACCGCATCCGTGCCGCTGATCAGGGTCAAGGCGCTGCCGCTGTGGCGCAGCCCATAGGTGCGCTCACCCGCCGTCCACAGGCTACCGGTGGCGATACCCGGCGGGAAACTGCGGCGCAACGCTGTCTCAAACTCAGTCGCGTCGTTGGCCGTGTCCCAGCGTGTGCCCAGGATCACCAGCGCGGCGCTATCGTCTTGGTAGAGCGCGAAACGGGCACCGCCCCAGCCGGCGGCGGCGGCAGCGGCATTGGTCACACCATTATAGCGCAATAATGCGGCCAAATCGAACTCACCCAACGTATCCTCATTGCGGATCGTCCAGCCGCTACCCAGCGTGCTGGTGAGTGGCGGCAAGCTGACCGCCAGCGGCAGGTCGCGGCGGCCGGCTAGATACTTGTCGGGGTGCAGGATCTGCTCGGTCGAGACCGGCGGGTCCGCGAATGCCTTATTGACCGCCGCGTACCCGCCATGCTGTTGGAGCGTGAGGACGAACTGGGCTCCCTGGTCATAGGGAAAGATCAGGCTGTCTCGGATGTAGGCCGGCGCTTTGTCTAGCACTGCGGTGGAGCTATTGGCGCTGCCTTGCATGAGGGTCGCCATGTCGGCGGGAGTCATATAGCGTTGGGCGAATTGCACCTGGGCCACCGTCGCATCGCCTTCGATCAGGCCCGTCACGGCAGTGTCGCGGTCATTACTGTGGCTGTTGCTGGGGCGCAGCTTTTGTAGATCGTAGTATTCGTCTTGCAGACTGTGGACAAACTCGTGCGCTAGCGTGTCTTGTGCTTCGGCCCCTAGCGGTTGCTGGTCGCTGCGGATAAAGAGCTCTTTGGTTTTCGGGTCGTAGTAGCCCAGCACCTGTTCGCCTAATAGATCGATCTGGATCTGGTAGAGGTCTACGGTGCGGTCGGGGATCAGGCGCAGCAGCCAGAGTTCGAGCGCATCACGGCGGCCCTCGGTGGGCGAGTAATCGTCGTTGATCTCTTTCGTGAGGTTCACCGCGATTTGTGCGCTGCTGACAAAGTGTTCCGGCACATCCCGTTTGGGTTGTAGACCACGCAAGGTAGCGGCTTCTGACTCGATAGTCGCAAGTTGGGCCAGTGTCGTCGGTCCGGCGGTGGCTTCGGCGAGCGGCGTGCTGCCGACAGCGGCCGGCGGAGTAGCGGTAGAGTCCATCACCGCCGCGACCGGTGTAGCGGTGTCTGCCGCCGCGACCGGCGTAGCGGTGTCTGCCGGCACGAGCGTTGCGGTATCGGCGGCAGCAGGCGCAATGGTCGCTGTGTCGGCGCTGCTAGGCGGCACGACGACCGTGGGTGCCGGCACAACCGTCACACTCCCCTCTCCTAAAGGGAGAGAGGTCGGGGGTGCGGTCGCCGGCGTGGGCGTGTCGGGGCTAAAGGGACCGCACGCAGCGGCTAGCGCGAGCAAGCAAGCGAAGATGAGGACGGGCGCGATGCGGCGGGACATACGGGTATTCTCCTTCGGCTGTGGCCCGCACAGTTGCGCGGCACCTTGAGTTATATACGTAGCATAGCGCGGTTTGTGATGCAAATAGCGCCGGTCTGCTGTGGATCGGCGGCGCAGGTTAAGGAAAGGGAGACGCATACATGGCGAGTAGTTTTGCCGAGTTAGGGTTAAGCGACGGTATTTTAGCAACAGTCGCCGAATTGGGCTATGAAGAACCCACGCCGATCCAAGAGCAGACGATCCGCCTGTTGATCGAGGGCCGTGACGTGATCGCGCAGGCGCAGACGGGCACCGGCAAGACCGCCGCCTTTGCCATCCCCATCGTTGAGCGGCTGGACCCCACAGATACGCGCGTGCAGGCGCTGGTGCTGGCCCCGACGCGCGAACTGGCCGTGCAGGTGGCCGAGGCGACCCACCGCCTGGGTCGCTCCAAAGGGCTGACGGTGCTGCCGGTCTATGGCGGGCAACCGATCATCCGCCAGTTGCACGCGCTGGCCCGTGGCGTGCAAGTCGTCATTGGCACACCGGGCCGTATTCTTGACCACCTGCGGCGCGGCACGCTAGTGCTGGATGCGGTCAAGTACGTGGTGCTGGACGAAGCCGACGAAATGCTGGATATGGGCTTTGTCGAAGACATCGAAACGATTCTTGATGCGGTGCCCGCCGAGCGCCAGATGGGCCTGTTTTCGGCGACCATCCCGCCGCGCATTGCCGCGCTGGCCGGGAAATATCTGCGGAACCCCGAACGGGTGACGATTGCGCGCACTGAACTGACCATGCCGGCCATTGAGCAGTGGTATGTGGAAGTGACAGCGCGCAGCCGGCTTGATGCCCTAACGCGCATCTTGGACCACGACGAGCCGGAGTCGGCGATGATCTTTTCGCGCACCAAGCGCGATGTGGATGAACTGGGCGAGGCGTTGCAGTCGCGGGGCTTTGCCGCCGAGACGTTGCACGGCGACCTCAACCAAGTGCAGCGCGACCGGGTGATGAACCGCTTCCGCAGCGGGCAGGTTGAACTGCTGGTGGCGACCGATGTGGCCGCGCGCGGGTTGGACATCAGCGGCGTGACCCATGTCTTCAACTACGCCGTGCCCGAAGATGCCGAGGCGTATGTCCACCGCATCGGGCGCACGGGGCGCGCTGGGCGCACCGGCAAGGCCATCACGCTGGTGTTGCCCAACGAGATCCGCCTGTTGCGTGTGATCGAGCGCGTGTTGCGCCAGAAAATTGAGCGGCTGCGCTTGCCGACGTTGGCCGATGTGGAGGCCCGCCGCCGCGAGGCGCTCAAAACCACCTTGCGCGACCGCATTGCCGCCGGGGACTTGGAGCCCTACCTGCAAATGGTGGGCGAACTGGCCGAAGAGTTCGATATGGCCGAAATCGCGGCGGCGGCGGCCCGCATGGCGAGTGACGGCGACCGCCCCCTGACCACGGTGGTTGAGGAAGCTGCCCGCGAGTCGGTGAGCGGGGTGGAGCCGGGTATGGTGCGCTTGGTGCTGAATGTGGGCCGGGCGACCGGCGTGCGCCCCGCCGACATCGTGGGCGCGATTGCGAACGAGGCGGGGCTGCCGGGCCGCGCTATCGGCGCGATTGACATCTACGATCAGGTGGCTTTTGTCGAAGTGCCGGCAGCGGCCCGTGAAGCCGTGATTGCCGCGCTGACGCGCACGACGATCAAGGGCCAGCGGGTGCAGGCTCAAGTCGCTGGGGCCGATGCGCCGCCGCCGGTCGGTGGCGACCGGGACCGTGCCTCCTTCCCGGCCGGCGAGCGTCGCCCCCCCCGCGCGGAGGGTCGCCCCGCCAATTACCCGCCCCGCGCCACCCACGCCCGCCCCGGTCACAAAGCCGGCCACAGCGCGCATAAGAAAGGCCGCTGAGACGAATGCGGAATGCGGAATGCGGAATGCGGAATGCGGAATGCGGACGAGTGCTGAGTTACGGCGGTCTTGTGGCGGGCGGCGGGCGGCGGGTGGCGTGGCGATGAGATGGGCATTGCTCCTATAGATCGCCGGAACTCAGCCCGCCGCCGCCCCCCGGTCGCCGGGTGGAACCGCCTCCTACAAGGCACCTGCAATTTCTAGAAATGCTCGGTTACACCGACTCGTCTGTAGGAGGCGGTTCCACCCGGCGACCGGGGGGAGGAGGCGGTGCCCCCGGCGACCGGCAGCTCGCGTGTTGTGTCTTCGTCCTATCTCCCCTATAATACCAATAACCTCCGCAGTGGTTTCGCATTACACTGATCGGCACCCATATACGCAATACGCAATACGTGATACGAAAGGCGAGCGATGCGCGGCACACGGAAGCGCCAACGGGCGGTAGGCCACGGAGTTGGGGGAGGGCACACCATGACAGCGGTGACTAGAGACACGACCGGGACCAGGGACAGCGGCGGCGGCGGCAAGCGGGCGTTGTTGATCGGCATTGATCACTACCCCAACCTACAGGCATTTTGCCGCGCCAACGCGATGCCCAACAACTGCCAGTTGGCGGGCTGCGTCAACGATGCCGAGCTGATGGCGGGGGTTTTGCGGGATAAGTTTGGCTTTGCGGCGGGCAATATCATCCTGCTGCGGAACGAGGCCGCGACCCAGGCGGCGATCATGGCGGCGATGGCGACCCTGCTGAACGCGACGCAGCCCAACGATGTGGTGGTGTTCCACTACAGCGGGCATGGTTCGCAGGCGGCGGCGGCCTTACCCGGCAGCGAAGGGGATAACCTGGACGAGACGATTGTGCCGAGCGACAGCGGGCGTGGCAATCTGCCCAACCGCGACATCCGTGATGGGCAGATCCACGAGTGGCTGCTCAAACTGACCGCGAAAACGCCCTATGTCACGCTGATCGTGGATTCCTGCCATTCCGGCAGCATCACCCGCGACCTGTTCGGCGGCGCGGGGCGCTGGGTGCCGGCGGATCGCCGTCCCGCCGCGCCAGAGGCCGTGGCCGCCGCGCTGGCTGCCCAGGCGACCGCATCCGCGCAGGCGGCATCGTCCGCCCCCGCCGCCGGGAGCCGCGATCTGGGCCCCAGTGGCTGGTTGCCGCTAGGCAGCAAATATGTGTTGTTCGCCGGTTGCTTGGACGAAGAGAAATCGAACGAACACCCGCACGACAGCACGACCAACGGCGCGCTGACCTACTTCCTCAGCCGGCAACTGCTGCAAGCCGGGCCGGGCAGCACCTACCGTGATGTGTATGAGCCGGCGGCCACCCAGGTGACGGCTAAATATGCGCGCCAGCACCCGCAACTGGAAGGCGCGCGCGACCGGGAGCTATTCGGCGTGCGCGACATCGCGCCGCTAACCTTTGCCCGCGTGACGGCGCGCAACGGCCCCAACGTGACCATCGCAGCGGGCGTGGCGCACGAGGCGACAGTTGGTTCGCGCTGGGCGATCTATCCGCAGGGCACCAAGACCCTGGCGGCGGGCGTGGCTCCGCAAGGCGAGATCCTCCTCACGGCTGTCCGCGCCACCAGCAGTGACGGCACGCTGACCACGGCGGCGGCGGTGGGGGTGGACAGCCGCGCTGTCGAGACCGCGCACGCGCCGGGCGCCGGGGGGCTGCGGGTCGAAATCCAAGCAACCGTCGCTGCTGCCGCCCCGCTTACGGCGGCGCTGGGCAAATCCGCGCTGGCCCACTTGGCCCAGCCCGGCCAGACCGCCGATGCCCGCGCCTACCTCCTACCGCCGCGCTCCGCCGCGCAGCCCGGCCACGACCCAGTGCCGCAACTGGGCGCGCTGACCCAGCCCACCTGGGCCGTGGTCAGTGCCGACGGTCAGTTGCTGATGCCGGCCCACGCCGCGAACGAGCCGGGAGTCGCCGATCTGCTAGTGGACAACTTGGCGAAAATCGCCAAATATCGCCAAACGCTGGCCCTGCAAAATCCCGACCCGGCCAGTGCCCTACGTGGCAAGGTCGGCTTCACCGTCAAGCGCCAGGGCGACGGCGGCGGCTGGGCCGCGTTGCCCGTGCCGACCGGTGGCCTGCCGCTGATCAACGAAGGCGAGCGCATCAGCCTAACCGTCACCAACGGCTGGATCCAGCCGATCTACATCAGCATCTTGGACCTCGGCGTGACCGGCGGCATGGGCCTGCTCTACCCGGTAGCGGGCGCGAGTGAACAACTCCTGCCGGGCGGCACACTCAACATTGGGCTGCCGCCCGACGAGCAGATCCAACTGTTCGCGCCGGATGCGTTCCGCGCCCAGATGAACCCGGCCGACCCGCAGACCCTGACCGGCACCGAAGTGTTTAAGCTGATTGCCACCGCCAACCCGGCTGATTTCAGCGCCCTGGTGCAGGAAGGCGCGAAGGATGTGGACCGCAATACCCCCGGCGCGGGCACACCCCTGATGAACCTGCTGACGCTGGCGGTGTGGGGCACCGGCTCCCGCGATGCGCGGGTCATGCGTGCGGCCCCCGCCGAAGAGTGGACCACCGTGGACCGCCCGTTCCTGTTCCGCGCCGTGCGTTGAGCCGCACGACGGTAGATCCGTCCTCTAGCGTGGATCTACCGCCGCTCTTACCACCTGTACTTTTCAACAGCAGAGGATACCCTTCTTGAACACCGTTGACCCCCGCGCAGCCCACGATCCGCAATCCGCAATCCGCAATCCGCAATTCGTCATGGATGGGCATCAGGATGCCCTCTACTATGCCACCATGCACGGCGGCACGGCGCGGTTCGATGCGGGCTGGGCGGGGGCACAACTTGACCTGCCGGGTCTGCGGGCGGGCGGCGTGGATGCGGCCTTTTGGGCCATCTTCGGCGCGGGGGAGGTGCGGCCCGCGCATGATCCGGCGGCGTGCGCGGCGGAAGTGGACACGTTACTTGCCGACTACCGCGCCTGGATCGACGGCAATCCGGCCTACCGCTTGATCGGCGACGCGGCTGATTTGGCGGCTCTGGCGGACGCAGCGCACGAAACGACGGCTGCGCCCCGCCCGCTGGGGGTGCTGCTGCATTGCGAGGGCGCACGCGGCATCGCGGGACTGGAGCATCTGGCCGCGCTGCACGCCAGGGGGCTACGGTCCGTCGGTCTGACCTGGAACGAGGCTAACGCCTATGCCACCGGCGCGCACGGCGACCCGGCCACCGGGCTGACCCCCGCCGGCCACGACTTGGTGCGGACGCTGAACCGCTTGCACATGGTCGTGGACGCGGCGCACCTCAACCGCCAGGGGCTGTGGGATCTGCTTAACGTGGCGACTGCGCCCGTGCTGGTCACGCATACCGGCTGCGCCGCGCTGCACGCCGACCCGCGCAACATCAGCGACGACCAGATCCGCGCAATCGCGGCCGGCGGCGGGCTACTCGGCATCTTCCTGGTCAACAGCTTCTTGGCCCCCGCCGGCGCGCCGGTCACGGTCGCCACGGTGCTGGCCCACTACGATCACCTGCTCGATCTGGTCGGGCCGGACCATGTGGCGCTGGGCACCGATTACGGCGGAGTCTCATCGGGGCTGCCGGCGGGTCTGGCGACGGCCGCCGATCTACCGCGTTTGATGGCCGCTTGCGCCGCGCATGGCTATTCCGCCGCGACGATCCAGGCGCTGTGCGGCGGCAATTATCGCCGCGTGTTGGCGACGATCTTGGGTTAGGTTGACAGGGGATAGGGGATAAGGGCTCCGACCGCGCGCTCTATGACGTGCTTGCCATCGCGGCATCCACCGTCAGCAGCAACTCAACGGCGGGCACCGGCTTGGTCAGATAGCGGAATACGCCGAATGCCGCCGCCCGCGCCCGCAGATCCACGCCGTCAATCGCGCTCATGATGATGATCGGCAGGTGCGCGGTATGGCTGTTGCCGCGCACCCCGGCGCAGAGGTCCAGGCCGTCGGCTTCGGGCATCAGCAGGTCGGTCAGCACCAGCGCGGGCAGCGCCGGGGTGTCGGCTAACCATTGCAGCGCCACGCGCCCGTTGCGCGCGCTCTCCACCGTGTAGCCCGCTTTCGTCAGCCGCCGTTCGACCACGCCCAGCCACAGGGGGTCATCTTCCACGACCAGGATGTGTCCCGTCATCACGCTTCCTCCCCTTGACCGGCTGCGGCGAGCGGCAGGCTGACACAAAACAGGCTGCCCGGCGCGCCGCTGGGGGCGCTCTCGACCCAGATGTTGCCGCCGTGCGCTTCGATCATGTGGCGGGCAAAATAGAGGCCCAGCCCCGCGCCGCGAATGCGCCGGCCGGACCCGCCGGGTTCGCCCCGATAAAACTTGCGGAAAATCAATGCCCTCACCTCAGCGGGGATACCCACGCCGGTGTCTTGCACCTGGATAATGGCATATTGGCGACCGGGCAGGCTCGGTTGGCCCTCATCGGCGACGGTGTGGCTATACCCGTTGTCGGGCTGTACCAACACTTGTAGGGTGATCGTGCCGCGCTCGGTATACTTGAAGGCATTGTTGAGCAAGTTCGCCAACACCCGCACGAGTTTGCCGCTGTCCCCGATCACCGGCGGAAAGTCAGCCGGGATGTGGTTGTGCAGCAGCAGTTTTTTGCCGGCAAGGGCCGCGCCGACTTGCACGCACGCTTGGTCGGCCAGCGGGCGCAGGGCCACCGGGCGGCGCGCCAATTCCAGCCGCCCAGCTTCCAGGCGATAGACATCCAGCAAATCGGCCACCATGTCATTGAGCGTTTGACAGTTTTGCAGACCCTGGCGCACGAAATCGCCTTGTTCCGCCGTCAACGGTCCCAGACTGCCGTCCTCGATCAACTCCAGGGCACCCAACAGGCCGGTGAGCGGACCCCGCAGATCGTGCGTGATCATTTGTACTAGGTTCTCGCGGTAGGCTTCGCCCGCGCGCAACTGTTCGTGCAGGCGCTGCAATTCGGCGTGGCGGCTATGCAGTGCGTCTTGGGCCGCTTTCAGCCGCAACAAGGCGCGCACGCGGGCCAGCAGTTCGCCGGCCACCAGGGGCCGGCTCAGGTAGTCGTCTGCGCCCTGATCGAGGCCGGCGCTGGTCTCGTGCAACTCACTGGGGGCGGTGACCTGGATGATAGGAATAAACGGCAGGTCGTGTGCGCTTTTGATGCGGCGCGCCACATCCTGGCCGTCTAGGGCGGGCAGCCCACCGGCGAGCAGGATCAGGTCGGGCGGGTGGGCGACCACCGCTGTCAGCGCCTCAGCGCCCGACGCAACCGCCTGCGTGCGGTAACGCTGCTCATGCAGTAACGCGGTGAGTAGGGACAGGCTATCCTGGTTATCGTCTACCACCAGAATGCGCGGTGCTGCGGTTGGTACGGCGGTGCGGTCCACAGGCAACTCGTTCACGGCTCTCTCGATCTGCGGCGCTAGAGTCAACTGCCGGCGCTGACGGCGGGGGTGCGATACGGCGTTTCGGCAGCGCTGTTGTTGCTGCCGGCGCGCCCGCGTTCGCCCCCGGCCTCGTTGCGGCTTTCAACAAAGCGGTAGCCCACGCCGCGCTCAGTCAGGACATAGCGCGGCGGGTTGCTTGCGTCCCCAATCTTGCGCCGCAGGTTCCGCATCCGCACCCACAGCGAGTCGGGTTCGCCCTCGTTCAGCGCCCCCCAGGCGCGGCGTAACAGCACCTCTTGCGGCACCACGCGGCCCCGGTTTTGCAGCAAGGTGCCCAGCAGCCGCGCCTCGATGGGCGACAGGCGCTGGGCATCGCCGTCTACCCACACGGTGCGCCGCGAGAGATCCACCGTCAGGTGTTCGTCAATCGTCATGCGTGCGCCGATGGGATCGGGATGATGACGCGACACCACACGCATAATGCGGGCTCGCAATTCGGGGTAGTGGAACGGCTTGTTGACATAATCCTCGGCGAACTGTTCGAGGCCGGCCACCACAGTCGCTTCGTCAGCCACGGCTGTGAGCATGATAATCGGGATCGGCCCAATCTGCAAGAGGCGGCGGCTGAACTCGAAGCCATCCATGCCCGGCAGCCGCAGATCCACTAACGCTAGGTCGGGCGGCGCCAGCGTCGCATATTCCAGCCCCTCCTGGCCGGTGCGCGCAGTCTTGACCTCAAAGCCGTCCTGTTCCAGGCGGATTCGCAGAAAGGCCAAGATCGAATCGTCATCATCAACCGCCAGGATACGCATCAGGCTCATCACGCTCCCTTTCTTTACTTACCACCACCCCGCCACGCCCCCTATTTGGTAAGGTTACTATAGCAGCTTTAGTTTACCACAAGCCTTACCATCTTGCCAACCCGTCAAAAATAGCCTAAAAGTCCTATAATGCGCTAACCATTGCGGGCTATTTATTGGGACGGGGTTTGTTTAGCACGACATTTTGTGGTATGATAATGGCATCGAAAGTCGAAAACAAAATCGAATGGGGTATGCAAGGGATTTGTCCTCTTAAACCCCGCTTCGTTAAAGGTTTTACTCCAATGGTACGCAGGAATGTCTGTGGAACCATTTTTGCCGCCTTTGCCGGGCGCGCTTGGTAGTGTGAGTGTCGTATCTTCAGCAAAAGGAGTCTTTGTTATGCGCGGTTGTCCCTCGTCCATTTTGCGTGCAGGTGTTGGCCTCACGCTCCTAGCGATGGCGCTACTGCCCGTTGGTCTGCCGGTCGGCGCATACCCAGTGACGATCCCCAACGTGGGGTCGGCCCCGGCCCTGGCGCAGCCGGCTGCGCCCCCCCACCCCCCGGCACCGGTTCATGTCGCTACCGAGGAACTGCGCCCACCGGCCGGCGCGCATCCTGCGGGTAGGGGCACCGCAGGAAATCGCCCGCTGGCGAGCCTCTATGTGGATCCAGCGGGGGTATGCGGTGGCAATGCGCCCTGTTTCACGACCATCCAGGCGGCGATCAACGCGGCCGGCGCGGGGGACACGGTAAACGTTGGCCCCGGCACCTACCGCGAGAACCTTGTCGTGCCCACGCCACTAACGCTGGCGGGGACCAGCCCGATCAACACTATTGTGCAGCCGGCCGTCAGCAATCCGAACTGCGGGGGTGGCGGTGGGGGATCACTGTGCCCCGGCGGCAGCAACATCATCCTCGTGCAGGCCGACAACGTGACGATCCACGATTTCACGCTGGAGGGCAACAATCCCACCGTGAGCAGCGGCACAGTGCGGGGCGGGGTGGACATTGACGCACGTAACGGCATCATCACCAACCATGTGCTGGGCACCTATACCAACTTGGTGGTCTTCAATACACGGGTGCAAAATATCTTCCTGCGTGGGGTATATGCGTCGTCAGGCGGCACGTTCAACTTCCACAATAACACCGTGACGAACGTGCAAGGCAACCCCAGTTCCATTGCGATCTTCAACTTTGGCGGCGGGGGCGCGATGACGAACAACACGGTCTCCCTTGCCAATGATGCCATTAGCGCCAACCATTC
>Ga0123338_10001719_pt1 | contig 20827 bp, 22 predicted proteins | sample grotaG_FD_89793 | JGI IMG/M metagenome (GOLD analysis project Ga0123338, IMG submission 89793) | Glacier valley bacterial and archeal communities from Borup Fiord, Nunavut, Canada, to study Microbial Dark Matter (Phase II) -... | ecosystem: Environmental > Aquatic > Freshwater > Ice > Glacier ...
GAAATGGTGAAAATTACGAAATCAAACCCCATTTCCCAAAGAAATGGGGTAAAAAAAGAAACGCGTAATATATATCATTGAATGACTGAACGTTAGACTATCTTAGCCTGACGGCTATGCAATGCAATTGGGGGTAAGAATAAAACGATGACACTGAACCCCGAAGGGGGTTCAATAAAAGTATATATATTGCTGTAATTGAACCCTTTCAGGGTTCTGGAGACCAGTTTTTCTTCTCAACCCCCAATTTCATTGGGGGTGAATAATATTCAATCCCTTCGGGATTGCCAGAGGAGAAAAATAGGAAATATTGAATAAGGAATAAGGAATTGAGACGCACTGTTGTTGTTGAGTCAATTCGTGTAATTCGTTTCAATTCGTGTAATTTGTATCTATCTAAGGAATAAGGAATAAGAAAGGGCACCTGTCGCGGTTGTCGGGACTTTGAACTTTGAACTTGAAACTTTAAACTATTTGTGTTATGGGAATGGATAAAGTAATTGAAAAGAAAAAGGGAATTCAGAAAAAGCATATTGTCTGGGGAGTGGGGGTGTTGCTGCTCAGCTTTTTAATCGGACAAGTGGCTTTTGGGGACCATTCATCGGTTTACAGGGCTGAGAAAGATAAGCTTTCAATAAGCACTGTGGAGGATGGAACATTTAACGACTATATCACTGTGATTGGGCAAGTTGAACCAATCACCACCATTTTTCTGGATGCCCAAGAAGGAGGAACTGTTGAGGAAAGTTTTATTGAAGAAGGGGCCATTGTTCAAAAAGGTGATGTGATCCTTCGGTTGGAGAACCGTCAGTTGTACCAGACTATTCTGAACAGTGAAGCCGCACTAGCCGAAAAAGAAAACTATTTGCGCAATACACGGATCAGTTTCGAGTCGGAATTGATTCAATCGAAACGAAATATTCTGGACAGCCAATATAAGATTACACGCAAAAAACGTACCTATAATCAATATGAAACGCTTTATAAAGAGGCCCTTATTTCGAAAGAGGATTACCTTCAATCGAAAGAGGATTATGAGTATGAAATTAATTTGTTGACCATCAATAAACTGAAGGCAAAGAATGATTCGATGCTTCGGGCAACTTCAATGATTACTTTGGAAACCGACCTTGGGAAGATGCGGCAAATGCTCAGCCTGGTTCACGAACGGCTCGGCGACCTGAATGTAAAAGCGCCCATTGACGGTCAGTTGGGAATGTTGGATGCAGAAATTGGTCAGTCGATTAATGGAGGTCAGCGAATTGGCCAGATCAATGTTCTCAATAATTTCAAGGTGAATGCCAAAATTGATGAACACTATATTGATCGGGTAGTTCGTGGACTTGCAGCTTCGCTCGATCGCAACGGTACTAGTTTCAACCTTAAATTGAAAAAAGTATATCCCGATGTTCGTGAGGGGCAATTCAAAATTGACATGGTCTTTGAAGGTCAGAGTCCTGCAAATGTTCGCACCGGACAGACCTATCATGTAAAACTTGAATTGGGAGAGGCACAGAAAGCACTGATGTTACCACGCGGCGGTTTTTTCCAGAGCACAGGTGGTCAATGGGTATTTGTGCTAAACGAAGCCGGCACTGAAGCGGTCAAACGTCCTATCAAAATAGGGAAGCAAAATCCACTATTTTATGAAGTTCTGGAAGGCTTGAGCGCGGGAGAGAAAGTCATTACCTCTGGATATGAGATGTTTGGAACGAACGATAAGATTGTGCTGAAATAGACCATACTAATTTTACAAATGGGAGAATCAAGATTATGCAGAATTGGTGGGAAGAGATAAAAACGATAAACACCTTACGCATGACCACAGATATATAATAAAAAAGAACACTGATAAAATAATAATAGAAAAAGGGGAACACTGATGATACAGATCAAACAGATAAAAACTGATAAAACTAGAAATACAAATTACACTTCCCGATTAATCAGCGATATTTTGAGGGGAATTAATTTTAGTATTACAAAATGTAGATCATTGAATATTAGATATATAAAACAATTATTTATCCAATTAAATCCTGCTGTCCCGGGACAAAGGTTACTAAGGTTGGGGGATTGGGGCTATCTCCAGTTACTAAGGTTATTAAGGTTTGAGGACTCCGATATGATTGCAGAACCCAACCTTAATAACCTTAGTAACCGGATCCAATACCCCAGCCCCCAAACCTTAGTAACCTTAAGACGCCGCACTATTTTATTTTATTTAAATATTTTCACGTATTATAAGATCAGTGTTATCTGTGTTCCTTTTATTTACTGTTCCTGAGTAAGGTGAGTTCATAAATTGAATAAAAAGAATAAGAATTTTAACAATAAATAATCAATCAATTAAATCATGTTTTATATATCTTTCCAAATAAATAGAATAGAGAGTTTAAATCAAACCAGTTATAAATAAATGCTATGATTAAGACAGTAAATTTAAACAAAGTGTTCCGTACTGAAGAGATTGAAACCAGTGCGTTGAACCAGGTGAATCTTCACATTACGAAAGGCGAGTTTGTAGCCATTATGGGCCCATCAGGCTGTGGCAAGTCTACATTGCTGAACATTATCGGTCTGCTGGACAATCCAACTTCCGGTGAGTATTATTTCGATAACCAGGAAGTGGGGGCTTTTAAAGAACGCAACCGTACACTACTTCGAAAAGGCAATATCGGATTCGTGTTTCAGAGTTTTAACCTGATCGACGAACTGAACGTATATGAAAATGTGGAACTTCCGCTTATCTACCTGAAATTGAGTGCCAAAGAGCGTAAGGAAATGGTTGAGAAAGTGCTTGAACGGATGAAAATCAGTAACCGCAAGAAACATTTTCCGCAGCAACTATCCGGAGGACAACAACAACGTGTTGCCATTGCCCGTGCAGTAGTAGCTAACCCGAAATTGATCCTGGCTGATGAGCCGACAGGTAACCTGGACTCAAAAAACGGCCTTGAAGTGATGAATCTATTGACTGAACTCAACCGTGAAGGAACTACCATCGTGATGGTAACACACTCGATGCATGATTCAGAATTTGCCCACCGGGTAGTGAATCTCTTCGACGGTCAGATTATTACTGAGGAAGTGAAAATGCCGATGGGAGAAGTGTTGGTATAGGCTGAGAGGATAGAGTAGACAAGGTTTGAGAATGACAAAATATTATACAAATACTGTAAAATAAATGGACACTCTGAACTATCAACAATTGGCTAAATAGCTAGATGATTGAATATTGTAAAAGTGGTATGCTTTATGATTGTAAGGACTGTCAGCTTTCAAAAGTGGAGAGCAGTTACAATTATTCCGGTGGAGGAGGAGCAGAGGAATGATTAAAATTGAAATAGTGAAGCATTTAAAAACTCTGATTCAAAATTTGCTCATAGAGTGGTTAAATTGTTCAACGGACATGCAATTAATGAAGATGTGATAATGAAGATGGGTAAAATGGTGATTTAAATACGCTATCAAATAAATTAAAATATGCACTAATGAAAAACCTTGTTCTTATAATCCTGATTTCGGTTTTATTCTTTAGTAATTCTTGTAACAGTAACAGACTGAAAACAAATGAAAAAGCGCTTAGCAAACAAATCCTTACGGAAGAAGTACAGTTGGCAAAGGAAGAGGATATTCGGGTTGAACATGAAAAGCTTTTGGCTGACTCTATTGCTAAACTCCCAAAAGGTTTTCGGTTTAAGGAGGATAGGAGTGTAGATCAGAACAGCCAACCAATGGTGATTGACATTGCGGGTAGCCTCAACAATATCAGGGATTTAAAGCTTTCGGATGTAGCCTCAGAAGTAAAATACATTCGAATGGAAGTGCAGGACCCGAACCTTCTGCACGATTTAAAATATAAGTATTACCTGATGGCCAACTACATAGTGGCAATTGATTTATATGGGACTCACCTTTTTTCGAGGGAGGGAAAATTTATTCGCACAGTTGTCAAAAACCAATTTACAGGTGTCGATTTTAATAAGAAAAATAACTCGTTATCATTTTGGAACGACTATACGCTGGTAGGGGGAGGAACCTCTGTTTGGGTGCGTGGGAACAGCTTATTTTACATGTATAGCAATAACATATCGGGTCAGCGGTACATTATGGAATACGATTGCACACTGGATCAAACTGCTCCTGAAACTGGTTTCGATCCTGAAAATCAGAATAAAATTACAGGACTTGGGAAAGTTTTAATTGATATGAACTACGGGAATACAACACCTCCGGCACCTCGCATACATCAGGGGATGTGGAGTGTCTCACCTGAACTTCTGTATCAATGGGTTGATGTATTTTCACCCGACAGGAACACCTACCTTAATAACATGGAAGGGAAGAACATGTTGGGAATATTTGGAAAACATGGTGACACATTGGCCATTTTTGCCAAATTGGAACAATTGAAACACTATACAAAAGGGATGACACGCGGAACCGATAGAGGCACACAATACGAAAAGGGGGGTAATTATTTCTTTCGAAGTAACTTTAATGATACTATTTTTCAGGTAATTCCACCCAATCGCCTTCTACCGGTTTATGTGCTGAACCTTGGCAAAAATAAAGTCAGCATGCAGGATGGCGTTGATCCGGGAGTCAGTCTTGAAGGTAAAATAATTCCACAGGATTGGGCTGATACCAAAGACTTTATCTACATGACCTTTACCAAAGATAGTTATGATTGTCCGAATACACGCAAAAGTAAGAGTGTGAAAATTTATCATGCGATGTATTCAAAGGTGAAGCGTCAGTTGACCATTGTTAAAGGTTCTCCAACGGATTACAATGCCCCAGTACTGAAAAATGACATCGACGGTGGTGTCCCGGTTTGGCCTACATCCTATATGATTGGCAAAAACGGAGAGATACTGGTTTCGCTTAAAGGAAGTGAATTGAAAGCCAGTATACAAACAGATTATTTTAAAACCTCTGCTGCACCTACTGATAAAAAAGATAAATTGAAACAGTTGGCAGCATTAGTGTCCGAACAGGATGACATTTTAATGATCGTAAAATAAGGAGGAAAGATGAAACGATATTCAATAATATTAATCGCAACTTCTGTTTGGCTAATCTTTTCATGCGGAGGCAATAAGTTAAAGACCAATGAAAGAGCCTCGAGCAAACAAATCCTTACAGAGGAAGGACAGTTGGCCAAGATTGCCGTTGAACGTGAAGAATATGAAAAACAACTGGCCGATTCCATTGCCAAATTGCCTAAAGGGTTCAGGTTTAAAGAAGACCGGAAAGTTGATCCTGTAAATCCACCAATGATAATTGTTATTTCTAATCCAACAAATAAAGGAGTAAAACTCTGTCTCTCTGATATCGTTAACTCAATTGATTATTTTGTCTTGGAACAGTTTCCCGACACTTCTATTTATGCAAAAACACAACTAAGAGCAAAAATTGATGGAACAAATATATTTATCCATGGATTAAGCGGGTTATATGTTTACGATTTAAAGGGGAAATTGAAAAATACCATTTTAGAGAATAAAATCAGTAAAATGGGAGTAAGAATTTTTTCAGGAGGTTATCAGCTAAGATATGAACAAGATGTAAATTTTTATGGTCAAATTGGTGAAATTTGGTGTTATGGCAATCACCTATTTTTTACAGCTCATGATAAAACAAATGATCTTTTTGATTTTAGAAAAGTAAATTTTGACAAAATATTTTCCCCAAATCTTCCTCTGAATTCTGAATCTCATCAAATACAATTTCCTGGAGAAAAATTATTTCATTTAAACAAAGATCAGCAATGTGGTGGCTTTTCAGACCGACTCAATAGTGTTTCATATACAAGGCCGGTTGGTGAAGGTTTCTATATGAATTTTCCTTCACTTTGGGCAGCCACTGAATTAGGAAAAGATGCAGTTGTAATAAATAACAATAATGATACCATTTGTATATTTTCCAATCTTAATAAGATTGAGAACTTTACGAAGACACTAATTTCAAGGGGTGGAACTTGTATTTCAACTTATGATTACAAAAATCAATCTTATCTATATACTGCCCTATGTGATACCATATTTAGAATTGTTCCACCAAATCGTTTTATTCCGGTCTATGTTTTTGATTACGGCAAATACAAAATTAGCCCGCTAGAGTATTTCTCTCCCGGTGAACCTAAAAACAAATACTATTGTTCGGAAATCTTAGAAACATCCAATAAACTTTTTATAAAATATAAAGGCATAGAAGATCATTCTGAATATGGAATTTATGACAAAACGTCTAAAGAATTCTTTCCGATTTCAAATTCCATACAGGGAAGTGGAATTACTGATGATATAAATGGGTTTCACAGTTATTGGCCTGAATATTTGAATGAAAACAATGAGGATTGCAGAATATATAGAGTAGATCAACTAAAATATGCAATTAAAGACAGATCTCTCCAGTCAATTAAAGCAAAAGACAGACAGAAATTCGAACAATTTGTAAATAGCCTAAGAGACGAATCTTTAGTCGCAATAATATACAAATTAAAACCTTAGACATGAATGTTAACCACACTTTCAACATTTGGGATATTCTCTTAATACTTGTAACGTGCCATCTAAACTACCTGTATAATAACAGCAAAGCCTTGACTAAACAAATCCTTTCAGAGAAAAATTTACCTGTTAAAAATATCCGAAAGAACGACCGTATCATAGCCATTTATCATTAATCTATACAACTATGAATTTTCATCTGAAAACAACTATACGGAATATCAGGAAAAAGCCAGTTTATTCGCTTATTACCTTTGTAGGTTTCACATTTGGAATAACTGCAGGGCTACTTATTTATTTATGGGTTTTCAATGAACTAGACTACGACAAATCCCACCAGAATTACGAACGCATATACCGTGTATTGACTTTATCAAAACAAGGAGATGAGATTGTAAAATCGGCTGGTTGTTACCGCCCTGTTCCTGCTACCTTAAAGAAGGACTATCCGCAAATTGAATATGCCACTTACCTGAGTTTCAGTTCGGAAGATTCACCTCTTCAACGAGGAGACGGTGGAGAAAAGATTGAAGCCCGCGAGGTTTGGGTCAACAATGACTTCTTTTCCATCTTTAACGGTTTCGTTTTCGTGGAAGGTGAAGCATTAGATGCCATAAAGAATCCTTCGGGAATTATACTCTCGGAAGCAGTGGCAAAAAAAATATTCGGTAAGGATACAGCCCTTGGGAAAACAGTCATCATTGATAAATATGGAAAGGAAGTTTATACTGTTACTGGAGTTGTTCGTATTCCAAATCAGTCGCATATTGATTTTGGATATATTCTTACCGAAGTTAACAGACAGGTTGCAAGCTTGTCAAATAATTGGGCAGATAAGGCATGCGTACATGTTTATATCAAATTGAAAAAAGATGCACAAATCGATGATGCATTTTTAAGCAGTGTTTCCAATCACATCAGCCGGTATTCGAACAAAACAGACAAGCTTATGTTTCAGCCACTTGCTGATATCCATCTCTATACTGACTATGAAACTTATATCTACGACAAAAACATCAGCAGCTATAAGTATGTTTGGATTTTTTCCGCTTTGGCCATTCTCATTATATTGATGGCCTCGTTCAACTTCTCGGTGCTTTCAGTAGCAAGGTCCTCCGAACGATCAACAGAAATCGGGATTAAAAAAGTCAATGGGGCGAGCCGGGCTCATATCATACAACAGTTTATGGGTGAATCGGTTATTCAGACCTTTGCCGCAACTCTTGTTTCTATTGTAATTATTTGGCTATTCCTTCCATGGTTCAGCAAATTTTCCGGTCAGGAACTCCAATTCATCATTTCTGTAAAGCTGATTGTCAATCTGCTGATTATTACTGTTGCTACAGGTATCATCGCCGGAATTTATCCTTCATTTTTCCTTTCATCACTTAACCCGACAGGGATTTTCAGAGGCGGAAGTATATCAGGTTCACGTGCAGGTTTTATTCGTTTACTTGTTTCAGTACAGTTTTGCATTGCCATTTTTTTTATCATCGCCACCGCCATTTTTGTCAAACAATTGAATTACGTCCGCACAAAAGATCTGGGTCTTAACCATCAGGATATAGTTGTCGTTCCTACAGGGTTATGGTATAGCAACACTGAATTCAAAAATGAACTGATGAAAAACCCATTGATATTAAGTGTTTCAGCCAGTGCTTATGCCCCAGTTGATTTCGTATGGAGGACTACTCTGACACTGAACCATCAGGGAAAGACGGATAGTTTGAACGTATCTTTATTCTGGGTGGATGAGGATTTTGCAAAAACCTACCAACTGGAAATGGTAAAAGGTCAATTCCTGCAAATGAATTATAGCGCTTTTTGGAAGGAATGGGAAAAATCCAGAAAAGGAAAGCAGGAAGGAAAGGAATATGCTGTATCCATCCCTGTTGTAATTAACCAAGCTGCTGAAAAAATACTGGGTTTTGATGATCCAATTGGTCAGCGGATAGGTGAAAAAGTAATAGTTGGAGTGGTAAAAGATTTTAATTTCCGCACCCTACACCATCCGATTGGCCCAATAATGCTTCTGAACGACCCACAAAATATTGGGACGATGAATATAAAGATTTCTCCTCAAAAGAGGGCAGAAACTTTAAGATACATCAGCGATGTGTACCATAAATACCGCGACCAGAGAGGTTTCTCGTACAGTTACTTTGATGATCTGATAAACGAAAAATACCAGGATGAGCGCAGGCTTAAAAACATGACCATTACTTTTTCAATTCTGGCCATTGTGATTTCAATATTGGGCATTTTGGGCATGGCAGTATTTTCCATTGATAGAAGGACCAAAGAAATTGGCATCCGTAAAGTTAACGGAGCTAAAGTTTTGGAAGTGATTGCACTACTCAACAAAGATTTTGTGAAATGGGTCGCCATTGCTTTTTTAATTGCTACACCTATCGCTTGGTATGCCATGCATCTATGGCTCAAAAATTTTGCTTACAAAACAGAATTGAGTTGGTGGATATTTGCCCTTGCCGGTTTGATGGCCCTGGCAATTGCCATGATAACAGTAAGTTGGCAAAGCTGGAAGGCAGCAACCAGGAACCCGGTGGAGGCGCTGAGGTATGAATAGAATATATCGGAAAGTTAATGAGCTGATGGCACTAATTCGGATATAGGATTAATCAAAGTTCAGGTAGTAGAATGACAAAATATTATACAAATACTGTAAAATAAATGGACACTCTAAGTTGTCAAAAATTGGCTAAATGGCTATCTGGCTGAATATTGTAAAAGTGGTATACTTTCTGATAAATTAAGACCATCAGACGTTCTTTGAAATTTTGATAATCAAAAAATGTAGAAATACTTTTTATTTCAATCCCGATAAATAGGTAATCACTGAAAGTAAAACATACCAGATGATGATAAGTGGAAGGGCGTAAAGCTGAAGGAATATAAGCATCAGAATAGTGACCCCGAGGAATAGAAAGCGGATGGCATTTTCTTTCAGATGCAGGTTCTTGAATTTCATGGAGAACATGGGCAACTCGGAGACCATCAGGAATGAACAGATAAATATGGATGCAAGCAATAAGTTTTTGTTTAGAATAATGGATGCGATGGCTGGATTGGTTCCCCATTCGAGAATAAGACCTAGAGATGAAAAAAAGATGGCGTTGGCAGGGATGGGCATACCCAAAAATTGTTCGCTCTGCCGGTCATCTGTATTGAATTTGGCCAGGCGGAAGGCTCCTGCCACTGGAATTACTAAACATGTATAAAGTGCAATCCATTGGCTCCAGGACGCTTGAATGGTCTGAATGGATTGGTTATGGCCAAATAAAGTGATTTCCATCATAGTGAAAACAATTGCAGCAGGTGCTAATCCGAATGAAACCGTGTCAGCCAATGAATCCAGTTCTTTGCCAATCGATGAATAGGCTTTTAATAAGCGGGCTGCAAAACCATCCATGAAGTCGAATACTGCTGCTGCAAGGATAAGTGCAGATGCTATGCCCAATTGCCCATCAATAGCATAGAAGACAGCCAAACAGCCACTCACGAGGTTTAATGCGGTGATGGCATTGGGAACCCAAAAAAATATACTGCTAACTCGGCTCATGATTGAAGTGTTCCAATGATAGTTTGTGATCCGGTTACCCGGTCGCCTAATTTAATATTCAATTTGGTATCAAGTGGGAGGAACAGGTCAACGCGTGAACCGAAGCGAATGAATCCGACTTCTGTCGTCTGATCTACCATATCACCCACAGTGACGTAATTGATAATTCTGCGTGCCATTGCACCGGCTATTTGTCGCATTACAATCTCTCGACCGTCTTTTAATTGAATGGCAGTGGTGGTCCGTTCGTTTTCTTCAGCTGATTTATCCTTGAAGGCGGCGTAAAACTCACCATCTTTGTGTTTCATGTAAGTCACTTTTCCAGGTACGGGAATCCAGTTAATGTGTACGTTGGTGGGTGACATGAAAATACAAATCTGAAGACATTTGGTCTTTAGATATTCATTTTCCACAAACTCCTTGATGTAGCAAACTCTTCCATCGGCAGGCGATAGAATCAATGTTTCATCTTGAACTACAGTGCGTTGCGGGTATCTGAAAAACTGAATGATCAGGAAATAAACCACTAAAGCTGCCGATATTAAGGACACTTTAATAACTGTGTCCTTGATGAAAAACAAAGACAATAGGATGAGTGCTGCTAAAATAGCAGTAACGTATTTAATGGTGATAATGCCGGCTCTATGAACTTTCATTGATTAAAATTAATATTTCAGCAAAAGTAGGAAATAAATGAGCTATTCAATTATTATTTTAAGATATAAAACAACAATGGGTACAGCAAATAGAATTGAATCGAAACGATCAAGAATTCCGCCATGTCCTGGGAAGATTTGACCACTGTCTTTGATCTGGAAATATCTTTTAAACATTGATTCAGTTAAGTCCCCAAAAGTGGAGCTTATCACAGCCAGAAAGCTGATTGCAATCCAATGAATTAGTTGTATTTCAGGAATATATCGTGAAATAATTACTGCAGCAATTATGGCAGTAAATGTTCCGCCAAAAGCACCTTCCCATGATTTTTTAGGAGAAATACGTTCAAAGAGGCGATGCTTACCAAAAGAAACGCCAAAAAGGTAAGCCCCTGAATCGTGGGTCCAGATGAGAATAAATAAAGCGATCAGCAATTTGGGTGTATAAATATGCCCGGGAAGTATTTCAGGAAAAACAAGAAAGTTAACAAATGCCAGTGGTATTCCAATATAAACAATACTGAAAATTGTAACGGCCATGTTTTCAATGGGTTTTACCTTTTTTCGATACAGTTCTGCAGTCATAATCAACAGTAAAAGGGGAAACAACACCAGAAAGTATTGAGCCCCTATTATTCCTTTGGCTACAAAAAAAGAAATTCCAAATAACACAAAGGAAATAGGATAACTCAACCAATTATTTGGTTCAATATCAGATAGTTTGTATAAACTTGCAAACTCTATTAGTCCACCAATCAATATCAACAGGAACAATATAGCAAAACTATACTGACTAGCTAAAATAGCAGTCAGTATGAGTAAAACCAAAACGATGCCAGTGATCGTTCGGGTAAATAATTTCTTCAATTGATTAAATCTTTTAAAAGTTCTATAGCTTTTTCACTAAAGTCTTGGTGAACCATTATTTCAATTTCACCTATAGAAGGGAATATTGAGTCATTTTCGTTAATGATCACGCATTTAATTTCTTCGTTCTCTAGAATTTCTTTTGCAATTTCAGCCTGAAAACTCTGTGTGGTGTGGTAAACCGATACCCAATCTTTCTCCATAATAATAGTTTAAAAAGGTTTGTTGGCAATAATTACAATCAATGATTTCGGACCATGCATTCCCATTACCAATGTTTTTTCAATGTCAGCTGTACGGCTTGGTCCGGTAATATTAGTAATTAGCGAAGGTAATTTATTTTTATATTTATTCTGTATTTTTTCAAGAGCATTGTCCAAATAATCTATTATTTGAGCTTCATCAGCAATTACGATGTGTGTTTCAGGAAATACATTGAGTCGGCGACCTGAAATTTGAGCAGAACTGATCAATACAGAACCAAGATGAGCTACCAGATATTCACAACCCGTCATTCCAATTGTGAGGCTCAGAAAATCATTTTCATCAAAATCAATTTTAACCTCGTCACCTATCATGTTTTGAAGGATTGGATCGACACAAAAGATCTTGTCCAGCTTTTTTCGTTCGCAAATTCGCTTAACCTCTTTGATTATCTCATCTTTTGTATTACAAAATATGACCTGTCCACCAATAAGTTCGAGGTTAGTTTTAAATTCCTCCTTCAGTGATGGGTTGAGTGGAAGATAAATGGCAGAGGTGAAATCGGGGATAATTTCCCCGGTCTCACCTCTTTTATTCTGTGCAGCCTTTAGTTTGGCTAAAATATTATTTCTTGAAGATTCCATTACAATACAACGTGGTCGGCAGCAACTTCCGGATTCTCAGATGACAATGCTACTTGTTCTTTTTTTTCACTGACCATCATTGGTCTAGCCCAAGGACGTTTCCCGAAGATATGCTCGAGATCTTCACTGAAAATAACTTCTTTTTCCAGTAATAGTTCTGCCAGTACCATATGGCTATCTTTGTGAGACTTCAGCACTTCCAATGCTCTGACATATTGAGTTTCAATCAATTGCTTTGATTCCTGATCAATCAGTTCTGCAGTTTTTTCACTGTAAGGTTTACTGAAAGCAAATTCGCTTTGGCCAGATGAATCATAGAAGCTAACGTTTCCGACTTTTTCACTCATACCGAAAATACTAACCATGGCATAAGCCTGTTTGGTAACCTTTTCAAGGTCATTTTGAGCACCGGAAGAGATGCTGTTGAATGAAATTTGTTCGGCAGCTCTACCACCAAGTGCCGAGCACATCTCATCGAGCAATTGCTCCTTTGTTGTGATCGAACGTTCTTCAGGAAGGTACCAGGCAGCACCCAAAGCTTTTCCACGAGGCACAATGGTAACCTTTACCAAAGGATGTGCATGTTCGAGTAACCAACTAATAGTGGCATGACCGGCTTCGTGATAGGCAATTCTTTTCTTTTCATCAATAGAGATGATTTTATTTTTCTTTTCCAATCCCCCTACTATACGGTCAACGGCATCCAAAAAGTCTTGCTTATCAACGATATCTTTGTTTTTTCGTGCTGCAATTAGCGCTGACTCGTTACAAACATTGGCAATATCGGCTCCAGAAAATCCAGGAGTTTGTTTTGCAAGGAATGCAGGTTCAACTTCGGATGAAATTTTAATAGGCTTCAAATGGACCATGAATATTTCTTCACGTTCATTCAGATCGGGTAGTTCAACATGAATCTGACGGTCGAATCGACCGGCACGCATTAAAGCCCTGTCGAGAATGTCGGCACGGTTGGTGGCAGCCAGAATAATTACTCCTGAATTGGTATCAAAACCATCCATTTCAGTCAATAATTGATTCAATGTATTTTCACGTTCATCGTTTGAACCCATATTGGGGTTTTTGCCGCGAGCGCGTCCTATTGCATCAATTTCATCAATAAATACGATGCATGGTGATTTTTCTTTGGCCTGTTTGAATAAGTCACGAACGCGTGAAGCACCCACTCCGACAAACATTTCAACAAAATCGGAACCCGACATTGAGAAAAAAGGAACATTGGCTTCACCGGCAACAGCCTTTGCGAGCAATGTTTTTCCTGTTCCCGGAGGACCAACCAAAAGAGCGCCTTTGGGTATTTTACCCCCCAGTTTTGTAAATTTCTCAGGACTCTTGAGGAAGTCAACAATTTCTTCAACTTCCTGCTTGGCTTCTGCCAAACCAGCTACGTCTTTAAAATTGGTGGAAACTCTTGAATCTTTATCAAATACTTTGGCTTGTGATTTCCCCACATTAAATATATTTCCACCACCTGCGCCGCCTGTTCCTTTACTCATTCTTTTGAAGATGAACCACCATATTAGAATGATGATTGCAAAAGGCAAAATCCAGTTGAGTAATTCACCCAAATAATTGTGTTCGTCAATGCTCTCGATGCTAAATTCGTCTGTTCCATAAGCAACTTGTGCTTCTTTAATATCTGCTTTGAATGAATCGAAGGATCCAATCGGAAAATGGAAATGAGGTCCTATTTTATTTGGAGCATTGTACCCAACCTCCAATTTCTTTTTGTATTTGTCAAAACTGGTATCTTTCAGGTATATTCGGGCATCCTTGCCATTGGCAACCACAATTTTCTTGATGTCTTGATCTTTAAACATTGAAGTTTTTACATCAAGCCAATTGGTGTCTACCGGACCTGCACCTAAAGCGAACCATTGAATAGCTAGAAAGGAAATAATAATTACCCCGTAAATCCAATATGGATTAATTTTCGGAGCTTTATTTAATTGCCTCATGCCCAAATTGGGCTTTACTTTATTGAGTTTTTTATCTGTCATTTTTATTTTTAGTTATCTTCTTTTATAGTTTCAATATGTGCGTCGGCCCAGAGATTTTCGAGATCATAAAATTTCCTGGAATCCTTTTGAAATACATGTACCATTATATCAGCATAATCGAGCAAAATCCACATTGAATTTCGATATCCATCTTTATGCCAAGCTTTTTCATTTATTAATTCTTCAACCGTATCTTCGACCGAATGTGCAATTGCATCAACCTGTGTATTGGAATTCCCATGACAGATAATGAAATATTTACATTCAGTATGATTTATTTTAGTCAGATCAATTTTAATGAGGTCTAAACCTTTTTTTCTCTGAATTCCTTCAACAATGGCATCAATCAATTGTTCAGTTTCTGCTTTCTTAAGGTTTGTATTCATATTTTTCAATTAGAACTACAAAGATAAATTTTTTACCTTATAATAAGTGATAAAACATGCGCCACTAATTGTATGTTCTAAAAATAAAATTTAATTTTGCAAAGATGGATCAAATCATTGGAAAACATATCATCCGCTTGCAAAAAGTTGAATCTACCAACAATTATGCCAACAGCCAATTGAAAGTGAATAAATTGCAGGATGGCAGTGTCTTTTTGGCATACGAACAATCAAATGGCCGAGGGCAAACGAATAACTTCTGGGAAAGTGAACCAGGTAAAAACCTTACCTTTTCCATTGTTGTCTTTCCATATTTTATTGATATCAGGCGGCAATTCATGCTTTCAAAAGTGGTTACGCTTGGAATATATAAAGCTCTGTTTGAATATGTTGACGATCTTCGGATCAAATGGCCCAATGATATTTATGTAGGAAATAAAAAATTAGGCGGCATACTAATTGAAAATTCCATCATGAACAGTTTGATTAAAAGTTCGGTAATTGGAATCGGAATCAATATAAATCAGACCGCCTTTTTGAGCAATGCCCCCAATCCTGTTTCTTTGAAAATACTGACAAATCAGCAATTTGATTGCGAACAGGTTCTATCTGAAATATTATCCGGGATCGACTTCTATTATTCTTTATTGAAGGATGGTGAAGAAGAACAGATTGACAAGGAATTCATTTCAGTTTTATACCATCTCAATGAAAAGCATCGGTATTTGGCTGATCAAGAGGTGTTTGAAGGCGAAATAATTGGTGTCAATGAAATTGGTCAATTGCTCATTAAAAAAGAGACAGGAGAAGTTCTTGATTTCCATTTCAAGGAAGTTGAATTTCTGCAATAATTAAGATTGCACACATTGCACACATTGCACGGATTGCCTCTACTACAAAAGTGCCGCACAATTTCTTATTTCTTATTTTAATACTTTCACTTCCTACACTTCCTACACTTCCTACGATACTATTTGTAAAAACGCATATTTGATATCAATTGCCAATTACCACAATTCCTTATTTCTTATTCCTTATTATTTTTTACTGAACACTTTTTACTGAACACTGCTATTTATATGGCAATGCGGCCAACATGTCAGCCAAATGATTAATTCCTTCTTCCAATTTTTTATTGACCATCATTTTTATCATCATACTCATATCAGCATTTAAAACCAGGCGAAGTTTGGTTTCAAAAGCATCGACAGGAAGAAGTTGAATCCAAAACACAATGGTGATAGGAAGGCTGCCGCTGCTGCTTATTTTGATGGTTTTAACAGGCTCTCGTTCAACAATTCTGATTTCAGCCAAACCCATGCCACTAATCTGAAAGCGGCATGAATCAGCGTCTGATACGAAATTAGAGATTTTTATCTGCGGAATTTGTTTCGTCATTTTCTCCAAAAGTCCCTCATTGATGTATTTCGAAAGGTTTTCGAAATTTGAAAGATAATTGTAAATGAGATCCTGGTTACTGCGAATAATTTTTACGTCGCTGATATATTTATTGACTCCCATATATTAAGAATAAAAATTTCATTATTTATATCACAAAAAAAATGAAAATTGTAATATTTAACTATTTACCCCAGCTTTCGGGATGTTCACGCCATTTTTTAAGCTTCTCAATTTCTTCTGGTTTTACGTCTCCCATTTCCAGTGCCAAATCAATCAGAACCTGGTAACTGCTAAGGGCTGTAAGTTCAAGACCTGCGTCTGCAAAGTTCTTTTGTGCCAAGGGAAAATTGTAAGTAAATATAGAAAGCATTCCCAAAACGTCGCCGCCAAAATTGATGATCGCATCAGCTGCTTTTAGACTACTTAAACCTGTAGAAATCAGGTCTTCAATAATCACAACCTTTTGTCCGGCTTTCATATCACCTTCAATCAGGTTTTCCAAACCGTGATCTTTAGGTTTTGCCCTAACATATATAAAAGGCAATCCCAATTCTTGTGCTACCAACATGCCATGGGCAATCGCACCAGTTGCCACTCCTGCAATAACTTCAGCCTGAGGATATTTTTCACGGATGATTTTACAGAATTGCTTGCAAATAAAAGTTCTTTCTTCAGGATAAGAAAGTATTTTACGGTTATCACAGTAAATTGGTGCTTTCCAGCCTGATGCCCAAGTAAATGGATTATTCGGCTGTACTTTTATTGTGTTTATTTTAAGCAATTTTTTAGTAACTTCGAGTTGAATTTGTTCTAACATGATACCTTTGTTTTTTTACTAAATAATGATTGCAAATGTACAAAGTTTTTTTCAATGACTCTACCATTCAAATAGGAGAGGAAATTAAAAAATCATCTTATAATAACATAACACAAACTGTAGATTGTGAGAACCATAAGTTTGTTAACGTGCTTATTTCTGAAATTGAATCAACAGACAAAAATCTTGATTTTATATTACTTAATAAGGACCTAAACAAACTTTGGATTAATTTTAAAAGTCAATTGATTGAAATACCCGCTGCCGGGGGATTAGTAATGAACAAAAATCATTCCCTTTTGTTTATAAAACGCTTAGGAGTTTGGGATTTGCCGAAAGGAAAAATTGAGAAACACGAAACTGCTGAAAGCGCTGCTATACGTGAAGTTGAGGAAGAATGTGGTGCGTCGGGCCTGAAAATAATCAAACAGCTTGATTCAACATTTCATATATATCGGTCGCCTTATATAAAAACTTCTAATAACCTGGTACTGAAGGAAACTAAATGGTTTTTGATGAACTGTGAAGGTCAACAAACTCTTATTCCACAAGTGGAGGAGAATATTGAAGAGGTCAAGTGGTTTGCGATAAATGAACTTGATAATGTAATGCAAAATACCTATCTTAGCCTTCGTGAATTTATGGAGAAAACAATTCCGCTTATCTGACATTTTGACCATTTGCTTTTCGCATTTCCTTAAAGTGATCGCTTTTCAGAATCTGGCCCAATTGTCTGTCAAGGCCATCAATTGGATTTGGAGCCGGGGATAGTAGCAATTTGCCATCTTTTTCGATCAGAAACGAAGTTGGTACAGTTTTCACTTTGTAAGCTGCAACTATATTATCATCGGTGGTAACAAATATACCCGCCCAACCTGACTCGTTTTTAAAGTTGGTCTGAGGCGGTATCACATTGATAATGACAATATTTGACGGATAATGTGTGGCAATGGTTTTTAATGCATCTAAATGCTGACGGCAAATGCTATTCTTCGGATCAGTGAAATGCAGGTAGATATATTTGTTTGGATAGTCTTTAAAGCGGACTGTATGACCTGCAAAATCTTTAATATTGATCATTGGTGCATCGGTTCCACTGGCCAGGTAGGTTAATTTCTCACTGATTATTTGAGCTGTTTTTTGTTCATAACTGCTCCAGCCAATTTCTTTTACCTGATCGAGCATTTTGAGAATGGCGGATCTTGAAAAATTGCCACTATAATAGGCATCTTTCATGGATTTTAGCAACACCCAGTGAGCCAATTCTTTATTGTAATGTAATTGGTTTTGAAAAAAAACATCCAGTTGTTGTAGTTGGGCTGAATTAATCATTTTTTTAACTTCAGGATGATGAGACGTATTATCCAGAAGGCTGAAATAGTTTATGAATACCTCATTGAATAAGGTTGAATAAGCTGCCAGATTGTAAAGTGGTTTTGTATCCTTGAAATAAGATCCTATGAATGTGGCTGATTTTCCTTGATGGAGAGCAAATTCAAGGTTGGCTTTTCTGAATTGCTTATGATATTCAAAAAATGCATTGCTGGTCTTGGGAAATTCCTCGTCGAGCTTCTGCTTAAAGGTATCAACCATTGAGGCTGACTGATTCACAAATATCTGATCGAAGTATTTATTTTCATACTTCGCATAAGCAATTTCAAATTGCTGAATCAGAAAATTCAGATCAGATGGGGTTGAATTTTTTATTCCAAACCAGATTTGCTCCAGTTTTGTGAACGGATTTTTCTTTTGCGTTGCTGTTATGGTCCGTTTTGGTGGAAATACCAATTGATATGATTTACCTGGTTCAAGATAAATCATGCCTTGGTAGCCATCAAAATCAGCAATACACAGACTTATTTGATTGAGTTCAACTTCCAATTCGAATGACCCTTCAGCATTAAATCGGATGTCGCCAATTTTAATAGGTTCTTCAGAAATATAATCATGAAAAATAGTCAATTCTATTGAATTATGAGCATACTCTGGGGCTTTACCTGATATTTTTACAGGCATGGTCATAGCCTCGCCGGCAACGAACAGGCAAAGAAAAATAATAGCGGCCTTTATAATTTGTGTATTCACTTTGATCAGAGAGAAATAGATTAAAATATTAGGATATATTTGTCAATAGTTAAACGGTGAATTTAGAAGAATATTTTGTTCAAACTATTCTTCTGGCTTGAATTCCTCCATATTCAAAGAAGCTGGCAAGAACATACTTGCATCACCTCCATGGATGATAATATCGCGCACGATGGTCGAATTAATTGGGGTATATTCAGTGGTTGTTAGTAGGAATACTGATTCAATTTTCGGATACATTTTTTTATTTATCTGGGCAATTGCACGTTCAAATTCAAAATCTGCAGAAGTACGAAGGCCTCGCAGTATATACCCTGCATTCACTTTTTTGCAAAAATCAACTGTCAATCCTTCATAACTTTCAACTGATATGCTGGGATCATTTTTGAAAACTTCATTGATCCACCGTTCTCTCTTTTCAATGGAAAAAAAAGACTTTTTATTCGAGTTATATCCTATCATGACAATAATTTTGTCGAATAAGGGAATGGCACGTTTAACAATGCTTTCGTGACCAATGGTAAAAGGATCAAATGACCCTGGAAAAATGGCAATTCGCTCCATGGTGGTTCTTTTTTATTTTGAATGTAAATATAGCGCTTATTCAAAGCCAGATCACAATCTGTTGATTTAATTCCTTTTTGATTTAAGTTGACTGCTTAAATAGAATATCAATATAAGGGTGGTTATGGCTACGAAAGAGCTAATTATTAATTGATTGGATTTGCTAATCTGAAAAAACGATATTTTTTGAATTTCTTTCCAATATTGCATACTGAATAAAACCAACCCATTGTTGATTGCATGACCCAGAATGCACAAATAGATGTTGCGGGTACGGAGCATCAAAAGTCCCAATAATAGGCCCAGAACAAAAGTTGCAGGAAATTGCCATGGGTTAAGATGAAATAATGCAAACATCAAAGCTGAAACGAAAACAGCAGTAAATTTTGAATAGTTTCGCATTAGTCCATGCATAATGACTCCTCTGAATATCAATTCTTCAACTATAGGAGCTATGATAGCAATTTTTAGAATTGCTCCATAAATTCCGTAATCACTTTCAAATACTTTACTGAAAAGTTCCCAAAACCAAGAAGGAGGAGGTAATACTTTATTTAGTTGTATATTTACCACCTCAATTAGATTTTGCGCTGCAAAAAGAAAGACCAAAAGGGGTAGCACAATCAGTACATTAAACGATTTGGTCGGAAAAAGTTCTTTTAGAGAGACCCCAGCTTGGCGATATGCAAAATAAAAGATGAAAATAGTGGAACCTATTTCAAGAATAATTTTCTTAATTGGATTGTATAAATAATCTGTTCCATTGTAATAATCGAGCATGGCTAGAGGAAAGTCAACCACCGCTTGCACGAATAGATAAAGAACAACCAGATGAATGGCGCCTCCAATTGTTGGGTAGCTTTTTGTTTGCAGGTTGTTCACAATTTGTCGATTTTTTGATTGCCTAAAATTAACTTAGATTTCTTTAATAAAAAAACTTTTAGAAGTATTTGATTTTCTGAAAAAATTATACTTATTTTGCGGACTGTTTGAAAAATGTGAGATTCAGATAAAAAAATAAGACAATGTCAAGAGTTTGTCAAGTAACCGGAAAAAAAGTGATGGTGGGAAACAATGTTTCTCACTC